>OBIU01000001.1_pt1 | contig 319663 bp, 294 predicted proteins | sample 1519871 | NCBI WGS metagenome assembly OBIU01 (sample SAMN04209229, study PRJEB22552) | human gut metagenome | biome: gut; material: feces | host: Homo sapiens | place: USA: Oklahoma
TTCAAGCAGCATGAGATTTATTATTTCTCATGTCTACCTAAAGGGGAGCATATCAAAAACCGATATGGAGGGGAAATCTTTTTTAGGTTACTTTTCAACCGAATCGCTGGAAGGTTGATCGTTTACCATCTCCAAGGCATGTTATAAGCTGCTTCCCAAATCACTTTGGCGACTTCGACAGGCCGTTGGTTAGCGGCAATATTAGAGTTTGGGCGGTCGTATAAGGGGGCACCGCCACCACTGGAGATGGCACCAGTTGATGTATCGTAGCTGTAATGTACAGTTTTGGTTTTGTAGAGCGTGCCTTTATCGATATTATAGGTTAGCACATTGGCAGCCAATCTATAATAGGGTGGATTATAGTATTCGCTTACGACTGAGGTTTTATCGACATAGGTGCCATATCCCATGCGGCCATATACCAGGACGATTTGGCTGTTTCCGTAAAGATGCTGCGGATAATCTTCTGCATAATTGGTGGTAGGAATTAAGAAGAGACTGACTGCGAAAAACAAAATCATCATCATTTTTGACAAGTGTTTCATGACAGCACATCCTTTCAAAATAAGTATCATCCGAATAATATATACTCATTGTATCATATTATAAAGGAGTAGTGGGCTTTCTTGCAGTGTCGATATAACTGTATATAAAGATGGTCTTGTGAATCGGATGTCCACAAGACCTAAGTATCTAGGATACATTTTTGAGTCGAGCCGTTTTTAAGAAGAGATCACCATCTCCAAGGCATGTGATAAGCGGCTTCCCACACGGTTTTGGCTACGTTTACCGGCCGTTGTTCGGCCATGGGATTGCTGGAACGGTCGTATAAGGGGCCATAGTCGCCGCTGTAGATGGCACCGGTTTCGATGTTGTAACTGAAATGCTGAGTCCTTGTGCCGGAGTAGTATCCTTTCATGGCATTATAGGTCAAAATATTGGCTGCCAACTTATAGTACGGGGGATTGTAGTATTCGACGACGACGGAAGTCTTGTCAACATATACCCCCTGTCCCATATGACCGTATACGAGAACGATTTGGTCGTTGTCGAAAAGAGTAGGTGGAAAATAGACCGACTGCGCCTGGCTGCCAAGGGGAATGAAAAAGAGGCTGACAGCAAAGAACAAGGCCATCATCAGTTTTGACAAGTAGTTCATTACATCACGTTCCTTTCAAAATAAATAGATATTTGAATAATGTATGACTATTATATCATAAAATGATAACTGTAAGGAATCGCTTCGCTGCAAAATGAATATGGCCTTCGGATGTTGCTGAATAAATCTTCCATGGCGGGTTGCTGGACGGAGTCAGGGGCTGACGATGGCAATGTATCGCTCTAGTTCTTCTTGTTCATAAGTTGCGATGAGGGACGTCATTTGTTCCGGATTGTTGTGTCCACTATGATAGGCGTCGAAGCAGTCGTAGTATTTGCGGCGGTCCGTAAACTTAATATCGACGGGCAGGAGGCCTGCTTTTATGAGCTCAAGGTTGAGCAACAGCCGCCCCGTTCGACCGTTTCCGTCAATAAAAGGATGAATAGACTCGAATTCGAGGTGGAGCAATGCGATGGCTTCCAGTATATGTTTTTCTTCTTTCCAGAGGGCATACTGTTGAAGCAGTTGATTGATGGCCGGTTCTATTTGATAAGGCTGAAGTGGGGTATGGAGTGCTCCTAAGATGCGGACTGGGACGCTTCGATACTTGCCGCGGTTTTCTCTGTCGTTCATTAAGACCAAAGAATGAATCGCCTTGATCGTGTCTTCGGTGAGCGGCGTATTTTGGGAGGCAGCTTCGATGATATAGTAAAAGGCATCTTTAAAACCAATGATGTCGAGATGTTCGCGCAGTGGCTTTTCGGTGATGGTAATGCCTTCCTGTAAAATTAAGGCCGTTTCGCGGAGTGTCAACGTATTCCCTTCGATGGCATTGGAGTTGTACGTCGTTTCGATGATAAATTCTTCTCGCAGCCGCTGCAATTCTGCATTGCTTAAAGGACGCAGTCGGTGAAGTGTATTTTTCAAGGAATCAATTTTCGTAAAGAGGGGATTCATAGCGAACTCCTTTCAAGTTGTTTTGGCCGGCATGGCGTCTTTTTTTTGATGTCCGGGGGATGCAGGGAGGTCAGATAGATCGCGGAACAGCCTGATAGTCTCATACTCTTATATACAACTTTACTATGATGTTACTTAAAAAGCAACAAATCACGTTGAAACAGGCGAAGCTGTTGATTAAAATTCACGTCAGTCGATGATTAAAAATTTTTTCAGTGTGTTGTAATAACAACGGATTACCTTGCCCCTCCATGATATACTACGTTCAGAAGTTGAGATAAGTTTCTCTGACATAGAGATAGGTTGCGATATATTAGGAGGTAATTACTATGACAAAGATTACGACAGATATGATTATGGGCGACATCATTCGCCAGTACCCGCAGGTTGTTGACACTCTTGTTGCTCAGGGCATGCACTGCTTAGGCTGCCCGTCGTCCCAGCAGGAAAGCCTGGCTAATGCCTGCTTCGTGCACGGCCTCGATCCGGAAGCCGTTGCCGGTGCTGTTAACGCTGCTTTGGAAGCTGAATAATAGGAGGGATGGACGATGAGCGCATTCTTAGGACCGATTCACTTTTGGTTATATAATAAAATCCAGTTTCAGGAAAATTTGATTGACGAACTCGTCGCCTACGTTACGGCCAAGGGCTGGAGCGATAAGGTTGATCAGTACGTCAGCACTGACCGCCGCAAGCTCGATGAAGTCATCGATGAAGCCAATATCCACGGCTGGCTCCAGTCGCGCATCCACGATGCCGAAGGCCGTTATGCTGCCTTGGTTCTTGATGCAGCCGGTGACGACGCTGAAAAATTCGATGCTTTGAAAGAAGCTGCCCGTGACTTTGGAGCTAAACAGGGCCTTCAGGCCGCAACGGCACCGGAAGCCTTCCACCGTTTAGACGATCTTCTCCTCGACGGCATGCCCTGCGATCAGGTCAACCGCGTTCGCGAAAGCGACGATGCCCGTATTGCCTGGGATCGGACGATGGATCTTCACAGTGAATTTTGGCAGGGCCACGGCGACCGCTATTACGCTCTGCGTCAGGCCTTGGTCGACGGACTCCTGTCGGCTACGGACTATGCCTTAGAAAGTCCAGCTGAAGGCCAATATGAAATCGTAAAGAAATCTGCTTAACACGAAAGAGAGGGAATGCATTATGATGTACTGCACGGAAGTCATGGTCGAACAGCACGCCAATATTTCCCGTATGCTTAAAATCATTCAGGCCGCTTGCTGCGCTATCTTAGAAGGCGGCGAAGTCGATCAGAAAGAATTTGCCGATATCATCGACTTTATCCGCAACTATGCCGACAATCACCATCATCGCCGGGAAGAAGAAGTCCTTTTCCCCGAAATGGTCGATAACCTGGAAGAAGTCGCATCGATCATCATCAAACATGGCATGCTCGTCGAACACGACCTCGTCCGCGCTCACGTGCGTGCCCTCGAAGAAGCCCTGAAGCTTTACGCCGAAGAACCGAAAACGGAACACAAACTCCAGATTTTGGCGGAAGCTATGGCTTATGCCAATCGCTTGCAGATGCATGTTGAAAAAGAAAACAACGTCGTCTATCCCTTGGCTGACCGCAGCCTGCCTGAAAATATCAAAGAAAAAATCGACAAGACGGTCAAAGATTTTGAAAAAGAAGAAGACCCGGCCTTCGTACAAGGTTACCTGGCTCTCTTAGACCGCTTAGAAAAGAAATATCATATTGTTGCGTAAGTAAAAACGATATGAGAAAAGCCGCTCGCCATATAGCATATATGGCGAGCGGCTTGTTGCTTTCATCCGAGCTTTAAAGTTTTTTCAGGCAGGCGATGAGGCTGTCTGTATCTTCTTTTGTTGTGGCCCAGCTGGTTGCCAGGCGGATGACGGTGTGATCGGCATCGTAGGCTTCCCAAGTGCTGAAGGCGACCTTTTGGCTGAGAGCAGCTAATTTCTGATTGGCCATGATAATGAAAATCTGGTTGGTTGCCGTTGGGAAATAGAGGTCGAAACCGGCGTCTTTCAGGCCTTTTCGGATGGCGTCTGCGTATTCGATAGCTGTCTTTCCGATTTTTTCATAGCAGTTGTCACTGAATAAAACGTCGAACTGGGTGCCCAGGAGCCAGCCTTTGGCTAAGAGAGCTCCGTGCTGTTTGATGATGGTGAAGAAATGGGGGATGAGTCCCTTTTTAGGAAGGACGACGGCTTCGCCGATGAGGGCGCCGCATTTCGTTCCGCCGATATAAAAGGCTGTGCAGTACGTCGCTAAATCGGCTAAGGTGACGTCGTTTTCCGGTGTTGCCAGCGCGTAGGCAAGACGGGCGCCGTCGGCATAGAGAGCGAGATTATATTTTTTGCAGACTTCAGAAAGTTCTGCTAATTCTTTTTTGCTGTATAATGTGCCGTATTCCGTGGGCTGGGAAATATAGACCATGCCGGGCTGTACCAGGTGATCCTTAGAGGCGTCGGCTTCGAAGTTTTCCATGAAGCGGGTTACGTCGGAAGCGGCAAGCTTCCCTTGATGCTGGGGGAGTTCAATGACCTTGTGCCCCGTGTATTCGATGGCACCGGCTTCGTGAATGCTGACGTGGCCTGTGGAGACGGCGATGACGCCTTCATAGCGGCGCAGGATGGCATCGATGACGACGGCGTTGGTCTGAGTACCGCCACTTAAAAAGTGAACTTCTCCGTCTGGGCAGTGGCAGGCTTCGAGAATCTTTTGACGGGCTGTTTCACTGATGCCGTCAGTGCCGTAGCCGTCTTGGGGAATCGTATTGATAGCAGAAAGTCTTTCTAAAATGGCCGGGTAGGCGCCTTCCATATAGTCAGAAGCAAAGGGTAATAAGGTCTTCATAATAATCCTCCTGTGGATAATTGTTCTTTACGGATGGCCTCATTATACGGTAGAATAAGGTATGACACAAGTTGTAATTTATCATATTCGTCATGACGAAATGGGTGAACAAACATGGACAGTATCAAATGCCAGGCTCTGCTCCTGGCCATTCAACACGGCAGCTTAACGGCAGCTGCTAAAGAACTCGGTTATACGCAGTCGGGCATAACCCGCATGATTCGATCCTTAGAAGAAGAAATCGGTTTTCCCCTCTTAGTGCGGAATAATCAAGGCGTCCAGCCGTCCGCCAACGGCCGCCAGATGATGCCCGTCTTTCAAGAAGTAGTTCGGGCTTCTCAAAAGGCTGTCGACCTTGGCGCTGCCATTCAAGGCGTCTTGGCCGGTGTCCTCAACGTCGGCTGCTACTACAGCATTGCCGCCGCCTGGATGCCGAAAATACTCAGTAAGTTTCAGGAACTCTACCCCAACGTATCGGTTCATCTCATGGAGGGGTCCAATAAGGAATTGGCTCAGTGGCTTGATGAAAAGACCATCGATTGCTGCCTGTCGGCCAAGTTTGGAAGCGAAGTGACCTATGATTGGATTCCCTTATACGAAGACGAACTCGTCGTATGGTTGCCGCCCGATCATCCTTGGACGACAGAAGATGCCATTACCTTGGCCCACCTCGACGACGCTCCCTTCGTTATTCCACTTCCGAATCGCGATACCGATATCGATCGCTTTTTGGCAGCCAACTTCCTCGAACCGGATATCCGCTTCACAACAAGCGACCCCTATACGGCTTACTGCATGGTTGAAGAAGGACTGGGCATCAGCCTGAATAACCGCCTGACGACTAAGCGCTGGAATGGCCGCGTCGTCCTTCGGCCTTTCGAACCAGCCCAACACATCTCCTTAGGCATCGCCGTTCCCGACATCCAAGAACTGTCGCCGGCAACGAGCAAATTCATCGCCCAAGTCTGGCAGACTGTACAAGGCGAAACGGCGAAAGATAAGGGGGAGGATGATGTCTGAAAACCGGCCAATCGTTTAGGATTGGTTTTTCCTGATTCCAACTACATACGCTGTATCGTAAAGGTCATGAATCTTAGCTTATATAAGATTCATGATTTTTTTATTGAATCGGTTGTGATATCGACTGCATCTCGGATTGTTTATCGATGACTAAGATACTGAGTGAAAAACGGGGCTGTCCGATTTAAAATAAGGTCTATGGGGCGGACCTCGAACAGAGTCTAAAATAATCAAAGCTGCAAGTTAGGAAAGTTTCGTCAAAAAACGTTAAAATGAATACATTTTACGTAGACAATTTTTGTCTACTCTTATTTGTATAATATGATTAATAATTTATAAAATATACACAATAAAATGTGTTTGTTTTATAATACATGGTATAATACATACTGTAAAATCTCGATTTATGGTAATGAAACAGGTAATGAGCAGTGAAGTTGTCAAATATAAAAATATATCAGCATATAGAAGAACTATCTTACTTTATTTAATATGACAATAAAAATATAAATATTGTAAATTCTGCTCAATATTTTGTGTAAATGAAATGTTTTGAACGAGAGAAACTTTGAACTCAACAAGGAAGCAATAAGAATCATAAAGGTGAGGTTGGTTGTTGATCGATATACCAATGGAGATGAAAACAATTATGGGACTATGGAATCGCATTTTTCAAAAAAGAAATTTGGAACGGCAAGAGGGAACATCTGGTAAGGACTCTCAGGATGAGCAGAAGCGTCAGAATGAGGATTCCCAGATAGGAAGTACGATCGCCGGTGTGGAAACGGCCCGGCAGGTTCAAGCCACTGTAGCCCAGAAATTTGCGGTTCCGGATACGTATACGGGCAATCGAAATCTGTATGATGATCCTAATGCAAAAATTGCTGCCAAAAAGGCTCTTTTTAAAGAGGGTACAGTGGTAAAAGATCCATACACCGGTGAACGGCTCGTATTGACGAAGAAAGAAGCAAAACTCCTCTATGGCAAAGATTGGACCAAGCATTTAGCAGAAAGTGACCATATAAAGGCTTTGGAAGAGATTTATCGTGAAACGAAGGACAATCCTTGGCTGACCAATGAAGACCGAAGGAATATTGCCAATTCGGAAAACAATATTCGCGTCACTTCCCGGCAATATAATAATGCCAAGCGGAGTCGCACAAATAAGGAGTTTGTTGACGATAAAGCGTACCGAAAGAAGACAGGCGTTAAATTAACTAGGGGTGGGGGCCAGCGAGCCATTCGCGATGAAGAAAATGCTGCAGCCATCATTAATAGTCAACTCCGTCAAAAATCAATGGAAAATATCATTTCCACGGGGCACCAGGCGGGTACGCAGACCGGCACTTCTGCCGGTGTTACGGCCGTTTCCGTCGCAACGATACAAAACATTGTACAGGTTATTAAAGGTGAGAAAAAGCCGGGAGATGCTATAAAAGATATTGCTGTCACAGGTGGACAAGCCGCCGTTACCGGCTATGTGACCGGTGGAGGATTAACTATTTTATCCCACACGTTGTCTCGATCCTCTTCCGGCTTTATTCAAGGGTTGATGAAATCAAATGTTCCCGGTCTCGTTATCAACTCGTGCATGGCTTTTGGGAATACACTAGATCGTTATGCAGATGGGAAAATTTCTACACAAGTATGTTTGACCGAATTAGGCGCCGACGGCCTTCGGATGGGAAGCGTTGGCTATTCGATGGGGGTGGGGCAGGCTCTTATCCCCGTTCCTATTGTGGGTGCCGCTATCGGAGCTGCCGTAGGGGCTGTCATGACCGGCTCCCTTTACAATATGCTTCTTGGGAGTTTGGGTGATACGGAAGACATCCGCTACCGAGAAAAACTCATATGCCAATGCCAGGAAGCGGCAGAACAAGCTCGCCAATATCGAAGGGAATTGCAGGCTCATATGGATGCTTATTTTGCCGATTACGGCCAGTGTTTTGATGAAGCCTTGGCAGGCATTCGTTTTTCCTTTGCAGTTGGTGATGCTGATGGTGTCATTCGAGGCGCTAATCAAATTACTCGCAAGGTAGGTGGTACGGTTAAATATGAATCAGTAGAAGAATTTAAAACATTCATCGATGATGAGGAAGAAGACTTGTTTTAAAGTGAGGAGTTGATTTTTATGCCAATCCCTTTGTTGATTGCCGGAGCAGTTATTGTTGCCGGCGTTGCGGCACATAGTAAAGCCAGTGATGTCAATGAAGAAGCGAAGAATATTGCAAGTCATGCAGATTCTATTTATAGTAGCCAAAAGTGGAGAACCGAAAAAGCTAAAAAGAATGTCCTGCATGAGCTTGAGAAAGTCGGCCGGCAAAAACAAATGATTTTACTGTACCCCATGAAGTCGTTTTTGGAAACCTATGGCAGACTTAAAAAGGTAGGACTTATCAAGTCTCAGGGCATTGAAGAGTTGGAGAATTTGCCTCAGTTTAATTTTGGGGATCAAGATGCACTGCAGCTTGAAAAACTGACCGATATCTACCAATCGGTTAAATCGAGTGCAGCAGAAGGAGCGGCTGCAGGAGCACTGGCGGGATTAGCCGCTACCGGTACTGGAGGACTTCTCACGGCAGCGGGAACGGCCGGAACTTTTAGTGCCGTCGGAGTTGCCGGTGCCGCTGTAGATATAGCCGGAACGGCCATCGGAGCCGTGGCAGCAGCTCCCCTGGCACTGTTTGTTGCACCGGTCGCTGTTTTTACGGGCTTATCAGCCTTGTCGAATGCCAATGAGAACTTAAGTAAGGCAAAATCTAGCTTAGCTCAGGCTGAACGTGCTTGCGAAGAAATGGAGAATATAGCTGTCCTCTGCGAAGGGATTGTAAAAAAAGCGGATATGTTTGAGAAGCTTATGCTGAACTTGACGGAATTATTTTCTCAATGTCTTGTACTGCAAAATGCTATTATACGGAAAAAGGATAAAAAGAAACAGAGGCTCAGTCGGGATGCTTTTACTGATGAAGAATTGAAGGTATTTGCCGTGTCACGCTCATTGGCAGGGGCTCTGAAGGCCTTAATCGATGTGCCCATACTGGATGACGGAGAGATTTCCCAAGAAGCAGAGCAAAAATATCAGACCGTGCTGAATAGCCTTCCTTCTTATGAGAATAATGTCAAAGAAATCCAGACTGTTGCTAAAGGTTTGAAAGTCAATGTTAAGAAAGAGAAACAACTTTTGTTGGAACCAGTGGCTGATGCCATTATGGAAGAAAATCCGAAATGCGCGGGAAGAGAAAGACCGACTGGCCCATTTGCCGATGGATGGCGTAATAAGGCCTTTGTTTTTTCTATTAGACTTTTGGCTACCGTTTTGATGTGTATTTCTTTGTATTTTGGGACGTACTCGATTTTATTGCAGGGGGGATTGTTGGCCATTCTTTGTTACTTATCTTCAATTGATGAAAAATATTCCTTTTGGCATAAGAAAAAGGTACATCTCATAGGGAGAATTTTTCTGGGATTAGCCGGCCTTTATCTCATGGGTCGCGGAGTTGCCGTATTTTGGACTCAAAGCCGATATCTGGCTAGTTTAGGATGGTTCCTGTTTGGGCTTTTTTTGGGAGTCTGTGGCTTGATTTCAGATAAAGATGATAATGAGACGTATACAAAGACAGTCATGTTTATTCCTTTTATAATTTTGGTTGCACAAATTGCAGGAAAAATTTTGGGCTGGATTTTTTAATGGAATAAAGGGCTTTTAAAAATTCAATAGGTTTTATCTGAAGCATATAAGGAGGTACACATGTATTTATCCATATTGACGGAAAAAGAAAAACAACTGTTTCTAAACCTGGCTTATACCTTGGCCTATAGCGATGGTGAATTTGGCGACGAAGAAAAATTGCTTTTGGACGCTTACTGCAATGAAATGGGGACGACCTTTGATCGTCCTGAGACTGCAGTCAGTTTGAACGAATTACTGGAATCTTTAAAAAGGGATATTTTTGAAAATAATAGAAAAGTCGTCTATTTTGAATTGTTAGGCTTAGCCGTGGTTGACGGTAAATACAGCGAAGAAGAAAAAAAGGTAATGGATACGATCCGCGAAATTTTTGGACTATCCCGCGAATTTGCCGATCAGTGTTATGATTTCCTAACACAGTATCTTCAGTTACAGGAAAGGCTTACAGCCTTATTACTGGGGTGATCGTAAGGAAAGTATTCTTGTTGAAAAAGACGAATAAGCGCGTCATCTTATTTCTGCCACCGGTTTCCGGTGGCAGTTTTTGACTTTTCTACCTGTTTCATAAGATAAAAAGGATCTCCCTCCTTGTCGATGCGATAGCGAGGGCGATGTTTTTGCCTGATTATAATTACATTGTTTCGCATAGAAAAAGTCATGAATCTTAGGAAATATAAGATTCATGACTTTTTTTTGTCGATTATTTTTTCATCATGACAGGACCTGTCCTTGTCAAATGATAAGATAAAGACAAGTAAAAATATAGAAGGGTAAGGAGTCGTCATGTATGAAAATTCAACTCATGTTTCTTTGGAGTGAAATTCAGCGGTTCAGTCCTCAGGAGGTGCCGTTTTTGACTGGCAGGCTGTCTTTTGTGGATCCTGACCGGATGCGTAATCTCTATTAGCTCATCGTTTCCGATGAGGAGGTTATCTGTCTGAGAGACTGAATGATATTAAGGTGGAAAATATCTTATCTGATGATATAACGAGCTATTTTCTGTCATAACGAAAGAGATGAGAGGTATGAAGGAAGATAAAGTTTCACGAGTATTATCACTGTATTCGCAATTAATGGAGGGCCGGATCATTAAGAAATCCGTAGCGGCCCAGAAATATGGCGTTAATGAGCGCAGCATTCAACGGGATATTGAAGATATCCGGGCTTTTTGCCGCAACTGCATCGCACTTGGCGACAGCATGCCCGGTGACTTGATATACGATTATACCGAAAAAGGTTATCGTTTGGAACGGCGGCAGGCGCCGAAGTTATCCAATAGCGAGGTCCTGGCTTTGTGCAAGATTCTGCTCGACAGTCGGGCCTTTGTCAAGACTGAGATGGCGGACATGCTACACAAGGTTATTGCTTGTTGCGTGCCTGAATCGAATCAAGCTTTGATTACAAAACTGGTTAATAATGAGACCTTTCATTACGTTGAACCGCGGCATCGTACGAGTTTTCTCGACACGATGTGGCAGCTTGGCGAAGCTATCCAACAGCACCGCTACGTCAATATTACCTATGGCCGGATGAAGGATCGAAAAGTTGTCGAACGACGACTGAAGCCCTTAGCACTGCTCTTTTCGGAGTACTATTTCTATCTCATCGCTTTCATAGACGACAGCAATATCCAAAGAATTTATGAAAGCGCTCGTGATATGACACCGACCATTTACCGCCTGGATCGTATTAAGTCCCTGGCAGTAGAAAAGAACTTATTCCGCATTCCTTATAACCGACGCTTTCAGGAAGGGGAATTTCGTAAACGCGTCCAGTTCATGTACGGTGGTCCCTTGCAGCGCGTGACTTTCACCTATACCGGATACGATATCGATGCCGTCTTGGATCGGCTGCCGACGGCCAAAATTCTGAGTGAAGAAAACGGAACGTATCAAATCGAAGCTGAAGTTTATGGGACCGGGGTCGAGATGTGGCTGGACAGTCAGGGAAAATACGTCAGCGAGGTTCAGATAAAAGAAATATAACATCGGAGCTTTCATAGTAGCAAGAGCGGATATCTTCGCGTTGAAATACACCATGGAATTAATAATTTATAAAATGAAATACAATAAATCGCGCTTTTTTTGTAACATATGGTATAATATATGATATAAATTAGCCTTCCTAAAATCGCCGATATGCATGACGAGATCTGCTTTTATAGCGATGCAGGATCCGTATGTAGGTCATCATAATGGAATGGATGACGATATGGTGCGGGTTCCTGCAGTCGGAGTACTCCCGTTGGTATCATGGTTACCGCATCTGAAGCTGCCCATTACTTGAGAACTTCAGAAGATGAAGGCTGACAAACGGAATTTGACAGGTGATCTTGAAGAAATGTACCTGTTAGGAAGCGATTGTGAACCGTTACAGTGTGATGTTGTGGGGAATGAACAGATCGGATTGGGCGTGATGCATTGAAAAAAGATAAGGTTTCACGTGTATTAGCGTTATATTCGCAGTTATTGGCCGGTCGGACGGTGCAGAAGGCAGAAACGGCACAGTACTATGGTGTCAATGAGCGCAGCATTCAGAGGGATATTGAGGATATCCGCTCGTTTTTCCAGGATGATGCGGCGGTTCGTGACGGCGGCATTTGTGATGTGGTCTATGACACTAGGGAGAAAGGCTATCGACTGGAAGGCGGGCAGGTGGCGAAGTTATCAAATAGCGAGGTCCTGGCCTTATGTAAAATCTTGCTCGACAGTCGAGCTTTCGTTAAGAGCGAAATGGTTGAAATGATAAACAAGGTCATCGCTTGTTGTGTGCCCGAATCGAATCAGGCCTTGATTACCAAGCTGGTGAATAATGAGACCTTTCATTACGTTGAACCGCGGCACCGGACGAGTTTTCTCGACACGATGTGGCAGCTTGGAAAGGCTATCCAACAGCATCGCTACGTCCATATTACTTATGGCCGACTGAAGGATCGAAAAGTCGTTGAACGGCGGCTGAAACCCTTAGCACTCCTTTTTTCGGAGTATTATTTTTATCTCATCGCCTTCATAGACGACAGCAATATCCAAAAAATCTATGAAAGCGCTCGCGATATCACGCCGACCATTTATCGCCTGGACCGGATTAAGACCTTGTCGGTGGAATCAGAAAGTTTCCGCATTCCTTATAATCAACGTTTTCAGGAAGGCGAATTCCGAAAGCGCGTCCAGTTCATGTACGGCGGGCACCTGAATCGCGTGAACTTTACCTACATTGGCGGCGATATCGATGCCATCTTGGACCGCCTGCCGACGGCTAAAATTCTGAGTGAAGAAAATGGAAGGTATCAGATCGAGGCCGAAGTCTACGGCAAGGGCGTCGAGATGTGGCTGCGAAGCCAGGGGAAATATGTCTGTAATGTTCAGCTGAAAGAGATATGACATCGGTGACGGTGGCTGAAAATTATTTTTTGATAAGAAGAGATTGTCCATGGCGATGCCGTTGTGGACAATCTCTTTTGGTTTTGGCAGAACCTTGTTATAATAAAATAAAGTTCTTGTTTCTGCCGGTGGCAGCAGAGACGATTTCCGATTCGTTATAGGTTAGATTCGCCATTTTTTTCTTGAAAGCAGGTGTGTTCGTGCTCTTATTTTCGACCATTTTACCAATCAATGAAAAGATGACCAAGGAAAAGTTTATTCGACTGGTTATCGAGTGGAATCAAAAAAGTAACTATCCAGAAAACATTATTCCCAATCTGGTGTGGGATGGTAAGTATACTACTTCCTATGAAACGGACCATCTGCTTCTTGATATAGAGGAATATCAGAAGGAAGACATCGTTGCTGTTCGCTATGAAAAGCGTGACGCTGAAGGTGTTATTTGGGATTCGGACTATATCATGAATTTTAAAGACATGAAGATGTCTATCCGTTTAGACCGCAGTTATCTGGAAGAAGCGCTGAAGGTAGATCCGGAATTTTCGACGCCTCACTTTATTTCCATGCTTATCGATGGCGGGTATTTAAGGGCCGATAATGGTCTCGACGTACGACGGACACCGCTCATTATCGATGAGGACAATATAGATATTGCCGTCGAGATCATGACCGGGAAGCGTCGCCCTCGTCTGCCTGTCGTCTTCGTGTCTAAGACGTCGGATAACGAAGATCCCATTGATGTAAATAAGTTGGCCGGCCGACTAAAAGGGGCAGCCCACGTCCTAGTCCAGGGAGATTATGAAATGGAAGCAACTCTTCAGGAGGATAGTGGCAATGAAAAATTAGGTAATGGCAGTATTGACATTTATTTCCCCAATCCTGCCGTCGGGCACAAACGATACATGTATCGCCGCAATCCGGGCTATGATATTCAGTTGACGGAAAATATAATTGAAAGGGTCATTCAGTACGGGAATGCCAAGCGCGTGTCACCCCTCTATGTCTGGGCCGGTGTCACCAGTGCCCTTTATGAGGATCAATATCGCCAATCCCAGGAGGCCTATGCATCTGCCGACAAGGCTCGACATGAGGCCCTGTATAAATTGCTTGACTTACAAGGGCGGTATGACGAAGATGTTTCTCAGTCTAAACAGGAAGCCGACCAGCTTTTAGAGAGTTTTGACGAGGAGAATCGAAAGCTACGGGAGGACAATGAACGCCTGCGCTGTCAGAACGTACAACTGGCATATGAAAACCAGGGACTGCGTTCAAAACTTGATTCTCAGACAGGTGTCCCCGTCCTGTTCATGGGCAATGAAGACGACTTCTATGCCGGCGAGATAAAGGATTTGCTTTTGGCAACACTGGAATCCGGCTTAAAAGGCTATTTAGCTTCCGGTACACGACGATACGATGTGGTGAAGGATATCCTTGAAGCTAATGACTATCGGCATATCAGTGAGAAAAAGTCTGCTGAGGTAAAGCAGTTGTTCAATAACTATAAAGGCATGACTTCAAAAGTGAGGCGGGGACTTGAAGAGTTAGGCTTTGAAATTCAGCATGACGGCGGTCACTACAAGGCGATTTACTACGGTGATGAGCGGTATATCCTCGTTTTTGCAGCTACCCCCAGCGATAACCGGGCTGGGAAAAATAACGCTTTGGAGACTATCAAAAAAGTGTTTTGATTCCATGTTTTGGATAAGAAATGGCCAATTTTGGCCGCTTGAAAGGGGGAGGATTTGTAATAATCGGTTATTCCATGGTATAATTAAATGCTATGAATTTATGTACGGGAGGTATATGAATGGCTACAGGTCAGGAAAAGATTGATCAGCTCCGGGAAAAGCTCGCAAAAGTCGAGCTCGGCGGCGGTCAGAAGCGAATTGATTCGCAGCATAAAAAAGGAAAGTTGACAGCCCGCGAACGGCTGGCCAAGTTGTTTGATGAAGGCAGCTTTACGGAAATGGGGCAGTTTATCCATCATCGCGGTACTCATTTCGGTTTGCAGGAAAAAGAAATCCCCGGCGACGGCGTCGTTACCGGCTACGGTACGGTACGGGGCCGACTGGTCTTTGCCTATGCCGAAGATTTTACCGTTGAAGGCGGATCCCTTGGTGAAATGCACGCCCATAAGATTGCCCAGATGCAGGAAATGGCCCTCAAGATGGGAGCCCCTGTCATTGGCATCAACGATTCCGGCGGCGCCCGCATTCAGGAAGGCATCGATGCCTTGTCCGGTTTCGGCCGCATCTTTATGAACAATACGTCGGCTTCCGGCGTCATTCCTCAGTTGGCCGTCATCATGGGGCCCTGTGCCGGTGGTGCCGTTTATAGCCCGGCCTTGATGGACTTTGTATTCATGGTTAAAAATACGTCTAACATGTTCCTCACCGGCCCGGCGGTCATCAAATCGGTCACGGCGGAAGAAGTCACGGCAGAAGAACTCGGCGGCGCCATGACTCATAACTCGATTTCCGGCGTCGCTCACTTTGCCTGCGAAAGCGAAGACGACTGCTTTGAAAAAATCAAGGCGCTCCTCGATTTCCTGCCTAGCAACAACATGGAAGAAGCACCGGTCGTCGACTCGAATGATGATCCGAACCGCGAAGACGAAAGCCTCAATTCGATCATCCCCGACGACAACAACGTGCCCTATGATATGCTCGATATCATCCGCTCCTGCGTCGACGACGGCAATGTATTCCAGGTCCTTGAAAACTACGCCTTGAATATCATTACCTGCTTTGCCCGCTTCGACGGCCAGACGGTCGGCATCATTGCCAACCAGCCGAAATTCCTGGCAGGCTGCCTTGATATCAACGCTTCGGACAAGGCTGCCCGCTTCATTCGCTTCTGCGACAGCTTCAATATTCCCGTCGTCACCTTCGTCGACGTACCGGGATTCCTGCCGGGGACCAATCAGGAATACGGCGGCATTATCCGCCACGGCGCTAAAATGCTCTATGCCTACTGCGAAGCTACGGTGCCTAAGATTACCGTCGTTACCCGTAAGGCTTATGGCGGTGCCTATATTGCCATGTGCTGCCGTCAGCTCGGTGCCGACATGGTCATGGCCTGGCCGTCGGCTGAAATCGCCGTCATGGGTCCTGATGGCGCCGTCAACATTATCTTTAAAAACGATCCGGATAAAGAAAAGAGAAAACAGGAATATATCGACGAATTCTTGTCGCCTTATAAAGCTGCTGAACACGGCCAGATCGACTGCATTATTGAACCGAAAGAAACGCGGCCGCGCATCATCAGCGCCCTGGCGATGCTTTACAGCAAACGTGAAGAACGGCCGGCCAAGAAACACGGCAATATGCCGTTGTAAGGAGGTGGCCGTATGTTAGAAATACTGTTTGCGGCAATCGGCGTCTTAATCATCATTATTTTGGTTTTGAGCCGATACTACGATACCCGCTTCCGCGCCTTAGAACGAAAGATGGAAGACATGACTGCTTTTCAGCAGAGTGTAAAAGACCTTTCGGAAGCGGTCTATGATTTAAAGACCGCTGAAAAGAAGGAAACAAAGACACAGCCTGCCCCGGAAACCAAAGACACGGCCAATCCGATCGTTCCCGTTGGTCAGCGTCAGCCGGCTGTTGTCGAAGCCCGTCCGTTGGCGACGGTGCCTGAAAGCCGTGAGGCTTCTGATTCCGACGAACTCCCCGACGACGTCGTGGCTGTCATCATGGCAGCCGTAGCCGCTTACGGGTATTCGCCGGCAGCGATTCGCTCGATCCGGCTTTCGCATCGCGGATATAAACGCCATCGGGAAAATTGGGCTATGGCAGCCCGCCTGGGTGGTATGAAACGTTAAGGAAAAAGTCTTTGAATCCAGGAGGATACGGATATGAAAAAGTTTAAGATTACAGTCAATGGCAAGTCATACGAAGTTGAAGTAGAAGAAGTAGGCGGCGCGACTCCGGCAGCTCCGGTTGCACCGGCACCGGCAGCACCCGCACCAGCAGCTCCGGCACCGACACCGGCTCCGACTCCGGCAGCACCGGTACAATCTCCGGCTCCGGCCGTAGGCGGCCCGATCCCGGACGGTGCCATCACCGTCAAGGCTCCGATGCCGGGCAAGATTTCGGCACTCAAAGTGGAAGCCGAAACCGCTGTCAAACGAGGCGACGTCCTCCTCGTATTGGAAGCCATGAAGATGCAGAACGACATCACGGCAACGGCTGACGGCAAACTCCACGAAATGCGCGTCAAAGTCGGGGACAATGTCAAAACCGGTGACGTCTTGGCTGTCATCATGCCCTAAGTAACATAGGCTCGATAAAAGAAATATGCATACAAAAAAGAGGTTCGCTGACTTGTAACTGTCGGCGAACCTCTTCTTTATAGTTAGAAATAGATTTATTTAGCAGCAGCTTTTTTGGCTTCTGCCTTGGCTAAGAACGGGGCCGATTCGATGATGAAGCGTTCGTGGGTAGCTTCACCGACGAGGCCGGCGTCGTCATGGGCTTCGATCTTAAAGGTCAATTTTTTGCGGTCCTGTTCGACGAGGGTCGCTTTGGCCGTGATGGTAAGGCCAATCGGCGTGGCAGCGACGTGTTTGACGTTCATGGCGATGCCGACGGTGTTATAGCCTTCCGGGAGCTGAGGATCGCAGGCGTTGATGGCTGCGTTTTCCATGAGGGCAACCAAGGCCGGCGTAGCGTAGACTGGCGATTTGCCGCTGCCCAATTTAATGGCCGTATTATCTTCCGTGCATTTTTCAGAAACTTCAGCGGCTGAGTTTTTTTTGATATCAAATTCCATGGTGTATAACCTCCTTGATGTAGGTGAGAATATGCCTGAACTGTATCGATAAAGGCATTTTACATAACCATATCATATCACATTTTGGTTCTTTTTGACAGCAAACTGTTTGCTTATCGGGGGTCGGGATAAGGATTGTCATCGATAAAGACGGGCCTTTTTGACAGAAAAAGCGCCATAGGATACAATAAAACTATATTTTTCAGAGAAAATGAGGAGTGATATCATGAAACTGAAAGGAATATGTCTGATTGCAGCGGCAGTCCTCTCCATCGGGACGGCATCGCTGGCCAAAGACAAGGGCACCTTGACCAAGTTTCCCAATTGGGGTGTCATCACCGTGCCGAACGATATATACATGCAGAAGGGGACGCAGCCCATGCTGACGGCGGCGGATACCCAAAATGATGTGACGGCCTTGTTTGAAAAGATTTTTCCCCTCCAGCCGGAAACGTACCAGGTCGTAAAGAAGGATGATGCCGATTTTCAGTATGCCTATTTGATGCATTATACGGCCAGCCTCTGGGACGTCAGAGCTGCCGTTTACGGTGAAAACCGGGAAAATGCGTACTTGCGCGACATCGGCGGTCGTCCCGATCCGAAAACGTTAATGGATCGACTCAATCAAAATATGGCCAACCGTCTGCCCGATGGTTTTCGCTTGACTGAACCGGTTACGGCCAAAAAGTATAAAGGACGGGTCTTTTATGAATGGACTGTTGAAAAATCGCTGGTCATTAACAGCAACGCCTTTACGGAAACGATTCATGGCCTTGCCTGGCAGCATGGTGATACGATGGAAATTGCCGTCATCTTAGGCAATGTCGCAAAATCCGGTGACGACGACATCATCAGCACGATGACCGATATGTTGAAAGATGCCAATAAGATGCCGAAAAAATAAGGGTAGCTTAAGGAATAAAAAAAGCCTTGCATGAGTGAAAAAACTGCATCATGCAAGGCTCTTTTGGATTTATAAGGTTTTCATCAGTTGTTCGAGGTGGGCCGTGAGCTTCATGTTTTCTTCGTAGTCGATGGGGCAGTCGATGATGACCGGTTTATCCTGCTGGAAGGCCTTTTTCAAGGTCGGCAGGAGATCTTCCGTCTTTTCGATGCGGTAGCCGATGGCGTGGAAGCTTTCGGCGAGTTTTACGAAGTCCGGATTGGTGAAGTCGACGCATTCGTGATGGCCGTACTGCATATCCTGTTTCCATTTGATGAGGCCGTAGCTGCTGTCGTTGAAGATGAGGGTGACGAAGTTCGTGCCCAGGCGGTAGGCCGTTTCAAATTCTTGGACGTTCATCAAGAAGCCGGCATCACCAGTGATAGCCAGGACCTTTTTATCGGGGTGGACGAGTTTGGCTGAAATGGCGCCGGGAACGGCGATGCCCATGGTGGCAAAACCGTTGGAAATGAGGCAGGTGTTTGGTTCGTAGCAGTTGTAATGGCGGGCGATCCAAACCTTGTTGGCGCCGACGTCGGAGATGACGATATCGTCTTTATCCATGATTTTCCGGCAGTCGATGAGGGCTTTCTGCGGCTTGACCGGGAAGGACAGGTCTTCGGCATAGCTTTCATGTTCAGCGACCATTTTCTGACGGATGTTGAGGAAGGCGCGCGGTTCCGGCAGGCGGGCGGCCTTTTCCATGATGCGTTCCAAGGAATCGGGGATGTTGCCGACGACTTCGACCTGGGGCTGGTATTTTTTATTGATATCAGCCGGCATGGTGTCGATGTGGATGATGTCGGCGTTGGTCAGATGCCATTTGGCCGGGGCGTATTCGATGATGTCGTAGCCGACGGCGATGACCAGGCTGGCCTTTTCGAGAATTTTCGTTTGATAGTCGTCCATGGGAATGCCGACGGTCCACATGGAATACTTGTTGTCGAAGGGGATGGCCCCTTTCGCCATCATGGTATTGACGACAGGCAGTTTGAGTTTTTCCGCAAAGGCCGTCAGCTGTTTGGCAGCTTGGCTGCGAATGACGCCGCTGCCGGCCAGGATAACCGGATTCTTGGCGTAAGAAATCATGGAGGCTGCCATTTTGATCTGTGATTCTAAGGCCGTTTCCGGCTGAATCGTCTTGTGCTGCAGCGGCTTTTCATCATCGCCGACGGGCATTTCGCTGATGTTGACCGGAAGGTCGATGAAGGTAGCACCCGGTTTTTCACGTTCGGCGTACTTAAAGGCCAAGCGGGTGATTTCAGCCATCGTATCGGGACGGACGACGGTGTAGGACCGACGGGTGATGGGTTCGAACATGGCTCTGAGATCGAGGTACTGGTGGGCCGTGATGTGCATCTTATCGGTTCCGACCTGACCGGAGATGGCGACGACGGGGGCGCCGTCACAGTCGGCATCGGCGACGCCGGTGATGAGGTTCGTCGCACCGGGCCCGAGGGTAGCCATGCAGACGCCAGCCTTGCCTGTCAGTCTGCCGTAGACATCGGCCATGAAGGCAGCACCCTGTTCATGACGGACGGTGATAAATTCAATCTTTGAATGCTCCAAGGCATTGATGATGGCTAAGTTTTCTTCACCGGGGATACCGAAAATATAATGGACGCCTTCTTCTTCAAGGCATTCGATGAGAAACTCTGCCGTGTTGCGCATCTTTTTTTGTACCATTCCGAGAACACTCCTTTAAAGGTAATGGATAAATTAAAAATTGCTGTTGTAACCTGTATTATAATATGGGACAGGACCTTTTTCAATGACTTACTTGTATTATCAGGATGTACAATCTAATTTGACCTGAATCGACAAGGCCAAAAGGGGTATGCAAAAGGGCATCATAAAGCCTTTATGAGCACTGTTTGCTGAGGATTAGATCGGAAGAGAATAGGAGAATATAATGAATATATTGATTAGCAGCTGTCTCTTGGGACAGTATTGCCGCTATGACGGGAAGACCAAGACTTATGAAGCGATTGAACCTTTATTGAATCGTCATGACATTCATTTCATACCCATCTGCCCGGAGCAGGCCGGTGGTCTTCCGACGCCGCGACCGGCAGCTGAGCGCTGCGGGGACAAGGTACTGACCAAAGAAGGCTGCGATGTGACGGCTCAATATGAACGAGGGGCAGAGGCGGCGCTTTACGTAGTCCGTCTCTTTCACTGCACGAAGGCCATCTTAAAGGCCAAGAGTCCGTCCTGCGGCTCGGGCCTCATTTACGACGGGACCTTTTCCCGGACCCTTACTGAGGGCGACGGCGTGACGGCAGCCCTCTTAAAAGCGGAAGGCATTGAGGTTTTCAGCGAAGGGGACCCTTTAGAATACTTGCTTTTATAACGGCGGTTTGCTACAATATACGAGTACGCAAGTGAGGAGGTTTCAGGGTGAATACTTTTTTGCATGAAGTTTGTGAATGGCTTTATTCTATTGTCATCGCCTTGGCCATTGCCATGGTCATCCATATTTTCTTCTTCCAGCCGACCCGCGTTTCCGGCGAGTCCATGATGCCGACCCTTAAAAATGGGGAATACCTCATCGTTTCGAAATGGAGTCACGTCATGGGAGAAGTTCCTAATTATGGAGACATCGTCATCATCGACAGCCGCGTCCAGTATCCGCGCACGTGGAAAGATGATGTCGCTGAACCGATGAACAACTACTTGGCGTTCTTTGACCACGACTTACAGACGAAAAACGTTTGGGTCAAACGAGTTATCGGCCGCCCCGGTGATACGCTGGCTTTCCACGACGGAAAGGTTTGGCGCAATGGGGAACCGTTGGATGAACCCTATATCAACGGTCCGATGGAATACAGCAGTCGGGAAGAAGTTAAAGTCCCGGAAGGCTACGTATTCTGCATGGGTGATAACCGCAACCACAGCAGTGACAGCCGCTTTATCGGTCCGGTTCCTATCGACCACGTGTTGGGCCGCGTCATTTGGTAAGCGGTCTTTACGACAACTGCATACGACAGTTCGCAATCCATCCTGTCGCTAAACAAAACTAGGACGCATAACCAAAATGGGTGCAGTGTAGACGGGATTGCTTCGGCAGCCCCGTCTTTTTTATTTGTTAGAAAGGCGCAATATACGATGTACAACTTTATTCTGAATACCCGGCGCATGACCTTTTCTGCCCTGGTCATCGCCATTTATATCGCTGTCCTGTATGTCACTCAGGGCATTTCTTTCGGACCCTACCAGATCCGTATCGCAACGGCTCTCTACGGGCTGGCGTTTCTCTATCCGTTCTTAGTCGTTCCCTTGGGGATCGCTAATTTTATCGCCAACTTTCTCTTTGGCGGGCTGGGCCTCATCGACATGGTCGGCGGCTGTGCCGTCGGCATGATGACGACTTGGCTCATCGTCCAGATCCGGCAGCATCAGGGAAGCCCCTGGCTGGCAGCTCTTCCCATTTGGTGGGTGCCGGCCCTAGTGGTCAGTCTTTGGCTGTCCTATTTATTGAATCTGCCTTACCTGGTACTGGTCAGCAGCCTGGCTGTCGGTCAGCTGCCGCCGGCTATTTGCGGCGTCCTGCTCATTCAGGCGCTTCGTCAGCACTACGTCTTAGAAAAGGAGTTATGATATGAGTCGAAAACAAGAGGACCTTCAAGGCATTACCTTTCTTGGCAATCAGCACACGGCCTATCCGACGGACTACAATCCCGACCTTTTGGAAACCTTCATCAACAAGCATCCCGACCGGGACTATTTCGTCAAGTTCAACTGCCCGGAATTTACCAGTCTCTGCCCGATGACGGGCCAGCCGGACTATGCGACGATTTATATTTCGTACGTACCCGATGAACGGATGGTCGAAAGCAAGGCCTTGAAGCTCTATCTGTTCAGCTTCCGCAACCACGGTGACTTCCACGAAGACTGCGTCAACATCATCATGGACGACCTCATCGAGGCCATGGATCCCAAGTATATCGAAGTCTGGGGAAAATTCCTGCCCCGCGGCGGCATCAGCATCGATCCCTACTGCAATTACGGCCGTCCCGGCACGCCTTGGGCCGACGTTGCCTGGCAGCGCCTGTCACAACATGACTTATATCCCGAAAAAGTAGATAATCGGTGAAACTTCTTACCTTTTCCAGATAATCCATGGTATAATAAAGTATCAATCATAGGAGTGAGGAGTGTTATCTGTGAAATTGAAAAAAGTGCTTTTGGCCCTCGGTTTTTCCCTGGCCTTGTCGGCCTCTGTTTTTGCGGCCGACAATATGTGGCAGTATAACCAATATACATCGATTGACATGAATTCGGCGAAACTCTATTATGATATGGGCCGCCAGATCCTGTCCTTCGAAACAGTGGAAAAATCCGGCGATTCGACGGATTACTGTACCTATGTGTACAACATCGATGACCAGACGATTCAGCTGAAAAAAATGATTACTCAGACTAAGAAGCATAAGTATAAGAGCAGCTTCTATCCCGAATCGATTAAAGACGGCAATGCTGTCATCAAAGCCAGAGCCCGCATGGCCACCGACGTATTAGAAAAGGTCATGGAAAAGCAAAATTCGAAGAAATAAGTCCTTAGTGCAATGTGACTGCTAAGGTCGTCGTCTTCCGTTTGCTTTCCTGATACTTTCCGAAACAGGCCTTGCCGGTACAGGCTACGGATTCAAACGAAAAGGGACTGCTGCATGGAGCGGTTTTCTTCATGCAAGCAGTCCCTCTTTTGTTATTTTCCTTTGACGCAGATGCTAAGCCACTTGGGAAGTCGGTGTTCGACGACGACCCAGGAGTAGGCTGACGAGCAGGCGACGACGATGATATAAATGGCGATGATGTGAATGGCCCGTAGGTAAATGTGCAGGTGAGCCGCAAGGCCCGTGCAGAGGCTGAGAAAGACAGGATGTACCAGGTAGATGGGATAGGAATAATCGCCTAACCTAGAGAAGACTTGATGGACGGCATGGGGCACAGGCCGGCATTCCCACCAGTAGAGGAGAAAGAGCATCGTCGACAAGGTATAGACCATGCCAATCGGGCTGAGCTGGTGAATGGTAAAGACGGCCGATAAAGGGTCGTAGCCGAGGTAATGCATGACGCCGTAGTACGATGCCAGCATACCTGCCGTCGACACGATTTGAAGGCCGTTGATCACCGTGCCGTGCCGCTTGAGCCAGGCTGTGACCGATGAGAAGTGTTCTGCTGTAAAGGCGCCGAACATGAAGATGAACAGATAGTGCAGGACCATGTAGTTCAGGCGCAGATTCGAGGCATCTTCGAGGAAGGGATTGTCCGAATGGAGATTCCAACTGTAGCTCGAGTAAAAATTGAAGATCATGTTGACGATAAAAAGGGCCGTAAAGGAAAGAATCGGCTTGCGGTCCATGAGGCGCAGTAAAGGCCGCCATAAGGGCATGAGCAGGTAGAACCACAAGAGGATGACCAGAAAGTAGATGTGGTACATGGCCAGGCCGTACCATAAGGTGCGAAAGATGGCATAGGGATGAAAGAGTTTGAGATTATGGCTGAGAACCGATACGTAGGCCATGTAGAAAAAAGACCAGGCCAGGTAGGGGACGAAAACCGTCCGCAGTCGACGCTGCAGATAGTCTTTATAGTCAAAGGGCTCGTGGAGTCCTTGGCTGTAAAACATGCCGAAGGCCGACAGGAAAAAGAAGGCCGGGACCGAAAAGCGGGATAAGATTTCTAAGACGGCGACCAGCGCCAAATTCGGAGACGGATTGACGATGGCCACGGATCCGACATGGATGGCAATGACGCCGAGCATGCAAAGTCCGCGCATATAATTGATAGAATGAATAAATCGTTTTGACATCTGACACCTCGGAAGATACAATATAGATACTAAAGATATATCCTATTATAACAAATTTTTGCAAAATGGACAGGGAGGCTGTATGACCGACGACACACAAAAGGTAACCCGAACGGGACTGATACTGGCAGCGACCTTGATTTTACAAGGCCTCAGGCTGGTCATTCCCATACCGCCTCAGATCAGTCTGTTCCTCATCGGGTCTCTGGTCAACGCCTGCCTGATCACGGCCGTCCTTGCCGTCGACCGCAGAGCCGGCTTTGTCGTCGCCGCCTGCACGCCCATCTTTGCCTGGCTCGAAGGGATGCTGCCTTTCGTTCTCTTCGTCTTTCCCGTCGCCATCGGAAACGGGGTGTACGTCTATTGTGCTTGGCGTTGGCAGAAACACGGCCTTCCGGCACTTTTAGTCGGCGCCCTGGCCAAGGCCGCTACCCTTTACGCCTTATTTTATCTGCTCTTTGCCGGCATCGAATTTCCGCCGGCTATGCGCCACCTGCTGTTGACGGCCATGAGCTGGCCCCAGATCATCACCGGTGTCATCGGAGCGCTGCTGGGCTTGGAACTCAGTCGCTATCTGAGCCACCGCCATGAATAGAAAGGATTTTTGATATGCTGCTGCAAATCTTTTATTTTATCCCGGCCATTCTCGGTACCTTGTTTATTGCCGTCGGCCTGTATCACGGTTCCAAATTTTACAGCCTCACCCGGCGCTGCACGCAGGAAGGAATGGGGACCTTGCTGGGATTTGAAGAAAAGAAGATGAAAAGTGGGACCCTCTATTATCCTGTCGTCCGCTTTACGTCCCAAGACGGAAAGACTCATCGGGCACGCTACGCCTTTGGCAATGCTGAATGGAATTATGTAGCTGGTGACGAACTGCCCCTGCGCTATAATCCGGAAAACCCGGAAGAGATTTATCTTCATCAGGTCCAAAGCCTGTGGCAGCAGTACGCCAGCCCGGTATTCATCATCCTGGGGGGCATCATCTTTATGACGTCCTATTACTTCATCTTATAATCATACGGAAAAGGAGGAGTCGCCACATTGGTAGAAAATGAAAAAGCTGTCGCCGCTATGCGGCAATTTTTAGAAGCCCTGGGGCTCGACTTGACGGCGCTGGGAATGGAAAAGACGCCGCACCGCGTGGCTGAGACCTTTGCCCGATTTTTTTCAGGTCTTCAGGAAAACCCCGATGACGAATGGAATAACCCCATCGTGACCCAGTCCAAGGGACTGGTCAGTGTTCGCAACATTCGCTTTCACTCGCTCTGTGAACATCACTTACTGCCTTTTTTTGGCACCGTTCACATCGTATACTACCCGAAAGCTAACCGCATCGCCGGCTTCGGTCATTTCGTTCGGGCTGTCGATATCCTGGCCCGCCGCCCGCAGCTTCAGGAACGGATGACGGAAGAATTGTGCCAGTCCATCGTTCGCGGCCTCGATCCGGAAGGCGTCCTGATCGTCGTCAAAGCGACTCACTTATGCCTTACCATGCGCGATCAGCTGGCCATCGATTCGAATATTATGACGACGGCGACGGCCGGGTGCCTGACAGCAGGAACCGATGCCTATAAAGAAGCCTGGAAGCTGGTCATGGAGGAAAAACAAGATGGATAAAATCATGCTCAAAGGACTTCACTTTTGGGGGCACCACGGCTGCCTGGCATCTGAAGCAGAGCTTGGCCAGCCGTTTCACATCGATATATGCTTGGAAACTGACTTGTCGCAGGCCGGGGCATCCGATGACCTTCACCAGACCGTCGACTACAGTGTCGTCTATTCCCGAATCAAAGACATCGTCGAAAACCGCCGCTATCAACTCATCGAGCGGCTGGGGACGGTCATTGCCGAAGACATTCTCAGCGCCTTTCCTCCCGTCGAAGCCGTGACGGTAACCGTTCACAAGCCCCAGGCACCGATTGGCGGTCTCTTTGACGACGCGGCGGTCGTCCTCGAAAGGCGACGGCATGGCTAGATTTTACCTTAGCATCGGCGCCAATCTGGGGGATCGGGAAGGGACGCTGAAACGAGCCGTGGCTCTCCTCGATGCGAATCCGGACGTGACGGTTACAGCTGTGTCGCCTTTTTACGAAACGCCGCCGTGGGGCAAGGAAGATCAACCTCCTTTTATCAACGGCGCTGTCGCTGTGGAGACAAGTCTTGCCGGTCCGGATCTTCTCGAACGCTGTCTTGCCATTGAGCGGCAGCTGGGGCGGGTACGCCATGAAAAATGGGGTGCCAGGACCATCGATATCGACCTCGTTTACAGCCCGGACGAGGCCTGCCAGACTCAGACCCTGACCTTGCCCCATCCTTATCTAACACAACGGGCTTTCGTATTGGTCCCCCTGCGGGATCTGGTGCCGGACCTCATCCTCTTTGGCCGGCCGATTGATGACTGGCTCGCTCAGCTGCCAGATACAGACGCTATCAGAAGGAAGGATTAACTATGGAAAAGATACTTATTGCAGATGACGAACAACTTATGCGCCAATTGGTCATTGATTTTTTAAAGCCTGAAGGCTACGAAATTTTAGAAGCTGTTGACGGCAAAGAAGCCCTGGATATCTACGACAAGGAACATCTGGATTTGGTCCTTCTCGACGTCATGATGCCCGGTTACGACGGCTGGACCGTATGCCGCGAAATCCGCCGGGAATCGACGGTCCCCATCATGATGCTGACCGCGAAAGGTGAAGAAATAGACCAGCTCTTTGCCTATGATCTCGGTGCGGATGAATACATCACTAAACCCTTCAGCCCGAAGATCCTGGTAGCCAAAATAAAGGCTCTCCTGCGCCGTTCTCAGAACGATTCGGAAACGCAGGAAACCGAAGCTGGCGTGGCCATCGACCGCGATGCTCGCCAGGTCGTCCTCGACGGGAAGAATGTCGACCTCAGCCCGACGGAATATAAGCTCCTGAACTACCTGATGAGCAATACCGGCAAGGCCTTGAGCCGCCGTCAGATCCTGAATCAGGTATGGAATTACGATTATTGCGGTGATCTGCGCACCGTCGATACCCACATCAACCGCCTGCGCATTAAACTGGGCGACAAAGGCCGCTATATCCGGACTGTCCGCGGCTATGGATACCGTTACGATTCCAAATGAGACGGAAAGGCCTATTATCCTTAAAGGTTAAGACCGGCGTCTATGTCGGCTGCTTTTCCATCTTTTTCATTATCGGCCTGATGCTGGCTGTCGGCTTTGGTTTTGACCGCTACTACTATTCCATGAAAAAGGATGCCATGGTCGAAGCCAGCCAGAAAATCAGTGCTACGTACCAGAAGAAGAATGGACCTGACGAACATTCGCTGGATTCTTTGAGCCAGCGTTACGGCGTCGACATCCTCATCGTCGACCACAGTAAGCTGGTCTACTCGTCGCGGCCCGGGCGACGGGTGTATATACCACCGGAAAAACTTCCCAATGAACACGAAATCGTAGCCGTCGGCAAAGAAGATGAACCGCCAGAAGGCGGGCCTGACGGCAAGCCGCCGGTACACATCAAGGAACTCCTGGACCTCCTCGAGGGCAAGGAGCCCGCTGAAGGTTTGTTGGGAACGGTACACCTTTATAAGGACATGCCTGATTTTGAATATTTTAACCTCGTCGACCGTATCCAGGACGATACGTATATCATCATCAATCAGTCCGTCGCACCGATGCAGGAAAACATCTACATCGTCCAGCATTTCATCATCGTCTGCGGTATCGTTTGGCTCATTGTGGCCTGTGTCAGTACGCTCTACCTGACCCAGCGTATGACAAAACCGCTCATCGAATTGAAGAACCTTGCCGGCGCCATGGCCCACCTCGATTTTTCCAGTAAGTGGAAAGGCAACCTCAGCGATGAAATCGGCGAACTCGGTGAGAGCCTGAATATCTTGTCTAATCAGCTCAATGTCGCCTTGACAGCCCTTCGCCAGTCCAATGAAGAGCTGAAAAAGCAGCTCGACGTAGCCAAAGAAGTCGAACATATGCGAAAAGCCTTCCTGTCGGCCGTGTCCCATGAACTGAAGACGCCCTTGGCCATTATCCAGGGGTACGCCGAAGGCCTCGATACCCTCGATATCGATGAAGAAACGCAGCGACGCTACTGCTCGGTCATCCACAGTGAGACCCAGAAGATGGATAAACTGGTTCGCGATCTATTGAACTTGTCCCGTTTGGAAACGGGTTCCTTCCATTTAGAGCAGACGGTCTTCGACTTTAGCGCCTTGGCAGAAGAAAGCCGGGAACGGTTCTCCAAGGTCATGGAAGACAAGGGCATCATTGCCGAATTTAATCTGCCCGAGACTATGACCGTCTACGGCGATCCGGAACGAATCGATACGATTTTGACTAATTTCTTAAGCAATGCCATCGACTATACCGATGCCGATCAGCATATCCGCCTGTGGGCTGAAGATCTTGGCGAACGGTACCGCATCTCGATTTATAATGAAGGCAGCCATATTGCTGAAAAACATCAGCAGCGCATTTGGGAACCCTTCTATAAGATTGATTCGTCGCGGGCCCGCAGTCCGAAGCGCATCTTCGGCGGCCACGGCTTAGGCCTGGGAACGGTGGCAGCCCTCGTGAAACTCCACGGAGAATCTTATGGCGTGAAGAATGAAAACGGCGGCGTCACCTTCTGGTTTACCCTACGAAAAGAAGGGGACTCAACGCCCGATGAGGCATCCTAAAAGAACCTCCCTGACCCTGACCGGTCCCTTCGTTAGCATGATGTAACGAAGGGGCTGTCAGGAGGCCAGAGAGGTTCTTTGCTGTCTTTATGGTTGTACTTCTAAGTCTTTTCGCATCAGAAGATCGGTCTGTTGGTCATCACCGACGACGAAGGAATGAGCCCCAATCTGGTAAAAGCCGTGCTGCTTGTAAAAGTGGAGGGCTTTGGCGTTTTTCTCCCAGACACCGAGCCATATATATTTCTTTTTCTGCTGAAGGGCAGCGTCGATGGCCTGATCTATCAGATAATGTCCCAAGCCTTGGCCCTGGAACGCTTTCGTAACATAGATACGCTCAATTTCAAGAGAGTCTCCGTCGTGAATATCGGTCTGTGCCGACGACTCGTTCAGCTTCAGGTAGCCGGCCAGCTTATCGCCCCAGTACAGAAAGTAAATGGCGGCATGGGCGTCGGATAATTCGGCTCGGAGTTTTTCCGGGGCATACGCTTTGTCGAGGTAAGCTTCCATATTTTCCGGCGTGTTCATGGCGGCAAAGGTTTCAAAAAAGCACTGCCGGGAAAAGGCCTGAAGGGTGTCTAAATCATCTAGGGTGCATTGTCTAAACTGTGGGATCAAGGTTTTTTCCTCCTGGAATATTGGTGATAGCGATGAATAACCCCCTAACGCAGAACTTAAAAATCGAACGCTAGGGGGTATGATGTATCGTACTAAACTTTGGGCTAACGGCTGTCTTTTGGGATGCAGTTCGTTAAAAGGAACGGTTCCCGAGGGTGGGGTGGCTGCATTTTTTCAGCGTCAGGTGGTCGACGAGGTAGCCCGCCTGTTCGAGGTCGATGTCCTCTTTTTGACCGTCGTGTTCAAAGACGCAGAGCGGCCGGTCGGTACCGACTTCGCCGCCGGGAAGGTAGATGTATTCGCCGGTTTCGGCATCGCCGAAAATGATGCCGGCTAAGAGATGTTTTTGGGCTATTTGACTCATGGCAGGGCCTCCTCGCCGTCGAATTTAATTTCAAGGAGCTTGCAGTCCCGATAGTCTGCCGAAACGAGGTGGAGCAGAGTCCCGTTATAGCGGCGGGGGAACATCGTCCCAGGCTGCATGCCGTGGAGATGGCCGAAGATGCAGAGTGGCACCTTGTATTTTTCTAAGAGTTCTGTAAAGCCGCTGGGCTTGGTAAGGTCGCAGACTGGTGGATAGTGGAGCATGAGAATCGTAGGACCGCCGCCCAGTTTTTCCGCCTCCTGCAGCGTTCGTTCGACGCGCAGCAGTTCGCGGCGGTACGGCTTGGCATCCCGTTCTTCTTGGTAATGGATGTCGCCCGGGCAGATCCAGCCGTGAGTGCCGCAGATGATCGTGCCGTCGTCGAGAACGGCCGTTGAACCGTAGAGATAGTGCATGTTATTTTCGGCATCCATGCGGTTCAGTTTTCCAGCACTGGCCCACCAGTAATCGTGATTGCCGCGGATGATGAGCTTTTTGCCCGGCAAGGCGCGGATTTGATCGAGGTCCTCCTGGGCTTCGTCGAGGCGCATGGCCCACGACGTATCGCCGGCAATGAGGACGGTATCGTCATCGGTGACTCTGTTTTTCCAGTCTTCGGCAATGCGCTGCCAATGATTTTTCCAGCGGGGGCCGAAGACTTCCATCGGCTTTTTTGGCGGATTGCCCGATAAATGTAAGTCACCTATTGCAAATAAACGCATAAATGGATAAGGACCGTCCTTTCTTATAGTTCATGAAGCCGCGTCTGCAGTTCATGGATGAAATGCGCTGAATGGCCTCCGTTTGCAATCTGGGGAATCATGTAGCCGACAAAGAGCGGGTTGGTCAGAAAGCGCGGGATGATTTTGACATATAAGGCATCATCATCGGGAAAGTCATAGAAAAAGATGTTGTAACTGTCGTTAAAGCGGATAAAGGAGTGCATGAAATAATGGGCCGTCGTCTGCATGCAGCGGACGAATTTGCCGAGCTTTTTCCGGTCCTTCAAGATGAGGTTGACTTCGTAAAAGCCGATGATGGGCCGTTTCGACAGGTTGACCGTAAGGCCCTCTTCTTCGAAAATGGTGGGACCGACGAAGTGGAAGGGCTTTATCTCTTCATGGTAGTCATAGTCTTTAAAGCCGACGATCTGCGAATGGGGATGGTGAATCGTTCCACCGGACATGTAGCCGTGGTTCCGATAGAAGACAACCGATTTAAATTTGCCCATATCCTTGACTTGCTGCCATTTTTCGAGGCCGAATTCGATGAGTTTTTGGGCGTATTCCGGTGTATAGTCGGAGAACTCGCCGTCACAGTCATCGGTCTCGATGATGAGGGTCTGCCACGAGTCCTTGAGGACCGGAAAGGCATTTTCAAGCCAAATCATATGGCCCCGTTTTTCCATGACGTTCTTCAAATGGGCGACGTCACAGAAGGGGCAATACCTTTCGTCGCGATGGACCGTATCGGGCTTCGTCTTGCCCAGGTCCAGATTATATTCTAAAATGTGGGATAAGGGATTTTCGTACATACGACCGCTCCTTTTGATGCTTCTTATACATTGTAGCATAGAGAGAGGCAATTTCAAACTGCAATACGACAAAAGGATGTCCGCCAGGCACCGCAGAAGGGCAGTCAAAGTGGGGGCATCCTTAATTTCATTAATTATAGGCAATTCTAGGGGCCTTGTCAAATCGGTCTCGTCTGAAAAAAATATGAAAAATCGCGAAAACGGTGTGACTAAAACTAGAGTAATGTGGTATGATATTGAGTTGAGGATTGATTAAAATCAAGCATGGACTTCCATGATTTTCATTCCATAACTGCCCTTTCATGTACGTTGTGAAGGTTTTTCGATAGATGATGTGTAAAGGAGGAACTATACATGAGTATTCATATTGCTGCCCGCGACGGCGAAATCGCCGATCGCATCCTACTTCCCGGAGATCCGCTGCGTGCGAAATATATTGCTGAAAATTTTTTGGATGACACCTTCTGCTATACCCGGATCCGCAATATCCTCGGCTATACCGGAACCTATAAAGGCGTCCGCCTGTCCGTTCAAGGGACGGGTATGGGGATTCCTTCCATTTCTATTTACGCGACGGAATTGATGCGCGACTACGGCGTCAAAAAGCTGATTCGCGTCGGTACCTGCGGTGCCATGCGCCAGGATATCAAACTCCGCGACGTCATCATGGCCCAGGGGGCGACGACCGATTCGTCGATTATCCGCAATATTTTCGGCGGCTCGATCAACTATGCGCCCTTAGCGGACTTTACCCTCTTGTGCCAGGCTTATGGTCAGGCAGCGGCCCTCGGCGTCCCGGCAAGGGTCGGCAACGTCGTCTCTGTCGACCGCTTTTACGATGAAGAAATCGACAACGAAAAACTGACCCAGTACGGCATCATGGCCGTCGAAATGGAAACGGCCGGCCTCTATACGGCAGCGGCTAAATTCGGAGCCAAGGCCTTGGGACTGTTTACGGTCAGCGACCACTTATTGACCGGAGAAGCCTGCACGCCGGAAGAACGGCAGACGTCCTTTGATGATATGATTCAGATTGCCTTAGAAACGGCTATCTTGGAGTGAGGTTTTTATGAAAGTAAAAGAATTACAAGTTATTGACAGCCACTTTCACTTTTGTGACTTTCCCGGCTTCGACCAGGTAGCCCTGGCAGCCGGCTATACCAATACGGAAGAATCACTGCACCAGGCCTTTATCGAAAACAACGTCGTCCACGGCGTCGTCATGAGCAATAAGACCTTGGATGCCAAAAAACATAACTATCCGGAGTATATGAGCTACTGCATCGGTATCGACAGCCTGACCGGCAACGACGACATGGACAGTATCGCTGCCAATGTCGAAGAAAACTTAAAGAAAAGTCAGTGCTGCGGCATCAAGCTCTATCCGGGGTACAGCCATATCTACGTCTACGACGAGTGGTACGATCCGATTTATGAATTGGCCGAAAAGTATGATAAACCCGTCGCCATCCACACCGGGCTGACGGCGACGGCCAATGCCCTTTTGAAATACAGCCATCCCCTGACCCTCGACGAAGCGGCTGTGCGCCATCCTAACGTCCAGTTGGTCATGTGCCACATCGGCAATCCCTTTCTGCAGGATGCCATTGCCGTCTTAGAAAAGAATCACAACGTTGCCGTCGATCTGTCCGGACTCCTTGAAGGCAAGGTGCCCGATATGGTTGCCTTCCTTCGCAATAAACGGGGCTACATTTCCATGCTCCGGGATTGGCTCAAGTATCTCGGCGCCTATGACCGGGTCATGTTCGGGACGGACTGGCCCTTGGCTAATATTGCCGACTACATTTCATTTGTAAAAGGTTTCATCCCCGAAGCTTACTGGGATGACGTATTCTTTAATAATGCCAACCGCATCTACAAACTCGGCTTATAAGCCGGTGTGATGCACGGTAAGGGAGGAAATTGTTTGTACACTGTAACCAAGCGGCTGGAAGTATCCGCATCTCACCACTTAGTCCTCGACTACGCCAGCAAATGTCAAAATCTCCATGGCCACAACTGGATCATTCACGTGACCTGTCAGGCTGAAGCGCTCGATCACAACGGCATGGTCGTCGACTTCAAAAAGATTAAAGAACTGGTCCATTCCAAGATGGATCATCAGAATTTAAACGACGTCTTTGATTTCAATCCGACGGCAGAAAACATTGCCAAGTGGATTTGTGACACCGTGCCGAACTGCGTCCGGGCCGAGGTCCAGGAAAGCGAAGGGAACGTGGCTATTTATGAAGTATAGTCTCTGTGTCAATGAGATCTTCGACAGCATCGACGGCGAAGGGAAGACGGCCGGCCAGCTGGCTTCCTTCATCCGCCTGTGCGGCTGTAACCTGCGTTGTTCTTACTGTGACACGACCTATGCCTTTACGGAAGGGAAGGACATGGACGTCGACGACATCGTAAAACAGGTGTCGTACCCCCACGTTACCCTGACCGGCGGCGAACCCCTCTGTCAGGACGTGCATGCCCTGCTGGCGGCCCTAAAAGGCCATAGCGTCAATATTGAAACCAACGGCAGCGTCGACATCGAACCCTATTTTAAGTACGATCACGTCTGGTTCACCGTCGACTACAAGAGCCTGTCGTCGGATATGGCCGGCCGGATGCTGGAGAGTAATTTTGAAAAACTCCGGCCTCAGGATGTCCTGAAGTTCGTCGTCGGCGACGAAGCCGACCTCAAGCAGGCCTTAGCCGTCTACCGGCGCTATCAGCCGAAGTGCGCTGTCTACGTCGGGGCGATCTTTGGACAGATTGAGCCGGCGCAGATCGTCGACTTTATGAAAGAACATGAACTGATGGACTGGCACCTTCAGGTCCAGCTCCATAAAATCATCTGGGATCCTCAATTGCGAGGAGTATAACCAAAAACGACAAAACGCCGTTATCCGCAGAGCTGCGGGTAACGGCGTTTTTTAAAGATGGCCCGGTCATCTTCTAACATGTGGTGGAAACAGAATAACGTAGCGTCCGTATCGGTCAGGCTGTCATGCCAACTGCGGTGGTTGTCATAGCCATAATAGGCGGCGCAGTTTCGCAGTTTGGCATAGGTGATGGTCTTCGTTTCCTTATAGTGGATGAGAGAAAAAGCCTCGGCCAGGTCCAGGTAGATATCGCGGTCGGGCAGGACGACGCCCGATTCATAGAGGCGTTCGATATCGTTGAAGGTACCGTAGCCGACGATGAGGTCTGCGTCCATGAAAAGACGGCTGACTTCATCGGCCCAGAGGATGAAGGGATCTTCATGGGCGACTTGTTCCGGCGTGATATGATTGACTTCCATCGCTTCGTCCCATCGTTCCGTGTGGATGGGTTTGAAATAGCGGTTCAAGAGAACCTGGCCAAAACCATTCATGATGGAAAGCTGAATGATTTCGGCATCTGCCGTAAGTCCCGTCGTCTCTAAGTCGAGGGTCAGGATGCGGGCCGGATCGAGTCCGCGGATCGCTTCTTTGATAGCCGGCGACAGGCGGATGCTTTGGCGACGGGCCTTTTCCTTTTTGGACAGCATCTTTTTCATGGAAAAACCTCCTTTCTTCACAATAACGGTATTATTATAGGAAGAAAGGAGGTTTTTGTCAATTTATAGCAGGAAATAGGCGGGCGAAGTGATTATTCGTAATAGCCATTCGGTTTTTCCGAGAAGTTGATAAGGATGTTCTTGGTCTGCATGTAGTGGTACATGGTCGACTTATCCGTTTCACGGCCGATACCGGAGAGTTTATAGCCGCCGAAAGGAGCGCCGGCCGGCAGGGCATTGTAGGTGTTGACCCACATACGACCCGTCTGCACGCCTTTGGCTACGCGCAGAGCACGGTTGATGTCGCGGGTCCATACGGCGCCGCCGAGACCGTAAATGCTGTCGTTCGCCATATCGATGACTTCTTCTTCCGTATCGAAGGGGATGATGACGACGACCGGCCCGAAGATTTCTTCCTGGGCGATGCGCATGTCATTCTTGACGTCGGCGAAGATGGTCGGACGGATGAAGTTACCTTTTTCGAGGCCGTCGGTGGTGATCTTTTCACCGCCGCATACCAGGCGGGCACCTTCTTTTTTGCCGAGTTCGATGTAGCTCAAAATCTTTTCGAGCTGCCGTTCGTCGACCTGAGCACCCATCTGCGTTTCTTTCAGCCAAGGCAGGCCGACTTTGACGCGGTTGAAGCGTTCAGCCAATTCGTTTACGAATTTGTCGTAAATGCTGCGCTGTACGAAGATACGGGAACCGGCGCTGCAGACCTGGCCCTGGTTGAAGAGGATGCCGAATTCGGCGCCTTCCATAGCCATGTCCCATTTGCAGTCTTCAAAGAAGATGTTAGCCGATTTGCCGCCGAGTTCAAGGGTAGCCGGAATGAGTTTTTCCTGAGCTGCTTTGTAGACGTCGCGGCCGATTTCCGTCGAACCCGTGAAGGCCAATTTCTGGATATCCGGATGGTCGAGGAGATACTGACCGGAACGGGAGCCCTTACCGGTAATGATATTGACGACACCGGCAGGCAGGACGCCTTCTAAGAGGTGCATCAATTCGAGGAGGCTGAGGGACGTCGAGCTCGACGGTTTGAGGACGATCGTGCAGCCGGCAGCCAAGGCCGGAGCCAGTTTCCAAGCACCCATGAGGAAGGGGAAGTTCCAGGGGATGACCTGGCCGACGACACCGATCGGTTCATGGATGACGATACTCATCATGTTTTCATCGAGGCTCGAGACGCGGCCTTCTTCGTCGCGAAGGACGGCGGCAAAGTAACGGAAGTGGTCGGCACTGTACGGGATGTCGATGTTTCTCGTTTCACGAATCGGCTTGCCGTTGTCGAGGGATTCGATGAGGGCTAGTTTATCGGCGTTCTGGTCGATAACATCAGCGATTTTTAAGAGGATGTTCTGACGGTCGATGGGGGATACCTTTTTCCAAGCCGGGAAAGCAGCTTCGGCGGCACGGACGGCAGCGTCGACGTCTTCTTTCGTCGCTTCGGCGCAGACCGATAACTGTTCACCGTTAGAAGGATTGAAGGCTTTGAAGGTTGAGCCGTCGCTGGCGGGAACCCATTTGCCGTTAATATAGAGGTCGTAAGATGAGCGAATAGCATTTTCCATGAATTAACACTCCCTTTTTGTATGATTTTAAAATTTAAGTAAAAATTGTTCTTTGTTATTGCTAAATGCATTATAGCATAAGTGTACGAAAATGGTCAATATTGTACTAAAAAGAACGTAATACAAAATGGTTTATGAAAAAAAGTGAGATATATGGCGCCTTTTGCCATGCTTACAAATAGAAGAAAACCATGTGATTCCCTTATTATAGTACGCAAATAGAAAGTACTTCTCCTATTTTTTTACGAGGAAACATCAGGTAACGTCACTCGCTCATGCTGCAAAATCCTTGACAAACGAAGGGGGATTCGGATTCGTATATATTATTTTGAAGATAAAGAGATTTTTCTGGGTCTTATAAATCCATACTGCAAAGGGCGCGGTACAGGTCAACCATCTTAGGGGCTTGTAAGGCGGAATGGACAGACTTAACGTTCTGAAAGGTTGCTTACCGCAACGGTGGGGCCTTGCGATCGGTTACGAAAGGTGCCGGTTTGCAAATATCAGGAAAGCACGCTAAAATAGATAGCGTACACAACAAGTATAGATTTCAGGAGTATAGCCAATGTATAAATACGTCTTATTTGACCTCGATGGAACTTTAACTGATTCTAAAGAGGGTATTATTAATTCCGTGGCCTATGCCTTAGAAAAGATGGGCATTTCTTCAGAAGGCCGCCTCGATCCGCACGTCATCGTCGGACCGCCGCTCTTAGATACCTTTGAAGGCTATTATGGCTTTTCCCCGGAAAAAGCCCGTCAAGCCTATTCCTTTTTCCAGGAACGGTACAGTACGATTGGAAAGTTTGAAAACCGTGCTTTTGAAGGCATCGTTCCTTTATTAAAGAATTTAAAAGAAAAGGGCATTCGCTCTTTTGTGGCCACTTCGAAGCCTCAGGTCCATGCCGAAGCGATTTGTGAAAAATTCGGTCTAGCACCGTATTTAGAAGCCATTGCCGGTCCTGCCATTGGTGGCACCGATTCTAAGGCTGACGTCATGGCTCGTATCTTAAAAGGCATCGGATCCATTCAAAAAGGGGAAGCAGTCATGGTCGGCGACCGTAAATTCGATATCATCGGCGCTCACGAACTGGGCCTTCCCGTCATTTACGCTGGCTACGGCTACGGCAATGGAGCGGAACGAAAAGAGTATCGTCCCGATTATATCGCCGAGACCGTTGAAGACCTCGGCCGGATGCTGCTTTCTGACTGACTCATTCACTGCGATGGCCGTAAGGCACAGTGACCTATAAATATATACTGATTTTATGTAAGCTATATTATACGACATATCATGATAAGGAGTGTTTTTATGAAGTTACAAGAAAAACAAAAGATTCACGGCTTTACTGTTGAGCGTTCGCAGTACGTTCCGGAACTCCACAGCCAGGCTTATGAACTGCATCACGACCAGTCCGGTGCCCGTCTGCTTTATATTGAAAATGACGACGACAATAAGGTCTTTTCCATCTCCTTCCGGACGACGCCGTCGGACAGCACCGGTGTGCCTCATATCTGCGAGCATTCGACCCTTTGCGGTTCCCGGAAATTCCCGTTAAAAGAACCCTTCGTCGAATTGGTCAAAGGTTCGCTCAATACCTTCCTCAACGCCATGACCTTCCCCGATAAGACGATGTATCCCGTGGCCAGCCGTAATGCCGCCGACTTCAAGAATTTGATGGACGTTTACATGGACGCCGTCTTCTTCCCGAATATGTTAAAGGATAAACAGGTCTTGATGCAGGAAGGCTGGCATTACCATCTCGATTCGGCCGACAGCGACCTCATTTACCGCGGCGTCGTCTATAATGAAATGAAAGGCGTCTTTTCGTCGCCCGATTCCCAGCTTGAACGGCACGTCATGGAAAATCTCTTCCCCGATACGACCTATGGCGTCGAATCTGGCGGGGATCCCGACGACATTCCAAATCTGACCCAGGAAGACTTCGTCAAATTCCACGGCACGTACTATCATCCGGCCAACAGCTATATCTTCCTCTACGGCGATATGGACATCGACCAGACCTTGGCCTTCATCGATGGCGAATACCTTAGTAAGTTCCAGCTCCAGTCCGTCGATTCGGCCATCGGCCGCCAGGCTTTCCCAGGCAGCACCGTAAAGACCTATCCTTACGGCATCGCCTCTGGGGAAAAAACGGAACACAAGACCCTCCACAGCCTGACCTACGTCATCGATCAGGCCCTCGATCCGACGGTCGCCTTGGCCTTTAAAGTCCTGACCTACGTCCTTCTCCAGTCGCCGGCAGCGCCCCTTAAGAAGGCTCTCGTCGATGCCGGTCTTGGCAAAGATATTTCCGGTGACTTCCAGGACGGCATCCTGCAGCCTTTGTGGGGCATCTCCGTCAACGGCTCCGATCCGGATAAGCAGGACAAGATCATGCCCATCGTCACCGATGTGTTGCGCCGCATGGTCAAAGACGGCCTCGACAAGACGCTGCTTACCGGCGCTTTGAACCGGACGGAATTTACCCTGCGTGAAGCCGACTTTGCCGGTCGTCCTAAGGGCCTCATCTATGCCATTCGCTGCATGGATACTTGGCTCTATGACCTCGATCCCTTAGAAGCCTTGTCTTATGAAAAATCCCTCGACGTCCTGCGTAAGGGCATCGACAGCGGTTATTTTGAAGACTTGATTCAGCGCTATATCCTCGACAATTCCTACTACGCCCTGGTATCCTTGGTACCGGAACCGGGCCTTACGGAAAAACGCGATAAAGCCTTAGCCGATAAGTTGGCAGCTTATAAAGCGTCGCTTACGAAGGAAGAAATCGATGCCATCGTCGCCGAATCGGCAGCCCTGAAACAGCGCCAGGCTACACCGGACACGCCGGAAGCCTTGGAATCGATTCCGACCTTATCCCGGGACGACCTCGAAAAGAAAATCGATACGGTAGTCATGCATAAAGAACAGCTCGGCGATGTGACCTTGTGCCACGTGCCGGACGAAACGAATGGCATTACCTACATCAATGCCTACTTCGACCTTCACGGCCTGACGCGGGAAGAAATTTCCTATGCCTATCTCTTGAGCGATATCCTCGGCGATATTGACACCAAGTCCCATACGTATGGCGAATTGGCGTCCCTCATCGACCTCTACACCGGCGGCATCGGCTACAGTGTTTCGGCCTATTCCAACCGCGTGGACAATACCGATTACATGCCGGTCTTCCGGATCAAGGCCAAGGGATTAGCCCTCAATTTCGACAAATTGATCGACCTTTTGCGGGAAATCTCCTTGGAAACGGTCTTTACCAATAAGGAACGACTGATCGAACTCGTCGACGAAATCAAGGCTGGCTGGGATATGGACACCTTCCGCCGGGGTCATACGATCGTCATGCACCGCGTCTTATCGTACGTCTCGCCTGTAGAAGCTTTCTGCGATGCCGGAGAATTCTCGTACTATGAATTCATCACCGACATTGCCAAACGCATCAAGACCGATGCCGATGACATCGGCGAAAAACTGGCAACCCTCATGGAAAAAATCTTCAGTCGTTCGGCCCTGACCTTAGAAATGACGGCCAGTGACAGCGATTGGGAAGGGGCCAAAGCCAGTGCTTCCAGCTGGACAAAAGCCCTGCCGCAGGGAGAAAAACGGACCGGTCTCTGCGACTTTGGCCTCAGCGCCAAGAACGAAGGCATCATGACCAGCGGTACCGTCCAGTATGTCGCTAAAGGCGGCAATTTCCGCGGTCACGGCTACGACTATACCGGTGCCCTGATGGTCCTCGACACGATCCTCCAGTACGGTTACTTGTGGACCAAGGTCCGCGTCCAAGGCGGGGCCTACGGCGCCTTTACCCGCTTCTATGACAACGGCGACATGGTATTTTGCTCCTACCGCGACCCGAACCTGCGCTCCAGCGTCGAAGCCTATGACGGCTTGGCGGAATACTTAAAGACCTTTGACGTATCGGATCGGGAAATGACGAAATACGTCATCGGTACCCTGAGCCGCATCGACGTGCCCTTAACGCCGTCCCTGCGCGGTGAAAAAGCTATGACCCGCTACTTTACGGGAACGACGGATGAAGTCGCCCAGGCTCGCCGCGATCAGCTCCTGGCGACGACGGTCGCCGATATCAAGGCGTTGGCCCCTCTCATCGGATCGGTCATGGAAGACAACAATCTCTGCGTCATGGGTAGTGAAGCGACGATTCGCCAGGAAAAAGACCTGTTTACGAACCTCGTTTCCCTTCCCGACTAAGGCGTGGCTTCCATGCGAGGCCGATTTGCTCCGAGCCCGACGGGCTATATTCATCTCGGCAACGTCTGGTCGGCCTTCTTGGCCTGGCTCCAAGTGCGCCAGGCCGGAGGCACCTTGGTCCTTCGGATTGAAGATATCGATGAACAGCGTTCGAAGGCCGTTTACACCAAGGCCCTTATGGAAGACCTTTCCTGGCTGGGCCTTACCTGGGACGAAGGTCCCGATGTGGGAGGCCCTTACGGGCCCTATATCCAGCAAGAACGCTACGATCGTTATGATGAGGCCTTGGCGGTGCTGCGGGAAAAGGGACTGCTCTATCCCTGTTACTGCAGTCGGACGCGGCTTCAGGCCATCGGTGCGCCCCATGCCGGCGAGCATACCGTCTACGACGGCCATTGTTATGGCCTCAGTGAAGATGAGCGCCGCCGTATGACCAAGAAACCATCGTGGCGCATCCACGTATCGAAGGAGACGGTTTCCTTTACCGACTCCGTTTACGGCCGGCAGCAGGACGATCTGCCGAGCTCCTGCGGTGACTTCGTCGTTCGCCGGGCCGATGATATGTATGCCTATCAACTGGCCGTTTCCGTCGATGACGGGAGCATGGCTATTACCCACGTCCTGCGCGGCGAAGATTTGCTGTCGTCAACGGCGCAGCAGATCTGGCTCATGAAGATCCTCGGCTATGAGGCCCCTTGCTATACCCACGTGCCGATGCTCATCGACGGCGATGGGAACCGCCTGTCAAAACGGCAGCAAGGCATTACCGTCCGCGCCCTCAGGCAGGACGGCGTCGATGCCGAGACGATATTGTCCCACCTGGCTTACGCCGGCGGCTTGGTCCCTGAACGGCGCCGCTACAGCCGGGCCGATTTGGTCAACATCTGTGACTTCAAAAAACTGCGAACAGAACCGATTGTGATTGCCGGAACGATAAAGTAAATCGGTTTACTAAACGATATATTAAAAAAAGTAGGCTGTCGCCAGAGCGACAGCTTATTTTTTTTACCATTTCTTGTCAACATTATTGTCACAAGGTGTGTAAATGTGGTAGAATGTGGTGGAGAGTGAAAGGAGTGACGCGCCTAATGTTTATGGGAGAATACGAACATACAATCGACGCTAAAGGTCGCGTCATTTTGCCTGTCAAATTTCGGGATGAACTCGGGCCAACCTTCATCGTTACCCGAGGTTTGGAAGGCTGCCTTTCCGTTTACACGATGGAAGCATGGATGAGGTTTGCCGGAAGTTTAAAACAGTTGAAGGCATCCAAGGAAAACGTCCGTGCTTTCCAGCGATTCGTCTTTGGCAGTGCTGCTGAAGTCGAATTCGATAAGCAAGGCCGTATCCTTATTCCGGCTACTTTGCGGGCCTATGCGAAGCTGGTTAAGGATGTGACCGTTCTGGGGACAGGAGACAAGGTCGAAATTTGGAGTAAAGACGCATATGAAGCCTATGTTGCCAAGACTGTTCCGGCCATGGAAGAAATCGCCGAAAGCCTCGACGATTTCCTGAACCTGGACTTTTAGGAGGAATTATGGATTTTCACCACGTCAGTGTTCTTCGTAAGGAAACCATAGCCAATTTAATAACTGATACCAGCGGCGTTTACGTCGACTGTACCCTCGGCGGCGGCGGTCATTCCAGAGCTTTGGCTGATCAGCTGACAGGACAGGCGACGATCATTGGTCTTGACCAGGACCGCGATGCCATTGCAGCGGCAACGGAACGCCTGGCTGATACCTCGTGCCGACATATTTTCGTGCAGCGAAATTTCAGGTATATATCGGAAGTCCTCGACGAATTGGGAATCGATACCGTCGACGGCATCATGTTTGATCTCGGCGTATCGAGTTACCAACTGGATACACCGGACCGGGGATTTTCTTATATGCAGGACGGGCCGCTCGACATGCGCATGGATCGCAGCCAAGGCCGCAGCGCTTACGATATCGTCAATGGCTACAGTGAGGCCGACTTGTACCGTATCATCAAGGATTACGGGGAAGAGCGGTGGGCTAAGCGCATTGCCGAATTCATCGTGAAAGAGCGTCAGGAAAAGCCCTTGGAACGGACGGAAGAGCTGGTTCAGGTCATTAAAAAGGCTATCCCGGCCGGCGCTCGCAAAGACGGGCCGCACCCGGCAAAGCGAACGTTTCAGGCCATCCGAATCGAAGTCAATGACGAATTGGGAATCTTAAAGGATTCCCTGGAACATGCCGCTCAGCGTTTAAAGCGAGGAGGACGTTTGTGTGTCATTACCTTCCATTCATTGGAGGATCGTATTGCAAAACAGACGCTGCGTCTTTTGGCGACTGATTGTATCTGTCCGCCGGATATGCCGGTTTGCACCTGCCATCATCAGGCCATCCTAAAAGTAAAGCGACAACCCATTTTACCGTCGCCGGAGGAACTGGATTTGAATCCGCGGGCCCGCAGTGCAAAACTTCGCGTCGGTATCCGTAAATGAAGGAGCCTAGCTAATGATTATTGAAATGGATGTGTTGCGTATGCTGGCAAGGAAAGTCGGAAATTTACATGAAGAAAGAAGCGTTCCCCTGTGGCAGTCGGCTGCAGTACAGGTTATTCAGCAGGGAGCCGTATATATTCTGATTCCCATTGGAATGATCGCAGCGATTGCCATCGCCACTATTCTCATTACGTCTTGGACGTATCAGAAAAGCGGCGAACTCATGGAATTAAAACTTCAAGCACAGCAGTTACAGCGGGAAAATGAACAGTTGCGAGTCCAAATTTCCAAATTGGAAACGCCGGAACGGATTTATACGACGGCGACGAAACAATTGGGAATGGTGGCACCATCACGTATTCTCTACGGGAATCAAAGCGATCAGGCCGCAAAGGGGAACCGTCGATAATTGCTTTAATGAGAGGTCGACGCACTTTTGTGCGACGACCTCATTGTTATTTATCCAATAAAGCTGTACAATGTAGAACAGTACAATGAAATGAACCGTCAAGGAGGTTCTATAATAATGACAAAAACAATAGGTGAACTTTGTAAGCAACTTAAAGGTATTTATAATCTCAGCGGTAGCGCGGATACGGTGGTTACCGGCATTTCGTCGGACTCCCGGGAAATCGAAGCGGGCTACTTATTCGTCTGCATTTCCGGCGCTCACGTCGACGGGGCTGCTTTTGCAGCTCAGGCGGTCGAAAAGGGTGCCGTCGCCGTTTTGACGACGAAACATCTCGACCTGCCGTCGAGCACGGTCCAGATCCAGGTCCCCGACATTCACCATGCCTTAGAAGACATGGTCCCGTTCTTTTATGACTATCCCGGCAAAAAGATGCGCATGATCGGCGTCACCGGCACCAACGGCAAGACGACGACGACTCACATCATCGCCCATATCCTCCGTTCTGCCGGCCATCACGTCGGCGTCATCGGCACGATTCACGCCCTCATCGACGATGAAGAACTGCCCATTCACAATACGACGCCGGACGTCGTCGAACTCCAGCGCTTTTTGGCCCTGATGTATGAAAAGGGCATGACCCATGTCGTCATGGAAGTGTCCAGCCACGCCTTGGCCTTAGACCGCGTCGCCGGCATCGAATATGATACGGCGGTCTTTACCAACCTCACGCAGGACCATCTCGATTTCCATAAGACCATGGAAAATTACGTCGCTGCCAAAGCCAAGCTCTTCCAGAGCCTGACCGCTGCCGACCATGTCAAGGAAAATAAAACGGCCATCGTAAACGTCGATGATCCGTGGTCCAAACAGATTCTCCAGGCCTGCCACTGCCAGGTCTTGACCTATGGTGTTGAAAAAGATGCCGACCTCAAAGGCTCGAATTTAAATGTCGAATTGAAACGCTCGTCCTTCGACGTCGTCGGCCCCTTTGTCAATGTCCATCTCAATATGAATATTACCGGCCTGTTCAACGTTTACAATACCCTGGCTGCTATCGGTGCTGCTCATGCCGAAGGCATCGACGAAGCGACCATCGACAAGGCCATTCAGACCTTCCACTCCGTAGCCGGCCGTTTTGAACTCGTCGAAGCCGGTCAGCCCTTTGCGATCGTCGTCGACTATTCCCATACGCCGGACAGCCTCGAAAAGGCTTTGGAAACGGCGCGGGCCATGAACCCCAATCACGTCATTGCCGTCTTTGGCTGCGGTGGTGACCGCGACCGGACCAAACGCCCCATCATGGGCCGCATCGGCGCAGAACTTGCCGATATTCCTATCGTCACCTCGGATAATCCGCGGTCGGAAAATCCTGACGCCATCGTCGCCGAAGTCGAAGAAGGCGTAAAACAGGGACTCAAGGCCGGACAGCACCATGAAGTCATCGTCAATCGCCGTGAAGCCATTTATCGCGCCGTCGAACTGGCACAAGAAAACGATATCATCGTCATTGCCGGCAAAGGTCATGAAACGTATCAGATCTTAAATGACGGCACGATTCACTTTGACGATCGCGAAGAAGCGCGCAATGCCGTTCGCGATCTGCATCGAGGAGATAAATAATGGCTGATTTTACCAGTGAAGAAGTACAGAAAGCGACGGGAGCCCGTCTGCTCTCTTCCGTAGGGAGCGTGCTTTTTCATGACGTTTGCACCGATACCCGGGCGGTTGAAAAGGGCTCCCTTTTCGTCGCCTTCAAGGGGACCTCTTTTGACGGCCATGATTTCGTCTTAAAGGCCCTCTCGTCGGGCGCAGCCGGCGCCGTCGTTTCGGAACTGCGGCCGGAATATAAGGGAGCTGCCGTACCGATTTTCGTCGTTCCCGATACGCTCAAAGCTTATCAGGATTTGGCTCGCTTTCACCGCCGCCGTTTTTCCATTCCCGTCATCGCCGTAACCGGCTCGGTAGGGAAGACGTCGACGCGCAATATGATTGCCGCCGTCTTGAGTAAAAAATATAAGGTACTGCAGACAGAAAAGAATTATAATAATGAAATCGGCCTGCCCAAGACCTTGTTCCAGCTGACCGCAGACCACGAAGCCTGCGTCGTCGAAATGGGCATGCGCGGCCTCGGACAGATTGCCGAATTGGTCGATATCGGCGAGCCGACCATCGGCGTCGTTACCAATGTCGGCAAGAGCCATATCGAGCTCTTAGGTTCTCAGGAAAATATTGCCAAGGCCAAGTCCGAATTGGTCCAGGGCCTCGATGCCAATGGAACGGCTATCTTAAACGGGGACGATCCTTTCGTGGCCCCGATGCAGGATCTCTGCCAAGGCCGGTCCATCCTCTACGGAACGGGAGAATCGGCTCATATCCGGGCCGAGAACATCGTCTGTGATGAAAAAGGCGTTCGCTTTACTTGCCACTGCTTTGACCGCACCTTTGACGTTTCCGTTCCAGTCATCGGCCGCCACAACGTCTATAACGCTTTAGCGGCGATTGCCGCCGGCTATGTGACTGGTCTCAGCGACTCGGAACTGCAAGCAGGCCTTTCCGCTTACCGAGGCATGGCCATGCGCCAGGAACTCCTGCACCTCGGGCCTTATACTTTCATCAATGACACCTATAATGCCAATCCAGCTTCGATGGCTGAAGCCATCCGCACCTTGGACCTCTTGACCAAGGGCCGTAAGATTGCCGTTCTCGGCGGTATGGGTGAACTCGGCGACTGGGCCAAAGACGAGCACCGGGCCATCGGCCGCTTAGTGGCCGATATGAAGCTCGACGCCCTCATTACCATGGGTGATCTGGCCGACGATATTGCTCTGGCAGCCCGGGAAGCCGGCATGGAAGCCGTCTATACGACGACGACCCATGAAGAAGCGGCACGACAACTGAAAACTTTGATCCGCCATGGCGATACCGTCCTGTTAAAAGGTTCGCGCAGCTTTGCTATGGAAAAAATACTGCCCTATTTTGAAAGGAAGTAATGTGAATGTTTAAAATGCTGATTTTCAGCTTCATCGTCAGCCTGGTCATCGGCCTTGTCCTGGGACCTTTCGTCATCAAAAAACTGAAACAGTTCCACGCCCGCCAGTCTGAACGGGAGGAAGGGCCGGAAAGCCATAAGTATAAAGCCGGCACACCGACGATGGGGGGCATCCTCATCCTGACGGCGCTGACCGTGGCCTGCCTGCTCTTTGATCCGATGGAAATCAGAAAGGCCCTGGCCTTATTCCTGACCCTCGGTCACGGCGTCATCGGCTTTTTAGATGACTCCATCAAGGCCGTCAAACACCGCAACCTGGGCCTTACGGCAAAACAGAAACTCGCCGGCCAGTTCGTCATGGCTGCCGTTTTCTGCTACATCCTCCAAGCCTTCCTTCATTTTCCCACGACCTTGTGGATTCCTTTCACGTCGATTACCGTTGACTTAGGCTGGTTCTACTACCTCTTCGTCTTCGTCATGATCGTCGGTGCCAGCAATGCCGTCAACCTGACCGACGGACTCGATGGCTTGGCAGCCGGTTCGTGCTCGATTACGGCCGTTGCCTACGTCGTCATCGCCGTTGCCCTGGGCTATACGCATTTTGCCATTTTCAGCACGGCCCTGACCGGTGCCTGCCTGGGCTTCTTGTTCTATAACCAGCATCCGGCTAAAATGTTCATGGGCGATACGGGGTCCCTGGCTCTCGGCGGCGCCTTAGCAGCCATGGCTATTCTGACCAAGACCGAACTCTTACTCATCTTGGCCGGCGGCCTCTACGTTCTCGAAGCCTTGTCGGTTATCATCCAGGTCATTTCCTTTAAGACGCGGGGCGTCCGGGTCTTTAAGATGAGCCCGATTCATCACCATTTTGAACTGTCCGGTTGGAGCGAAGTAAAAGTCGTTACTGTCTTTTGGAGTTTTTCGGCGTTGATGGCTATCTTGGCGATTATCGTCGTCATGGCAGGCAAGTAACGATCGCCTTTTCCCATTGTTAAGACCATATTTTACATAAAGCAGGTGTAGGTAATGAGCATCATGGATTTTTCTGGAAAAAAATTTTTAGTCATCGGCGCGGGCATTAGCGGCCGTGCCGCTTCACTGGCCTTGGCAGATCACGGGGGGACCGTCGTCCTCAATGACATGAAGGCCATCGATGTGAACGAACAGCCCTGGCCGGAATTGGCGTCTCATGGCGTGAAATTCGTCTTTGGAAGTCAGGAAACGAGCCTCCTCGACGGCATGGACGTCGTCGTTCCGTCGCCGGTCATTTCTCCGGAAATTCCCATTATGAAAGCAGCTGCTGCCAAAGGGCTTCCCATTTGGAGCGAAGTCGAAGTCGCCTGCCGCGTTACCGATGCCGACATCATCGGCATTACCGGTACTAACGGCAAGACGACGACGACGACCCTGGTGGGGGAAATCATGAAAGCTACGGGTCGTCAGACCGTCGTCGGCGGCAACATCGGCTACGGCCTTTCGGAACAGGCAGAAGATCTTCCGAAAGACGCCGTTGTCGTAGCCGAACTTTCCAGTTTCCAGCTCGAATTTACGCGTACGATGAAGGCCAAAGCGGCGGTTATCCTCAATATCACGCCGGATCATTTGGACCGTCATCATACGATGGAAGCCTATAGTGCAGCGAAAGAACGAATTTTCCTCAATCAAGACAAGGGCGATTATGCCATCCTCAATTACGATGATGACCGCGTCCGGGCCATGGCCGATGCCATGACCGGCACCGTCCGCTACTTCTCGACAAACGGCGAAGTCCCTGAAGGAGCCTTTTATCGGGACGGCGACCTTATTCTGCGCCATGATGGGCAGGATACCGTCGTCTGTGCTGAATCGGAGCTCCATCTCTTTGGCAAGCATAATATACAGAATTGCTTAGCGGCCATTCTCTTGACCTATGCTGCCGGGGCTTCCCTGGACGTCATTAGACAGGTCCTGCGATCCTTCAAAGGTGTGGAACACCGACTTGAAAAAGTCCGGACCATCCACGATGTGACTTATTATAATGACTCCAAGGGTACCAATGTCGACGCCTCGATGAAGGCTTTGGATGCCTTTCCCCAAGGCCACCTCATCCTCATCGCCGGTGGTTACGATAAAAAGACGGCTCTCGATGACTTCATGGCCTTAGCGGCTAAACGCGTCGATACCCTGATTCTCATCGGCGATGCCGCCGACCGCTTTGAAGCTGCCGCTAAAAAAGCGGGTATTGCAGATATCCGTCGTACCGGTTATAGTATGGAAGGTGCGATTATGTTAGCTCGCAGTATTGCAAAAGCTCCGCAATCCGTCCTTCTTTCACCGGCTTGCTCGAGCTTTGATATGTATGATAATTTTGAACAGCGTGGCCGTGTCTTTAAAGGCATTGTCAACGCGATCTGATACTTATAGTAAAACAGACGACAGGAGGCAGGAACATGCGTCGAGTTATTATTTCCGGAGGCGGCACAGGCGGCCACATCTACCCGGCTATTACCATTGCCCGGGCGATTGCCGACATTGAGCCCACCGAATTTCTCTACGTCGGCTCCAAAATCGGCCTGGAAAATACCTTGATTCCAAAAGAAGGGTTGCCCTTCGTTACCCTCGACGTGCGGGGCCTCGAACGGAAGATTTCCGTCCGCAACCTGGTCACACTCGGGAAGACAGCAGCCAGTCTGATTAAGGCAGAAGGCATTATCCATAAATTTAAACCGGACGTCGTCATCGGTACAGGTGGTTTCGTCTGCGGCCCGGTCCTGTTGGCCGCAAGTCTCAGCGGTGTACCGTCACTGATCCAGGAACAAAACGTCATCCCCGGCGTTACCAATACGATTTTGAGCCGCTTTGTCAATCGCGTTGCTCTCGGTTATGAAGAAGCTGCCGAGCGTTTTCGCAGAAAAAGCATTCTCGTTTATACAGGCAATCCCGTCCGCAAGGATATTTTGACGGTTACCCGCGAAGAGGGCCGGAAAAAACTGGGATTGGATCCCCATAAATTCACCCTCCTCGTCGCCGGCGGCAGCCGCGGTGCCCGCAGCATCAACACGGCGATGATCGAGGTTCATAAACATTTTCGCAACGACGATACAATACAGATCCTCCACGTTACCGGCGATCACGAATACGACCGCGTCGTAAAGCAGCTGTCAGGCATCGAATGCCGCGGCCGCTACGGTAAGGGGAGCCGCATCATCCCGTATCTTCACCACATGCCGGAAGCCCTGGCTGCCTGCGACCTGGCCGTATACCGGGCCGGTGCCGTCGGCCTTGCTGAGCTGACCGTCCGCGGCGTACCGTCGATTCTCATTCCCTATCCCTATGCAGCCGAAGATCATCAGCGCTACAATGCACAGGCCCTGGTCATGTGCGGAGCCGCCAAGATGATCCTCGATAAGATGCTGACCGGGCGGGAACTATTGGAAGAAATCATTCACTTAAAAGACGATCCGTCGGCCCTGGCTGCCATGGGCAAAGCCAGCCGTTCGATGGGCAAGCCTCAGGCCGCTCAGGATATTGCTGAACTGGCCTTGTCGATTGCCCGAAACCGTCGTCCGTAACAGGAGAGAAGAAGGGTGTGGAATAAACCTATGGTTAATCTGAACGATGTGACAAACGTTCATTTTATTGGAATTGCCGGAGCCGGAATGCGGGCAATTGCCAATGTTTTTATTGAAAAAGGATATCGCGTATCCGGCTCAGACCTCAAAGCCTCGCCTGTAACGGAGCAGTTTGCCAAGCGCGGAGCCCGTATCTGCATTGGCCAAAGCCCTGACAATTTGCAGGATGCCCAGGTCGTCGTCATTTCGTCGGCCATTCGCGACAACAACGTCGAACTCGTTGAAGCACGGCGCCGGCAGATTCCGGTCATCCACCGTTCCGATGCGCTGGTTCACATCATGAGCTGGGGCAAAGGCATCTCGGTGGCCGGTGCTCACGGCAAGACGACGACGTCGTCCATGCTGGGCCAGGTCTTTGAAGAATGCCGGCAGGACCCGACCATCGTCATTGGCGGGGAAGTCGACTACCTGCACAGCAACTCGATTTTAGGGAAGGGGCAGTACGTCATTGCCGAAGCCGATGAAAGCGACGGCACCTTTCTCAAACAGCATCCGTATATCGCCGTCGTCACTAATATTGACGCCGACCACATGGATCATTACAACTCTCTTGATAATGTCATCGCCGCCTTTAAGGAATTTATCCAGAAACTCGATCCCGAAGAAGGCTTGGCCGTCTTGTGTTTTGAAAATGACAAGATCCGCGCCATGGCGCCTGCCATCGGACGGCGCTACGTTTCCTACGGCCTCGAACAGCCGGCGGATTACCAGGCAAGAGATCTTCACTACCTGAAAGGAAAACTCCACTTTGGCGTCTATAAGGGCGGCCAAAAGATGGGCGATATGGTCTTAAATGTACCGGGCCGGCATAACGTCTTGAACGCTTTGGCGACGACGGCCGTTGCCGATGCCTGCGACCTGCCTTTTGAAGAGGTAGCCGCTGCCATGAGCCATTTCCATGGGGCTAAGCGCCGGTTCCAGACCAAGGGCTTTGTCGGCGACGTTTGGGTCGTCGATGACTATGCCCACCATCCGACGGAAATCAACGCTACCCTGACGGCGGCCCGCGACATGGGAACACACCGCGTCGTCTGTCTCTTCCAGCCGCACCGCTATACGCGGACCCAGCTCCTTCTCGAACAGTACGGCAGTGCCTTTGCCAAGGCCGATAAACTGATCGTGACCGATGTATACAGTGCCGGTGAAGATCCCATTCCCGGCGTATCGGGCGAACTCATTGCCAAAAAGGTCAAGGAGACGACGGGACAAGACGTCACCTACATTCCTCATAAAGAGGATTTGGTTGCTTATTTGAAAGAAACCTCGAAGCCCCTCGATTTAGTCATCACCATGGGTGCCGGAGATATTTATAAAGTCGGCGAACAGTATATTGCCGAAGCGAAAGAAATGGAGAAATAACGCATGGAAGACATGAAAGGTAAACATATTGCCGTCGTCGTCGGCGGCCCTTCGACAGAAGCGGAAGTATCGCGCCGCACGGGAGCTGCCATTGCCGAAGCACTGAAGAAAAAAGGCTATGCCATCGAAACGATTGAACTCGTGCCGCATACCTTAGCAGCCACCTTGAAAGAAAAGAAGATCGACGTCGTATTCAACGCCCTTCACGGCCGTTACGGCGAAGACGGCGTCCTCCAGGGCCTGTGCGAAATGATGGGCATTCCCTATACCGGCCCGGGCGTCATGGCCAGTGCCGTCGGCATGAATAAGGTCATGAGCAAGGCCGCCTTCAAGGGCGCCGGCATTGCTACCGCTCCCTTTTCCTATTACTTTGCCAATCAAGATCGCAAGGCTATCATCGCCGATATTGAAAAGCAGTTTTCCCTGCCCGTCGTCATCAAGTCGTCCGGCCAGGGTTCGAGCATCGGGACGGTCATCGTAACGGCTCGGGAAGAACTGGAAGCAGCCCTTGAAGAAGCTTTTAAGTACAGCACCTCTATCGTAGCCGAAGCTTTCATCGACGGCGATGAATTTACCGTTGCCGTCATGGACGGACTGGCCTTTCCGGTCATTCAGATCGTATCCAGCACGGGGAAATACGACTTTTATTCGAAATACGAACCGGGGATTGCCAAGCACATCTGCCCGGCTCCGATTTCACCAGCTTTGACTAAGGAAATGCAGGATCTGGCTTTAAACGTATTCCGCCTGTGCCATTGTAGCGGCGTATCCCGCGTCGATATGATGACCGATAAAGAAGGTCATCCCTTCGTCCTTGAAATCAATACTGTACCGGGGATGACGGCGACCAGCCTGGTTCCTGACGCAGCTCGGGCTATGGGCCTTTCTTTTGAAGATTTGTGCGAAAAGATTTTGCTCGAAGCATCGGTAGGTAAATTCTAATGAAACAGCATCCATATCCGGGAAGGCGGCCGCGAACGGTAGTGCCGAACGATCCTCATGATGTCTTTGTGCCTCCTCATCTTGACAGGGATCCCTTGCGCAGCGATGAGGATATGAGACAAGCTGAAGAAGAGGAACGTCGCCGTCAGCAGCTGCGGCAGGCTGCCCGACTGAAGAAAAAAAGAAAGCAGCAGAAAAAAGCGCGTGCCCGCCGGCGCAGATGCACCATCATCCTGGGCGTCATCGGTGTCTTTGCCTTGTGGCTGTTCCTGCGGTTGGCACCGGTTCCCTTTGGCACGATCATCGTTGACGGCAATGAAAATATGTCCTTTGACGATGTGTACCGCGCTGCCGGAGCCTATTCCTACGTCAACGTCGTCCAGTTGTCGACAGACGGCATCGAAGAACGGCTGAAAAAAGACCTGCGCATTGCCGATGCCACCGTAACCCGGGAATTTCCGGCGACGATTCACATCGAGTTGACCGAACGCAAGCCGGCAGCCATCATTACGACGCTCTACGGCTTTGCCTACGTCGATAAGACAGGAAGGGTCATCGACTTAGAACCGCAGATTAAAGGTGTTTCCCTGCCGATCATGACCGGGAAGAAGGTAGACAACCTGCTCCTGGGCGATACGATCAACGATCCGACCCTTCAGGCAGCCATGGCATATCTCCAGAGCCTGCCGCCGGATCTGCTTAAAACGATTGCCGAAGTAAACGTCGGGAATCCCGAAAGCATCGTCGCCTATACGACCGATTCCATTCCTATCCGCCTTGGTAAGGGCGATGACCCGGCCGAACGGGCCAAGATGACGGAAACGTTGCTTACGGAAGCCAAAAGCAACGGAATCAACGTCCAGTATATCGATACCGATCTGAGGGCGCCGGCCATTAAGGCAAAATAAAGGCGCTTGTGGCCTTGATTTTTAAAAACAGCTAGATAATTTTTCTAAGATAGTGTAAAATAATAAAGAATCCTACTGCACAAGGTGTGCGTATAGAGTCCGAAGGAGGAAAATGCGATATGGCAGAGTTTGCGAATATAAAAGTAATTGGTGTCGGCGGCGGCGGTAACAACGCTGTCAACCGTATGATAGAAAGCGGTTTACAGGGTGTCCAGTTCATCTCGGTCAACACGGAAGACCAGGTACTGGAAGTATCCCAAGCCGATGTCAAAATTCAAATCGGTGAAAAATTGACACGCGGCCTCGGCGCCGGTGCCAATCCTCAGGTTGGTGAACAGGCTGCCCTTGAAAGCAAAGAAGAAATCATCAAGGCTCTCCAAGGTGCCGATATGGTATTCGTTACGGCCGGCATGGGCGGCGGTACCGGTACCGGTGCAGCACCTATCGTAGCTGAATGTGCTAAGGAAATGGGCGCCCTCACGGTCGCTGTCGTTACCAAACCGTTCTTATTCGAAGGTAAGCGCCGCAGAGAAGTTGCCGAAAAAGGTGCCGACTACTTGAAAGAAAAAGTCGATACCATCATTACCATTCCTAATGATAAACTGCTCCAGATCATCGACAAGAAGACGCCCCTTAAAGACGCTTTCCTCGTCGCTGATGACGTACTCCGCCAGGGCGTCCAGGGCATTTCCGACTTGATCACGACGACCGGTCTGATCAACCTCGACTTTGCCGACGTCAAGACGATCATGTCCGACCAGGGCGAAGCCATTATGGGTATCGGCATCGGCTCCGGTGAAAACCGTGCTGTCGAAGCTGTCGACGGTGCTATCCACAGCGCCCTCTTAGAAATGAGCATCGACGGCGCTCAGAGCATCCTGCTCAACGTCACCGGCGGTCCGGACGTCAGCTTGTACGAAATCAACGAAGCTGCTGAAAAAGTGGCTGAAGCCGTTGATCCGGAAGCCAACATCATCTTCGGTTCGGTCATCGATCCGGACATGGAAGATTCGATCCGCATTACGGTCGTCGCTACGGGTTTCGGTAAAGAACCGTCTTCGATTCCTTCTTTCGGACAGGGAACGGGCGGAACGACAAAATCCGGCGATAAAAAAGATAGTGCCGGCGGCGTAGAAATTCCTGCGTGGATGAGATAATCAGCATGAAAAAAAGCGGATCCCGGCGGACCCGCTTTTTTTAAAAATATCGTCGGAAAGAAGGTAGGGAAGAAGGATGAGATGCCCATTTTGTCAATGTGCAGATACAAAAGTAACCGATTCACGGGCAACCGATGATGGCAAGGCCATCCGCCGCCGGCGCGAATGCCAGGACTGCGGCCGTCGGTTTACGACGTATGAGATGGTCGAAGAAGTGCCCCTCATCGTCGTCAAGAAAGACGGACGCCATGAACTGTTCGACCGCAATAAATTGATCAACGGCCTGCTTCGGGCCTGCAACAAGCGGGAAGTCACGCGCCGACAGCTGGAAGAAATTGTCACCAAGGTTGAACGCAATATCCGCAATACACTGGCTCAAGAAGTATCCAGTGAAAAAATAGGGGAAATGGTTCTGCGCGAACTGCGCTCTGTCGATGCCGTTGCCTATATCCGCTTTGCTTCCGTATACCGCGAGTTTGCCGACTTAGAAAGTTTTATGGCTGAATTACAGTATCTCATGGGTACGAAAGAGAAAAAATAAGAGATTGAATCGAGGAACGCTATGACAGAAAATTACATCGACCACTTTTTTTATCATGTCTTGCCGAACCTGAAAATTGCCGTCATCGGAGATATCATGGTCGACCGCTACATCTTTGGCAAGGTCGAACGCATTTCACCGGAAGCACCGGTGCCGGTCAATAAAGTCGATCACATGACGTCGGTCTTAGGCGGGGCAGCCAATGTCGCCTCCAACCTGGCCAATTTGGACTGCCATGTCTTATTAGGCGGTCTCATTGGCGACGATGAAAACGCCGATTTGCTCCACGATTTATTGACCGAGTCTCATATCGACGGCTCTGGTCTGGTCGTGCGAAAAGACCATGCGACGACGACTAAGATGCGCATCCTTGGCTCCCGGCAGCAGATGGTCCGCCTCGATTTTGAAGAAGTGACGCCTTTAGCCGAAAAGGAAGAAGAAATCCTTCTCAACTGGCTGCATCAGCAGCTTGCGACGGGCCTCGATGGCATTATTCTGTCGGACTACCAAAAAGGCGTTCTCACCGATTCCTTGTCTAAAAAAGTCATCGAAGCCGCTAATAACGCGCATATCCCAATCCTGGTCGATCCCAAGGGCAGCGATTGGAGCAAATATAACGGTGCCGACTTCGTGACGCCGAATATGAAAGAATTAGGTGACTGCCTGGGACGCTCCGTTGCCAACGAAGGCCAGGCCGTCGTCGAAGCAGCAAGTTCGCTGTATAAACAGTATTCCTTTGCCCACCTCATGGTGACCCGCTCTGAAAAAGGCATCACCGTCGTCGGAAAAGATGGCAAAGTCTGGAACAATCCGGCCACGGCCCAGGAAGTCTTTGACGTATCCGGCGCCGGCGATACCGTTGCCGCAGCCTTTTTAGCAGCCGTTGCCGGAAAATTGTCGATTCGCACCAGTCTGCAGATTGCCAATGCCGCAGCCGGGATCGTCGTCACCAAGGTCGGGACCTATCCCATTCATCGCCACGAGCTCCTGAAATTATGGGAAGATTGGCATCCCGTTCGTTGGCAGCCTTATCAGTCCCTTACCTGGGAGGAAATGGCCCAAAAGATACGGGATTGGCAGCAGAAAGGGGAAACCGTCGTCTTTACGAACGGCTGTTTCGACATTCTGCACCGCGGTCACGTCCTCTACCTGCAGCAGGCAGCCATGCTGGGCCAGCATCTCGTCGTCGGCCTCAACTCCGACGACTCTGTACGGCGCCTCAAAGGGGAAACGCGGCCCCTCGTAGCCCAGGAAGACCGGGCCGTTCTGCTCGGAGCCCTGGGATGCATCGATGACGTCGTCATCTTTGAGGAGGATACGCCGAAGGAACTCTTAGAAGTCCTCCGTCCCGATATCCTGGTCAAAGGCGGCGATTACAAGGCCGATGAAGTCATTGGCCGCGAGTCCGTAAAGCGCGTAGAAATCATTTCCTTTGAAGAGGGGTATTCGACGACGGGACTCGTTCAGAAAATAGCTGATTTGGTAAAGAAGGGGAAAATATGAAAATAGTAACAGGCGGTGCCGGTTTTATCGGCAGCAATATCGTAAAGCAATTGAATAATCGGGGCATCGACGACATCATCATCGTCGACGACCTGACCGACGGCCGCAAGTGCCGCAACCTTCAGGGCCTCGATTTCTTTGACTATATGGATTACGCCGACTTCGATGAACAGATGGCCGATGATACCTTTGACTGCGGCTACATCGACGTCGTATTCCACGAAGGGGCCTGCTCGGATACAATGAATTACGACGGCCGCTACATGATGAAGAATAACTACGAAGGCAGCAAGAACCTCCTGCGCTACTGCATGAGCCGGAAGATTCCCTTCCTCTATGCGTCGTCGGCATCGACTTACGGCAGCGGCAAGAATGGCTTCCGTGAAGACCCGTCGTGCGAAGAAGCCCTCAATCCCTATGCCTATTCCAAGCTTCAGTTCGACCGTTTCGTCCGCCGTGTTCAGCCTATCGCCAAGAGCCAGATTGTCGGCTTCCGTTATTTCAACGTCTTCGGACCGCAGGAAAACCACAAGGATAAGATGGCTTCTCTGGTTTACCAGAAATACCATGAACTCCAGGAAAAAGGGAAGATCACCCTCTTTAAAGGGACGGCAGGCTATGAAGACGGCGGTCAGATCCGCGACTTCATCTATGTAAACGACGTCGTCAACGTCATCTTCTATTTCTGGGAACATCCGGAACTGTCAGGCATCTATAACTGCGGTACCGGCGTCGGCCATACCTTCAATGAATTTGTCCAGGGTGTCATCGACTACTGCGGCAAAGGCCATATCGAATACGTGCCTTTCCCGGATATCCTCAAGGGCAAATATCAGAGCTATACCCAGGCCGATACGGAAAATCTCATGAAAGCCGGCTATGACAAGGGCTTTACCATCTTGTCGGAAGCCGTCAAGGAATACTGCAGCATCCTCGATAAGAACGGCGGCTATTTCGCATGAGAAAGGCTGTCTTTTTCGACCGCGACGGCGTCTTGAACGTCGATAAGTCGTACCTTGGCTTTATCAAGGATTTTGAATGGATGGACGGGGCCAAAGAGGCCCTGGCCTATTTGACGGCCGAAGGCTATGCCATCATTGTCGTCACCAATCAAAGCGGCGTGGCCCGCGGCTATTATACCGAAGACGATGTAAAGACCCTTCATGACTGGATGTGCCGTGAAGCCGCCGCTGCCGGCGGGACGATTACGGCCGTTTACTACTGCCCCTATCTTGAAGGAGCGCCGATAAAAGCTTATGATAAAAAGAGCGACTGGCGCAAACCGGAACCGGGGATGGTCCTGGCCGCGGCCCGCGACTATGATATCGACCTGTCCCAATCCTTTATGATCGGCGATATGACCCGCGACGTCGAATGCGGCCGCCGGGCCGGCATGGACGGCTATTTGTTTACCGGCGGAAGGCTCGATGATTTTGTGCGGACCATTGTCACAGAAAGGAACGACCGTGAAAGGGTATAACAACATATTGGTCATCAAGATGAGTTCCCTGGGTGACGTCCTTCATTCGCTGCCGACGCTCTATGCCCTGCGACAAAATTGTCCCGATGCCCGCATCGTTTGGGCCGTTCATAAACAGTTTGCCTCGGTTTTGCCGGGAAAGCCCTACATTGACGACGTCATCTATGTCGACAAAAAGCGGCTGAAATCGCTGTCCTACTGGATGGAACTGCGAAAAAAACTCCATCCATACCATTTCGACCTCTGTCTCGATTTGCAGGGCCTGGCCAAGAGTGCCATCGTCGCCTTCCTCAGCGGAGCCAAAGAGAAATACGGCTACTGGGAAATGCGCGAAGGGAGCTTTTTAGTCAGTAAAGGCCTGGTCGGGGCGCATAAATACGACCACGTCATCGAGCGCTATCTCGATACGGTCCGGGCCTTAGGCGGTCATGTCGACGACTTGGTTTTTCCGCTGCCCGATATTACGATTGAAAAAAGCGACTGGCGCCGGAGATTGGCTTCTGACGGCCTTAAAGGGCCTTACGTTGCTGTCGTTCCCGGTGCCCGCTGGGACGTCAAAGAATGGCCTCTGGACCACTGGAGCCGCTTTTTAGCGCGCCTGACCGATAAGGGCCTGTCAGCCGTCATCTTAGGCGGCAGGGACGATCAGGAGAAGGGGCGCAGGCTGAAAGAACAGGATACGTCGGGCCAGGTCTTTGACTATACGGGCCAGACGGATCTGCGCCAGCTCATGGCGGCCATCGATGAAAGTCGGGTCTATATCAGTGCCGATACGGGACCCCTTCACATCGCCAATGCCCTCAAAAAGGAACTCATCGCCCTTTTTGGAGCCACGTCTCCGGAACGGACCGGACCTTACGGGGGAAGGGACCGTTCTTATATCCATCTCGTCATTTCGCCGACGTCGAAAGCCACGCCGGAAGAACCTCTCGTCGACGATCCGGACTGCATGGCCCAGATCACCGTCGATACGGTGTGGAACCTTTTTGAAGAGGTACTGAAGAAGGTGGAACCATGATTAATTTACGCAAGAAAAAAATAATTGTCACCTTTCTCATGCATCTTGGCGATCTCATTCTCATCACGCCGTTCCTGCAAGTCCTGCGCCGCCATGCCCAGGGTTCTGATATCACCCTCGTCGTCGACGAAAAAGTGGCCGACGTCGTCCGCTACAACCCCGATATCGATCACTTGATCACCATCGATAAGAAGGGGAAGGACAACTCGATCAGCGCCTTATGGCACATCGGCCGCCGCCTGCATCAACAGCACTATGATATTTTGATTAATCTGCATCCTAATGAACGGACGTCCTTTTTGGCGGCGTCCATTCAAGCCAAGAAATTCGTCGGCATGAGCCATTTCCTGGCCCGCCCGCTGATGAACCGCTATACGCGGCTGGACCGTATCCATCTCCACGCCGCCGATATGTACATCAACGTCCTGGCCCAGCTCGGCATCGACGACTATCGAAGCGACGGACTACAGTTTCCGACTTCAAAGGCCTGGGATGATAAGGCAGCTGCCTTTTACGAATCCCACGGCGTCTCTCCGGCCGACAGCCTGATTGGCTTCAACATCGGCAGTGCCGTCCCACAGAAACGGTGGCCGGCCAAACGCTTTGCCGCCGTTGCCGACTACTTTGGCCGGCGGGGCTTCAAATGCGTCTTCTTCGGCGGCGACATGGATCTCGATATGGTAAAGGAAGCGACGGGCGAGATGGCCTCAAAACCGATTGTCGCTACCGGGGCGTTTACCATTGGCGAACTGGCATCGGCTATCCGACGCTGTGCCTTGTTCATCACTAATGACAGCGGCCCCATGCATATCGCCGTCAGTCAGAGAGTGCCCTTGGTCGCCCTCTATGGGCCGAGTAATCCCAAGCTCTACGGTCCCTATACCGACCGGGCCATCGTCCTCGAATCGACGGACCACTATGAAGTCGGCAAGAGCATGAAGAAAATTATCCGCGAAGGTAACTATAAAGGTATTTCGGTGATTCCCATGAGCCAGGTCATCGCCGCAGGCGAAGAACTCCTGAGCCGCTATTATGGAAGAACATAAACTTGTATTCTATTTGGAGGTGTCATGTCATGAAAAAACTTATTTTAACGGCGACATTGGCAGCATTTGCCATTACGACCGCAGCGTGGGCAGCCCCTATCAAAAACGAGCAGCCCGGTGATTTGAAAGCCAACATCAACTATGGATTTGACCAAAAAGAAGGTCACGGCGACGCTAAGAGCCGCTTTACCGGCGGCGACGTCACTTACGTCATCAACGATCGTTGGAACCTCGAGTACATCAACAATTATACGAAAGGCAATGATTCCCACAAGATCAACGAAAACTATCTCGTCGGCAACTATCGCCTGACGGAATACCTTTCGGCCTATGCCGGTGCTTCTTACATCAAGACCGACACGTATGATTCGAAAAAATCCTACGGCTACCAGGTCGGCGTCCGCGGTCAGGTCCCCATTACTGAACGCTGGCAGGGCTTTGCGTCCATCGGTGTCGGTGATGACGCCAATACCTACGAAATCGGCGTCGGCTACGACATTACGCCGCAGTGGGACGCTCATCTCAAATATCGCCGCAGCAGCATCGATGTCGACAACTACGATGACGACGTCCGCGGCTGGCAGGTCGGTATGGGCTATAAGTTCTAACGTTGACAATTTGTCAGCCTGTCCCGTATAATGTATCAATGACATGTGCTGTGGTTGAAAGTCGATGTCAGTCGCAGACGAAGCGATCCACGTAAGGTGCCCAAAGCGGTACTGATCATAGTGCGGCCTAGAAGTAAGCCCTGCCGCGTCATAAAACGCGAGAGGATTATTAGTGGGGGACAACAGTCTATGAGCAAGGGTCCCAGCAGGCGAGTGTGGGGGTAAAGACCAGGTCAGGCATGTCACAATGATAAGGTCTCGCATAAAGGCTCGTGCCGCTATGCGGGGCCTTATTTTTTCCCTATATTAAATTACGCTTTAAGCGGCATAAATAGTCGTTTTTTGTTTGACGGATGATTATTCGTATAGTAAAATATAAGGGATTTATGTATTAGCCTAAGGAGTGGAGTCATAATGGATCGCGAGTGGTTAGAGCATGAGATCAACAGAAATCCCTTTGACACCTTTATGCAGTTCCATGTTGCCAAGGCTGAACAGGAGTGTACTGTTCTCACCTTTGAGAATAAGGGCTCAAAATGGGACAATCCCAATGGTACGATGTACGGTGGCGTGCTGTATTCTATGGCTGATTCGGCGATGGAAGCTGCCTGTGCCGTTCACGGCAAGGCGGTCCTGACCCTGGATTTGGGCATGAATTATTTGCGCCCGGCCTTTGCCGACACGATCATCCGTGCCGAAGCAAAAATCATTCACAACGGCCGTACGACGATGGTCGCTCTTTGTGATTTTTACGATGATGACAATCGCTATTTGGCGCACGGCAAGGGAACCTTCTTCGTAACCGGGCCTTACAGCGGTGATGAACAAGGAGGTGCGGCCAATGGATGAACCTCATAGTGGCAGCAGTTTGTCTAACTCTGCCAGGATGCATGCCATCATCGAAGGCATTTATGCCAAAACGCCGTATTTCAAGAGCATGCCCTGCACGATCGAAACGGTAGCTGTCGGCCGCGTCCGCGTCGGCTTTGACATTAGCCGCCATATTTGTAATTATCGCAATATTGCTTCAGGCGGTGTCCTGGCAGCCTTCTGTGATACCCTCATGGGTATGGCCTGCCGGACGATGGGTTTTCGGGTAACGACCCTGGAAATCAATATGAATTACGTCCGCAGTGTCAACAGCGGCGAGCACGTTACTGGTATCGGACAGGTTCTCCATCAAGGCAGGAATACGATTGTCGTCGAATGCGAATGCCGCGATACCGACGGTAATGTTGTCGTGAAAGGGCGGTCGTCCTTTTACATTTTAAAAAAAATCGATTAATATGATATTCACGTATTACAGGGAAGGTTGGTTAGTACAAGATGGATTTTGCTTATAACGACGAACAGAAAGATATCATCAAAGTCGTCCGCGACTTGGTGCAAAAAGAAATCGTCCCCTACGCTGCAGAAATGGATGAAACGGGAAAACTCCATGAAGGGCTGTTGGACAAATTGGCAGCACAGGGGCTATTGGGCGTCGCTATTCCGGAAGAATTTGGCGGAGCCGGACTGGATGCGATTACCATTGCTGGTGTTTATGAAGAATTAGCTAAAGGCTGCGGCGGCGTCGCTACGACGGTAGCTGCCAATGCGCTGGCTTCGTACCCGGTTATCTTGGCCGGTAACGACGACCAGAAGAAACGCTATTTTGACGTCATCAATGAAGATAACCTGGCTGCGTTTGCCCTGACCGAACCGGGAACCGGTTCCGATGCAGGTTCCGTATCGACACGGGCTACCAAGACGGAAGACGGCAAAGGCTATCTCTTGAACGGTACTAAGTGCTTCATTACCAACGGCGGCCTGGCCGAAATCTTTGTCGTCTTTGCCAATACCCGCAAAACCGGTGGTATCCGCGGCCTTACGCCGTTCATCGTCCGCAAGGGCACGCCGGGCTTTACAATCGGCAAAGAAGAAAATAAAATGGGCATCCGTGCATCCAACACGACGGAACTCATTTTTGACAACTGCTTCGTTCCTGTTGAAGACCGCTTAGGCCGTGAAGGCAGCGGTTTCCGCATCGCCATGGCAACCCTTGACGCAGCTCGTCCCTTCGTCGGTGCCGTTTCCGTCGGTATCGCTGAAGCAGCCTTCCGGGCTTGCTGTGAATACGCGAAAGTCCGCGTACAGTTCGGCAAACCGATTGCGTCCTTCCAGATGGTCCAGGCTATGATCGCCGATATGGCCATGAAGGTCGAAGGCGCTCGTCTCCTCGTCCACCGCGCTTGCTGGATGAAGGATCAGGGCATGGACTTCAGCCGCGAAGCTGCGATTGCTAAGTGCAACGCTTCCGACGTCGCTATGCAGGTTACGACCGATGCTGTTCAGGTCATGGGCGGCTACGGCTACATCAAGGAATACCCCGTTGAAAAATACATGCGCGATGCCAAGATCATGCAGATCTATGAAGGCACCAACCAGATTCAGCGGTTAGTTATTGCCAATAAGACACTTTACTGATACAATGTATCGTGAATTGAATAGCGGTTTATTATGACGATGATAAAGAGGGCATGAAGGCACTTCCGTTTACAGGAAATCCGGGTCATGGATTGAGAACCCGGTAACGGAAGCTTCATGCGTTCACTTTAGAGTCTCCTGCTGAACGGAGTAGGCAGGACGGGTGTTCCCGTTACAGGATATGAGAGAATCAAGTAGGGTGGTACCGCGGATAAGACTTTCGCCCCTTAGGGGGCGGGAGTCTATTTTTTATGTACCTTGCCAGTAGGAGGAAAACCATGATCAATGAGAAGATTGAGGCTATTAAAACGGCCGTAATGGAAGAACTCGCCAAGAGCGAACATTTGCAGGATATCCAAGATATCCGCGTCAAGTTCCTGGGGAAAAAAGGGGAACTGACGGCAATCATGAAGGAAATGAAAAACTTTTCCAAGGAAGATCGGCCAAAAATCGGCCAGTTAGTCAATACGGCACGCAATGCCATTGAAGAACAGTTAACGGCTAAATTGGAAGAAGTCAAAGCCAAAGAATTGGCAGCGAAAATCGAATCAGAAAAAATCGACATCACCCTGCCGGGCCGTAAACCGGCTACGGGTCACGAACATCCCCTCCATCAGACCCTGCGCCTCATGGAAGACTCCTTCCTGCGCATGGGCTTTTCCATCGTCGAAGGGACCGATATCGAATCGGACTACTACAACTTCCAGTGCCTCAATCTGCCGGAAGACCACCCGGCACGAGACATGCAGGACTCGATGTACATCACCGACAACATCCTCCTCAGGACCCATACATCAGGGATGCAGGCCCGGACCCTCCAATCCCATAAGCCAAACGAACCCTTTAAGATCATTGCTCCCGGCAAGGTATATCGCTGCGACTACGATGCGACCCATTCGCCGGTCTTCCATCAGATGGAAGGCATGATCATCGATAAGAACATTCGCTTCTCCGACCTCAAGGGCATGCTCGAAGACTTCCTTCGCGACATCTTCGGCGAAGATACGAAAGTCCGCTTCCGGGCCAGCTACTTCCCCTTTACAGAACCGAGTGCCGAAGTCGACATTTCCTGCGTCATGTGCGGCGGCGAAGGCTGCCGCGTCTGCTCCCATACGGGCTGGTTGGAAATCCTCGGCTGCGGCATGGTAAACCCCAACGTCCTGCGGCTGAACGGCTATGATCCGGACGTCGTTACCGGCTTTGCTTTCGGCATGGGCGTCGAACGTATCGCCATGCTGAAGTACGGCATCGACGACCTGCGTCTGTTCTATGAAAACGATATGCGGTTCTTGAACCAGTTCTAATTTCGGGAGGGAAAAAGATAATGAAAAGCTCTTTAACATGGATGCAAGAGTATGTCGACGTCGATATGAATCAAGACCCGCAGGCTTTTGCAGATAAATTGACGATGGCCGGCATTCCTGTCGAACAAGTTGAATATTGGGGACGGGACGTCAAAAAAGTAATGACCGGCAAGATCCTTCAGATCGACCGCCATCCGGACGCCGATAAACTCGTCGTCTGCCAGGTCGACATGGGGGATGAACAACTCCAGATCGTTACGGCTGCGACCAACGTCCGCGTCGGCCAGATCGTTCCCGTCGCCGTTCACGGCGCTCATCTGCCGGGAGGCACCAAAATCAAGCGCTCGAAGCTGCGCGGCGTCCTGTCCAACGGCATGTTCTGCTCGGCTCACGAATTCGGTTTCGATGACAGCCTGCTCCTGCCGGAAGAAAAAGAAGGCATTTGGATCCTGCCCAGCGATACGCCCCTTGGCGTCGACGCTGCCGAATACATGCAGGTCCGCGACGTCGTCTATGAATATGAATTGACGGCCAACCGCGCCGACTGCTTCTCCATGGTCGGCCTGTCCCGTGAATTTGCCGCCCTCAGCGGAAAAGAAGCCCGCTATCCGGACATTTCCGTCGTCGAATGCGATACGCCCATCGACGGCAAAGTCAAAGTCTCCATCGATGACGAAGAATTGTGCAGCCGCTATACGGCGCGTCTCCTGCTGAACGTCAAAATCGGCAATTCGCCCTTGTGGATGCAGCAGCGCCTGCGTAAATACGGCGTTCGCCCCATCAATAACGTCGTCGATGCGACGAACTACACCATGATCGAATTGGGGATTCCTCTCCATGCTTATGACTACGACAAAGTTTCCGACCACCATCTCATTGCTCGCCGCGCCAAAGATGGGGAAGCTATGAAGACCCTCGACGACACGGACCGTACCTTGACCGACAACATGCTGGTCATTGCCGACCCGGAAAAAGCCTGCTGCATCGCCGGCATCATGGGCGGCCTCGATTCCGAAGTCACGAAAGAAACGACGTCGGTCATCCTCGAATGCGCTTCCTTCAAAGGTTCCAATATCCGCCATACGGGACGGATGCTTGGCCTTCGTTCCGAAGCTTCGGGTCGCTTTGAACGAGGCCTCGACTCGGATAGCTGCATCGCCTCCATCAACCGATGCGCTCAGCTCCTCCAGGAAATGGGTGCCTGCGACGTAGCCCGCGGCATCGTCGACGTCTATCCGAATAAACCCGCCGTCCGCCGCATCGCTTTCTCGGCCGATCGGATCAACGCCTTCTTGGGCACGGATATCCCCGAAGCTGACATGATCGACTTACTGGAACGCCTCCAGTTTGGCATCGAAAAAGACGGAACCAATCTTACGGCTGTCGTTCCCAGCTATCGCGGCGACTGCACGGAAATGTCCGATATCGCTGAAGAAGTAGCTCGTATCTACGGCTATGAAAACATTCCGTCCACCCGTCCGGCAGCCCCGATTTCGAAAGGGGAAACGGGCTTCCGCCACGAAGTCAATGAACGGATTTCGACGATCCTCAGCCGGGCCGGCCTCAATGAAACGGTCACCTTCAGCTTCATGCATCCCGACCAGCTCCAGAAGCTGCTCTTTACCGAAAGCGATCCTGTCTACAAGGCCGTTCCCATCCTCAACCCGATTACGGAAGATTTCCCCCTCATGCGGACGACCCTCATCCCGACCCTGATGGATGTATTGGTCCGCAACCAGGCTGTTAAGAACGCCACCGTCGGCATCTATGAAATCGCCCCGGTCTACCGTCCGAAACAGCTGCCGCTTACGGAACTTCCGGAACAGGAAGACTGCGTTACCGGCCTTCTTTACGGCCAGCGGACGGATAACTCCTGGCCCGGCAAGGCTGAAAACTACGACTTCTATGACGTAAAAGGCATGGTCGAAGCCGTTCTCGAAGGTCTTGGCGTTCAGGCCGACCTCGAAGTATCCGACTTCGCACCCCTCCATCCGGGCAAAGCTGCCCGCTACGTCAAAGACGGCAAGGTTCTCTGCGACTTCGGCGAACTCCATCCCAAGGCCCTCGACAACTACGACGTCGCAGGTCCGGTCTACCTCTTTGAAATGCACCTGGATGCAATCATGCCCTATGTCAGCCTCCTGCCCGATTACCACAAGGTAGCCAAATTCCCGGCTTCGAGTCGCGACCTGGCCTTCCTGGCACCGGTAGAAACGGCTAACGCCGACATCGTCCGCATCATCAAAGAAGACGGCGGCGAACACCTGGAAGCCGTCCGCCTCTTCGATATGTACACGGGTAAACAGGTTCCCGAAGGCTATAAGAGCCTGGCTTACTCTTTGGTATTCCGTTCCGAAGAAGGAACCTTGACCGACGCCGATATCACTGAACCGGTCAATGCCATCGTAAAAGACCTCGAAGAAAAGTTCGGCTGCCAGCTGCGCTGATGTGAATAAAGATGCCGTGGCCTTCAGAGTACGATAACGGCCGTCGGAATAGAAAACTGGGGAATAAAGGACGCTGCACCAGGCGTCCTTTATTCTCATATATTGTAAAAAAAGTAAAGTTGTGTTATGATGTAGAGCGTAATATGGTATTTTAGAGATATTTAGGGCTGTACCGGCCCATAAGGAGGACATACTTAGAATGAACGTAACAGTAAACGAAGTAGACCAGCACAAAGTGACCCTGCGCATCGAAGTGCCTGCGAAAGACGCTTCCAAACAGGCCGCAGCCGCTTGCAAAAACTTGGCAAGCCGCGTCAATATCCCGGGCTTCCGTAAAGGCAAGGCACCGCGCATGGTACTGGAAAGCTTCTTAGGCAAAGACGCTGTCAAACAGGAAATTTTTGAAGCTATTGCCAATAAAGCGTACGGCGACGCCCTCGATCAGGAAGGCATCGTTCCCGTAACGGAACCGGAATTGAACGTTATCTCTGACGAAAACGGAAAAGACGTCGTCTTTGAAGCTACGGTCACCAAGAAACCGGAAGTCAAACTCGGCGAATATAAAGGCATTGCAGTTGCCAAAGATAAAGCAGAAGTAAGCGACGAAGACGTTGCCAAAGAACTGGCTAACCTCCAGAAACAGCACGCTAAACTGGTCGTAGCTCCGGAAGGCACGGAAATCGCAAAAGATGACTTTGCTGTCATCGACTTCAAAGGCACCGTCGACGGCGTCGCATTCGAAGGCGGCGAAGGCAAGTCCTATCCGCTCCAGATCGGCTCCGGCAGCTTCATTCCGGGCTTTGAAGATCAGCTCATCGGCAGCAAAGCCGGCGATGAAAAAGACGTCAAAGTTACCTTCCCGGAAGATTACTTTGAAAAATCCCTGGCTGGTAAAGAAGCCGTCTTCGCCGTTAAAGTCAACGACGTAAAACGCAGCGAACTCCCGGCCATCGATGACGAATTTGCCAAAGAAGCCGGCAAATTTGAAAGTGTCGACGACCTCAAAGCCGACATCCGCAAACGCCTTGAATCGAAGGCATCCTACCAGGCTTTGGAAAAATTCAATGCCGAAGTCTTGCAGACCGTCGTCAACAACGCTGAAGTAGATATCCCGCAGGTCATGGTCGACGACAAAATCGATCAGATGATCGAAGAACTGTCGGTTAAGCTCGAAACGCAGCGCATGAACCTCGACGACTATCTCAAATATATGAACCAGGATATGGACAAGCTGAAAGAAAGCTATGCCGAACCTGCTAAAGAAAACGTCAAGATGGACCTCGTCCTCGAAGCCATCTCGAAAGCGGAAAACATCGAAGTAAAAGACATCGATCTCCAAGCTGAAATCATCACCATGTCTCAGAACTTCGGTGCTGACCCGAAAGAAGTTTATAAGATTATTTTGAAAGAACACCGCGTTCCCATGCTGGTACAGTCTGTTGGCCGTAAAAAAGCAGCCAGCTTCATCTTGAGCAACGCTATCGACTCCAACGAAGATAAGAAAGAAGAAGCAAAAGCTGAAGAACCTGCAAAGGCTGAAGACTAATACCGGAAACGCGTCATCCGGAGGTGTTTGTTTTGACAAATATGTATGTACCTATCGTCGTTGAACAGACGGCGCAGGGTGAACGTAGTTACGATATTTATTCCCGCCTGTTAAAAGACCGCATCGTCTTTCTCGGCGGCCCTATCGATGATACCGTTGCCAACAGCATCATCGCCCAGCTCCTCTTTTTAGAAGCCGAAAATCCTGACAAGGATATTCACTTATATATCAACAGCCCCGGCGGCGTCGTTACGGCCGGCATGGCTATCTATGATACCATGCAGTACATCAAGCCGGACGTATCGACCATCTGCGTCGGTTCCGCTGCCAGCATGGCCTCTGTCCTCCTGACAGCCGGCGCCAAAGGCAAGCGTTTTGCCCTGCCTCATTCTCAGGTCATGATTCACCAGCCTTTGGGCGGTGTTCAGGGCCAGGCGACGGAAATCGAAATCCATGCCCGCGAAATCCTGCGCATGCGTGAAGAATTAAACGGCCTCTTGTCGAAACACACAGGACAGCCTGTGGACGTCATCCAAAAGGATACGGAACGGGACAACTTCCTGACGGCTGAAGATGCAAAAGCTTACGGTCTCATCGATGAAATCCTGTCCCGCCCGTTGACCCATGAAACGAAATAGGACAGGAGGAAGATACATGAACGATAAGCATGATGAACCGCGCTGCAGTTTTTGCGGTCGTCCTCAGGACGAAGTGCAGAAACTCATCGCCGGTCCTGGCGTCTACATCTGCGATGAATGCGTTGCCGTAGCGCAGCACATCATCGAAGAAGAAAAGACGGAAGATACAGAAGAGTTCGAATTGAAGGATTTGCCGACACCGCATGAAATTAAGGCAACCCTCGATGAATACGTCATCGGCCAGGAGGCCGCTAAGAAGACCCTTTCGGTTGCCGTCTACAACCATTACAAACGGCTGCAGACCAATTCGACGTCCGTTTCCGGCGACGTAGAACTCCAAAAATCAAATATCGTCATGGTCGGCCCTACGGGGAGCGGTAAAACCCTGTTGGCTCAGACCCTGGCGCGACTCCTCGACGTGCCCTTTGCCATTGCCGATGCGACGAGCTTGACCGAAGCCGGCTATGTCGGCGAAGACGTCGAAAACTGTCTGCTCAAACTGATTCAGGCTGCGGACTACGATATTGCCAAGGCCGAACGAGGCATCATCTATATCGACGAAATCGATAAGATTGCCCGTAAATCAGAAAACCCGTCGATCACCCGCGACGTATCCGGTGAAGGTGTCCAGCAGGCCCTCCTGAAAATCCTCGAAGGGACCGTTGCCGGCGTTCCGCCTCAGGGCGGGCGCAAGCACCCTCATCAGGAAATGCTGCAAATCGACACGACGAACATCCTCTTTATCTGCGGCGGTGCTTTTGACGGCATCGATAAGACCATCTTGAGCCGGACGACGGATAAGAATATGGGCTTTGGCGCTGACATTCAGACCAAGGAAGAACATTCCATGGAATCCCTCCTGCGGGACATCATCCCGACGGACCTCCAGAAGTTCGGCCTCATTCCTGAATTGATCGGCCGTCTGCCTGTTTTAGTTACACTCAATCCTCTTGATGAAGAAGCGATGGTACATATCCTCACAGAGCCCAAGAACGCCCTGGTCAAACAGTATCAGAAGATGCTGTCCATGGATGACGTAGATCTCGAATTTACGCCGGACGCTCTGCAGGCCATTGCCAAGGAAGCGCTGCGGCGCAATACCGGTGCCCGCGGACTTCGCTCGATCATCGAACGGATCATGCTCGATGTCATGTTTGACGTACCGAGCCGCGACGACGTTGAAAAATGCGTCGTAACGGATGCCTGCGTCAAGGACGGCGCTGAGCCGGATCTCGTTTTGAAAGAGGCAAAATGATATAGTGGTATGATAAAACTCATTTCTTAAACCGGAAATGAGTTTTATTTTTCAATAGAAGAAGGTGAAAATATGGAAGAAAACATTGTCATGGATGAACGCGATATTCTGTCTTTGCCTTTTGTTCCCCTTCGCGGTATTGTCGTCTACCCCAATCTGGTCAGTCACATCGACATCGGCCGGGATACGTCCCTGGCAGCGGTCGACTATGCCATGGAGCATGACCGCCAGCTCTTAGTGGCTACCCAGGTCGATGAAAACGAAGACAATCCGGGCTTTGACGACGTCTATACTATTGGCTGCGTCGTAAAAATCGAACAGTTTCTCCGCATGCCGGGCGGCTTGGTCCGCATTTTGGTCAACGGGATTTCCCGTGTCCGCATGCAGGGCTTTTCCCAGAAAGCCGGCTATCTCGAAGGCGCTGCCATCAAAGTAGCTGAAATCAGCCGCAATGCGACGGAAGAAGAAGCCCTGCGCCGGGTCATTCTCAAACGCCTCCTCGATTGGCTCGATAAACTTCGTGACGGCGAAGAAGCCAGCGAAATTGCCAAGAGCATCGAAGGTCCGGGCGTCCTGGCCGACTACGCAGCGTCGCAGCTTCCTTTGAAACTGGTCATCCGCCAGCAGATTCTGGAAATGACCGACGTCGAAGCTCGTCTGCGCCGCATCGGCTCGCTTCTCGATACGGAAGTCGACATTGCTAACCTCGAATCGAAATTAAACCGCGAAGTCCGCGGTAAGATGGATCAGCAGCAGAAAGAATACTATCTGCGCGAAAAAATAAAGGCCATCCACGATGAACTGGGGGACAAGGTCGATAAAGATACGGAAGTGCAGGAACTTCGCGATAAGATCAAGAAGATGAAACTTGATAAAGATATCGAAAAGGCCCTGCTCAAAGAAACGGACCGCCTCGATTCCATGCCGCCTATGATGGCCGAATCGGCGATTATCCGGACCTATCTGGACCTGGCCATGGCTCTTCCTTGGAAGAAAGAAACGAAGGACCGACTGGACCTCAATGAAGCCCAGCAGGTTCTCGACGAAGACCATTACGGTCTGAATAAGGTCAAAGACCGCATCATCGAATACTTGGCGGTAAAACAACTGACCCATAGCCTCAAGGGACCGATCCTTTGCTTCGTTGGCCCTCCTGGAACGGGGAAAACCAGTATCGCCCGGTCCATTGCCAGAGCCATGAACCGTAAATACGTCCGCGTCTCCTTAGGCGGTGTGCGCGATGAGGCCGAAATCCGTGGCCATCGCCGGACCTATATCGGCGCCCTGCCGGGCCGCATCTTGAGCGGCATGAAGCAGGCCGGCGTCAAGAACCCGGTCTTCCTCCTCGACGAAATCGATAAGATGACCGCCGATATGCGGGGAGACCCGTCGTCGGCGCTCCTCGAAGTCCTCGACCCGGAACAGAACCATACCTTCAGTGACCATTTCCTGGAACTGCCCTTTGACTTGTCCAAAGTCTTCTGGATCACGACGGCCAACGTTCTCAGCAACATTCCGCGTCCCTTGATGGACCGCATGGAAATCATCGACTTCACGAGCTATACGGAAGACGAAAAAGTCCAGATTGCCAAGAAATACCTGGTACCGAAACAGATCAAGGAAAACGGCCTTAAAGCCAGCCAGGCTAAATTCTCCGATGCCGTCCTGCGCCGTATCATCTCCGGCTACACCCGTGAATCCGGGGTCCGCCGCTTGGAAAAGATGATCGGTACGGCTTGCCGCCGCATCGGGAAATCCCTGCTCATGAATGACGAAGTGCCCCTCAGCGTATCGGTCAAGAACTTAGAAAAGCTCTTAGGGCCGGTAAAATTCCTGCCCGACACGATTCATAAAGACGACGAAGTCGGCATCGTCACCGGCATGGCCTGGACGCAGGTCGGCGGAGAAGTCCTGGAAACAGAAGCCGTGGCCGTCAAAGGCCGTGGCCGTTTGATGCTTACGGGACAACTCGGCAGCGTCATGAAAGAATCGGCCGAAGCCGGCGTCACCTATATCCGCAGCCGTGCCGAAGCCTTAGGCCTTGCCGAAGATTTTTACACCAAGACCGATTTGCACATCCACTTGCCCGAAGGGGCCATCCCCAAAGATGGTCCGTCAGCCGGGATTACCATGGCCACGGCCATTACGTCGGCCCTGACCGGTAAAGCGGTCCGCCACGACGTCGCCATGACCGGTGAAATTACCCTGCGCGGCACAGTCCTTCCCGTCGGCGGCATCAAGGAAAAAGTCATTGCTGCCCACCGGGCCGGCATTAAAAAGATCCTGCTTCCGGAACAGAACCGCCGCGACATGGTCGACGTGCCCCAGTCCGTTCAGGACGACGTCAAATTCGTATTCGTCCACCACATGGATGAAGTGCTGGCTCAGGCACTGGTGAAGTCCTGATGGCCTCTTTCGACATCATTCAGGCCGAGTATGCGGCAACGGCTGTCCGCCGCGATCAATATCCGACGAACAATCTTCCGGAAGTGGCCTTTCTCGGCCGCTCTAACGTCGGCAAGTCGAGCCTGATCAATTCCCTCTGCCGCCACCGCGGCCTGGCCAGGGTCAGCGGCGCGCCGGGGAAGACCCAGACCATCAACTATTTCAAGGCCGCCCTGCGGCGTCGCGATGAAGAAGAAGGGGAGCGGCGCCTTCCCTTTTTCCTGGTCGATCTGCCGGGTTACGGCTTTGCCAAGACCGGCGGCAAGAACCGCGACCGCTGGAGTGCTTTCATCAGTGAATACGTCACGGCCTCTGAAAACCTCTGCGTCTTGTGCCTCCTCGTCGACCTGCGTCATCCCGGTCTTGCCATCGACCGCGAAGCCTATGAATGGCTGGCCTCCAGCGGCGTACCTTTGCAGATCGTCGGGACCAAGGCCGATAAATTGAAGGCCAATGAAAAGCACCGCAACTTAGCGCAGCTGAACAAGCTCTTTCCGACGGACCATCCGGCCCTGGCTTACTCGTCCCTTAAAAGCGACGGCTTCGGGCCCTTGGCTAAAAATCTCTTTCATCGGATCATGGAGTTTACGAATCTGCCTTAAAAATATATATTTTTTTCTTGTTGACACGAGATACACCGCGATTTTACTGGAAAATCGCGGTGTTTTTTGATATAATTAGTGTGATTTATTATCGGCTAGTTAGGAGGTTAGGTAATTATGGCAATCGTGTCGCTTGACAGTGATTCCGATTTTTCAGTAAAAGTCTTTCATCAGCCGGGCATCGTCGTCGTCGACTTCTGGGCACCCTGGTGCGGACCGTGCAAGATGGTTCATGCCGAAGTCAGACAAGCTGCCGCTCGCTTTGGCGACGCCGTCAGCGTCGTGAAGGTCAACGTCGACAACCACCGCGCACTCGCTGAAAAGTATGAAATCATGGCCGTTCCGACGCTATTGTTTTTTAAAGGCGGTAAACCGCTTAAACGAATCATTGGCTACGCTTCACAAGCTGAAATCAGTGACTTCTTGGTAACCCTTGTACCCGAATGCAAGGCTGCCGGTTTTGACAATAAAAATATTGGGATGATATAATTGAATTTAGAAGAAAGAGGGACGGAAGGACAATTACTGTCGATTGTCGTTCCCGTATATAATGAACAGCCGAATATTGAGAAATTCTATATGGAGGCGACGAAAGCCGCAGCGACACTCGATATGGATTATGAAATAATCTTCGTAGACGACGGTTCTAAGGATGCTACGCCCCTTATTCTCAGTCGGCTGGCCCAAGAGGACGAACACGTCCGGGCCTTTATCCTGGCTCGCAATTTCGGGCATCAACTGGCCATTACCTGTGGAATGGACCATGCCCGCGGCGATGCGATTATCACCATGGACGGTGATTTGCAGCATCCGCCGGAAATGATTCCCGACCTGGTTCAGAAATGGCGTGACGGCAGTGACGTCGTGCAGACGATTCGCGAAGCGACCGACGACGCAGGTTTTGTAAAGAAACTGACGTCCAAATGGTACTATCGCGTCTTGAATGCCGTGTCACCGGTTCACATCACGCCCGGCGGCTCTGATTTCCGCCTCATTGACAAAAAGGTTTTGGAAACGTTTAAACAATTTCGCGAACACGACCGTTTCATTCGCGGCCTGATCGGGGATATCGGCTATACACAGACCTTCGTTCGTTTCGTAGCCCCTAAACGCTACGCCGGCAGTTCAAAATTTTCCATGCGCAAAATGCTCCATTTTGCCTTAGATGGAATCATGGCTTATTCAAAAATACCCTTACGGGTTTCCTTTTACATCGGCATATTAAGCGGGATTTTAAGTTTACTGCTGATCCTGCATGTCGTTTACAGTAATTTAGTGGGCAAAGTGGTACCGGGATGGACGACGATGATGATCGTCCAGTGCCTGTTCAGCGGTATTCAGCTCATTTTTATCGGTGTCATCGGAGAGTATATAGGACGTATCTTTGAAGAGGTAAAACACAGGCCCCTGTATTGGCTGCGTGCCGAACTGGGCCAGCGAAAAGAACCATAAATGCCTATTGCGTTGTATGGACTTCGAGACAGAGAGGAGTTTTTATGTGGAGAAAAAACAGTAAAGTTTGGATATTGACTGCCATTTTCATGTGTACTGCTGTACCGGCACTGGCTGCGTCGACCTTAACCGTCGGCAGCCGCGGCGATGAAGTCCGTTCTGTTCAGCAAGGGCTGCGCAGCAAGGGCTACAAAGTCAATGTCAACGGAGTATACACGAAAGAAACGGCACAGGCCGTGTCGAAATATCAGAAAGATAAGAAAATCCAGGTCAGCGGTACCGTTGGCGGTTGGACTTATTATCTCCTGACGGGCAGTCGCTCCATGTTACCTGCGAATCCACCCAAGAATAATCCCCCAGTCGCTAAGAAAGCACAAGATATCAAGGTCAACGACCAGGCCGTATCGAAATATAAGCACTTTGGCGGCGGTGATGCCTTTGGCAATCAATTGGTCAACTCAGCGTATCAGTACCTGGGCGTTCCCTATGTATTTGGCGGGAATACGCCCGATGGCTTTGACTGCTCGGGATTTACCAAGTATGTCTTTTCCCATAACGGCATCGAACTTCCGCGTATGGCGGATCAACAGTACGAAGTCGGCCAGCGGGTTCGCCGCACGGACCTCATGCCGGGCGATTTAGTATTCTTTACGACCTATGAACCGGGCGTGTCTCATACCGGTATCTATGTCGGTGACAACAACTTCATCAGCGCTACCAGCAGCGGCGGTATCCGCGTAGACAGTTTAGACAGCGGCTACTGGTCGTCGCGTTACGTCGGCGCTACCAGGGTTCGAAAATAAGATGTAATGGCTAGGGAACAAGTCGTCTCTAGCCATTCCTTATACGGCAGTCCTTCCGATTTTTTATCGTCAAAAAAGGTTGCCGAACCGGGGGAAATGAGCGTATAATTTTCCCATATAGAAAGATATGTAGAGGGAGTGTTTATTACTATGAAGTACATGACGGGTAATGAAATCCGTAAGGCCTATTTACAATTTTTTAAGAGCAAGGAACATCTGATCCTGCACAGTTTTCCCCTCATTCCGGAAAACGACCCCAGCCTGCTCCTCATCGGCGCCGGCATGGCCCCGCTCAAGCCGTACTTTACGGGCAAGCTCGTCCCGCCGTCGTACCGGGTCACGACGAGCCAGAAGTGCATCCGTACCGGGGACATCGACAACGTAGGCCGCACGGCCCGTCACCATACGTTCTTTGAAATGCTCGGCAACTTCTCTTTCGGCAACTATTTCAAGAAGGAAGCCATTTCCTGGGCTTGGGAATTTTTGACAGAAGTACTCGAACTGGACAAGAGCAAATTATACGTTACCATTTATCCCGATGATAAAGAAGCCTATGATTACTGGCATAATATGATCGGTCTTGCCGACGAAAGAATCTTCAAATTCGACGATAACTTCTGGGAAATCGGCGAAGGCCCTTGCGGTCCGGACAGCGAAATCTTCTACGACCTCGGCCCTGAACGCGGCTGTGGCCAGCCTACGTGCAACGTCGGCTGTGACTGCGACCGTTACCTGGAAATTTGGAACCTCGTTTTCACCCAGTTCAACCGGACGAAAGACGGAAAATACGAACCCCTCGAAAAGAAAAACATCGATACCGGCTGCGGCCTCGAACGACTGGCTTCGGTCATTCAGCAGAAGGAATCGAACTTTGAAACAGACCTGATCTTCCCGATTATCGAAAAGGTCATTGCCATCAGCCACGGCGATTACAGCGATCCGCAGCAGAAGATCGCCATGAAGGTCATTGCCGACCATATTCGGGCCATTACGGTCATGATCTCCGACGGCATCCTGCCGTCTAACGAAGGCCGGGGTTACGTCCTGCGCCGTATCCTGCGCCGTGCCGTCCGTTTCGGCCGCCTCTTGGGCATCCGCGACATGTTCCTCGGCAGCCTCGTCGATACAGTCATGGATATCCTCGGCGATGAATATCCGGAATTGCGGGAACGTCAGGAACTGATCAAACAGATCATCGATACGGAAGAAAAACAATTCAGTGCTACCCTGGCTCAGGGCATGGAACTCTTGAACGACATGATGAGCCAGAGCGACAATAAAGTCCTCTCCGGCGATAACGTATTCAAACTCTATGATACGTATGGCTTCCCCATGGAACTGACCGAAGAAATCGCTGGTGAAAATGGCATGACCATCGATACCGATGGTTTTGAAGCAGCCATGAAGGAACAGCAGGAACGGGCCCGCGCTGCCCGTGCCGACGTATCAGCCAAAGTAGCTACGCCGGACACGACCAAACTTGACCAGTCGAAACTGATCAACGACCCGTCGGCCACCAAAGCCTCTATCGTCATGATCGGTAAAGGCGGCGTCGAAGTCGATGCAGCCCAGGCTGGGGAAGAAGTGACGATTATCGTTGACAACAACCCCTTCCACGCCGAAGGCGGCGGCCAGCTCAGCGATACGGGTGTTCTGGCCGGCGAAAAAGGGAAGGTTCAGGTTACCGATGCCAAAGCACTTCCGAATGGCTTAGTATACCTCATCGCCACCGTCGATGAAGGGACACTTCAGACAGGCGATACTGTCGACGTTACAGTCCATCAGACACGCCATCTGAACCTGGCCCGTAACCACACAGCAACCCATCTCCTGCAGGCCGCCCTGCGCAAGATTTTGGGCAATCACGTCAACCAGGCTGGCTCCTTAGTCACGCCGGACCACCTGCGCTTTGACTTTACCCATTTCTCGCCCGTGACCCAGGCCGAACTCGATGCTATCGAAAACCTGGTCAACGAAGAAATTCTTAAGAATATACCTGTAACCATCGAAGAAATGCCTATCGATGACGCCAAAGAAAAGGGCGCCATGGCCTTATTCGGTGAAAAATACGGCGACGTCGTCCGCGTCGTCTCCGTCGATGACTTCAGCTGCGAACTCTGCGGCGGCTCCCACGTCGACAACACGTCGGTCATCGGCTCCTTCCGCATTACTGGTGAATCCGGGACTGGATCCGGCGTCCGCCGCATCGAAGCCGTCACCGGCGAAGCAGCCCTGGCAGTAGCTAAAGCAGAATCCCGTGAACTCCAGCAACTGGCCGACCTGCTCAAAGCCAAAGTCGGCGATACGACGGCTAAATTAGAAGCCCTCCTGGCTCAGGCCAAAGGCATGGAAAAAGAACTGGCTCAGCTCAAGAAAGAAGCCGCCATGTCCGATATGGACAGCATCTTAGCCGGTAAGGAAGATATCGGCGGGGTCTCGGTCATCACGGCTGTAGCCCAGGCCGATTCCATGGACAACCTCCGCGATTTGGCCGACTCCGTCCTCGATAAGGTCGGCAGCGGCGTCGTCCTCTTGGGAATGGCCCACGACGATAAAGTTAACTTCGTCTGCAAGGTCGCTAAAGCCGATGTCAAACGCGGCCTCCACGCCGGCAAGATCATCAAGGCAGCCGCTCAGGCAGCCGGTGGGAACGGCGGCGGTCGTCCCGATATGGCCCAGGCCGGCGGCAAAGAACCGGAAAAATTGGCCGATGCCTTAAAAGCTGGCGCCGATGCCGTCCGTGATTTGTTAGGATAAATTTTTGGCAGTCATGCCAATTGAATAAAAAGGATGTGAGTCAATATGGCAGTCAATGACGAAACGATGATTATGCAAAACCGCAGCGAAGAACAGACCGTTGCGTCCATGATTCTCGAAGATGTCTATCACGCATTGGAAGAAAAAGGGTACAACCCGATCAATCAGATCGTCGGCTACTTACTGTCCGGTGATCCGACGTATATTACGAGCCACAACAATGCTCGCAGCAATATCCGCCGCATTGAACGGGACGAACTGATCGAAGAATTAGTCCGTTCCTACGTCAAACAGCGGAACTTATAGGAGGCATATGCGAATTTTAGGACTCGACGTCGGTTCCAAGACGATAGGCGTTGCCTGCAGCGACGCCCTGCTGATTACGGCCCAAGGCGTAGAAACGATTCGCCGCAAGTCGGATGAAGCAGACTTTGCCCGCCTGCACGAACTGATCAAAGAAAAAGAAGTACACTGCATCGTCGTAGGCAAACCACGCCATATGAATGGTGATTACAGTGATAACATGAAACACATCGAAGAATTCGTTCAACGATTCCAGAAAACCGTCCCGAACGTAGACATTGTCTATTGGGATGAACGCCTGACGACCATCATGGCCCAGAATGTATTAAAAGAAGGAAATGTGCGGCGCGAAAAGCGCAAGCAATTTGTCGATAAAATGGCGGCAATCCTTATTTTACAAAATTATTTAGACGCTCATGCTCACTAAGGAGGACTATCATGTCGGAAGAAATGAACAACGAATTGGAAGAAGTTATCATCGTTACCGCAACGGATGACGACGGCAATGAAGTAAATTATCAGGAAGTACAGCGCATCGACATTGACGGCAAAGTATTCGCCCTTCTCGTCGAAGTTCCTGACAGTGAAGACGACGATGCCGACGACGACGGCGATGCTATCGTAGCCCGCGTCGATGTGGAAGACGGCGAAGAAGTCTATGTTGCGCCGACGGATGAAGAATTCGACGCAGCTAATGCCGCTTTTGATGAACTTTTTTCGGAATAACGATTCAGTAGGTACTGTCCCGGCATAAAGCTTGGGACAGTTTCCTCGTTTTGTATTGCAGTAAGGATGACACAGGGACTCGCGCCCCGGCAAGATGCCCGGATGCGAAGTCCCTTTTCAAGTGGGGGAGTAACATGGAATTGCCATCGATACAGCAATTGCGGAATTTTGTCATTTACAGTAAATACGGTAACTTTACAGCCGCTGCTAAGGCGGCTAACATCACTCAGTCGGCCTTCAGCGCTCAAATGAAGAAGCTGGAAGAACTCCTAGGCGTCCACCTCATCGAGCGCTCCAACCGCGGCAGCCACCTGACGCCGGAAGGGAAGGACTTTTATACCAAGATAAGCCATATCCTCGGTGAACTCGAAGCCGTCGTCAGTGAGCTTCCCGGAAGGGCGGCGACGGCCCAACCTCTGGCCGTGGGTATCATGCTGTCCTTAGGTGACGTCCACATGAACCGCCATCTGGCTTACTTTCAGGATCATCACAGCGGCGCGTCCTTTCGGGTCTATAACCTCGAAGTGCGGGAAATGCTCCAATGGCTGAAGGATGACCGTCTCGATATCGTATCCCTGTTTTACTTGCCGAGCCTTAACCTCGACGACTACGAAAAGGTTTTCTTTGGGACCGACAACATCGTCTACTATAAGCCGGGTCTCGACGTCAGCGGTACTTCCATTCCCGCGAAAGACGTAGCAGCAGAGCCCTTGGCGCAATATTCGCCGCAGTATGAGATGAACGCCTATATCGGCCGTTATTTTGAAGCCCAGGACTGTCAGCCCCAGAAGACGAAAGCCTGGTTCTCTACGCCCTATGCCATGCTCAATTACTGTCAGCAGAACCAGATCGGGGCCTTGCTGCCCGAACGATTTTTACGGGCTATGGGCGTCGTCGAAAACTACGCTCAGCTCGATCCGCCTATCCATTTGCCATGCTATTTGGTCTACAAAAAAAAGAATCCTAAGTACGCTGCCATCCAAGTATTTGTCGAGTATATCCGCCGCGTCTACCACATTGAAACCTAGTCCATGAAAGATATTTGTCATCAAAAAAAACGATGACAAATATCTTTTTTTTCTGTTATACAAGGGGCGGCGGAAGGTGTAGAATCTAGCTTGCAAATACGAAAGGAGCAGTGAATGCTGTATGTCAAATCAATCACTTTGGAACAAGGATTTCCTGCTTGATACGGGAATCAACTTCGTCGTCTACCTCATCTATTATCTGTTAATGGTCATCATCGCCGTCGTCGCTAAAGACCAACTCCACGCCTCTTTAGGGGAAGCGGGACTGGCATCGGGCATCTTCATCGTCGGCACCCTCTTGGCACGCCTTCAGTTCGGCAAGGCCATTGAACTCTACGGCCGCCGCATGTCTCTTTATGGCGGCATCATCTTTTACTTCGTAACGACCTTATTGTATTTCTATATCCCGAATCTAGCTATTCTCTACGTAATCCGCTTCCTCAACGGCATGGCTTACGGCATCGTATCGACGGCGACCAACACCATCGTTGCCTCCTGTATTCCGCCTGAAAAGAGAGGCCAGGGCATCAACTATTACGGCCTCAGCACCAGCCTGGCCGCTGCTGTCGGTCCTTTCTTGGGCATGCTCCTCATCGTCATTACCAACTTCACCTTCATCATTACCCTCTGCGCCGTCTTGGTCGGCCTGTGCATGATCGGCTGCATCATCCTTCATATCAATGAAATTGAACTGACGTCCGAACAGATCGCCAAGATGAAAGCCATGACCCTCGACAACTACGTCGAATACCGCGTCATGGTCATCTCCATCATCGGTTTCTTCATGGGCTTTGCCTATTCCAGCGTCCTGACCTTCCTGGCCGCTTATGCCCGGGAAATCAACTTAGTCGAAGCCGGGACCTTCTTCTTCGTCGTCTACGCCGTCGTCATTACCTTGACTCGTCCGCTGACGGGCATCATCTTCGACCGCAAAGGCGAAAACTACGTCCTCTATCCTTGCTACATCTGTCTTGCCATCGGCCTCTTCCTGCTCAGCATTACAGGGACTTCGTGGCAGCTCCTCTTGTCCGGCGTCTTCGTCGGCCTCGGCTATGGGACCTTCATGTCGAACGGTCAGGCCGTCTGCATCAAATTGACGCCGCCCTACCGTATCAGCGTTGCCTTGTCGACGTACTTCGTCGCCCTTGACCTCGGCATCGGCGTCGGTCCTTACGTTCTCGGCAGCCTCCAGGGCCTCTTGACCTTCCCGCAGCTCTACATTGTAGCCGGTGTCATCGCCGCTGCCTGCTTCGTCTTGTATTATCTCTTCTATGGACGGAAAATCAACCTCATCAATCGTGCCGTCCGTATCTATATTCACGCCTGAGGCGTCTCATATATTTCATTTTCCCCGGATTCAGGGACTGTGCCTTACCTTCAGCACGGTCCCTTTTTTGGGCCTTGCGGTCGTTTGAAGTTTATTCGTCAGTCGGGTATAATAGACGAAAGGAGAAATCATGAGGACAAAAACGAAAGTACTGGTATGCTTAGCCGCCGTCTGCGTCGTGCTCAGCCTCTTTTTTTGGCCCGAAAAAGAACCCGATGCCTACAGCTCGGCGACAATAGAAGCGGCCGAAGAAGTGAGCCGGGCCGAAACGGAAATGCTGGCCCCTGATGAACGGCTCTACGGTGAAGATGGTGACGTGCGCCTGCAGGACTTATATAATCAAAAACCGGTCTGTCTCTTTTTCTGGGCCGTCTGGAGCGACGACAGCCTGAAGAACTTAGCCCTTCTGGAAGAGATGTATCAGAAGTATGGAGCGGACGTTACCTTTGTCGCCGTGCCTACCGGTCCCGATGCTGACAAGGGGGCAGCCTACTGCCGCAAGAAAGGCTACGGGATCCCCGTCTATGGCGGTGACGGCCAACTTTTTCGTGACTACGGCATCGCCGACGTGCCGCAGGTCATCTTCATCGCCCGGGGCGGCCAGATGAGCTTTCCTTATCGCGGCGTCCTGACCGAGCGCCAAATGGAGGTAGAATTGGAAAAGATAAAATAATAAAAAAGACTTGCCAAGAAGACGAAAACACGGTATACTATACAAGTCGCATGAAACTTGCGCTGTATGGGCGGTTAGCTCAGTTGGTTAGAGTATCTCGTTGACATCGAGGGGGTCGATGGTTCGAATCCATTACCGCCCACCATACACGAGCCCGGTTGTATCCATTATTCTTTGAGTAATGATACAACCGGGCTTTTTCTTTTTGCCCTTTTGAATCAGAAAAATTATTCAAAACTTTTGCGAATAATAGGTGTATTATAGACAAATTATGTCCTGATTAGTGATCTATACGCTTATTTGGGACAAGATATGCTAAACAATAGATGTATTCCAGAAACAGCCGATATATCCCAATTCGGCTGTTTTTTTATATAGAAATTATGTTGTCCTTTTTGTTTTCGCCTTTCTATAAAAGGGAATAGGGGCCCTTTCTTATAGTTAAAATTGTAATATATTGACACATGATATACTTTGTTAGAGAAAATTTATATTTTTTATGGTGTTAATATTTATGTAAAGACACAAAATTTCTTATAGATAAGCTTTACAAGTTATTTGACAGAATGATATACTATATCAAAGATTAAAACAATCCACATTATAATATAAAGATAAATTGGGATAACTAGCGTATTTGTAGTACATGATTTAGCTTACAACTTCAATAATAAAACAAAATAAATAAAACTTTGTGGATGAGTATTGTCAAATATTAAAAGAGAAATGATATTTATAAATAAGTTTTTATGTGGTCCCAATTTTATTTTTTGAAGTGTAACTTATCGTTAGAGTGTATACGTTTCATTGAAAAAACATCACAGCAGGAAGGGGTGTTGACAGCATGACCTGTGATTGATCGTTTCAACGGGGGAACGATTTACCGAGACGGTATTTTTTTTGTTGTAACCATACATCACAAGTCATTGACAGATCCTGACAGGTCCTAGATTTGCCTACTGTCAGGATAGATTCCGAGTACATCCGTTTTTTACGAGTTGTTATTGGGATTTAAAAGGAGGAAGGTTTTTTTATGAATAAGATCTACAAGGTCGTTTGGAGTAAGGTGAGAAATGCCTACATAGTCGTTTCAGAACTTGCTAAGAGAAATAGTAAAACAAAATCGCAGCACACGTCGCGCGTACCCCATAGCCTGCTGCGGCTGGCCGTCGTGACCAGTCTGTCCTTGGGGATTGCTTCAACCCTAACGTTTCCGGCATTTGCAACCAATGCCTGGGGGACTATTAGTGGGACCACAAACGTGGCTGCAGGCGGCGGATCCAATGCAAGCGGTACTAACTCTGTAGCTGTCGGTAACGGTTCGACGGCGAGCGGCACCAATGCGGCAGCTATAGCCGGTGGTACGGCTGCCAATGATTATTCCCTTGCTTTTGGTCTAGGCAGTATTGCCGGTACGGCAGGAGCCACTAATAATAAAGCCGTTGCTATCGGCTATAATGCCATAGCTTATAGTCTTAATGACGTTGTAATCGGCGCAAATCAGACTGCCATAACGGCGAACTATGGGCCGTCAGAAGATACGCCTAATGGGTCTAACACGAGTTCGGCTTTCGGCGGCCGGGTCCTAATCGGTCACGACAATATTGCCTACGGTCGTGCCGGTAACTCGGTTATTTTAGGTTCTAACAACCGATCAAATGCGGTTCATGGTATTGCTATCGGTCAAAATGTTGTCGTCGGTCAACCTGACGGCGGCACACTAGCCTATGAAAATGCTATGGGCTTTGGTACAAATACTCGCTCGTATTCTACGAATACTATCGCTATTGGTAATAATGCTATTGCCGGTAATACGGATACTTCTAGGACCTCATATGATGCAAATGGAGACTCTGCGGTTGCCATCGGTGCTGCATCTCAATCGACTTCGGGCTTTACGGTAGCAATTGGTGGTGCGAGTTCGGCTACCGCGATTGAAGCCGTTGCCATTGGTAAAAACTCTAATGCGAGCGCGATTTATGCAGTAGCTACGGGGTCGGGTGCGCAAGCTACAAATCAAGGAAACATTGCCGTCGGTGCATCTGCAAATGCTAGTGGTGAAAATGCTATGGCTGTAGGCCGTAATGCTACTACCGCCGGCGTCCGAGCCAGTGCTTTCGGTTATAATGCAGTAGCCAGCGGTGGCGGTGCTATGGCCCAAGGGACTAATGCAAATGCAAGTGGTTCTTATTCTATGTCTATTGGTTATGATACGGTCGCCAGTGCCGGTAGTGCTATATCTTTTGGCTATTTGGCAAAATCGTTAGGTACGCGAAGTATCTCTATTGGTCGAGAAGCCTCTGCTGGTACAGCTTCAACGGATCCGGACGCCATTGCTATCGGTTATCAGACCGTCGCTCCGGCTGGGAATTCTATTGCTATTGGTAAAACGGCTGCTATAGATTCTTCGGCGGCTAGTGCTATTGCATTAGGCAGTGCTGCTACGGCCAAGATTGCAACTAGTGTGGCCATTGGTTCTGGATCCACTACAGAGCGATCAACAGATACTACCAGCCAGGGCTGGAATGTTCAGGACAGTACATGGAGCAGCTGGCTTTCTACCAAAGGCAATGCCGGTACTACCAGCGGTGGCGTATGGAACAGCAGTGCTGGTGTCGTTTCCATTGGTACAGATGGCTTTGCCGGAAATTCCGTGACCCGTAAACTCACCGGTTTAGCAGCCGGTCAGTATGATACGGATGCCGTGAACATGAAGCAGTGGACCAATACCATGCTGGCTACTACCGGTGATTTCCAAGCCAGTGGATCCACACAATATGGCTCGGACAACACACCGCGTACAGCGACTAAACTTTTGAATGAATCCTTGAAGATTACCGGTGGCGTAGACAATACACTGTACTATCAGTCTGATTTTTCCACTAGCCCGAATATCGGTAGCGTAATCAGTGACAACAAGGTTACCCTTCTCTTAAATAAAACTCTCCGTGGCTTGGAAACAATCTATTTGACCAATCCGACCACCGGCAATGCCACAACCCTTAGCGGTAACGGCATTACTATCAGACCCAGTGGTGGCACCGCTGTATCTCTGACCGGTACGGGCCTCAATAATGGAGGGAACAAGATTACCAACGTTGCTGCCGGTACAGCTGGCACCGATGGTGTTAACGTAAGTCAATTGAATCAGGCTATCGCCGGTGTTAGCGGTGGCTCCGGTTCAACGACTACGGTAACCGTTGAAGGCGGCACGGCAGCCGGTACCGACAGTACGTATACAGGCAACAACTTACAAATTACGTCGACGACAGGCACCAATTCTATCGCTTATGACCTTAAATTAGCTGATAAGGTTACCTTAGGCAGCACCGGCACGACTGGCACGGACGGCTCCCTTACTGTTAACGGTACCGGTGGTTCTTCCGTAGCCGTTGATGGGGCAACCGGTTCTGTGGCTTTAACCGGTACCGACGGTTCTACGGCTACCATCGCAGCCGGTACGGCGACTAGCGACGTCAACGGTACTTCTATTAACCGTATTACCGCAGGCGGTGCGACTGTAGCAACCCTTGATGACGGCATGGTCTACACCGGCGACACCGGAACGGCCGCTGTAAAATTGAATAAAACCGTCAATATTGTTGGCGGTGAAACTGATTCTACCAAATTATCGACCGACAATAACATTGGCATCGTAGCCGCTCAAGACGGTGATAATGGTAAATTAACCGTTCGCTTGGCGAAAGATATTACAGGTTTGAATACCGTAACGGCCGGCGATGCTATCTTAGGTAATCAAACCGCTACTACAGCTGGTGGTACATCTCAAGAAGGCAGCTATGTAACCGGTTTGGATAACACGACGTGGAATGTAGCCAATCCGGATATCGTAAGCGGCCGTGCAGCTACGGAAGATCAGCTGAAAACCGTAAGCGATGCTATTATCGACGGCACCAGTGAAAACGCAACTGGCGGCTTCGGCTTGACGGATGACAATAATACAGCAGTTAAACAAGACCTGGGCAAGACAATCCAGATTGCCGGTGACGGTAACATCACGACTACCGCTGATGCGGATGGTAAAAAGATTACCGTAGGTTTGAAAAATACCGTGGCTCTTGGGGAATCAGGCAGTGAAAGCGGCTCCCTTACGGTTAACGGGGCTGCCGGTTCTTCCGTAGCTGTTGATGGTGCCACAGGCTCTGTCGCTTTGGCCGGTACGGACGGATCGACGGCGACTATTGCAGCAGGCACCAGTGCGCCCAATTTAGCCGGTACTTCTATTAACCGTATTACTGTCGGTGGTGCGACCGTCGCAACTCTTGATGACGGCATGAAGTACTATGGTGACTTTGGCAGTGTTGCGTCTGTAAAATTGAACAATCAAGTTAACGTCAAGGGCGAAGCAACGACGGAAGCTAATCTTACGACGGGCAACATCGGCGTCGTATCCAGCCAGGATGGCAATAACGCTCTGTTAACGGTTAAACTCAATAAAGACCTTAACTTAGGCTCCACAGGTTCCTTAACGATGGGGAATACCGTTGTTAATAATAGTGGCATTACCATTACCCCGGCTACCGGTGACCCTGTATCCTTAACAAGTTCCGGTCTCGACAACGGTAATAATAAGATTATTAACGTTGCGCCTGGTGAAATTAGTGAAACTTCTACCGATGCTATTAACGGCAGTCAGTTGTGGAAAGAACTTCAAAATATTTCCGGTGGTTCCGGTACGACAACATCGATTACCGTTGAAGGCGGCACGGCAGCCGGCACAGGTGGCACGTATGCAGGTAGTAATTTACAAGTAACATCTACTACAGCTACCGATGGCTCGAAAACCTATGACATGAAACTGGCTGATAACATTACCTTAGGCAGCACAGGTACAGACGGTGTCGATGGTTCTGTGACTGTTAACGGCAAGGACGGATCTTCCGTAGCCGTTGATGGATCTACCGGCTCTGTCACTCTGACCGGTAATGACGGTTCGACGGCGACTATTGCAGCCGGAACCAGTGCGCCTAACTTAGCCGGTACGAGCATTAACCGCATTACCGCAGGTGGTGCGACCGTCGCAACTCTTGATGACGGCATGAAATACGGCGGTGACTTCGGCACGACTTCGTCTGTAAAACTGAACAACCAGGTTAACGTCAAGGGCGAAGCTACCTCTGAAGCTGACCTTACGACGGGCAACATCGGCGTCGTATCCAGCCAGGACGGCGACAATGGCCTGTTGACGGTTAAACTCAATAAAGATATCAACTTAGGAGATACTGGCTCTGTCACCACAGGCAACACCGTTGTCAATAACGACGGCGTAAAAGTCGGTGATACAGCTCTCGCTACAGGAGGCTTAACCATCACCAATGGTCCGTCCGTAACGACGACGGGCATCGATGCTGGCAGCAAACAGATTACCAATGTAGCCAGCGGTTCCGATGGTACAGATGCTGACAATAACCCGACGTATAATACGCTTACCAATGGTGCTAATATCGGTGACATTAAAAATATTACTGATGCAGCTAAGACCGAATTAACCAATGATGGCCTGAATTTCACGGCCGACAGCGGTGATGCTGTACACCGTAACTTAGGAGAAACCTTAAATATTGCCGGTGACGGCAACATCACGACTACGTCAGATGCTACCAATGGCAAGATTACCGTAGGCTTGAGCAATACTGTTTCCGTCGGTACGACAGGTACAGACGGTGTCAACGGTACGGTTACCGTTAACGGTACCGATGGTTCTTCCGTTGCCATTAATGGTGCTGACGGTACTATCGCTTTGAATAAAGCTGACGGCTCACCCGTAACTATCGCAGCGGGCACTCAAGTTAATAACTTAGCCGGCACTCCTATTGATCGCATTACCGTAGGCGGCGCGACTGTTGCCACTATGGATGATGGCATGAAATACGGCGGCGACTTCGGTACCGTTTCTAACGTTAAATTGAATAATCAGGTTAACGTAAAAGGGGAAGCGACGACAGAAGCGAACCTTACGACGGGCAATATCGGTGTCGTATCCAATCAGGATGGCGATAATGGTCTTTTGACTGTTAAATTGAATAAAGACATCGACTTAGGTTCGACCGGTTCCTTAACCACAGGTAACACGGTTGTTAATAACGATGGTATTAAGATTACACCGACCACCGGTGATCCTGTATCCTTGACCAGTTCCGGTCTCGACAATGGCAATCAAAAGATTATCAACGTTGCTGCCGGTACAGCCGATACGGATGCTGTTAACGTGGGTCAGTTGACAAAGGCTATTCAGGGGGTAAGCTCCGGTGAAGGCAGCAAAACGAACCTTACTGTCGAAGGAGGCACTGCGGCCGGTACAGGCGGTAATTACACAGGCAGCAACTTGCAGCTTACTGAAAAAACAGAAACGACCGGTGCTACGACTTATGATGTGAAACTGGCCGATAACATTACCTTAGGCAGCGCAGCTGATACTGAAGCCGGTACAACCGGTACGGACAGCTCCATTACCGTAAATGGTGCTGATGGTTCGGCAGTAGCTATTAACGGTGCTGACGGCTCCATCGCCCTGAACACGGCTGACGGTTCGCCGGTTACGATTAAAGCCGGTACGGCTGCTGACGACGTCAACGGTAATTCTATTAATCGTGTCACCGTAGGCGGCGCGACAGTCGCAACCCTTGATGACGGCATGGTATACACCGGTGATACCGGTACGGCCGCCGTTAAATTGAATAAGACTGTCAATATTGTCGGCGGTGAAACCGATTCTTCGAAGTTATCTACGGACAACAATATTGGCATCGTTGCCGAACAAGACGGCGACAATGGCAAACTGACCGTTCGCCTGGCGAAAGATATTACCGGTTTGAACACTGTAACGGCCGGCGATGCTACATTAGGTAATCAATCGACAACGACAGCAGGTGGTGTTGCTCAAACGGGCAGCTATGTAACTGGTCTGGATAACACGACATGGAATGTCTCCAATCCTGACATCGTAAGTGGCCGTGCAGCTACGGAAGATCAGCTGAAGACCGTAAGCGATGCTCTTGCTGACGGTACCAGTGAAAACGCAACCGGCGGCTTCGGTCTTGCCGATGAAAGCGGCACAACGGTTAAACAGGACCTCGGTAAGACCATTACCGTCAAAGGCGGTGTTACCGACGGAACGACTACAACTGAAAATCCGACGGGTACATCTAACATCACGACGGCTGTGAAAGACGGAGCTCTTGAAGTCAGCTTGAATAAAGATATCGACTTAGGCTCAACCGGTTCGGTCACGACGGGCAACACGGTCATCAACAATGATGGTGTAACCGTTGGCGATACAAAACTTGCAACCGATGGCTTGACCATCACCAACGGCCCGTCCGTCACGACTGAAGGGATCAATGCCGGCGGCAAACAGATTACCAACGTAGCCAGCGGCTCCGATGGTGTCGATGCTAGTGGTAACCCGACGTACAATAATCTTACCAATGGCGCTAACATCGGTGACATTAAAAATATTACCGATGCAGCGAAGACCGAATTAACCAACGACGGTTTGAATTTCACGGCCGACAGTGGTGACACCGTACATCGTAATTTAGGGGAAACCTTAAATATTGCCGGTGACGGCAACATCACGACTACCAGTGATGCGACGAATGGCAAAATTACGGTAGGTTTGAGCAACACCGTTGCAGTTGGTACAACCGGTACAGATGGTGAAAATGGTACCGTTACCGTGAATGGTACGGACGGTTCTTCCGTTGCTATCAATGGCTCTGACGGCTCTATCGTCATGAACAACGGCTCCGGTTCGCCGGTAACGATTGCAGCGGGATCTCAAGTGAATAACTTGGCCGGTACGCCCATTGACCGTATTACGGTCGGTGGTTCGACGGTGGCAACCCTTGATGACGGCATGAAGTACTATGGCGATTTTGGTACTCTTGCCACGGTGAAGTTGAATAATCAAGTTAACGTCAAGGGCGAAGCAACCACGGCAGCAGACCTCACGACAGGCAACATCGGCGTCGTATCCAGTCAGGACGGCGACAATGCCCTGTTGACGGTTAAACTCAATAAAGACATCAACTTAGGTTCTACAGGTTCCTTAACGACCGGAAATACCGTCGTCAACAATGATGGCATTACCATTACTCCGTCTACGGGTGACCCTGTATCCTTGACCGGCTCTGGTCTCGACAACGGCAACAATGTCATCAGCAATGTGGCAACCGGTGTTAAAGGCACGGATGCGGTCAATGTGGATCAGCTGACCAAGGCCATCCAAGATGTGAATGCCGGTGAAGGCAGCAAGACGAATCTTACGGTTGAAGGCGGCACGGCAGCTGGTACCGATGGTAACTATACAGGTACTAACTTACAAGTAACCGAAAAGACGGAAACTAACGGTTCTACGACCTATGATGTGAAACTGGCTGATAACCTTACCTTAGGTAGTGCTAACGGCAGTGACGGAACAGGCGGTGTAGATGGTTCTATCACCTTAACCGGTGCTGATGGTTCTACTGCGACTATCGCCGCAGGTCCTGCCGCTAATGACGTAAACGGCAAATCTATTGACCGTATTACCGTAGGCGGCGCGACCGTAGCTACCCTTGATGACGGCATGGTATACACCGGTGATACCGGTTCTGCCGCCGTAAAACTGAATAAGACCGTCAATATTGTCGGTGGAGAAACGGATGCTACCAAATTATCGACCGACAACAACATTGGCATTGTGGCCGCCCAAGACGGAGACAATGGCAAATTGACCGTTCGCCTGGCGAAAGACATTACCGGCTTGAATACCGTAGAAGCCGGCGATGCTGTCATCGGTAACCAAGGCGTCGTTACGGCCGGTGGTGTGGCTCAAGACGGCAGCTATGTAACCGGCTTGGATAACACGACTTGGAATGTATCCGATCCGGATATCGTAACCGGTCGTGCAGCTACGGAAGATCAGCTGAAGACCGTAAGCGATGCAGTCGTTGCTGTTGCCGATGGCACCAGTGAAAACGCAACCGGTGGCTTCGGCCTTGCCGATGGCAGCGGCACCACGGTTAAGCAGGACCTCGGCAAGACCATTACCGTCAAAGGCGGAGTCACCGATGGTACCGCTACGACTGAAAATCCGACGGGTACCTCCAATATCACGACGGCCGTTAAAGACGGAGCCCTTGAAGTCAGCCTAAATAAAGATATCGACTTGGGCTCGACCGGTTCAGTCACGACTGGCAATACCGTTGTTAACAATGACGGTGTGAAAGTCGGCGATACGACCCTCACGACTGGTGGATTGACCATCACCAATGGTCCGTCTGTCACAACTGACGGTATCAATGCCGGCGGCAAACAGATTACCAACGTAGCCAGCGGCTCCGATGGTGTCGATGCTAGTGGTAACCCGACGTACAATAATCTTACCAATGGCGCTAACATCGGTGACATTAAAAATATTACCGATGCAGCGAAGACCGAATTAACCAACGACGGTTTGAATTTCACGGCCGACAGTGGTGACACCGTACATCGTAATTTAGGGGAAACCTTAAATATTGCCGGTGACGGCAACATCACGACTACCAGTGATGCGACGAATGGTAAAATCACCGTAGGCTTGAGCAACACCGTTGCAGTTGGTACAACCGGTACAGATGGTGAAAACGGCACCGTTACCGTGAATGGTACGGACGGTTCTTCCGTAGCTATCAATGGCTCCAACGGTTCTATCGTCATGAATACCGGCTCCGGTTCTCCTGTAACAATTCAGGCAGGTTCCAGTGTCAATGACGTAACCGGTTCGCCGATTAACCGAATTACCGTAGGCGGTGCTACTGTTGCGACATTAGATGACGGTATGAAGTACGGCGGCGACTTCGGTACCGTTTCCAATGTCAAGTTGAATAATCAAGTTGATGTAAAAGGGGAGGCGACGACAGAAGCTGACCTCACGACAGGAAACATCGGTGTCGTATCCAGCCAGGCTGGCGACAACGGTCTCTTAGTCGTGAAATTGAATAAAGATCTTAATCTGGGATCCACAGGTTCCGTTACCATGGGCAACACTGTCGTTAATAACAGCGGTGTAACCATTGGCAGTGGTGATACGGCTGTAAGCCTCACTGACGGTGGCCTTAACAACGGCGGCAATAAGATTACCAACGTTGCTGCCGGTACAGATGGTACCGATGCTGTTAACGTAACTCAGTTAGAACAGCGAATCGCCCAGATAGCTATTGGCGAATCGAAAACAACCGAGATTACGGTTGACGGTGGTACCGCTGCACCGACGGATGGAACCTATGCAGGCAGCAACTTGCAGGTGAACGCATCCACTACAGCCAATGGCTCACCGACCTATGATATAAAACTGGCTGATAACATTACCTTGGGCAGCGCAGCTGACAGCACGACGGGGACAACCGGCACCGACAGCTCTATTACCCTGAACGGTGCTGACGGCTCTTCCGTAGTTGTTAATGGTGCTGATGGCTCCGTCACTACTAAAGGTACAGACGGTTCGGCCGTAGCTATTAATGGCTCCAACGGCTCTATCGTTCTGAACACCGGTTCCGGTTCGCCGGTAACCATCCAGGCCGGTACTAGTGCCAATAACCTGGCCGGTACCTCTGTAGACCGTATTTCGGTAGGCGGCCAGACCGTTGCTACTTTGAGCGATGGTCTTAAGTACGCCGGTGATGACGGCCAGACGGACACGACGAAAGTCATTGCGAAAGAACTCAACGAACAGCTCGATATCGTTGGCGGTGCTGACGCAACTAAATTGACGGACAACAACATTGGCGTCAATAACGTCAATGGCCAGTTAAAAGTTCAGTTAGTAAAAGACATCGACTTAGGTGATACCGGTTCTGTAACTGTTGGTACAGCCGTCTTGGGTAACCAGACGGTAACCACGGCCAGCGGTGTATCTCAGACTGGTACTTACTTAACAGGTTTAAGTAATACAGCTTGGGATACGGCTAATCCAGATGCCGTAAGCGGACGGGCCGCAACGGAAGATCAGCTCAAAGCGATCAACGACAAGGTGAATGCCATTTCGACCGGTACTGGCGCCTTTGGTTTAACTGATGATAATGGCGCAGCCGTTAAAGATAGCCTTGGTGAAACGATTCAACTTGCAGGTGATGGTAATATTACGACCACTGCCGATGCTGACAGCAATAAACTTACTATAGGATTGAGCAACGATATCTCTGTTGGTAAGTCAGGTACAGATGGTACTGATGGCAAGATTGGTGTCAACGGTAAAGACGGCTCGTCCGTCGTTATCAACGGTGCTGACGGTACTATCGGCTTAACAGGTCCTGCCGGCGCTGACGGAACTCCTGGCGCAACGATTACGATTGCACCGGGTACTCAAGTTAATAACTTGGCCGGAACGCCCATTGACCGCGTTACCGTAGGTGGTGCGACGGTGACAACCCTCGACGACGGCATGAAGTATGGCGGCGACTTCGGTACTGTTTCCAAGGTTAAATTGAATAATCAAGTTAACGTCAAAGGCGAAGCAACAACTGAAGGTGACCTCACTACAGGCAATATCGGTGTGGTATCCAGTCAGGAGGGAGCTAACGGTCTCTTAACAGTTAAGTTAAATAAAGATCTTAAACTTGGTGATACAGGTTCTGTAACAACAGGTGCTACTGTTATTAATAATGATGGCGTAACTATTACCCCAACAACCGGTAACCCTGTAAAATTAACGGGCACAGGCCTCGATAACGGTGGTAATACAATCACTAATGTGGGAGCAGGCACAGCTAACACGGATGCTGTCAATTACGGCCAGTTGAAAGCAGCAGCTACAGCTGTTACAGTTGAAGGTGGTACACCGGCAGGTACTAGTGATAATTATGCAGGCAAAAACTTGCAGCTTGCAGCTACTACTGCTGGCGATAAGACGACCTATGACCTCAAGCTTGCCGATAAGATTACCTTAGGCAGCGCAGCTGACAGCACCGCCGGGACAGCCGGTACAGACAGCTCCATTACCGTGAACGGTGCAGACGGATCCTCTGTGGCTATCGATGGCTCCAACGGATCTATTACCTTGAACACGGCTGACGGCTCGCCGGTTACGATTAAGGCGGGCAGTGCTAATGATGTAACAGGTACGGCAGCTGATAGAATTACTATTGGTGACCAGACCGTTGCTACTTTGAACGATGGTATGGTATACACCGGTGATACTGGTTCTGCTGCCGTGAAACTGAATAAGACCGTCAATATTGTCGGTGGAGAAACGGATTCTACCAAATTATCCACTGGCAACAACATTGGCATCGTTGCTGAACAAGATAGCGATAATGCTAAATTGACCGTTCGCCTGGCGAAAGATATTACCGGATTAAATACGGTAGAAGCCGGCGATGCTGTGATCGGTAATCAATCGGTACTCACAGGCGATGGCTATACTGAATCCGGTAGTTATGTAACCGGTTTAGAAAATACGACTTGGGATATGACTAACCCTGACATCGTAAGCGGTCGTGCAGCTACGGAAGACCAGCTGAAATCTGTAAGCGATGCGATTATTGATGGTACCGGTAAAGATGCAATCGGCGGCTTCGGCTTGACCGATGACAGCGGCACAGCTGTTAAGCAAGACCTGGGTAAGACCATCCAAATCGCCGGCGACGGTAATATTACGACCATTGCCGATGCTGATGGTAAAAAACTCACCGTAGGCTTGAGCAACGATCTCTCCATCGGTACCGCAGGTACGGATGGTGAAGACGGTAAAGTGGCCGTCAACGGCAAAGACGGTTCTGGCGTAGCGCTTAACGGTGCTGACGGCTCTATCGGCTTGACTGGCCCTGCCGGCGCTGACGGAACACCGGGCACGACGGTAACGATTAAAGTTGCTGACCCCGTTAATGACGTAACCGGTACGCCCATTGATCGTATCACCGTAGGTGGTGCGACGGTCGCTACCCTCGATGACGGCATGAAGTACGGCGGTGACTTCGGTAGTGTTTCCAACGTCAAGTTGAACAACCAAGTTAACGTAAAAGGTAATGCTGCAAATGAAGCTGATCTTACTGATTTCAATATCGGTGTTGTATCCAGCCAGACTGGTGACAATGGTCTGTTGACGGTTAAGCTCAATAAAGACATCAACTTAGGCTCGACCGGCTCTGTCACCACAGGGGCTACGGTTGTCAACAACGATGGCGTTACCATTACACCGTCTACGGGTAACCCTGTAACCTTGACCGGAACAGGCCTTAATAACGGTGGTAACAAGATTACCAACGTAGCCAGCGGTACAACTGGTACTACTTACGACACTTCTGTAGACGGGCAGGAAGACTACAACAACGCAGCCAATATCGGTGATTTGACGACAGCTATCAATGACGTTAAGAATGCGGAAAATGGCGGCGGCTTCGGTTTGACCGACGACAGCGGTGCTGCTGTTAAGCAGGACCTGGGCAAGACCATCCAAGTTGCCGGTGACGGTCAGAATATCACGACCACAGCCGATGCAACGAATGGCAAGATTACCGTTGCCTTAAGCAACGATATCTCCATCGGTGCGAAAGACGGCGCTGACGGTACAGACGGTGTCGACGGTAAGATTGGCGTCAACGGTAAAGACGGTTCGGCCGTCGTTATCAACGGCGCTGATGGCTCCATCGGCTTGACCGGCCCTGCCGGCGCTGACGGAACACCGGGCACGACGGTTACCATCAAGGCTGGCGACAGCGTAAATAATGTAGAAGGAACCCCGGTTGATCGCATCACGGCAGGCGGTGAAACCATCGCAACCATGAGTGACGGTCAGAAGTACGCCGGCGACAATGGCCAGACTGACACGACGAAAGTCATCGCCAAGAAACTCAACGAACAGCTCGACATCATTGGTGGAGCCGATGCTGACAAACTGACGGAAAACAACATTGGCGTCAATAACGTTAATGGTCAGTTGAAAGTTCAGTTAGTGAAAGACATCGACTTGGGCGATACTGGTTCTGTCACAACCGGTGCTACGGTAATGAACAATGATGGCATTACCATTACTCCGGCAGCAGGCACGGGCACAGGTAACCCTGTAACCTTAACCGGCACCGGTCTCAACAACGGCGGCAATCAGATTACTAACGTAGCCAGTGGTACAACCGGCACTACTTACGACACTTCTGTAGAAGGGCAGGAAGACTACAACAACGCAGCCAATATCGGTGATTTGACGACAGCTATCAATGACGTTAAGAATGCGGAAAATGGCGGCGGCTTCGGTTTGACCGACGACAGCGGTGCTGCTGTTAAGCAGGACCTGGGCAAGACCATCCAAGTTGCCGGTGACGGTCAGAATATCACGACCACAGCCGATGCAACGAATGGCAAGATTACCGTTGCCTTAAGCAACGATATCTCCATCGGTGCGAAAGACGGCGCTGACGGTACAGACGGTGTCGACGGTAAGATTGGCGTCAACGGTAAAGACGGTTCGGCCGTCGTTATCAACGGCGCTGATGGCTCCATCGGCTTGACCGGCCCTGCCGGCGCTGACGGAACACCGGGCACGACGGTTACCATCAAGGCTGGCGACAGCGTAAATAATGTAGAAGGCAACCCGGTTGATCGTATCACGGCAGGCGGCGAAACCATCGCAACCATGAGTGACGGTCAGAAGTACGCCGGAGACAATGGCCAGACGGATACGACGAAAGTCATCGCTAAGAAACTCAACGAACAGCTTGATATCGTGGGCGGTGCCGATGCCGATAAACTGACGGAAAACAACATTGGTGTTAATAACGTCGATGGCAAGTTGAAAGTTCAGTTAGTGAAAGACGTCGACTTGGGCGATACTGGTTCTGTCACAACCGGTGCTACGGTAATGAACAATGATGGCATTACCATTACTCCGGCAGCAGGCACGGGCACAGGTAACCCTGTAACCTTAACCGGCACCGGTCTCAACAACGGCGGCAATCAGATTACTAACGTAGCCAGCGGCGCTGACGGTGTCGATGCTGACGGTAACCCGACGTACAATACGGATACCAATGCAGCCAACATCGGCGACCTTAAGAATGTGAGCGATGCTCTGGTTAATAAGGGCATGGACTTCACGGCCGATAGTGGAGACACGGTACATCGTGACCTGGGTGAAGCCCTGGGTATCGTAGGGGACGGTCAGAATATTACGACCACGACCGATGCAACGAATGGCAAGATTACGGTCGCCTTGAGCAACGATATCTCCATCGGTGCGAAAGACGGTGCTGACGGTACAGACGGTGTCGACGGTAAGATTGGCGTCAACGGTAAAGACGGTTCGGCCGTCGTTATCAACGGCGCTGATGGCTCCATCGGCTTGACCGGCCCTGCCGGCGCTGACGGAACACCGGGCACGACGGTTACCATCAAGGCTGGCGACAGCGTAAATAATGTAGAAGGCAACCCGGTTGATCGTATCACGGCAGGCGGCGAAACGATCGCAACCATGAGTGACGGTCAGAAGTACGCCGGCGACAATGCGAAAGCAGATGGTACTAATGTCATCGCCAAGAAACTCAACGAACAGCTTGACATCATTGGTGGAGCCGATGCTGACAAGCTGACGGAAAACAACATTGGCGTCAATAACGTTAATGGTCAGTTGAAAGTTCAGTTAGTGAAAGACATCGACTTAGGTACTGAAGGCTCCGTTACGATGGGCAACACCGTAGTTAACAATAGCGGTATGACCATCGGCAGCGGCGATACAGCCGTGAGCCTCACCAACGGTGGCCTGAACAATGGTGGCAATCAGATTACCAACGTAGCCAGCGGCTCCGATGGTGTCGATGCTGACGGCAATCCGACGTACAATACGGATACCAATGCAGCCAACATCGGCGACCTTAATAATGTAAGCGATGCTCTGGTTAATAAGGGCATGGACTTCACGGCCGATAGTGGAGACACGGTACATCGTGACCTGGGTGAAGCCCTGGGCATCGTAGGTGACGGCCAGAATATTACAACTACGACGGATCCTACAAACGGTAACATCACCGTAGCCCTGTCTGACAACCTCTCTATCGGAGCTAAAGATGGCACGAACGGATCTATCGGTGTCAATGGCAGTGATGGCAACGTCGTTACTATCGACGGCAACGACGGCATCTCGATTAAGGGTGCCGACGGCAAAGATGGTGTCAGCATTACCGGTAAAGACGGTGTCGATGGCGTCGACGGCTTGGAAGGCCACATCGGCCTCAATGGCAAAGACGGAGTGACCGACATCTATACCACACCGGGTGAAGCTGGCGTCAACGGTAAAGACGGTGAAACGATGACTCGTATCATTTACACCGATCCGAAAGGCACGAACCATCAGGTGGCTACCCTTGATGATGGCATGAAGTACTATGGCGACTTCGGGGATGTAGCCTCTGTCAAACTGAACAAACAGGTTAACGTCAAAGGCGAAGCAACGTCTGAAGATGATTTGACTACCGGTAACATCGGTGTCGTATCCAGCCAGGATGGCGACAATGCCTTGTTAACAGTTAAGCTCAATAAAGACATCAACTTAGGCTCTAACGGATCCGTAACCATGGGTAACACTGTTATCAATAATAGTGGTATGACCATTACGCCTTCTAACGGTACTCCTGTATCCTTGACGGATGCTGGCCTCAATAATGGTGGCAATAAGATTATCAATGTTGCGCCTGGAGCAATCAACGACGATTCTACAGATGCTGTCAATGGCAGCCAGTTAAATGAAATTAGAAAATTAGCTGGTCAACATACTTATGTAACCGTTGAGGGAGGTACAGAAGGCGGCGCCTCAGAGTATCAAGGTAAGAACTTACTGCTTCAAACAAAGAGAGATAACAACCTGACGACGTATTATGACCTCAAACTCTCTGATAACATCACCTTAGGTAGTGCCAACAATGATGAAGGCACAGATGGCGTAGACAGCTCTATTACACTGAATGGTGCCGATGGTTCTTCCGTCGCTATCAACGGGGCTGATGGCTCTATCGCCTTGACCAGTGGTGCTAACGGTTCCACTGCGACTATTGCAGCCGGAACGAGTGCTCCTAACTTAGCTGGTACAGATATTGATAGAATTACCGTAGGTGGTTCGACCGTCGCAACCCTTGATGACGGTATGAAGTACGGTGGTGACTTTGGCGATGCGTCTAAGGTTAAGTTGAACAATCAGGTCAATGTAAAGGGTAATGCTAAGAATGAAGCTGACCTGACCGACGGCAACATCGGTGTCGTATCCAGCCAGGAGGACGAAAACGGTCTGTTGACGGTTAAGCTCAATAAAGACATCAACTTGGGCGAAACCGGTTCTGTAACTATGGGCAACACCGTAGTCAACAATAGCGGTGTAACTATAGGCAGTGGTACGTCGGCAGTTACCTTGACTGATAAGGGCCTCAACAATGGCGGCAACCAGATCACTAATGTGGCCAGCGGTACAACCGGCAATACTTATGATACATCTGTAGCCGGTCAGGAAAATTACAACAACGCAGCTAATATTGGTGACTTGACCAACGCTGTCAACAATGCTGTCGAAAATATTACAGATGCAACAAAAGGCGGCGGTTTTGCCTTAAGTGCTGACGACAATAACTCTGTAAAACAGAATTTAGGCGATACAATTGCCATTGCTGGTGACGGTAATACCGTAACCTCGGTTAAAGATGGTAAGCTCGTAGTTGGCTTGAATAAGGATGTCGATCTTGGCACTGACGGTTCCCTCACGGCTGGCAATACGACCATCAATAATGATGGCGTGGTTGCGGATAAGATTGCGATTAACGATTCCGGTATCTCCATCGATAAAGATGGCATCAATGCCGGTGATAAGCAAATCAAAAACGTAGGCAGTGGTCTTGGGAATACCTATGACACGACTCAGCCAGGTCAGGAAAACTACAACAACGGTGCTAATATCGGTGACGTTTACGCCATTGCTAAGAGTCAGGCCGATGCAGAGAAAGCTCAATCCGGTAAGAACATTACTGTAGGTGATGATAACAAAGTTAACCTGAATGACAACATCACCCTTGGCAGTGATACCGATGCCTCCAAGCAGGTCAACATCGATGGCAACGGTGCAACCGTTACGGCCGGCAGCGGCGACAACCAGGTGAAACTGGATGGTTCTAAAGGCCAAATCTCCGCAGGCGGTGCCGTTCTGGGCAACCAGGAAAACACGGCTGGCGACAAAAATCCGGCAACGGGTAATTACCTCACAGGTTTGGATAATACCACCTGGGATGGCAATAATATTCAGTCCGGCCGTGCTGCTACGGAAGATCAGCTGAAGACCGTTAGCGATAAAGTCAATAAGGGTCGTGTATTCCAGGGCGATGATGGTGCCGATAATAGCGTCACCGTAGGCCTGGGCGATACCTTGAAACTTACCGGCGGTGCTGATTCGAATCGCTTGTCTGATGGTAACATCGGTGTCGTAAGAAATAGCTCTAACGATGGACTCGACATCAAACTTGCCAAGAACTTAACGAATCTTGATAGTGTAACGACCGGCAATACGACAATAAATAATAATGGTCTTACCATTAAGACCGTTGACAGCGATCGTAACATCACTATCGAAGACAGCAATATCAACATGGGCAACAACGTCGTAAGCGGCGTGGCTGACGGTACGGTAGCCGCCGGTTCGACCGAAGCTATCAATGGCAGCCAGTTGGCTCTCCGCGACCAGGCTATCAACAGCTTGGGCGGTACGGTCAATAAGCTCGATAACCGTATCAACCGCGTCGGTGCCGGTGCAGCTGCTTTGGCAGCCCTCCATCCGCAGGACTTCGATCCTGATGATAAGTGGGATTTCGCCTTCGGCTATGGTCACTATCGCGGCGCTAACGCCGGTGCTTTCGGTGCCTTCTACAAACCGAACGAAGATACAACCTTCTCGGTCGGCGGCACTATCGGCGGCGGTGAAAACATGGTCAATGCCGGTATTTCCTTCAAGGTAGGTCAAGGCAACAACGTATCTAATTCTCGTGTTGGCATGGCTAAGGAAATCAAACACCTCCGTGATGACGTAGCGAAACTCGAAGACATCGTCAATCGTCAGAGTCAAATGATTAATCAGTTGACCGGTCAGAATCCTGGCACGATTGAGTCTAAGGGCAACGAACTCTTCCCGGATGTTCCGGCTAACCACTGGGCTTACGAATACGTTACCAAGCTTCATAATCTCGGCATCATTGAAGGATATCCTGATGGAAACTTCGATGGTAACCGCATGATGACCCGCTATGAATTTGCAGCAGTTGTTTATCGTGCCATCATGGCAGGCGCTGCATCGAATGCAGCCCTCCAGGGCGACGATACGTTGGATCGCTTGGCCAACGAATTCTCTGCAGAACTCAAGTACATCCGCATCGATACGATCGCTAAGGATAAAGACGGGAAACCGACCATCCAGCGTGTCCGCATCGTTCCGGAAAACAAGCAAAACTAATCCTGTTTCTAAGGGTTCCTCTGGAGGATCTTCTGATTCTCATATAAAGTTGCGGCTGTCTTTTGGCAGCCGCAATTTTTTTGTACCAAGGGAGAATGTTCCTCTTCAAAGACATATAGAATAGACGGCAGCATGCCAAAAAGAGCCCTGTATTCCTCTCCCATACCGACGGACGGTGTGGGGGAGGGATAAGGGCTCTTTCATTATTCCATATTGACAGATCTTGCTGGGTGAAGCGTCAGGCTTGCTGCCGTTTTAGTCGATGGAGATCAACTGATACTTGTCATTGCCCATCTTTAATTTCCGCATGGCCGTCAACTGGTGCAGGCCGTGGCGGGATTCGATTCGTTCTACCAAATCGTGCTTATCTCTTTCCGGCTGGTCATAGACCCAATCGACGCTGGCTTGATCGATGGCCAGGATATCCGTCGAAGCCATCATGCCTAAATCGGGGATGACCGGTTTTGCAGCCGAAGTACCGGCGCAGTCGCAGTCGACAGACATAGAGCGCAGGACATTGAGGAAGACGATGTGTTTTCCGAAGTAGTCACAAATGGCTTTGCCGCAGTCGGCCATGTTTTCCATAAAGCCTTCTTCGAGGACCATGTTGTCCGACCAGTCGGAACCGACGGGGACGCGGGATTCATGGAAGGCGTGGACCTGTCGTTTGCCTACCTGACCGTCGGCACAGCCGATGGCGATGTTTTTCAGCGAACCGCCGTAGCCGCCCATGGCATGGCCTTTAAAGTGGGTCAGGACGATCATGGAGTCATAATCGGTAATATTGCGGCCTAAGGATACTTCCGAAAAGTGCAGGCCGTTGCGGACGGGCATCATGACGTTGCCTTTTTCATCCAAGATGTCGACAGGGCAGAAATTCCAGCCATTGACCTCTAAGGTGCGGCGGTGTTTTTCTGTCGTATCGCGGTCGCCCGGGTAGAGCGTATTCGTTTCGACGATGCTGCTGTTAGGAACCTGGGCCTGGAAGGCTTTGACCATGTCGCGAGGCAGGATATAAGGGCCGTGTTGTTCACCTGTGTGGACCTTGATAGCCGTCTTGCCGTAAATGCCTTCATTGATCTTCTGGTACAATTTAATCAAGTGTTCGGCGTCGATATGCTTGGTGTAATAGACTTTGGCATAAGAGCCTGCCTGACCGGATTGAGCCGTCGTTTCCTGACTGCCTACGACCGGCGCCTGGGCCATGGCCGGTAAGATATTGGCTTTTCCTAAAGCGACGCCGAGAGCTGCACTGCCGGCTAATTTTAAAAAGCCGCGCCGAGTTATATTTTCCATAATACGTAACCTCCTGTGTGAATGATGTAACCGGCGTCAAAGCTTGAAGCTGCAATGGGAATCAGCACTCTTGCAGACATTTTGCAAAAGACATGGCGGCGTCGATTTTTGGTGTGAAATGTTTAAAATCGCCTGTTCTTCTTTTTTGGAAAAAGGCAGTCTATAATTAGAATTTTCCTTCGTCGTACAATTTAATTTTCCAGTTCAAGTGGTCCAAGGCGTCTTGGATATCCTGTAAGTTGCTTTGGAGTTGTTGGCGTTCGTGGATTAAAATTTCCCGCCGCTCCTTGCGAGTGGCGTCACCTTGCTCGAAAAGCTCCATATAGCGCGTCAGGCCGGAAATAGAAACGTTAGCTGCCCGCATGCACTTGATAAAAGCGATGCTCTTGCAGTTTTCTTCACTATAATCGCGGACGCCGTTCTTATCGCGGGGCACATTGCGGATGAGCCCAATCTTTTCGTAGTAACGAAGCGTGTCCGGCGAGATTTGAAGTTGTTCACTTACATCTTTTATTTTCAAGGTAGTCCCTCCTTTGTAGTTCATTATAACGATTGGAGTCGTCTCCAAGTCAAGAGAAAAATAAAAATAATCAAAAGGACTTGCCAAGATGGGGGAGATGCGTTATAATAATAAAGTCGCATGACAAATTCATATTGAGGGCGGTTAGCTCAGTTGGTTAGAGTATCTCGTTGACATCGAGGGGGTCGATGGTTCGAATCCATTACCGCCCACCAAAGCAAACATATCCGAATGTGGTAGAAATGCCAGTTCGGATATGTTTATTTTTTTGCCTTGACAAGGGTATCTCGATTGCGCGGGGTGAAGATGAATGTCTATTCCTAAATGATATTGGTAAAATTTTCACAAATAGTGTATTCTGTAGATGTAACTGAGATTGGACGGAATCCGTGGGATCCGTACCGCATATTGTCTCGGTTGCGCATTTTATTAATTTCATAGCATGTCGCTTGGATCGAAAGACTGGGACGAATTTTGTAAACGTAGGCTTTTTGTGCGCATTCCCGGGAGGAATGCGCTTTTTTGAGGGAGTACATCATGCGTTTAGGGATTATTGGTGCCGGCAGAGTCGGCACTTCTTTTGTTTTAGCCATGCCTTCAGCTGTTGAGGGTATTCTTTGTTCCACAAAAGAACATACGACGCAGCGGGCGCAGTCCCTTAAGGTCAAGGCCTATACGGACGGGGCAGCCCTTCTTCGGAACTGTGATGTTCTGCTGCTGACGGTACGGGACGATGTGATCGGGAGTGTGGCCGCATCGCTGGCGGACTCGCTGACTGGCGCTGATCGGCGTGAGACCTGCATTCTTCACTGCAGCGGTGCCATGGACTTGTCTTCTCTTGAGCCGCTCTCGGCTTTGGGGTATTCTGTGGGCAGCCTTCATCCGCTGCAGAGCTTTGCCGCGCCGTCGGGAGATTTGCTGCGCCATATTTATATGGCTGTCGACGGCGATGATAGGGCCAAGGAAACGGCTCTGTTTCTCGTCAAGGCCTTGGACAGTAAACCTCTTTTTGTGCCGCAGGAAGAACGCGTCCTCTATCACGCAGCCGCCTGTTTTTGTTCCAATTACGTCGTGACGGCCGTTGCCTTGGGGCAGCGACTCATGCGGCGCTGGACGGAGACTGACGGAGAGGCAGCACAGTCCTTGATGCCCCTCCTCAAAGGGACGGTGGGAAACCTTGAACGTACCGATCGCTGGCAAAAGGCCCTGACCGGCCCTGTGTCGCGCGGCGATACGGGGACCGTGGCCAAACACCTGGACGCCATGCCGAAAGAGCTGGTCGGGCCTTACTGTGCCTTTAGCCGGGCTGCCGGAGAACTCTCTTTAGAAAACGGAACGATTACGGAAAACCAGTATGAAGTACTGAAACAAATCCTTGCGATGGCGGAAGGAGTTCACGAATGAACAAGAAAGTAACGAATCTGACCATCAAGAAAATGAAGGGGGAAGGGACTCCCATTTCCATGATTACGGCCTATGACTACGTCATGGCGCAGAATGTCGACGAAGCCGGGATCGACATGATCCTCGTCGGCGATTCTCTGGGCAACGTCGTCATGGGCCATACGTCGACGCTTCCGGTAACCATGGACGATATGGTTCACCATACGGCAGCTGTCGTCCGTGGGACGAAACGGGCCTTGGTCGTCGCCGACATGCCCTTCATGAGCTATCAGGAAAGTGTCTGCCAGGCCCTTCACAATGCCGGACGTTTGATGAAGGAAACGGGCTGCGATGCCGTAAAATTAGAAGGTGGCGCCAGTGTCTGTGAAGCCGTTAAAGCCATGACGACGGCCGGGATTCCTGTCGTCGGCCATATTGGCCTGACACCGCAGTCGGTCCATCAGCTCGGCGGCTACCGCGTACAGGGGAAAAATGCCGAAACGGCCAAACGCCTGATCCAGGAAGCCCTGGCTTTGGAAGAAGCCGGTGCCTTTGCCATCGTCTTGGAATGCGTCCCGACGGATATTGCCGCTGAAATCACGAAAGCCTTGAAGCAGGCGGCTACCATCGGCATCGGGGCCGGTAATGTCTGCGACGGTCAGGTTCTGGTCTGCACGGACCTCCTCGGTATGAGCGGCGGTTTCCGTCCGAAATTCGTCAAGACCTATGCCAACCTTCATCAGACCATCGTCGATGCTGTAAGTCAGTATATCAAAGACGTCCAGGATCGGAGCTTCCCCAATGAGGAATACAGTTTCGATGTCGACCCGGAAGTCGTTAAGGCCATGAAAGAGTAGGCTGATTTTTCGAATCGCCCGTAGAGCCCTGTCTTTTTGGACAGGGCTTTTTTTCGTATTTTCAGGGTGGCTCGAAGGCCCTTGCGATACTTGCATAAAGCGGCTTTGTGCCGCCGATTGCGATTGACTTGCGTATGTAATCATTGTACAATTAATGAAAGAAAAGGAAGCGAATTACAGAGGTCGTTTGTCCAAACGCACGCGTACCGCCTGCCCGATGAAAGGGGAGTACTGCGGCGTTTTTTTCTTAATCGACCTGTATATTATTAGGAGGCTATGCTGAATGAGGCATGATCTACGCGACGTCTGTATGCAGATACGGCGGGATACCGTGCGGTCTATTTACCGTGCCGGGTCGGGCCACCCGGGCAGCTCCTTATCGGCTGTCGAACTTATGGCCACCCTCTATTTTACCGATATATTTACGTGTTTCCCCGACAGGCCTCATGCGCCGGAACGGGATCGCTTTGTCTTGTCGAAGGGCCATGCGGCGCCGGCTTTTTACAGCACCTTGGCTCATAAGGGCTATTTCCCCTTGGAATGGCTCGATACGCTGCGGACGGTCGGAAGTCCTCTTCAGGGCCATCCCAATCTTCAGAAGCTGCCCTGTCTGGACTGTGCCGTCGGTTCTTTAGGGCAGGGGCCGTCCATTGCCAACGGCATGGCTTTGGCCTTGAAGCTGAAAGGAAAGCCTCAGCAGGTATTCTGTCTCATCGGTGACGGGGAACAGCAGGAAGGACAGGTCTGGGAAGCGGCAGCTTTTGCCGGCCAACACCACCTGGACAACGTCTGTCTCATCGTCGACTGCAATGGATTACAGCTCGTCGATTCCATGGCTGATATTAAGGACATGGAACCCATGGATGCCAAGTGGGAAAGCTTTGGCTGGCATGTCCTCCGCGTCGACGGTCACGATACGGATGCCCTCTATGATGCCTATGGGGCGGCGAAAGCCCGTTCTGATAAACCGACGGTCATCTTGGCCAAGACCGTCAAGGGCAAGGGCGTTTCTTATATGGAAAACCAGGCCGAATGGCACGGTGCTGCGCCCGATGAAGCCCAGTACGCTCAGGCCATGAAAGAATTGGAGGTGCGGTCATGAACCGGGTACCTATGCGTGACGGCTATGGCAAGGCCCTCTTAGAGTTATGCCGCCTTCACGACGACGTCATGGTCCTTGACGCCGACGTTGCCAAGTCGACGCGGACCGAATGGATTCGCAAGGAATTTCCTGATAAATATATCAATGTCGGTATTTCGGAACAGGATCTCGTCGGCACGGCAGCCGGCCTGTCTTTGACGGGCTTCGTTCCCTTTGTGTCGACGTACGGTGTCTTTTTGACCGGCCGCGGCTGGGGACAGATTCGCAATACGGTCTGCTACAATAAACTGAATGTCAAGCTCGGCGGGGCTCACGCCGGTATTTCTGTCGGCCCTGACGGGGCGACCCATCAGGCCTTGGAAGATATCGCCCTCATGCGGGTCATCCCCAACATGACGGTCATCACGCCCTGTGACTGGTGGGAAACGTACAAGGCGACCCTGGCCGTCTATGATATCAAGGGGCCGTCGTACGTCCGCTTTGGCCGCAATCCGGCACCGGTCATTACGTCGGAAGACACTCCCTTTGACCTCTATAAGGCGGCGATTTTCCGCGATGGTCGCGATGTGACTCTCTTTGCCAACGGCCTCATGGTCCATGAAGCCCTGGTGGCAGCCGAGGCTCTTGAAAAAGAAGGGATTTCGGCCCGCGTTGTAAATGTCCGCATTGTAAAGCCCCTCGACCTCGATACGATCTGCACCTGTGCTGCTGAAACGGGGGCAGCCGTCGTCTGTGAAGAACATCAGATTATGGGCGGCCTCGGCGGCGCCATTTGTGAAGCCTTGGCCCTGCACCATCCGATTCCGGTCGAACTAGTCGGCATTCAGGACCGCTTCGGCGAATCGGGGAAGCCCGATGATTTATTGAAGGCCTATAATTTGTCGGCAGAAGATGTCATTGCTGCCGCCCATAAAGTTATGAAAAGAAAATAATGATGAAGCTGCTCATCCTTTATGAACGGGAAGAGCAGCTTGTTTCATATCCGGCATAAATAAATGAACCTCGTGCCAAGTTTGCATAGTGTTTTGAAAGGCATGCAAAATCGGTAATTGATTGGCTATTTTAAGCGAGTATTGTATAATAGTTATAACATCTTTTTGGAGGCGAGTTATTTTGTACACGAAAGCGTTGTTGACAGACCTGTATCAGTTGACGATGATGCAGGGCTTATTTTTTGAAGGCAAGCACGAGCAGCAGTGCGTGTTTGACCGCTATTATCGAAGTAATCCTTTTAAAGGAGGGTATACGGTCGTCGCCGGGTTGGAACATCTCATCGACTATGTAGAAAACATCCACTTCAGCGATGATGACCTGGCGTACTTGAAGGGTACGGGCTTTTTCCGCCAGGAATTCCTGGACTATTTGAAAGAGTTGCGCTTTACCGGCGATATTTATGCCATGCCCGAAGGCACCGTCGCCTTTCCGCAGGAAGTCCTCCTGCGCGTCCAGACCAAGAAGGACGAAGCCTTGCTCTTGGAAACGTGCATGTCCATGATCATGAACCATGAAAGCCTTATTGCCACGAAAGCTCGCCGCGTTCGGACTGTTGCCGGCAATGACAATCTCATGGAATTTGGCCTGCGCCGCGCTCAGGGGAAATCGGCTGGTATCTATGGCGCTCGTTCGGCTATGATCGGCGGCTTCAATGGGACTAGTAACGTCCTGGCTGGGGCAAAATTCGGAATGCCGGTCTTAGGGACCATGGCGCACAGCTGGGTCATGAGCTTCTCGTCGGAACTGGAAGCCTTCCGTCAATATGCCAAACAGTATCCCAACAACCTCATCTTGTTGGCCGATACGTATAATACGTTGAAGCAGGGCGTTCCCGATGCCATTACGATCTTTAAGGAAATGAAGGAAGCCGGCACTTTGCCTAAGGTTTACGGCATTCGCCTCGACAGCGGCGACTTGGCTTATCTCTCGAAGGAAGCCCACAAGATGTTTACGGCTGCCGGGTTCCCGGACGCCGTCATCGCAGCTTCGAATGACCTTGATGAAAACCTCATTTTTGAATTAAAAGGTCAGGGCAGCGCCATCAATTCTTGGGGTGTCGGCACCAACCTCATTACGGCTAAGGACAGCCCGTCTTTGGGCGGCGTCTTCAAACTCGTCGGCCAGTATGACGACGGCAAGTTCGTACCCAAGATCAAGATGAGCGACAATGCCGAAAAAATTTCTAATCCGGGCCTCAAGAACGTCCTTCGCGTCTATGACAAGAAGACCGGTAAGATGAAGGCCGACATCATCATCCTCGAAGGGGAAAGCATCGATGAATCGAAGGATTTGCTCTTGAAGAGCGACAAGGCTCCGTGGCGTTTCCGGACGATTCCGGCCGGTACCTACCGGGTTCAGCAGATGTTGATCCCTATTTTTAAACAGGGTAAATTGGTATATAAAAAACCGAATCTCAAGGATATCATGACCTATGCCGACGAACAGATTCAGACTCTGTGGCCTGAATACTTGCGGCTGGTCAATCCGGAAGAAATGTGGGTCCAGCGCAGCAGCAAGCTGTCGGCCCTGCGGGATGCCGTGTTGAAAGAAGAATCGGCTCATTTCTTCTAAGCCGGCCATCGAGGGGACGATGGCCAAACAGGGAGGCTCTTTCTGCTTTCTTTTCCGCAGCTGCTCTTTGGGGCCTTGGCGGGAAGAGGGGAGAAGGCGCCTTTTCTGCACTATTGTATAAGGGGGAATCCTTATGGTTTCAACAGATACGCGCAAGAAATATGAAAAACTGCAAGCTATATTAAGCTCCATGGGAAGCGTCGTCGTCGGCTTTTCCGGCGGCGTCGACAGCACCTTTTTGACCTGTGCCGCTCATCAAGCCTTAGGCAATAAGGTTTTGGCCGTCACGGCCGTATCGGCAACCCTCCCGGGGAGCGAAGCCGCTGACGCTACGGCTATGGCGGAATTCATCGGCGTGGAACACCGGTTGGTCAATTCGACGGAGTTTGAAGATCAAAAATTCGTCGACAATCCGCCGGAACGCTGCTATTACTGCAAGAAAATCCGCTTTACGGCCCTGGTCAATCTGGCCAAGGCTGAAGGCTATCAGTGGGTCATCGACGGCGGCAACGTCGACGATCTCGGCGACTACCGGCCGGGGATGAAGGCTCTGGAAGAGTTGTCCGACGCCGTCCGCAGCCCGATGATTGAAGCCGGGTTGAATAAGGCCGATATCCGGGCCCTGTCCAAGGAATTTGGCCTTCAGACCTGGAACAAGCAGAGTGCAGCCTGCCTTGCCAGCCGCGTTCCTTATGGGGTTCGCCTGACGCCTCATTTATTGGCTCAGATCGACGCCGCCGAAGCGGCCGTTGCTCCCTACGTTCAAGGGTCGCTGCGCGTCCGCTATCACGGCGACGTGGCTCGTATCGAAGTCGGGTTGGACGAAATCCCGTCGGTCTTGGCTCACCGTGAAGAAATCGTCCGGGCCATTAAGGATACGGGATTTTCCTACGTAACCCTCGATCTCGGCGGCTATGAAATGGGAAGTCTCAATGATGTCATCGATACCGATGAGGAAGTAAAGTGATATGGCGATTACCAAGAAAGTAAAAGACGAAATGCTCCAGCGTTTCCAGGATCAGTACGGCATCATGAAGCCGGCTCTGCATTATAATTCGCCCTTTGAACTGATGATTGCCGTCATCTTGTCGGCTCAGTGTACGGACGAACGGGTCAATATCGTGACGGCGGGCTTGTTCCCGGAATATAATACAGCGGAAAAGATGCTGTCTTTAGGCCTTGACGGTCTCGAAGAAAAGATTCGGACCTGCGGCCTCTATCACAGCAAGGCCAAGAATATTCTGGCCAACTGTGCCATCCTCTGTGATGAGTATGGCGGCGAAGTACCGCAGACCTTTGAAGAACTGGTGAAACTGCCCGGCGTCGGCCGCAAGACGGCCAATGTCCTGGTCAGTGTCTTGTTCGACATTCCGGCCATCGCCGTCGATACCCACGTCTTCCGCGTTTCCAATCGACTCCAACTGGCAAAGGGCAAGACGCCCCTTGAAGTGGAAAAGGGACTGCAGAAGGCCATTCCCAAGGAATGGTGGAGTCGGGCGCATCACTGGCTGATCTGGCACGGCCGTCGGGTCTGTAAGGCCCGAAAGCCCTTGTGCGACGAATGCTTCCTTTCTGATTTATGTCCGGGAAGTCAAAGTAAGTCGTCGAAACAGTGATTTTGTTAAAAAGTTATTGACAAACAGCGAAAAGTTTTATAAAATACTACCAATACATACAAAAATTTCATACCGTGATATCCAGAGCAGCTGAGGGATGGGCCCGATGACGCTGCGGCAACCTGCCGACGGTAAGGTGCCAATTCCTACAGGCTATTCCTGAAAGATATGATGTGAATTGAGGCGCAGCTTGAGGGCAGCGCCTCTTTTTTTGTATGATGCACTTATTCTTTATGATGGGGTTGGGGGGACTTTTTATGAATGATTCTTGCAGCAGACAGACGATTCGCAAACGGGACGTCATCATCTTGGGCTTTGCCTTCTTTGCTACGTATTTTGGGGCCGGTAACCTTATTTTTCCGCCGCTCTTGGGACTCAACAGCGGCAGCGATTTCTTGTCGGGCCTGGCTGGCTTGACCTTGTCGGGGATTTTCCTGCCGATTTTTACACTCATCGTCATCGGCCTCAACGGTGACGTCCACACCATTACGGATAAGGTCGGCAAGTATACGTACCGCATCCTCTTGGCGGCGCTGATGCTGGTCTGTACCTTCGTATCCATCCCGCGGACGGCTGCGACGGCAATCCAGCTCGGCGTTCAGGGCAATTTTCCGGCAGCGCCCATGATTCCCTTAGTCGTCGTCTATTTTCTGCTCTGCTATTTCTTCGTCGCCGATCCGCGTAACGTCATGGACCGCATGGGGAAATATTTAACGCCGGCCTTGGCCTTCATCTTGGTGGCCATTGCCATTGTCGGGATTTTCTTTCCCTTGGGGACTCCAGCGGAACCGGCCGTCGACAATCCTTTCGTCAATGCCTTCCTCGGCGGCTACAATACGGGCGACGTCTTGGTCAGCTTTATCATGGCTGCCGTCTTCATCAGCTCCATTCACGGCAAGGGCTATACGGCAGTGGGCCAGCGCAATAAGGTCCTCATCTACTGCGGTATCGTATCCTTCGTTCTGCTGCTCATTATCTACGGCAGCCTGCTCTACATGGGGGCCAGCGTCAGTCAGTTCTATCCTCAGACCATCGGCCGGGCTGAGCTCTTAGTGGCCATCATCCAGCGCATCGGCACCTGGGTCATGATTCCCATGGGCCTGGCTGTCGTCCTGGCCTGTCTTACGACGGCCATCGGCCAGATTGCTGCCGTTGCTGAATTTACCAGCACGACGTCCGGCGGCCGCGTCAGCTATAAAAAAGCGGCGGTGGCCTGCTCGCTTCTGTCGGCCCTGACGGCCTTCCTCGGCGTCGACGGCATCGTCACCTACATCGGTTGGATCTTCGGCGTCGCCTATCCGCCGTGCCTGGCTCTGCTCGTGTTAGGCATCATCGGGCCCGTCCTGCCCAATCATGGGGCGTATAAGGGTTCGGTCTACTTGGTCACTCTCTTTGCCTGCTTGGAATCCCTGCCGGGCCTGAGCGGCCTGGCCTTCTCTAAGGCCATCGTGGCAGCTGTGCCGCTGTCGGCTTACGGTTTTGGCTGGATCATTCCCTTTGTAGGCGGCCTTATCGGAGGTTCGCTCTTGGGGCACTTTACATCGGAAACAGAGGCCTTGGAAGCCGAGGCAAAATAACGGTAAAGGCATTGTACTCAAATTTTTCAGAGGACAATGCCTTTTTGGTTGCACAATGGAGAATTTCTATCTATAATGGTAGCATAAATCAGCACAAAGGAGGTTTTTTCATGGACTTAAAGAAATTGTATATCGACGGCCAATGGGTAGCACCCTTATCCGGCCAATACATCGACGTTGAAAATCCGGCGACGAAAGAAACTTTCGCCACCGTTGCCGCTGCCGGTGAACAGGATGTCGCCGCTGCCGCCTTAGCTGCAGCCAAAGCATTTCCTGCTTGGGCGGCAAGACCGATGGAAGAACGAATTGATTTTATGAGAAAATTGCTTAAAGAGCTCATTCAATTTGAACCGCAGATGGTCGATGCTGTCGTCAACGAATTGGGGATCCCTGTTTCCTTCGTTAAGACCAATCACATCGGCTACCAGTTCGTACGGACTCAGTCTTATATCGACTTGGCACCGAAGCTGCCTTTAGTCGAAAAACTGCCCCAGTCCGTTGTATACCGCCGTCCCTTAGGAGTTATCGGCTGCATCACGCCGTGGAACTATCCTTTGGGCCAGATCATCCAAAAAGTCATTCCAGCTATTTTGGTCGGTGCGACGGTCGTCTTGAAGCCCAGCCAGTCGACGCCGGTAACGGCTTATTATCTGGCCGAAGCCTTTGATCGGGCAGGATTCCCGAAGGGCGTCTTCAACTTCATCCCCGGCCGCAGTGGTGAAATCGGCAATGCCATCTGCGACGATCCCAATATCTCTATGATTTCCTTTACGGGTTCGACGAAAGCGGGCATCAAAGTATCCCAGCGTGCCTTGGCGACCATGAAGCGTATCAGTATGGAATTGGGCGGCAAGTCGCCGTTCATCATCCTGCCCGGGGCCGACTATGAAAAGGCGGTCCGCATGTGCTTCAACTCGCTGCTGCTCAACAGCGGTCAGACTTGCACGGCCTTGTCGCGATTGATCATTCCCAAGGAAGCAAAAGCCGAAATCGAACAGATCATCCTCAAGGTCCTGCCGGAATACACTGTCGGCGACCCGACCTTGGAAACGACGAAAGTCGGCGCTGTCGCTTCGAAAGAACAGTGGAATATCGTCGATTCTTACATTGCTAAGGGCATCGAAGAAGGGGCTACAGTCCTCGCCGGCGGCCGTCCGGAACCGCCTGAAAAGGGGTACTTCATCAATCCGACGGTCTTCACCGATGTGACCAACGATATGACCATTGCCCAAGAAGAAATCTTCGGGCCTGTCCTCTGCGTCCTCACCTATGAAGGGGTCGACCAGGCACTGGCCATCGCTAACGACACCAAGTACGGCCTCAACGGCGCCGTCTGGGGTCCTGATAAGGAAGAAGCCACGAAGGTTGCTGAAGGCATCCTGTCGGGCAACATCTACGTCAACGGCAGCCCGCGCGACGTCACGGCGCCTTTTGGCGGCTTTAAGGACAGCGGTCTCGGCCGTGAAGGCGGCAAAGACGGGATGTTGGAATTTACGGAACCGCAAGCCATTTTTAACGCATAAACTATTGTAGAGGAGTTATTAGCTATGAATTTTGATGAACAAGCCATGAATATCCGCCGAGGCAAGCAAGGCATTCTTGAAACCTTCCCGCGGGCGGTTTTAAAGACTACCGATGATTTGAGTGTGCTCTACACGCCGGGCGTAGCTCAGCCGTGCCGGGAAATCACCAAAGATCCGGACCTGTCCTTTGACCTGACCTGCCGGGGAAATATGATTGCCGTCGTATCCGATGGGACCCGCGTCCTCGGTTTGGGCGACATCGGTCCGGAAGCGGCCATGCCGGTCATGGAAGGGAAATCCATCCTGTTCAAGGTATTCGGCGGCGTCAATGCCGTTCCCATCTGCCTGGACACCAAGGATCCCCAAGCGTTCATCGAAACGGTCAAGCGCCTGCAGCCGTCTTTTGCCGGCATCAACTTGGAAGACATTTCGTCGCCGAAATGCTATGAAATCGAAGAAACGCTGAAGCGGGAGATGGACATCCCCGTCTTCCATGACGACCAGCACGGCACGGCCATCGCTGCCTTAGCTGGCGTCATCGGAGCCCTGCGCTTCGTCAAAAAAGACCTCAAGACGGCTCGTATCGTCATCAACGGTGCCGGTGCTGCCGGCGCTTCCATCGGCCGCCTCTTGGTCCGGGCCGGTGCTGAAGACGTCACTATGGTCGACCGTCCGGGCATCCTCTACGCCGGTATGGAAGGCCTCAATGCCGTCCAGGCGAAACTGGCCGAAGTGACCAACCGCTCCCGGAAGCAGGGGACCTTGGCCGATGCTGTCAAAGGCGCGGACCTGCTCCTCGGTGTTTCGGCACCTCATATTTTCACGAAAGAGCTCATCGAATCCATGGCTGACGATGCCATCGTCTTTGCTATGGCCAACCCCATTCCCGAAACGGACTATGCTTCGGCTAAAGCTGCCGGTGCCAAAGTCGTCGGGACTGGTCGTTCCGATGCGCCCAACCAGATCAACAATGTCATGGTCTTCCCGGGCATCTTCCGCGGTGCTATGGCCGTCCGGGCCCGCAGCATCAACGAGGATATGAAACTGGCCGCAGCCTATGCTATCGCGTCCTTAGTTTCTGACGACGAACTGGCTGAAGACCATGTCATCCCTAACGCTTTTGACGAACGAGTAGCTCCGGCCGTCGCAGCAGCCGTCGCCAAAGCGGCCATGGATAGCGGTGTCGCCCGCATTACTCGCGACCCTGAAGACATCCGCCGGGAAGCAGCAGAAACGATTGCCAAGTTCCGCGCCGTGTCTGAATCGGTCAACGCATAATATAATACTATAAAGAGAGCCGTTTCCTGAGTCTATTGACTTGGGAAACGGCTCTCTTTTGGTTCTGTGTCAAATGTTAGGGAACTCTAAGCTATCCGCTGTGATTGGCTGTAGTGAGTCTTTCTCTCTTGACCATTTTTATACGTCGTAAGTGAAGGTCAAATCTTTTTTGATATCGGGGTGGAGGCTTCGTCCGACGATGCACATATCTCTTGTGGCGGCTTCGATGGAGCTGCGATGCTTTTCATCGACGGATTTGGGTAAATGGAAGTGGACGCCGATGTGTTCAAGCCGGAAATTTTTGTCATCGACGGCGGTTTCGGTATCGGCATAGGTTCCGGTCAGGTCGCAGTTCATTTGTGATGCCACTGCCGCCATGATGGAGATGGCGCAGGAAGCGTAGGTGTCGGCCAAGAGTTCTGCCGGGGAATACGTTTCTTCATAGCCACCGTAGCTGGTCGGGCCGTCGGTGAGCACGGTCTGTTTCTTTTTAGCATCGTGAAGTTCGTTGCGAAGATGGCCTTTGCATAATACGTAAGACATGGGATTACCTCCTTTGAAGCGAGTATTAAAATAATGTAATATATGCGTGTAGTATATGGGCCGTAACCCTTTGCTTCATTGTACCATAACACCGGGGAACACGTCTGGGATTTTACCGATTTTTTGGATTTGATTTTCCGTTAAAAAGGGGAGATTATGCCACGTCAATCGGTTTTGATATTTATTTTGACTTTTTGACCTATATTCTCTTGACAAAAGATTTGGGTCATGCTATCTTATATATAGTCTTAGAGGTCAAATAGTCAGAACGCTAAGAAAAGTCAAATGAGCAAGAGGTGAGTGGTCATGAACTTGGATGCACGAAAACAGAAGATACTGCAAGTCATCGTTCAGGACTACATCGCCTCTGCTGAGCCTGTCGGGTCACGGACGATTGCCCGTAAGTATGATTTGGGCGTCAGTCCGGCGACGATCCGCAACGAGATGTTCGATTTGGAAATGATGGGATATTTGGAACAGCCGCACACGTCGGCCGGCCGAGTCCCGTCTTTGAAGGGCTATCGGCTCTATGTCGACTGCCTTCTCAAGCCGACGAAGATCACGGAAGCGGAAAAGAAGTTCGTCCAGTCCTGGTTTCAAGATAAGCTGAGCAGTGTCGATGAAATCTTTCAGTCGACGGCCAAGCTCCTGGCGAGGATTACGCACAACGTCACCTTGATCATGGCGTCGGAGCGGCTCAACTCCAAGTTGAAGTACATTCGCTTCCTGCCCCTCGATGACAGAAGGGCGATCATGATCGTCGTCACTGACACGGGACAGGTTGAAAATTGTATTTATCCGAAGCCCCGCGGGGCCAGCATGGATGATTTGAACATCATTGCTCAAAAGCTGACCAACTATCTGACCGGTACGGCCATGGACCGCATCGATGAAAAGGCTATCGAAACATTTCATGAAACCATCGTCGACGACGTCGAACTGTATCGGCTGGCCTTCCGGGCCATGGAGCAGACGCGCCGCCAAGGAGAGCATTTCTACAAAGGCGGTACGACGGAGCTGCTCAACAAGCCGGAATTTAAAGACGTCGACAAGGCCAAGAGCCTCTTTACCATGTTGGAAGAACAGGACATCGTCGCCAACATCCTTCACGATGAAGGCGAAGGTCAGGCTGTTACCGTCCGGATCGGTGAGGAAACGAAGCTGTCGCCAATCAACGACTGCAGCATCATTGAAGCGACCTTTACCGATCACGATGTCGTTCTCGGCAAGCTGGCCGTCTTAGGACCAGCCCGGATGGAATATGCCAAGATCATCGGCCTGTTGGATTTCATGAAACAGCATATGACACAGATGCTGTCCCATTACCAGGACGAGACGTAAGGAGGAGTACCGAACGAGATGAGTAACGAAGAGAAAAAAGATACTGTATTACAGGAAGAAGCGAATAAAGTAGCAGAAGACGCTGCTAAGGAAAAAGCCGAAGCCGTAGACGCTCAGGCGGCAGATGAGGGCGCTGCGCAAGCAGAACCGGATGCCAATGACGGCGCTGACAAGGCCGATGCGGAAAAAGCCGCAAAGTTTGAACAGCAGTTCGTTCGCCTGCAGGCTGATTTTGCCAACTATAAGAAGCGTACTGCTTCCGAAAAGCTTCAGATTTCGGAAGTCGTCAAAATGGATGTCCTCAGCCGGATCCTGCCGGTCATCGACAATTTTGAACGGGCTCTAAAAGCCCCGACGGATGCCGTTTCCGACGATGTACACTCCTTTATCGAAGGGTATGAAATGATTTACAAACAGCTTATGGCCGTCCTTGAAAAGGAAGGGGTCACGAAAATCGAAGCTGTTGGTAAACCTTTCGATCCCAACTATCATCAGGCTGTCATGCGTGTGCCCAGTGACGAATACGATGACGATATCGTCGTAGAGGTCCTTCAGGAGGGCTATCTCCTGGGTGAAAAGACCTTGCGTCCGGCCATGGTTAAAGTTGCATTTAACGGTTAATTATCGTTTAGTATAAGAATGGAGGAATCTTTTATGAGTAAAGTTATTGGTATTGACTTAGGTACGACAAACTCCGTAGTCGCTGTTATGGAAGGCGGCGAACCTACGGTCATCACGAATACGGAAGGTTCTCGTCTCACCCCGTCGGTTGTCGGTTTCTCAAAGACCGGCGAACGCCTCGTCGGCCAGTTGGCAAAACGCCAGGCCGTTTCTAACCCGGAAAACACCATTGCCTCGATCAAGCGTCACATGGGCGAAAACTACACCGTTGACGTTCAGGGCAAAAACTATACGCCGCAGGAAATTTCGGCTATGGTCCTTCAGAAATTGAAGGAAGACGCTGAAAGCTACTTGGGCGAAAAAGTAACCCAGGCCGTTATCACGGTTCCGGCTTACTTTAACGACAGCCAGCGTCAGGCTACGAAAGACGCCGGTAAAATCGCCGGTCTCGACGTTCTCCGTATCGTCAACGAACCGACGGCAGCCGCTCTTGCTTATGGCCTCGATAAAGGCGGCGACGGCAAGATCCTCGTATTTGACCTCGGCGGCGGTACATTCGACGTCTCGATCCTCGAACTCGGCGACGGCGTCTTTGAAGTAAAGGCTACCAACGGCAATACGAAACTCGGCGGCGACGACTTCGACAACAAGGTCATGGATTGGATGGTTGACGAATTCAAGAAACAGACCGGCATCGACCTCTCGCAGGATAAGATGGCTGACCAGCGCTTGAAAGAAGCTGCTGAAAAAGCAAAAATCGAATTGTCGACGGTCCTTTCGACCAACATCAACCTGCCCTTCATCACGGCTGACGCTTCGGGCCCGAAACATCTCGACCTGACCCTGACCCGTGCTAAATTCAACGAACTGACGGAAGACCTCGTCCATGCTACGATGGAACCGACGAAGAAGGCTATTGCCGACTCCGGTCTCAGCATCGACGAAATCGATAAGATCATCCTCGTCGGTGGTTCCAGCCGTATCCCGGCCGTTCAGGAAGCCATCAAATCGATCCTCGGTAAAGAACCGAGCAAGGGCGTAAACCCTGACGAATGCGTTGCTATCGGCGCTGCTATCCAGGCCGGTGTCCTCGTAGGTGACGTCAAAGACGTTCTCCTCCTCGACGTTACGCCGTTGTCCCTCGGTATCGAAACCCTCGGTGGTGTCTTCACCAAGATCATCGAACGCAATACGACAATCCCGACCTCTGGCAGCCAGGTATTCTCGACGGCAGCCGACAATCAGCCGTCCGTTGACGTCCACGTCCTTCAGGGCGAACGTGAAATGGCTGCTGACAACAAGACCCTCGGCCGCTTTGAACTGACGGGCATTCCGGCAGCTCCGCGTGGAGTACCTCGTATCGAAGTTACTTTCAACATCGATGCTAACGGTATCGTAAACGTTTCGGCAAAAGACCTCGGAACGGGTAAGGAACAGAAGATCACTATCAAATCCTCTTCGGGTCTCGACAAGAGCGAAATCGACCGCATGGTCAAGGAAGCTGCTGCTCACGAAGCCGAAGATAAGAAACGTAAAGAAGGCATCGAAGCGAAGAACAACGCCGACTCCCTCATTTACCAGGCTGAAAAGACCATCAAGGATATGGGTGACAAAGCCGACGCTGCTAAAGTTTCGGAAATTAAAGACAAAATCGCCGACTTGAAAGAAGCTGTAAAGAGCGACGATGTCGATAAGATCAAGGCTGCTTCGGAAGCATTGACCAAACCGCTTTACGACTTGACCAGCGAAATGTACAAGAACGCTGATGCAGCTTCGCAGCAGGCACAGCCGGAAGGCGGCAGCGCTCAGTCCGATGCCGGCGAAAGCCAGAAGCAGGATGACAATGTAGTAGACGCCGATTACACCGTAGTTGACGACGATAAGAAGTAAGATAGATAAGAGGGGCTTCTCAGATGAGCAAAAGAGATTACTATGAAGTGCTCGGCGTTTCCAAAGACGCCAGCGATGCGGAAATTAAAAAAGCTTTTAAAAAGCTGGCCCTCAAGTATCATCCGGACCGCAACCCTGATGATCCGAAGGCGGCTGAAGAAAAGTTCAAAGAAATCAACGAAGCCTACAGCGTCTTGTCTAATTCGCAAAAACGCGCCCAGTACGACCAGTTCGGTCCGGCAGCCTTCCAGAATGGGAACGCTGCCGGTTCCGGTGCTGGTTTTGGTCAGGGCGGCTTCGGAGGATTTGGCGGCTTTGGCGGTTTCGGCCAGGGCGGTCAGGGCTTCGGTGGCTTTGAAGATATCTTTGATTCCTTCTTTGGCGGTCAAGGCGGCCGGCAGTCGTCCAATGGGCCTCAGCGGGGCGCCGATCTGCGCTATGACGTAGACATCGCCTTGAAGCAGGCTGCTTTTGGGACGGAAATGGAAATTGAAGTTCCCAAGGAAGAAACGTGTGACCACTGTCACGGCGAAGGTGCCGAACCGGGCAGCAAGGTCGATACCTGCCCTGACTGTCACGGTACAGGCCAGCAGCGTGTCGTCCAGAACACACCCTTTGGCCAGATGGTCAATGTCCGCACTTGCAGCCGCTGCGGCGGTACGGGCAAGATCATCCATGACAAATGCAAGAAATGTCATGGTTCGGGAACGGTAAAAGTTCGCAAGAAACTGAAGATCAAGATTCCTGCCGGTGTCGATGACGGCGCACGCCTGCGCGTTGCCGGCGAAGGTGAACCGGGTACCCGAGGCGGCGGTCACGGCGATCTGTACGTCTACATCTTCGTTCGCCGCGATCCGAAGTTTGCCCGTGAAGGAAGCGACATCTTGTCAGAAGAAACGATTTCCTTTGCTCAGGCAGCTTTGGGGACCAAGATTCCTGTCGAAACCCTGGATGGAAAAATCGAGTTGAACATTCCGGCCGGCACCCAGACCGGTACCTTGTTCCGCATTCGCGGCAAGGGCATTCCGGTCCTCGGCGCCAAGAACCGCCGCGGTGATCACCACGTCCGGGTTACGGTTTCCATTCCTAAGAAATTAAACGACAAACAGCAGGAACTCCTGCGTGAATTCGCCTATGCCGGCGGTGAAACGTGGGTGGGGGAGCCAAAGTCGGCTGAAAAGAAGGCCGATGACAGTGCTGTAAGCAATACGAAAAAAGACACCAAGAAGAACAAGAAGAGCGTCTGGAACAAGCTGAAAGACGATTTGTTTCAGAGCTTGAGAAAAGTATGGGGCGACTTCTGTTGGAGTTGGGCCCGATTAAAAGAAGATCTGTAAAGATGAAGGGAGCATAGACGATGCAATGGAATGAAGTCGATTTGCTCGTTTCCCCAGTGGCCACCGATTTGGTGGCCCTTCTTGTTTATGAATGTGGCAGCAACGGTTCGGTCATCGACGATGAACAGCCGGACTCTGAGGGTCGCGTCCGCATTACAGCGTATTTCCCGCTGGCACAAGAAGGTTTGGTGGAAACGATACGAGAAAAAATGAACGCCCTTGAAAGCCGCGGCGCCGACCTCGGCAACTGGCAGGTCATCGAAAAGAACGTCAACGATGAAGACTGGCTCTTTGCCTGGCAGGATCATTTCCATCCCAAGAAGATCTCACGCCATTTTTGGGCGGAACCGGCTTGGGAAAAAGCGTCGCCGGAACCGGGAGAAGATGTCCTTACCATCGATCCCGGACTCGCTTTTGGCAGCGGCTTTCACGATACGACCTGTCTCTGTGTCCAGTACCTGGAAGATACGGTACAACCGGGCGACATCGTCTTTGACATCGGAACGGGTACGGGAATTTTGGCCATTGCAGCTGCTAAATTGGGAGCCGCTCATGCAGCAGCCGTCGATTTTGACAGTGCCGCTGTCGCCCAGGCCCGGGTCAATGCAGCCATTAACGGCGTCGAAGATAGGCTGTCCATTGCCAACAGCGACCTTTTGGCGGCCATCCCTAAGGGACAAAAAGCCGACGTCATCGTGGCCAATCTGGTGACCAATGCCGTCTTGGCACTCTTGCCGACGGTGGCTCCTTATTTAAAAGACGGCGGCACGCTCATCGTCAGCGGTATCATCGACGACCGCATCGACGAAGTGCGGGCGGCTGCCGAAAAGGCCGGGTTTGTATGGGCTGATGAACAGCTCCGGAGCGGCTGGTATGCCGTAAAATTGACGAGGTGAGATCATGCGCAAGATTTTTACGGATTTTCCGATTTGCGGTACCTTTGAACTGTCGGCTGACGATGCCCGTCACGTCGTCCTCGTCCTGCGCCACACCGTAGGCGACACCATTCCTGTGACCGACGTGACCGGGACCACCTATGAATGCTTCATTACCCGCATCGAAGGTCATTCGGCCTATTTGACGCCGGCTAAAAAGTTATCTGAGCCGGCGGCTTCGGTAGGAACGGTTACTTTGGCAGCCGGCATCTTAAAAGGTGATAAGTTCGACTGGGTCATTCAGAAGGCGACGGAGCTTGGCGTCAGCCGAATCGTTCCTGTACAAATGGAATATTGTGTAGTAAAATTAGATGATAAACGGCAGAAGTCCCGGCTTGAACGGTGGCAGCGGCTGGCACTGGAAGGGGCTAAGCAGTGCGGCCGCGACGACGTGCCCGATGTGGCACCGGTCATGACCTTTACGGATTTTGTCGACGCTTATGCCGACCGGCGCTGCATCCTTCCCTATGAACGGGAAACGGCGCCGCTGTCCGAAGCCTGCCGCGACGTGCGGACCGGTGATGTCGTCATTGCCATCGGTCCCGAAGGGGGCTATGCCGAGAAGGAAATCGCCTACGCCGGGCAGCATTTTGCCTGGTGCCGCACGGTTTCTCTCGGTCCGCGTATCCTGCGGGCTGAAACGGCGTCGCTGACGGCCTTATCTATCATTATGTACGAAAGAGGATTCAAGTAATGCCAACTATTGCTTTTGCGACCCTGGGCTGTCGTGTCAACCAATACGATACGGACAGCATACGGGGCTTATTTCTACAAGCTGGCTTTGAAGAAGCTGATTTTAACGGCCCTGCCGACGTCTACATCATCAATACCTGTTCGGTCACCCAAGTCGGTGAAAAAAAGTCTCGCCAGCTCATCCGGCGGACCAAGAAGCGCAATGAAGCGGCTAAGGTCATCGTTACCGGCTGTTATGCCCAGCTCGATCCGGAGCTGCTTTCGTCTATGCCCGAAGTCGATGCCGTCGTCGGGACCAATGAACGAAAACGCATCGTCTCCATCGTCGGCGAGTTGATTGCAGGCGGCGGTGATGAAGCCTTTACGGCCGTCCACGACGTGCGCCGTCACGATGAATTTGAGGAAATCCCCCTCTATCCGTCGGCTGTTGAACATACGCGGGCAGACCTGAAGATACAGGAAGGCTGCAATAATTTCTGTGCCTACTGCATCATTCCCTATACCCGCGGCGCTTTGAAGTCTCGCCGTCCCGATGCCGTTATTGCCGAAGCCAAACGTCTCGTCGACGCCGGTTTTAAGGAAATCGTCCTGACCGGCATCCACCTCGGTGCCTATGGCCGTGATCTCGACGATCATCCGTCTCTGGCCCACATCCTCGACCGCTTGGTCAAAGAAACGGATGTAGCCCGTATCCGCATGGGTTCTATCGAATCGCTGGAAATCGACGACGATATGATTGCCGTCATGAACAGTTCGGATCGGATTTGCCGCCACCTGCACCTGCCGCTCCAGGCGGGATCTGATGCGGTGTTAAAGGCCATGAACCGTCATTATACGGTCGCTGAATACGAAGCCTTGATAGCCCGTCTGCGCAGCCGTATCAATGGCCTGACCGTTTCGACGGACCTCATCTTAGGCTTTCCCGGTGAAACAGAGGCCCTGTTTGAAGACACGATGGAAACGCTGAAACGCCTCAACTTTTCCCATATTCACGCCTTTCCCTATTCGCCGCGAAAAGGGACGCCGGCAGCAACTATGGAAGGCCAGATCGATACGGCAGAAAAGAAGCGCCGCGTCGAATTGGTCAATGAATTGTCGGCCCGTCAAAAAGCAGCGCTCCTCGAATCCCTCGTCGGGACGAACGCGTTGGTCCTCGTCGAAACCCAGGAGGGGACAGATGGTGAAGGCTTTACGGGAAATTATGAACGCGTTGCCCTTAGCGGACTTTCGGAAGGCGCACGGGGGACGGTCGTTTCCGTAGCCCTTGTCGGAACCGATGGCAAGAAGCTCTTGGGAAAGGCCCTTTGATTGAAAGGGCATAGCCTGACTTTGCCGCATCCAGAAGGAGGAATTTATTATGGAAGACTGCATTTTCTGCAAGATCATCGCCGGGGAAATCCCGAGCACCAAGGTTTGGGAAGACGATAATTTCTTCGCCTTCAAGGACATCAATCCCGTCGCACCGGTACACGTTTTGGTCATTCCGAAGAAACACATTCAGAGCATTGCAGCCCTGACTCCGGATGATGCCGACATAGCCGGCAAGATGCTCTATGCGATCCAGAAAGTCGCTCAGGTCATGAACCTCGATAAGGATGGCTTCCGCGTCGTATTCAATACGGGAGAAAAGGCCGGTCAGACCGTTCATCATATGCACGCCCACATTTTAGGCGGCAAAGAAATGGCATGGCCCGGCGTATGAGTGAGCGCCGGCCGCGAAGACAGCCGCAAAAGCATGTGCAGATTTCCCTGGCTTCGATTACCCGTATCATCGCCATCGTCATCCTCATCGGCCTCGTCGCCTTTTTAGCCATTCATAAAATCTAATGATTCTTTCATGAAAAAAGACCCGACAGGGTCTTTTTTTTACGCCCCTTTAATCCGCGACGTCTATAATAGAAGGAATAACATCGTGAAAGGGGAAGGTATTATGGAAACAAGGCTTTTAGGCTATTATGGAGAACAGGCTGCCATGGATTATATACGGCATCAGACGGATTATCGCATCCGCTGCTGCAACTACCGCAATCGCATGGGTGAAATCGATATCATTGCCGACCATGGACGGACGCTTGTTTTCATCGAAGTCAAGACGCGACGATCTGAGCGCTACGGCAGGCCCTGTGAGGCCGTTGAACGGCGGAAGCGTCAGAAAATTACCTGTGTCGCTTCGGGCTATCTGAAACAGTTCAGGTTGTGGGATAAGCCCTGTCGTTTTGACGTCATCGAAGTCTGGCCCGGCGCTGACGATCAGCCCGTTATCCGCCACGTCGTCCATGCTTTTTTTGCAGAAAGGCGGTGAACTCATGTTTGCACGCATTTCAGGTGCTGCGACCTTGGGCCTTGGCGGTCACGTCATCGCCGTCGAGACGGATATTTCAAACGGCCTGCCGTCCTTCGATTTGGTGGGATTGGCTTCGACGTCGGTCAAAGAAGCTAAGGAACGGGTGCGAGCAGCCATTAAGAACAGCGGTTATGAGTTTCCCATGCGGCGCCTGACGGTCAATCTGGCACCGGCTGATTTGAAGAAAGATACGTCGGGACTCGATTTGGGATTGGCCGTGGCGATCTTGGCATCGAGCGGCCAGATTCCCTTGGAAGCCTGTACGGACTGCCTCTTTTTAGGGGAACTGGCTCTCGATGGGGAGATTCGGCCGATAAACGGTGTCCTGCCCATGGTCATCGAAGGGGCCGCACAAGGCGTGAAGGCCGTTTTTGTAAGCTCTAAAAATGGTGCCGAAGCCCTTCTTTGCCCGTCGGTTACGGTCTATACGGCTGAGTCCTTGTCTCGCGTCGCCGGCCATTTGAAAGGCGAGGCGCCTTTGAAGCCCATCACGGCTCAAGAACAGCTGTCAGACATTCTCGATTACGACCTCGACTTTTCTGAAGTACAAGGCCAGGCCGAAGCCAAACGAGCGCTTGAAATCGCAGCTGCCGGCGGCCATAATATTTTAATGATCGGCCCGCCGGGAAGCGGCAAGACCATGCTGGCTAAACGGATTCCGACGATTTTACCGCCCTTGGGGAAGAAAGAGGCCCTGGAGGTGACGAAAATCTACAGTGTTGCCGGCCTCCTTCGGGAAGGGCAGCTCATGCAAAGGCGGCCTTTCCGAAGTCCTCACCACACGATATCCCGGGCAGGCCTCGTCGGCGGCGGAACGATTCCTCATCCTGGAGAAGTGACCCTCAGCCATCACGGCGTCCTCTTTCTCGATGAACTGCCGGAATTTCCCCGTTCGGTCCTGGAAGTGTTGAGGCAGCCACTGGAAGACGGCATCGTTCACATTGCCCGGGTCAATGCCGCCTTATCCTATCCTTCGCGATTCGTCCTGGTGGCGGCGATGAATCCCTGTCCCTGTGGCCGCTATGGGTTTGATGATGACTGTACTTGTTCTGAAAATAACCGTCATCGCTATATCAATAAGATTTCTGGTCCCTTACTGGACCGTATCGACCTGCACGTTCGCGTGGCCAGGCCGGCCTACGGCGACTTGGTGGCAAGCCAGGCCGCTGAGACGTCGGCAACGATACGGGACCGAGTCCTGCAGGCCCGGGAACGGCAGGCGGCGCGGCTGTCCAACTATAACTGTTTTTGCAATGCCCACATGGGGCACCGGGAAATCAAGGAGACGTGCTGCCTGAGCCAGCCTGCTCGAGAGATACTGCGTGAGACTTTTGACCTCCTTCGCCTCAGTGCCCGCAGCTACGACCGACTCATCAAAGTGGCTCAGACCATTGCCGACCTCTCCGGCGCAGCGCATATTGAAGAACATCATGTGGCAGAAGCCATCAGTTACCGAAACAAAATGTAAGGGAGGTGACGACGTGAGCGGCATCACGGAAGAAACGATGTATGCAGCGGCTCTGCAATCCCTTCCCGGTCTTGGCAGTCGGCGCTTGAAAGTTATCCTCGACCGCTATCGTTCGGCTAAGGCTGCTTGGAATACGTCGTGGGACGACGATTTGCGGCGTCGGCTGCGGTTTTCACCCACTTCTTTTGGCAAACTTATTGAAGAACGAAATGTTTTTGATTGGGACGGATTTTCCCGTAAACTTTCCTTTTATGGCGTTCGCCCCATTGCCCTGTGGGACGACGACTATCCCTGCTGGCTGCCCTTCATTGCCCAGCCGCCACTGGTTCTCTTTTGTCAGGGGACTATGGCTAGTGATCGATATACTCTGGCCATGGTCGGTTCGCGAAAGGCCAGTCCTTATGGACTCAATGCCGCTGAAACCCTGGCCATGAGTCTGGCCGAACGGGGAATTACCCTGGTCAGTGGAGGCGCCCGGGGCATCGATACTCGGATTCATCGGGGAGCGCTCAACGGGAAGGGGCGGACTATTGTCGTCGCCGCCAATGGCTTGGATCGGACGTATCCTCGGGAAAATAAGCGATTATTTCGAGACATCGTCGACAACGGCGGCGCCATTCTTTCGGAATATACCTTCGGGACTGAGCCGCGGGCCCAGCATTTTCCGGCCCGCAATCGCATCATTGCCGGCATGGCAGCGGCGACTGTCGTCATTGAAGCGGCCCTTGGCAGCGGATCCCTCATTACGGCCGACTTTGCCCTAGAGGAAGGGCGCGATGTCTTTGCCATGCCCGGCAGTATTTTTGCCGAAACCAGTAAAGGGACGAACCGTCTGCTGCAGATGGGGGCCATGGCCCTGACCGATACCGACGATATTTTGCAGGTCTTTGAACATCGGGGATGGCTTATTCCGACCGCTGCGGAGGGAGGAGAAGAAATCGACTTCGATGAGACGGAACGGCAGGTCTTAGCCGCTCTTTCCATGGAACGGGCCATTCCGGCCGAAGATTTGATGCTGACGACCGGCCTGCCGCTTCCCAAATTGCTGCACACCCTCCTTCGACTGCAACTAAAAAAAGCCGTCGAGGAACTGCCCGGCGGCTATATTCGCTGCGCTGCGGCAGCTTTTCGGTTATAGTTTTGAAATATAGTGTCGTGCCTTATCGACGGAGACGACGTCAATCCAGCCGAAGGGACGCAGGACGTGACAGATATAGAAGAGGGTGTTGTAGTCGAGAATGAGGTTTTTCAGTCCCTTGAGGGTCCGCTTACTGCCTTCGACACTGGCGTAGCCTGCAAGGGCGGCATTGAGGAGAGACGTATCGGACCATTCTTCACGAAAACAGCTGTGGATGAAGAGAAAAAGGTCGAGGACGGCAGCCGGTGCCTGGATAAATTTCTTTTCATTTTCCCAATCTAGGAGGGTAACGGAATCATTTTCACGGTGATAGGCAATATCACGCAGGGCCGGACGGCCGTGATGCAGGCCCAGGACGTGGAGGCGAGCTAGCCCTTCGCCGGCTTTGGTAAAGGCATGGAGGCGCACGTCGGCGTAATCCTCTTCTTTGGCGACGCGCTGCAAGGTTTTGCCTACATTTTCCATGACGAAGAAGTCTTCGTCGAGAAGGACGATTTTTGGAGCCAAGGGCAGGCGGGAGTTGACGGTCATGATTTTATAGGCTTCACACCAAAAAGATGCCGAGGGATTCTGTTTGGCAAAGGCGTTGCGGCCATTGGACATACGGCGTTTGATAAAGTAGTTCATTCCATCGAAAGAAAGGGGGATAACCCGTTTGTCCGGGTTTTCGGCGATTGCTTCCTGAACCTTTTGGAGAAGAGACGGATTGAACAAGAGTGTCACACCTTTCTATTAGTAAGACATAGTTTCATTATTTACCGGGTTTATACACAGGGTATGGTTTGATTATAGCAAATTTAGGGAGTAAAAGAAACGGAATCCTGTTTAAAATGTCGGTAAAATCAAGGTTTTCAGCATGCAGAGAGGTACTTCGAGGATGACGAAGTGCCTCTCTTAATATACTTTTATAGACCGAAAAGTTATAATGAAATTGATAAACGATATTGACATGTGAAGAAATACACTTTATAATAAAAACTGCAAAGTGGTATAAATTATTCAAAAAGGGAGATGTGTCGTATGTTTCAGAATACGGATTTTTGGATTGGTTTAGGTATCGGTGTCGTCGCAGGTGTCTTTGGCTACAAATTGATGTCCGAACGTGAACAGCAGCTTCTTGCTATGCAGCAGCCCGCAGCCGGCGCTTTGACGGCCTCCGTTCCGCTCGCTGAACTGCAGCGCCAGAAGGAAGAATTAGAAGACATGATTGCAGCCCAGGAAGCCGCACAGGCAAAATAATTACAGACTGTAAAAAGAAGACTGTTGCCTTTCGGTGACGGTCTTTTTTAAAGGGTAAAAAGAGAGAAAGGGCCGCGTTTATGTTTATTCCGACGTCGAAATGGGACTTCATCATTCGTTCTGTCTCCATCTCGTCTTACTTACCGGGCCGCATACGCCTGCACAGTAAGAAACTCATTGGCAATGCTGAACTGGGCCGCAAGGTCTACGCTTACATTGCCAGCTATAAAGAAATCGATAAGGTCGATATCAACGTCCTCACGGGTTCCGTCTTGATAACCTATCGGCCGCAGCTGCTGCGGACCAACGGCGAACTCGTTCGGGTAGAAAACTATATCAGGACCCATGCTGAAAGGAGAGGGTAATCATGTCATACGCCTCAGGTTTTATGGTGGGCACGTCGATCGGAAAAGCCGTTTACGACTTGTTCCATAAGAAAAGAGGAGGCAGCGCCTTTGCCGGTGCGCCTTCAATCCAAGGAGAAAAGAAGGCCGATGTGCCTCGCTTTGCCTGCGTTTCCGCACTCCCGGGCCGTCGCCGTTACCGGGCTGCGTCCCTTCTCGGCAATGCAGGGTTGGCCGAATTCATGGAAAAGAAAATCGGTGCCATGACCGGTATCAGCTCCATCGAGGTCAACACCGCTACGGGAAGTATTTTGGTCTATGCTGTAAGTGAAGCTGCGCTGGATCTTTTGGAAGATTTCTTCCGTTCCCGCCTCTTTCCCAGTGCTGTGGAAGGCATTATCAACGCCGTCTACGATGCTGACCGGAGCGCTTCTCGCCCGCCGGCAGAACCGACGTACCTCAAGGTTGCCCGGGCGACGGGGGATTTCTTTAATCAAGTCGTTCGAAAGAAATCGAAGCATCTCCTCGATTTGACGACCTTGGCGGCCTTATTCCTGGTCATCCGCGGCCTTCGCAAAACGGTCTTCATGGGCCAGCGCCCGTCGGGACCGCAGATGCTGTGGTGGGCCCTGTCACTCTTGAGGAGGGAATAGCTATGTACTTGTGCAATACGATTTTTCTACACAGCGAAATTCCCAGCCGCATGCGGCCTATCCTGAGTGTCAAGCTGCGTCAGGTCCGGGATATCGTCTCGGCCGTTGTCGAAGAAAAAAAGGTCACCGTCTATTATCGTAAGACCCTGGACTTGCGGGCTTTGAAGCTGTTTATCCGCGCTTTTGAAGAAAAGTACGGCCGCAAGAAAGAAGAAAAATTAGAAGACATGGACGTTGCCACTTACCGTCGGGAAGCCATCATCTCCGTCGGCGGCTTCATCGCCATGAACATTCTGCGCAAGGTCAATCCGGAATTTTACGGATCCATGCTCTTGTTTCGTCGACTCTTTACCTTATACATCGCGCGTCGCTATATTAAAAGCGGTCTCCTCAGCCTGGTAAAAGATCATCGAGCCAACGCCGATACCTTGACGGCAACGGCTGTCGCTGCCTCGGTCCTGTCCGGGAAACCTGAATCGAGCCTGACCCTCCTGGCCTTGTCGAACGGGGCTGAAATGATGACCGAATACGCCGCTGAACGTGCCCGTCGCCAGATTTCCGGCCTCTTAAAGCTCGATCAGCGCGACGTATGGCTCATCGAGGGCGGTAGAGAACACAAGGTTCCTGTCGAATCGCTGAAGCGGGGAGACCTCATCGCCGTCCATCTCGGTGAAAAGATCTGCGTCGATGGTACTGTCGTCGATGGCAATGCCGCCGTCAATCAGGCCTCTATTACGGGGGAATCGAATCCGGCTATCAAGCAGGAAAAGTCATCGGTCTATGCCGGCAGCGTCATTGAAGCGGGGGATCTCGTCATCCGAGTCGAAAAAGTCGGTGCCGATACGTCCTTGGCCCAGATCATTCACCTCGTCGAAGAAGCCCAGACCCGTCGGGCGCCGGTTCAGAATTTTGCTGATAAGATGGCCAACCTCTTGGTTCCGATTTCCTTTATCGGCGCGGCCATCGTCTATGGGGCGACTAAGGATTGGCAACGGGTACTCAACCTCTTGTTCATCGACTTCTCGTGCGGCCTGAAACTGTCGACGGCAACGGCCATTTCGGCAGCCATCGGCGTTGCCGCCCGGAAAGGGATTCTCATCAAAGGCGGCAACTACATCGAAAACCTGGCCGATATCGACACCGTCGTTCTCGATAAGACGGGGACCATCACCATGGGCGTTCCTCAAATCGACCACATCGAAACGGTCCAGGGGGTCAGCGATAAGGAAATGATTCTCTTGGCGGCGTCGGCAGAAATGCACTCCGTCCATCCGCTGGCCGTAGCCGTTCAGAAATACGTCAATGCCAAGGGCTGGCAGACACCACCGCACACATCTTCGGAAACGATCGTTGCCCGGGGCATGAAGGCCGTCGTTCCGCCCTTTGAAAGCTATGAAGGCGGCGACATCCTCGTCGGCAGCCGCCGGTTCATGACCGAATCCAATGTCGAAGGTATGCCGACCGTCGATAATAAGACCTGGGGCAAGAACCTCTTGTACATCGCCCGTGACGGCCAGTACCTCGGCTTCCTCACCATTCAGGATCCGATCCGACCGGGCATGAAGAAGACCTTGAACCGCATGCGCCGCTTAGGCATCGACGAAGTCGTCATGCTTACCGGCGACTCGAAAGACGTGGCCGCAGAAGTTGCCCAGGATATGGATATCGACTCGTACTACGCTGAAATCCTGCCGGAAGAAAAAGCCAACTACGTCATGAAGATGCAAAAAAGAGGCAACGTCATGATGGTCGGCGACGGCATCAACGATGCACCGGCCCTGGCATTTTCCGATATCGGCGTCAGCCTCGGCGGCAACAAGACCGACATCGCAGCCGAATCGGCAGCCATTACCATCCGTTCAGAAGATCCAGCTAAATTGTATGATGCCCTCCATATCGGACGAGAAACGATGCGGGCCATCAATCAGAACTTCACGGCGACCATTGCCGTCAACTCGGCCGCTATGCTCCTCGGGGCCTTAGGGAAAATCAGCCCCTTATGGGCCGCTGTTATCCACAACACGGCAACCTTAGCCGTCGTATTGAACAGCGTTCGCATTCTCGGGCCATCCGTGCCGAAGGTACGAAGAGCCTGAAATAAGAAGTCGTTATCGATTTTAGAAAACGATTCTTAAATGATACGAAAAATCACATATTCAAAAGAATGCATCAACCTGCATTCTGTAAAGATAAGAAGCGTATCTCGGTACGCTTCTTTCTTTTTATAAATGAATTTCAATAGCAAAGTGTTGACAGAGTATGTGAAAAAATATATAATATGTTTGGTAATGAAATATATTATCATTAGTTGAAGGGATGTGTGAGTATTATTTACGGAGCTGAAAGGAGCGATGTAAATGAGTGTCGTCATCGTAGGTGGAAATGATTGCATGGTGTGCCGTTATAAACGTATTTGCAAAGAATTCGATTATAAGGCCAAAGTTTTTACACAGGTGCCCAGTGATTTTAAGTCAAAAATCGGGTCGCCTGATTTGGTGGTGTTGTTTACCAGTACCGTGAGTCACAGTATGGTCCGCTGCGCTCTGAAGGAAGCCCAGCGTAAGAACGTGGATATCGTCCGTTCCCATACCAGCAGCTCAAGCGCACTGAAAACTATACTAGCAGCCAGGACGGAGGAAGCCGCCGTCTAGGCCAGCAAAGGGGAGTTAGTCATGAAGATTGTTTCGTTAGCTGACATGAAAGTCGGTCAGTCGGGTATTGTCGAAGCCCTTGAAGGTCGAGGAAACATCCAGCATCGCCTGGTCGACATGGGCGTCGTCAAAGGTTCTCGTATTTCTGTTTTTAAAAAGGCCCCTCTCGGAGATCCGGTCGAAGTCAAGATCAAAGGCTGTGCCATGGCCTTGCGCATGAACGAAGCGGCTATGATTTCTGTAGCCGTGGATCAATAAAAGGGGGTATTTAGTAGTCATGGAAAATGCAGGAAAAATTAAGGTCGCCCTCGCCGGCAACCCTAACTGCGGGAAAACGACGATTTTTAACAACATTACAGGTTCAAAACAGCACGTCGGCAACTATCCCGGCGTCACTGTCGAAAAGAAGGAAGGCCATCGCACCTTTAATGGCAAAGACTTGCTCTTCGTCGACTTGCCGGGCACGTACAGCTTGACGGCACGGTCGCTGGACGAAGTCGTTGCCCGTAACGTTATCATCAATGAAAAGCCAGATATCATCGTCAACGTTCTCGATGCATCCAATCTCGAACGTAACTTGTATTTGGCTGCTCAGCTCGTCGAATTAGGACGGCCGATGGTCATCGCCCTGAATATGATGGATATTGCCGAACGAATGGGCATTAAGATCGACATCGAAAAGTTAGGCCGTCAGATCGGTGCCGTCGTCGTTCCTTTAGTCGGCAGCAAGAACTTAGGCACGAAAGAACTGCTCGACGCTATTTCCAGCATGGAAGCGAAACACCTGGTCAATGCTGAAGTCGATTACGGTGCAGACGTCGAACCGGCCATTGCCAATTTGACCGATGCTATCGAAAAGATCGACGTCATCAACTATCCTGTTCGTTGGTTAGCGGTTAAGCTCCTTGAAAACGACTCCGATGCCGTTGCCAAGGTCAAAGCCATCGACGGAACGGAACATATCTTGGAACTGGCGGCTTCGCTCCGCAATTCCCTGACTGAAAAAATCGATTTAGACTTCTATTTTGCTCAATGCCGCTACCAATTCGCGACTGACGTATTTAATAAATCTATCATCAATGTCGGTACGAGCGATACCTTGTCTGATAAAATCGACCGCGTCTTGACCCACCGTATCTTGGGGATTCCTATTTTCCTGGGTCTCATGTGGCTCATGTTTACCGTCGTCATCGACCTCGGTGCTTATCCTCAGGATTGGCTCGACCAAGGGTTTGGCATGCTTGGCGATTGGCTGAGTACGGTTGTTGCAGATGAACAGCTGAGATCCCTTCTCGTCGACGGCGTTATCGGCGGTGTCGGTTCGGTCCTCAGTTTCGTACCGCTTATCATCCTCTTGTATTTCTTTATCAGTTTGCTCGAAGATACAGGCTATATGGCCCGCGCCGCCTTCCTCATCGACCGCGCTATGCGTGCCCTTGGCCTTCACGGGAAGTCGTTCATTCCGATGATTCTCGGCTTTGGCTGTAACGTGCCGGGCATCATGGCTGCACGTACGCTTGATAATGAAAAGGACCGCCTGGTCACTATCCTGGCGTGCCCCTTCATGAGCTGCGGCGCCCGTCTTCCTGTTTATACCCTGCTCATCGGCGCCTTCTTCGGCGCTTCCGGTTACGGTGGTACGGTTCTCTTCGGCGTCTACCTCTTAGGTATCATCGTCGCCGTTGCCGTCGCCTTGGTTCTGCGTCACACGACCTTTAAAGGCGAACAGGAACCGTTCGTTATGGAAATGCCGCCGTACCACATTCCGACCCTGAAAGGCGTCCTCATGCACATGTGGGAACGCAGCGTACTGTACCTTAAAAAGGCCGGTACCTTCATCCTCGGCGCTTCGATCATCGTTTGGTTCCTCACGGCATATCCGATGGATGTCCAGTATTCTCAGGACTTCGATGCTGCGAAAGACCAGGTCAGCGCTCAGATGGAACAGAAACAGGCTGATATCCTTCAGACCTATGGTCTCACGTCCATCGATCAGAACAGCGAATTGAACGGCATGTACGAATCCATGATTGCCGCTGCCGACGCTGCTGCTGAAGAAGAAGACAGCGAAGAAGAAGACGTTGAAAGCGTCCAGCAGGCCGAAGCTGTGGAAGAAAAACCGCAGTATCCCGATGCCTTTGCTGATCTCGAAGCTTCGAACCCGACGGTTTATGCGCAGGCTCTTCCGTTATTCGACGCCAAAGTTGCTGCTGACGATGCTACCAGCGAACTCGACAGCCAGCAGAATGCTGAAAAGATTTCCCAGTCCTATGCAGCCCGCTTAGGCCACTTCATCGAACCGGTCATCGCACCGCTCGGTTATGACTGGAAGATCGGCGTCGCCATCGTTGCCTGCACGGCCGCCAAAGAAGTCATGGTTTCGACCTTGGCTACGATTTACAGCGTCCAGGCTGACGATACCCATGAAGCTAACCTCATCACCTTCCTCGCTGATGACCCGAACTTCAACCCGGCCGTTGCCCTGTCGCTGATGGTCTTCACCTTGCTCTACATGCCTTGCGTCGCTGCGATGGCTGTCATCAAGCGTGAAACGGGTTCCTGGAAGATGCTCCTTGCCAGCGATGCTATGTGCCTCGTCTTGGCATATGTCTTGGCTTACGTTACCTATCAGTTAGCCCTTATGGCCGGCCTCGGTGCATAAGCAGTTTGATCCTATCGAAAGGGGGGTTCTGGTATGAGTCCTGCAACGATTATTGTCGCTATCGTCGTCATCATCGCCGTAGCGTACTTCATCCGTCACGTCCGTGGTCTGTTCAACGGAACGGCCGGTTGCTGCGGTGGCGGCGGCTGCTCGGGCAGCTGCTCCGCAAGCGGACAGTCGAAGACGGGGGATAAATCTAAACTCCCGCCTTGCTGCCAAAAGTAAATAGCAGATAACAGCACTGAACCTCCATCGGTCACTTTGGCCGGTGGAGGTTCTTTTGCATGAAAGAAACAAATTTGCTGTACATCATAAGACGCCTCACCATCGAGTCCTTTACTGAGATATGAAGAATTCGGCGGTGAGGCGTTTTGTGTTATAAATAACGGCCGGTGATACTGGCCTTATTTTTCTTGATATCTTCCGGTGTACCTGTGGCCGTGATGCGGCCGCCGTCTTCGCCGCCGCCGGGGCCCATATCGATGATGTAGTCGGCGTTACGGATGACGTCGAGATCGTGTTCGATGACGAGGACCGTCGCCCCTTGGTCGAGGAGGGCCTGAAAGACTTGGAGCAGGACCTGCACGTCCAGGGGATGGAGACCGATACTCGGTTCGTCAAAGACGAAGAGCGATGCCGTCTGCGTTCGCCCCATTTCACTGGCCAGTTTCAAGCGCTGGGCTTCGCCGCCGGAAAGGCTGGGCGTTTCTTCGCCGAGGGTGAGGTACCCCAGGCCCAGGCGGTTGAGGGTGGTGAGTTTCTGGGCGATGTTCTTCCAGTCGGCGCAAAATTCAAGGGCGGAGTGGACATCCATGGCCATCACTTCCGGAAGGGTCAAGGTCTGGCCTTTTTTATTGGTCAAGCCGACCTCCACTGCGGCCGGGGCATAGCGTGAGCCATGACAGGTCGGGCAGGGGATATTGACGTCGGGCAGAAACTGGACGTCGAGACTGACCGTGCCAGTACCGTCGCAGTCCGGGCAGCGCAGGGAACCGGTGTTGTACGAAAAGTTTTTGGCCTTGTAGCCATGTTCTATAGCATCAGGCGATTTGGCAAAGCGTTTTCGCAGTTCGTCGTGAACGCCGGCATAGGTAGCGACGGTAGAACGGACGTTGATGCCGATGGGGGTAGCATCGATGAGTTTTACCTGCTCGATGCCGCCTGCCTCGATGCTGCGGATATGGTCTGGGAAGGGATGGCCCTTGATGGCAGCCTCTAAGGCCGGAATCAAACTTTCTAGTACCAAAGTCGTCTTACCCGAACCAGATACGCCGGTGACGACGGTCAATCGGCCTTTTGGGATTGCCAGGTCCAGGGGTTTTACGGTGTGAATGGAATCCGTTGAGAGCTTGATGTGACCCTCAGCGAAGAGGTCCGAAGGAGGGACATCTTTGCGGATTTTCGTCTGGGTTTTGCCCGACAGGAAGGGCCCAATTTGGGAGACCGGATTGTCTTCGATGGCTTTTATCGTTCCTTCGGCTAAGACATGGCCGCCATTTATGCCTGCCTGAGGTCCCATTTCGATGATCCAATCGGCTTTTTTTAAAATCTGCGTGTCGTGGTCGACGAGGATGACCGAATTGCCGTCGGCGATGAGGTCGTTCATGACGCCGATGAGGCCGACAATATTCGACGGATGGAGCCCGATGGATGGTTCGTCGAGGACGTAGAGTACGCCCGTCGTGCGGTTGCGGACGGCTCGGGCCAGCTGCATGCGCTGACGCTCTCCCGTCGATAAGGTCCCGGCCGAGCGGTCGAGGCTGAGGTAACCCAGGCCTAAGTCGATGAGGCGCTTTGCCGTATTTTCAAAGGCGTCACAGATGCTGTGGGCCATGGGCTGCATCTCTTTCGGCAGGGACCCGGGGACGGCTTGGACCCAGCCGGTTAAGGCCGAAAGAGGCATGGTGCAGACTTGGTCAAGGGAGATGCCCTGTACCTTGGGAGCTCTGGCCGCTTCCGACAGGCGGGTCCCGTGACAGGTCGGGCAGACTTCTTCCTTCAAGAATTTTTCGACGCGCTTCATGCCCTTTTCGTCTTTAACCTTAGAGAGGGCATTTTCAACGGTATAGACAGCGTTGTAGTAGGTGAAGTCGAGTTCACCGGCTTCATTGGAATTTTTCGATTTATAAAAGATATGCTTTTTCACCGCCGGTCCATGGTAGACGATATCTTTTTCTTTCTCCGTCAAGTCTTTAAAGGGCACGTCGGTGCGGACTCCCATAGCCCGGCAGACGTCGGTCATGAGGGACCACATGAGGCTGTTCCAGGGAGCGACGGCGCCGTCGTCGATGGTGAGCGACTCATCGGGGACGAGGGTGGCCATGTCAACGGTGCGGACCATGCCTGTGCCGCTGCAGTCGGGGCAGGCGCCTTGGGAATTAAAGGCCAGTTCCTCTGCCGAAGGCGGCGTAACATGGGCGCCGCACTGGGGGCAGATGAGGTCTTTTTCCGCGGCCACGTTTAAGGACGGCGGGACGTAATGACCGTTGGGGCAGCGGTGGCTGGCCAGGCGGGAATAGATGAGGCGCAGGCTGTTTAGGAGTTCCGTTCCCGTGCCGAAGGTACTGCGGATTCCGGGAATGCCTGGCCGTTGGTGAAGGGCCAGAGCTGCCGGCACATAGCGGACTTCATCGACGGCAGCCTGCGATGCCTGGGTCATGCGGCGGCGGGTATAGGTCGATAGAGATTCTAAGTAACGGCGGGATCCTTCGGCATAGAGGACGCCAAGGGCCAGGGACGATTTTCCCGATCCGGAGACGCCGGCAATGCCGACGATTTTATGGAGGGGGATATCGACGTCGATATTTTTGAGGTTATGGACTTTGGCTCCGCGAATGAGCATCTTATCAATCATGGCTTTCACTCCAATCCTAAATTTATTTTTTTACAGCGGTAGGGGTATCGAGGCGGGGACCAGGGTCAGGGACTCTTGTCAACCGGGGTAACCGGGCCGTATTCTCCCATCTGGGTGAGAATCTGATAGCGTATCGTCGATAGAAATTCTTTGACCTGAGAAGGCGCATTTTTGGCAGCCAGGATGCCGTAGTCGACGGTGATATCTGTTTGTAAAGGGATACTGACCAGCCCGGGATGGATGTCTTCCCACGGCGTCAGATTGATGAGGGCCGCATTTTTGTCGATGGCGGCATTGAAGGTATCGAGGCTGTAGCGGCCCGGCGTTTCGAGAATCTGACAATGGGATAATTCTTTTTCCATCCGGTCGCGGAGCAGATCGTTTTTGTGACTAATGCCCCGGGGCACCATGAGCAGGTGCTGGGATTCCAAATCTTTGATGGCAAGGCTTTCTTTTTCGGCCAGTGGGTTGTCGGACCGGACGGCAATGCTGAAGCGATAAGACCCTAAGGGAATGGCGTCGACCAAGGTGTGGGTCGTCGCCTGGTCAAAGGTGCCGATGAGGATGTCGCAGCTCTTTCCCAGGGCTTCGTACTCCCGGTTCTGGGTGACGAGGTCGCTCGGAAGCGGGACGATGGTCAGACTGTATTGGGGCAGGTGGCCCTTGATGCGGTTCCAAATCGATAAGAAGGGCCGGCTGGGATGGAGAAGGGACGTCCCCAGGCGCAGGGTGAATACGTGGTTCGTCGTCGCGTGGCAGGCCAAATAGGCCTGATGGGCCAGCTCGATGAGCTGCTGGGCATAGGTGAGAAAGACTTCTCCTTCCGGTTTTAGACGGATGCCCGCTGACGACCGTTCCAAGAGGGTGCAGCCGAGTTCACTTTCGAGTTTATTGATTTGCTTCATGACGGCTGTGGCAGAGATGAAGTTCTGCTCGGCCGCCTTGGTAAAACTTCCCAGCTTGGCGACAGCCAGGAAGGTTTGCAGGTTTTGAATATCCATCGTGGCCTCCGTTAACTTTTGGTTAATACCATACTAACGGATTGACGATTCTCAGTCAAGGCCGGACGTGGCATAATAACCTTGTCGATGAAGGAGGGATAGTCATGAAGCATACGATATTAATCGCTTATTTTTCACACAGCGGAAACACCCGCGCCGTTGCCCAGGAAATTGCCCGCCAGACCGGAGGCGACTTGTTTGAGATACGAACCGACCGGCCTTATCCTGAGGCTCACGACCCTTGTTCGCGTCAAGCCCATCAAGAGTTGATCGACGATATCCGGCCGTCTTTGACGAATCGGGTGGCCAATATGGATGACTACGACGTGGTATTCATTGGCCATCCGATTTGGTGGTACTGCGAACCCATGGTCGTTCGGTCCTTTTATGAAGCCTATGATTTTTCGGGAAAGACGGTCATTCCCTTTGCTACCTCCGGCGGCAGCGATTTGCAGGATACGATGGCCGATATGAAACGGTATCTGCCGGCGTCGGTCATCGGTCGGGGGCTCTGCATCGGAAGTTACGACGTGAACCATTGTCAGCAAAAAATCCAAAAATGGATTCATCAGTTAGGAGTGACTCAATCAAATGAATAACGCAAAGGTAAAAGTAACCGTCAACGGCTCGACCGTTTTGTCGGCCCAATGGGAAGACAACGCGACAGCCAAGGCCTTATTAAAAAAGATGCCCTTTACGATCAAGATGTCTAATCTCTACGGTCGGGAAATGTGCCATCGCTTCGGCGGCGGCAGCCTGCCCGTCAAGGCATCACAAAATAAAGACTACGCCGTCGGCGACATTTCCTATTGGCCGCCCTTAGGGAGTCTGGTCATCTTATACGGCCAAAACGGAGAAGTCTTTGAACAGGTGTCCATCGGTCATATCGAGGACGATATCCGATTCTTTTCGGGGATGCCGGAAGCAACGATTTTATTTGAAACGGTAAAGGAGTCATGATGATGAAACTGTCGAAAAAAATCACTGCCATTTTAATGATTGGCCTGTTCTCGGCTTTTCTGGCCGGCTGCAGCCAAGACGGTCAAAGTGCCGATGCTGCTAAGCCGGACACCGGTGCAGTACAAGCTTCGACGGCCGATGCATCTTCATCGGCCAGTAAAAAAGGAACGATCGAAGATAAGGATATCGTCGGCGTATGGATCAACCATATCGATACCGATATCAACCAAAAGATTACCTTTCATGCCGACCATACATGGACCGAAAATCAGCATAACGTGGATAACATCTATTCCGGGACCTGGTCGATTAAGGGGGACCACAGCATCTACTTAGAACCCTACGGGGAAACGATTGAAATCAATCCTGACAATCTAAAAGAAATGAACGTCGTCCGCTATAACCACCGGCTGACGAAGGAAGATTAATTGCTAAGAAAGGAGAATGAACATGTCCATTCAAGATAAGGTCGTCGTCATCACCGGGGCCTCGTCCGGTATCGGGGCGGCGACAGCCGTCATGCTGGCCAAACACGGGGCAAAAGTTATGCTCGGCGCCCGCCGGACAGAGCGGCTGGAAGCCTTGGTCCGGAATATTCAGCACTTAGGCGGAAAAGGCGCTTATTATTCCGTCGATGTGACCCGACTCGACCAGGTCCAAGGTTTGGTACAAGCCGCCATGGATGAGTTCGGACGGGTCGACGCCATCTTCAATAATGCCGGCATCATGCCCAATTCGTCCATGAGTGACCTTCGCATCGATGAGTGGAATGCCATGATCGACGTCAACCTCAAAGGCGTCCTCCACGGCATCGTCGCCGTCATGCCGATCTTTAAGGCCCAAAAGAGCGGCCATATTATCACTACCTCGTCGGTAGCCGGCCTTAAGCATTACGTCGGCTCCGGCGTCTATGGGGCTACGAAGTTTGCCGTCCGCAACGCCATGGAAGTCGTCCGCATGGAGTCGGCTCAGGAAGGGACGAATATTCGCACGACGACGCTGTTTCCTGCGGCCATTGATACGGAACTCATACATCATATCGGTGAAGCGGCGACGGCAGATCGGATGAAGACTTTTTATAAAGCCCACAGCATTTCTCCCGATGCCGTTGCCGCCTGTGTCCGCTTTGCCCTGGAACAGCCGGAAGACGTCGATATCAGTGAAATGACGATTTATCCGACGAGTCAGGCTTAGGAATAAGCGTTTTTGAAGCAAATAGAGGATAGGGTCACTATAAAGGGTGCTGCAGCTTTTTGAGAGCTGGGCGCTCTTTTTTAGTTTCAAAACTACCAAAAACATGATACACTGATAACATATAGCTATAATTTGCGGCAGACGATCCCCTTTTTCGTGACGGTCGTTTTTTCTGATTTTCCGGAAAGGACGTACAGGGCGATTACTGCAACCGTTCAGAGATGGAGAGAGGGCTATGGGAAAAGATGAAATCTACGCTTATTTGACGGCCAAGGGCATTTCCTATGAAGTGACGAATCATGACGCCGTTTTCAATATGGAAGAATTAGGGGCCGTGGAACTGCCGTATCCCAAATGGGATGCTAAAAATCTCTTTGTCCGCGATGACAAGAAAAGGAACTACTATTTGATTTCCGTCAAGGGTGATAAGCGGGTCGACTTGAAGGCGTTTCGCAAACGCCAAGGGCTGCGGCCCCTTTCCTTTGCCTCGGCCGACGACTTGCTGGCCATCTTGGGCCTGACGCCGGGAGCCGTGACGCCTTTGGGCCTCCTCAATGATAAGGCCGGAAAAGTCTATTTTTACCTCGATGTCGATTTTAAAGGCCATCTCATCGGCGTCCACCCCAATGACAATACGGCGACGGTATGGCTTTTGGCCGATGACTTGATGAAGCTCCTTAGGGAAGAAGGTCATGACGGGGAGTTTGTCGACATCTGAATGCTTCTGCACAGCGTCGATAAGGTTTTCTAGACAGAATCGAAAAAATGACCTCTTTACCAATTTAGATAAAAAAGGTATCATTAACCTAATGACAGCGTTTTAGCGCAGTCGGATTCTGAATGAGAAAGGCGTGATACGGTGCAGAAATTAGGACTTATCGGCGGGACTGGTCCTGAATCGACGATTGAGTACTATCGGGCCCTTGAATATGGCGTACAGCAGCGGTCGGGACGGAATTTTTTTCCGAATTTGACCATTGAAAGTCTGAGTGTCTTTGATGTCTTGGCCTTCTGTGAGGCAAAGGATTATGCGGGTTTGACGGCCTACTTAGCAAAGGGCTTTCAGAACTTGGCCGCTGCCGGCGCACAGTACGGGGCTTTGACCGGGATTACGCCTCATATCGTCTATGATGAACTTTCAAAAGCTTCGCCCATTCCCATCATCAGTATGGTGGATACGGCCTGTAGTCATGCGCTTTCGAAAGGCTATGATCGAGTCGGTCTTTTGGGAACGCTGCCGACGATGAATGGATCCTTCTTTCAGCGTCATTTTTCGGATCACGGCGTCACCGTTGTGACCCCCAATGAGGCGGAAAAAGCGTATATGGGGATGAAAATCGAGACCGAACTGGAATTGGGCAAAATCGTGCCCGATACGCAGGACGCTTTCCGGCAAACGGCCATGCGATTGATTGAAGAAGAAAAGGTACAAGCCATCGTCCTCGGTTGTACGGAGCTGCCACTGATCTTTGGCGATATCAATCTGCCCGTCCCCTATATCGACGTCATGAAGGTCCATATTGAGGCCTTGATCGATGTCATCTTGAAGGATTGACAGCAAATTATTTTTTTGGAAATGTGTATATGGAAAGGGAGGAAACGTATGGAACGGATAATTGTAAAGCGCGTGAAAGGTTCTAAAGCTATCGACGGAGCCGGTGTCCACTTGACCCGCGTCTTGGGAAACGCTACGGTAGAAACCTTTGACCCGATTCTGATGCTCGATTCTTTTGACAGTACCAATCCCGATGACTACACGGCGGGATTTCCCATGCATCCTCACCGGGGGATTGAAACGGTAACCTACCTCTATAAAGGCAAGATGGTCCACAAGGATACCCTGGGGAATGAAGATAGTATTTCTGACGGCGAAGTCCAGTGGATGAATTCCGGATCCGGCATCCTTCACGAAGAACAGGTTCCGGCATCGCCGCGGATTTTAGGCGTCCAGCTGTGGCTCAACCTGCCCCAGAAGGAAAAGATGAGCCAGCCGACGTATCGCCATATCGGCAACGATGAAATCGAAGACATCCAAATCGAAGGCGGCTTTATTCGCCTCTTGGCCGGTACCTATAAGGATTATAAAGCCCATCAGGGCGATCATCTGCCCCTTAATTACTACGACATCCATTTAGACGCCGGTGCTGAATTTGTCCTCGATACCAAGGCCGACGATTCGGTCATGGCCTTCACCCTCTTGGGCGATGCTGTCGTTGCCGGTGAAACCGTCGAAGCCAAGACGGCCGTTAAACTTTCTGACGGCGATACACTGGTGCTGCAAGGCGCTGAAGGCGGGTCGCAGATTTTGGTCATGCAGTCCAAGGCCCTTCATGAACCCGTCGTCTGGGGCGGCCCGATTGTCATGAATACCAATGAAGAATTACGGCAGGCCTTTGAAGAACTGCAAAATAATACTTTCATAAAAGACCGCCTCGACTTTGACCCTCATAAAGGCTAACCTTGATTCCTCCCGGTTGCGGATATCCGTCCGGGAGGATTTTTTTGTCCCTTGAAGGCGAAAAAACGGTGATTTCAATCTTTGGCAAAGTTTTTGAAGGAATTTTTTAAAGAATGTCGAAATATATACAGTAAGCGTCAATTTGACCACCTATAAGGAGGGTTGACTATGAATGGATTGAAACGATGTGTGCTGGCCGGGATGGCGTCCTGCCTGCTGATGATGCCTGGCTTTTCCTTGGCAGAAGGTGCTCCCGGCAGTGATGTGACGACTCAGGCAGCGGCCGCGGAAGCGACATCGGCCTTGCCAGAAGCCAATCAGGACAGCGGCGTTTCTCAGGCAGTTCAGAATAAAGACTATGAACAAGCTTTGCAGATCGTGAACCGCCGGATTGAAGACAATCCGAACAACGCCGATCTGTATGCCCGCCGGGGCTTGATTTACTTGATGATGGACCGCACAGACGAATCGCTGGCTGACAATGACAAGGCCGTTTCTTTGGAACCGGATAATGCCTCACTGTACCTCAACCGCGGTACGGTTTACGAAAAGCGCCGGGACTATAAGTTGGCCATCAAGGACTATACCCAGGCTTTGACCCTGTCGAAACCGGGCGAACCTTATCAGGTCATGGCCTATTTCAATCGGGCTCGGACCTACACCAAGAGTGACTCCTACGATCTGGCCTTGGCCGATATCCGTCAAGGTGAAAAAATCATGCCTTATTTCTCCCAAAATTATTTCTTGGAAAGTCAGATTTACCAAAAACAGGGGAAGAAGCAGCTGGCCAAGCAGCGCATGGACATCGGCACGGCGTATGAGCTCATGCACCAAGGTCATTATTTATTAGCCAGCGTCACGGTCGGAAAGATCGGCATGAACGAAATGGCCCTGAACCTCGTGAATAAAGCCGTTGAACAGGATCCGGGAAATTGGGAGGTCTACTCCGTGCGGGGCTTAATCTATGCCAACTTATTGCAGCATGAAAAGGGGATTGCCGATTTAACCAAGTCCTTGTCTATGCATGAAACGTCCATCGACTATAATAACCGCGGCGAATGCTACCGCCACCTCAAACAGTATAATAAGGCTCGGAAGGACTATGCCAACGCCCTGCGTCTGGCAGAAACTGATGCCGACTACCATGCCGTCTACGACAGTATCGGTCAACTGGCCTTAGATCAAGGTGATTACAAGAAAGCCGTCGAATACCTTACCAAGTCCATTGCCATCGAACCCTACGCAGAGGGCTATAAATTGCGCAGCCAAGCCTTCCGTAAGCTGGGAGACAATCAGAAAGCCGATCAGGATGAGGTTTCGGCACAGGAACTGATGCAGCGCGATTTATTGGAATAATAAATTACTTTTCAAATTCCCTCGAGATGTGCTATAATTTAAACGTTATTCTTGAGTGAAACTGCCTATAATATACAACACATCGTATTGAAGGGGGAATTTGATGAAGAAGGCTGTTATCGCGGCCTTGTCCATATGCTGCCTCATGGGCGTTGTTACGGCGTCGGCAGCAGAAGTACAGGTCAAGACGGAGAAGACCGTATCTGCAGCGGTAGATGCGGCAGATGAGGCTCAGAAAGAAGGGCCGACGCAGAAACAATATGTTCCGGCAAAGAGTGGAGAACACCATGAAGGTTCGCTGAAAGATCGGGTCCAGAAAATTTTGGGTGCTAAGGAAAGTGCGCCGGCTGTGAACCTTGCAGGTGACGAAAAGTACCACTATGCCGAATCGACTCATGAAGCGACGGTCATTACGCCGTGGAACCGCCAAAAATACGAAGATCAGTACCAATACCAGTACCAGCATGATTCGTACGATGCGGCCATTGCCAATGCCTACGCCTATCGCCGCGACTTTGGCAAGAGCAATCTTCGTAAGTGGAGCAGCACGGAAGGCATGGATACGCCGTGGGACAGCAATCGCACGACCGATACGGTTCATTTCCAAAGCTCGACCATTGCCTTTTTGGATCGGTTGAATGCGGAAGCCCGTCAGGCCGGGATTTCCTTCATCATCACTGGCGGTGCCGAAGGCGGCTACCATGCCAGCGGTCTTTATTCCCATGAAAATGGCTATAAAGTCGATATCTCCGATGACGGCATCTATCAGGGCAGCAAGGCATATGAAGTCCTTCTCAATGCCTTGGCTCCGTACAAGCATCAAATTACACACGAATGGGATAAGAATCATTTCGATATCACCATTTATCCGGAAAATTACCGCGGGTAAGGCGTCCTTTTCAACGGAAAAAGGGAGGCCTTCTGTGGTAAGGAAGACTGTCTGCAAGGGCAGTCTTTTTTTCATGAGTCTTATTGTTTGGACCGAAGCTATTTTTTAGGAGGTGGCCTATGAAGTTTGACGATTGGGACGCTTATTTTTCCTCCCTCATTGGCGATGATTTACTTCAAGTACCTGGCTTGGCCCTCTTGGTCTATCATGAAGGCCGGGAGGTGTACCGCTTTACGGGCGGTTTTCGCCGGTTTCAGCCCAAGTCTTTGCCGATGACGGCGGACAGCCGGTTTCGCATCGCTTCGGTGTCGAAGATGTTCACCATTTTTACACTTCTGCAGTTGGCCGAAAGGGGGCGGTTGTCTCTTGATGACGACGTCAGCCGTTACCTTGGCTTTCGCCTGCGCCATCCGGCTCATGACGATATTCCTTTGACCCTGCGCATGCTGGCTTCTCATACGTCGGGTCTTCGCGACGGGAGAGTCTACAGCATCCCGCCGGCTGTTTCCGTCGAAGCTTTTTTTAAGCCCGGAAGTCCCTACTGGGAAAATGGGCAGCATTTCGCACCGCCAGAAGAAGTGCCGAGACAGTACTTTACCTACTGTAACCTTAATTACGGCCTCTTAGGGACGGTCATTGAAGCCGTGACCGGCCAGCGTTTTGATGACTATCAAAAGGCACACCTTCTAAAGGACCTCGACTGTCGGGCTGACTACGTGCCGGGAAATTTACTGGCTGATGAATTTGAAAAACTGGGCACGATATATGGCAAGGATGAAGAACAAGGGCGCTGGATAGGGAGGATGGACGACTTTAAGGGCCATCAGCCTGAGAGGGATACGATTGCCCTTCAAAATCCCTACGATGAGGCTGTCTGTCAAATTTATGAACTGGCCGGATACCAACCGGGGACCAATGCTACTTTATTTTCCCCTCAAGGTGGTCTGCGGCTATCCCTCGATGAAATGGGGCAGACCCTGGAGATGATCCTCCATGACGGCGTCTATCGGGGACGGCGCATTTTACAGGCGTCGTCGCTGCGGGAGATGTTTTCTCCTCAGTGGACCTATGACGGCCACAACGGTGATACCTGCGGGCAGACGATCTTCACCTATGGCTTGGGTGAATTTGGCGTCGACGGCGATGGCCCGGCCCGGCCGTGCCGCGAGAAAGAAATTTCTCTTTGGGGCCATACGGGGCAAGCCTTCGGCTTACTATCGGGTCTCTTTGTCATACCAGGTACGAGAAGCGGTTTTGCCTACGTCATGAATGGCGAGGGGATGGCTGAAGAAGACCCGGGAAGCTGCGGCTCCTTCAGCACCAATTATATCTGGGAAGAGCGGGTCTTAGACGGCTTGTGCCGTTTTATTGACGGCCTCTAGGCCCTGTGCTATGATGATACCAATACGGAAAGTTCCATAGGGGAAGGCGATATATAGATGAATGCTTATGAAAGTACCATGAATTTTACGCGGCGGGCTGTGTGGGCCCAAATTGATCTCGATGCAGCGGCCCATAATATGCGTCAGATTCGGAAACACGTCGGACCGGACGTCAAAATTGCAGCCGTCGTCAAGGCCAATGCCTATGGCCACGGCAGCGTCGAGTTGGCTCGAACCTTTGCGGAAAATGGGGCCGACTGCTTTGCCGTTTCCAGCCTCGATGAAGCCGTTGAACTGCGGCGCTATGCCCATCTCGACAAGGAAATCTTCATCCTCGGCCACACCGATGCCCGGCGGACGGAAGAACTGTTGACTTATGATATCGAACCGGCCGTCTTCAACTTGAAGAATGCCCGCTTTTTTTCCGAAGAAGCACAGCGGCTGGGCAAGGTGCTGCGCGTCCATATCGCTATCGATACGGGCATGAGCCGCGTCGGCTTTCCCGTCAATGAAGCCAGTGTCGCCGATATCAAGACCCTGGCGTCCCTGCCCAATATCGAGGTCCGCGGCATTTTTACCCATTTTGCCGTATCGGACTGTAAAGATAAAACATTTACCCATGAACAGTACGGCCATTTTCGCTGGATGTGCAAGCGCATGGAAGAAGAAGGTATCGACATTGCCCTGCGTCACTGCTGCAACAGTGCGGCTGTCCTCGAGCTCCCGGACTATTACTGCGACATGGTGCGGCCGGGCATCATCATGTACGGTTGTGAACCGTCGCCGGACGTCGATATTACGCCCTTTGACCTGCGGCCGGTCATGTCCCTTCGCTGCTGTATCGCCCACGTCAAACTCATCGACGCCGGGGCTACCGTCAGCTACGGTCGTCACTATACGGCACCGGAACGCCGCAAAATCGCGACCCTACCCGTAGGCTATGCCGACGGGTATTCCCGTATCTTGTCGGGCAAGGTCGACGTTCTCTATCACGGTCACCGCGTCCCTCAAGTCGGGACGATCTGCATGGACCAGTGCATGATCGACGTCAGCGGCGAAGCCAACGTCCACGCTGGTGATGAAGTCGTCCTCTTCGGCCAACAGGGCGACAGCTTCATTCCCATTGAAGAAATTGCTCAGGTCTGCGGTACGATTAATTATGAAATCATGTGCAACTTGTCCCGCCGCGTCCCCCGTGTCTATATGAAAAACGGCAAGGCTGTCGGCCGGGAAGAGTATCTTTTTGACAAACCATAGACGATCGATAAGGAAAAATGCTGTCCTCATGAGAGGAACAGCATTTTTTTTGTTATAAACCTTTTATCATTCTTGCAAAAGTGATATAATATATGTAAAGAATGCATATTAAAGTGCAAAAATAATCATAGGAAAAGGCGGTGTATTAGTATGAATTGGAATGACAAAACAGCGGCAAATGTTAGGGCTATCAAGCCATCGGGGATTCGCAAATTCTTTGATATTGCGGCTCAGGTCGAAGGCGTTCTGTCCCTCAGTATCGGCGAACCGGATTTTGCGGCCCCCGACAAAGTTATCGATGCCATGAAGGCCAGCCTCGATGCGAAAGAAACGAGTTATACCGGCAACTCGGGCATGATGGAACTGCGTGAAACCATCAGCGAAACATTTGAAAAACGCTATGGCGTCAAGTACGATCCGAAAGATGAAATCTTGGTTACCGTCGGCGTTTCCGAAGGCCTCGCGATGGCTCTGTTGGCTATGACCGAACCGGGCGACGAAGTCCTTATTCCGGATCCGGCTTATGTAGCTTATCCGGCAGCTGTTGAATTAGCAGGCGGGAAAGCCGTTTTCGTACCGACGTATCCGGAGGATGATTTTAAACTGAGCGTGGCAGCTCTGGAAAAAGTCGTTACACCGAAGACGAAAGCCCTGGTCATTGGCTATCCGAACAACCCGACCGGTACCGTCATGACGGCTGAAGAATTGATGCCTATTGCTGAATTCGTTAAGAAACACGACCTCATCGTCATGGCCGACGAAATTTACTGCGAACTCATGTACGGCGATGCTAAATTCACGACCTTTGCTAAATTACCGGACATGCGTGAACGGACCATCGTATTCAACGGTTTCTCCAAAGCCCATGCCATGACCGGTATGCGTCTCGGCTATATCTGCGCACCTCGCGATGGCTTAGCTCCGATTTTGAAACTCCACCAGTACGCTATCATGTGTGCCAACACGACGGCTCAGTTCGGTGGGATTACGGCCCTCAAGGACTGCGATGAAGAAGTAGAAGCTATGCGTCAGGAATACGACCGCCGCCGCCAAGTTATCTATAAAGGCCTGCGCGACATCGGCCTGCCGGTCTTTGAACCGAAGGGCGCCTTCTACATCTTCCCGGATATCCGCTGCACGGGCATGAAATCTTCGGAATTCTGCGAAAAATTGGTACAGGAAGAAAAAGTTGCCGTCGTTCCCGGTACGGCCTTTGGCGAACAGGGCGAAGGCTTTGTCCGCATTTCCTATGCAACCAGCATGGAAACGATTGAAGAAGCCTTGAAGAGAATGGGCCGCTTCGTCGAAAAATATCGCAAGTAATCTTATTTCTGTATTGTTGTCAACTCCTTACTTAAATTTTCCATAAAAAAAGAGCTGTCCTGGGGGGGACAGCTCTTTTGCTGTGTTTAGATAAATCGCCCGATAAAGGGCATTTTGGCAGCGTCCTGACGGGTGACACCACCGCTTAAGGCCATGCCGCCGATGTAGATGACCGATCCGATGACGCACGATAGGAAGAGGGCCAGGAACAGGCCGATATGGCTGAAGAGGTAGGGGTACATGAAGTACATAGCGACGCCCATGACGGCTGCTGAGACGATGTTCTTTAAGATGACCTTGACTTCGATGACGTAGCCGATTTCACGGTAGATGAAGCACATATTGAGGACGGCTGCGACGCCGATGTCGGCGACGGTGGCGTAGGCAGCACCGGTAATGCCGAAGGCCGGGATGGCGACTAAGAACCAGTTGCAGAGGACCTTTACGATACAGGCCAGGGCCATGTTGATGACCGGAATCTTAGGCTTCTTAAGACCCTGGAGGATGGCCGTCGAAATCTGGTGCAGGCCTAGAAAACAGATGGCGATGGCAACGGCTCTCGTGGCGTCGGCGGCAGCCGGTGCGTTGTAGATAAAGGTGACGATCGGTTCGGCCATGACGTAGAGGATGACGCTGAAGGGGATGGTGACTAGGAAGGCGATGCGCATGGATGTCGCCGTCCGTTCCCGGATTTCACCGTATTCTTTCAGGGTGAAGCTGTGACTGATGGCCGGGACCAGGCTCATGGCCATGGCGGCTGTCAGGATGGTGGCCAAATTGATGAGCGGCACCGACATGCCGGTCAGGTAGCCAAAGAGGGCCGTTGCCTGATGGGTGGCATAGCCGGCGACTTCCAGGCGGCGCGGTACGATGAGCAGGTCCAGGTTGGAGACGACGGGGAGCATGATGCTCGACAGGGAGATGGGGATAGCCAGGACGACGAGGCGCTTTAAGATATCCTTAATCTTTTCCTGTTCGAAAACCGGACCGTCGACGGGAAGGGACCGCTTCAGTTTATAATAGTAATAGACGAGGACCAACCAGGCGGCGAGCCCACCGGCGCCGGCGCCGAGACTGGCACCACCGGCGGCATAGTCGAGGCCGTAAGGCAGGAGGAGGGCCGCAAAGCCCAGCATGACGACGACGCGGACCAGCTGTTCGACAATCTGGGACAAGGCCGTCGGCGTCATTTGCTGCCAGCCTTGGAGGTAGCCGCGATAACCGGCGATGATCGTCGTAAAGAAGATGGCCGGTGCCAGGGCGATGAGGGAATAATAAGCCCGGCTTTCTCGGATGATATGTTCATCGATCAGGAAGCTGGAGCCAAAGAACATGAGGACACTCAGGACGAAAGCCGTCGTACACAGCATCGATAAGGATACGTGAAAGATGCGCTGGGCTCCGAAGTAATCCTCTTTGGCTACTTTTTCAGCCGTAATGATAGAAATTGCAATGGGAAGGCCGGCACTGGAAATGTCGAGTGCCAAGAGATAGATCGGAAAGGCCATCTGATAGATGCCGATGCCTTCACCGCCGAGAATACGAGACAAGATGATCCAGTTGATACTGCCAATGGCTTTGACGACAAAGCCGGACAAGGTCAGGATCAAGGTGCCCGAGATAAACTTGTTTGCCATAGTAACCCCTTATCTCTCTAGAAATTTATCACGATAACAACTAATTTTAGCACATTTGCCGGGCCTTGTATATAGTCTGGGCCCGGCCGAAAGGGTTGCATCTTGGCAGTCTTTGTGCTAGTGTAAACGTAAAATCCAGATAGAGAAAGTGATGTCATTATAATGAATATATTAACGGTAGAACAGGTAAAGAAATCATATGGTCTCCGCGTCCTCTTTGATGACGTGACCTTTGCCATCGACGGCGGGCAGAAACTGGGCCTCATCGGCCTCAATGGGGCGGGGAAGACGACGCTCCTCAAAATCATCGCCGGCCTGGCCGATATGGACAGCGGCACCCTGTGGTTCAACCCCAAGGCACGCATCCATTATCTGCCCCAGGAACCGCAGTTCGTATCGGGCCATTCGGTCCTTGAAAGTGTCCTCGACGGCAACCTGCCGGTCATGAAGCTCCTGCAGCAATATGAAGACGCTGTTCAAAAAGGCGATGACCGGGCCGTCGTCGCCCTCAGTGCTGAAATGGATCGGGAGCAGGCCTGGGAACTTGAAGCCAAAGCCAAGATCATCCTCGGAAAATTGGGGATTTCCGACTTATCGAAGTCTGTCGACGACCTGTCCGGCGGCCAGCGCAAACGCCTGGGATTGGCCCGGGCGCTCATCATGCCCTGCGACCTCCTCATCATGGACGAACCGACGAACCATCTCGACGAACAGACGATTCTCTGGCTGGAAGAGTATCTTCGCGACAGCAAATCGGCCATCCTGCTCAGCACCCATGACCGCTATTTCCTCGATACGGTCGTCGACTCGATGATTGAACTCGATCGGGGCCGCGTCTACACCTATACTGGAAACTACAGCCAGTATCTCGAACTGCGCCAGGAACGGCTGGAACGGGATGAAGCCAGTGAAGCTAAAAGGCGCAATCTCATCCGCCGGGAAAAAGCCTGGATCCAGCGCGGCGCCCAGGCCCGGTCGACGAAGCAGAAGGCCCGAAAAGAACGGTACGAACAGCTCTGTGCCATTGAAAACGGCAAGCCTATCGGCGAAGTCGAGTTCCTCGATACGTCGGCCCGGCTGGGAAAAACCATCCTCGATATCGATGACGTGGCTTTTGGCTACGATCCGGCAAAGCCCTTGTTCCGACACGTAGACTATCACGTCGTGAAACACGACCGCATCGGTATCATCGGCGCCAACGGTGTCGGTAAGTCGACACTGCTCAAAGTACTGGCCGGTCAACTGGTCCCGACGGAAGGCTCCCTTACCATTGGACAGACCGTCCGCTTCGGCTTCTTTACCCAGCAGCTGCCCGAATTTGATGAATCGATGCGGGTCATCGATTATATTCAGGAACGAGGCCACTTCGTGGTCAATCAATTCGGCCAACGCATTTCGGCGACGCGCCTTCTCGACCAATTCCTGTTCACGGAAGAGATGCAGCATACCTTTATTGCCAAGTTAAGCGGCGGCGAACGGCGGCGCCTCTATTTACTGCGCCTGCTCATGGATCAGCCCAACGTCCTCTTATTGGACGAACCGACGAACGACCTCGATATCCCAACCCTGACGGTTCTTGAAAATTATCTCGATACCTTCCAGGGCGTCGTCCTCGTCGTCTCTCACGACCGCTACTTCCTGGATCGGGTGGTTGATAAACTTTTCACATTACACGCGGGACAGTGGGAACGATTTTACGGCGATTATAGTGAATACTTGGAAGAAAAATACAGTCATCACCAAGAAAAGAAAAGTGAAAAAGCCTCGAAGCCTTCTATTACTAAAACGAATATAAAACCGGTACAGCTTAAGACCGGACTGACGCAGCGCCAAGAAGAAGAGCTGAAGAAGATTACGGAAGAACTGCCTCGTTATGAAGCCATGCTCAAAGGAATCAACGCGGCCATCGCCGCAGCCGGCAGTAATTACGAACAGGTTGAAACGCTGCTGATCGATCAAAAGGAAACACAAGAGAAAGTAGATGCTTTGACGGAAAGATGGTGTGAATTAGAAGATTTAAAAGGGGAGTAACCGTAATTTTTTAAACATGATAAAAAAGCATAGAAAATATGGCAAAAAAGGTGGTCGAATTCTCTAAAAGCAATGGAAATTTATGCTGGTTTGTATTATCCTATAAGTAACAAAGTTTGTGATAAAATGTTACATAGTTCTTGGCGCTGCCAACACCATATCCAGCATTTTAAATTTCAGACCGAAAAGGAGTATTCGCCATGCCTGAATTCCATTCCCGCTTTGAAAACATCGACCGCCGCGTCCCCATTGATGAACATAACTGCGCCGTTCAGTTCGACGTGACCAAGTGTAAGAACTGTACCTTATGCCGCAGAGCCTGTGCCGACACGCAGACCGTACTCGACTATTATTCCCTGTCCAGTACGGGCGATTTGCCGATTTGCGTTCATTGCGGCCAGTGTGCCACTGCCTGCCCCTTTGATGCCATTAACGAAGTCAATGACGTCGGCCGCGTCAAGGAAGCCTTGAAAGACCCTGACAAGATCGTTATTTTCCAGACGGCTCCGGCCGTCCGCGTCGGTCTCGGTGAAGCCTTTGGCATGGAACCGGGCAGCTTCGTCGAAGGACAGATGGTATCGGCCCTTCGTGCCCTCGGTGCCGATTACGTCTTTGATACCGACTTCGGTGCCGATATGACCATCATGGAAGAAGCTATGGAACTCCTGCACCGCCTGCAGTCTGAAGAAATTCCTATCCCGCAGTTCACCAGCTGCTGCCCGGCCTGGGTCGAATTTGCAGAAACCTTCTATCCCGACCTCATTCCCCATCTGTCGTCGACCAAGAGCCCAATCAGCATCTTGAGCCCGATCATCAAAACCTATTTTGCCCAGCAGAAAAACATCGATCCCAAGAAGATCGTCAACGTCTGCGTTACGCCGTGTACGGCGAAAAAATCGGAAATCCGCCGTCCTCAGCTGAGTGCTGCCGGCCTCTTCTGGGACGAACCGGAAATCCGCGATACCGATATCTGTATCACGACGCGGGAACTGGCCAAGTGGATTCAGGAAGAAAACATCGACTTCGACAGCTTGGAAAACAGCCAATTCGACAAGACCTTTGGCTCTTCCTCCGGCGGCGGCCGTATTTTCGGCAACTCCGGCGGCGTTATGGAAGCGGCCATTCGTACGGCCTACCACATGTTCACCGGCCGTCCGGCACCGAAGGACTTCATCCCCTTTGAACCGGTACGCGGCCTGCAGGGCGTCAAGAAGGCGACGGTCATCTTCGGCCATTTCGTCATCCACGTCGCAGCCATCAGCGGTCTTGCCAATGCCCGGGCTTTCATCGACGACCTCATCAAGGAAGACGCTTTCGAAGACTATTCCTTCATCGAAATCATGGCCTGCCCCGGCGGCTGTATCGGCGGCGGCGGCCAGCCGAAAGTCAAGATGCCTCAGATTAAAAAAGTACAAGAAGCCCGGACGGCTTCCTTGTATCAGAGCGACGCCGATACGGACGTCAAAGCCAGCTGGCAGAATCCGGAAATCGCCGAACTTTACGAAGTATTCCTCGATGAACCGCTGTCGGAAATGGCAGAATTTACCTTGCATACGTATTTCTCCGATAAGAGTGATCAGTTGGGCCGCATGAAGAACCTCACGCCCCAAACGAATCCCATGTCGCCGAAATACAAACCGCCGACAGCTGAATAAGGAGATTTATCACAAAGGTCCTGCATCTTTTTGCAGGACCTTTTTTGCATGGCTTTTTTGGCCAAGGGCGGCACTGTGTGGGTTTATGACTATTTTAGATAGAAAAGGTATACAATAAATTAGATATTGACAACCAATATCATGAAAAGCTATAATGAGTATGTACTCATTGTAACAAGCCGTGAAATGATAGGAAAAGGCAGACATATCTTTGTTTTAGGTGAGAGGAAATTAGGAACACTCGATTGCAGCGAACGAAGACGTTCTGTGTGACCTGTCATTTTTGGCTTGAAAACCAAGAAAGAAGGTATACATAATGAAAAAGAAGATCACAACAACCTTAGCCGTTCTGATGGCTGTCGGTGCTGCCAGCGCCTTTGCAGCCAATCCCTTCGTCGACGTACCGTCTGACAGCTGGGCTTACAAATCCGTCGTAGAATTGGCTGATGCCGGCATCATTCAGGGTGTCGACGGCGAACACTTCCAGGGTCAGCGCAATATTACCCGTTATGAAGCCGCTGAAATGGTCGCCAAAGCCATGGCTCACATGGACAAAGCGTCTGTCGAACAGCGTGCCCTCATCAACAAATTGGCTGACGAATTTGCCGATGAACTCAATAATCTCGGCGTTCGCGTCAGCGCTCTCGAAAACCGTGTCGGCAACGTTAAACTGACCGGTGATGCTCGTGTCCGCTTCCAGCACCAGAGCAGCGGTGCTGTTAACGGCAACGACGGCAAAGGCTACCGCAACGATGCTTCTTGGGATTACCGCGTTCGTATCCGTGCCAATGCGCAGGTCAACGATCGTACGACCGTAACCTACGGGATCAGCACGGACGACATCAACTTCGCTGATAATGGCTCGGCCAGCGACAACAGCAACATCTTCACGGACAATGCCAAAGTCGACTACAACTTCGGCGGCAATACGTGGAACCTCAGCGTCGGCCGTACCGATACATACATCCTCGGCGGCGACAATGCCTATGGCTTCCAGTACGGCGACGTCTTCGACCGCGCTGAATTGAAATATACCAGTGACCACTTCGGCCTGACCGGCGGCTATGGTAAATTCAAAGCCGGCGACATTGCAGGCTCTGACGAAGACGGCTTTGACGGCGTCAAGACGGCTTACGGCGTCGCAGAATTCTACTTCGGCGGCGGCAGCTCGGAAGGCTCGGCTATCGGGGCTTATTACAATGACTTCTCCGTCAGCGGCGGCACCAACACGGGTGACTACTTCGCAGCCAATGACCTCTGGGGCGCATATGCCAGCCTGAACTTCGGCAACTGGAACGCCTTGGCTAACTACGAAAAGATCAACAGCAACAGCGCTCACCTCGAAGATGGTTACACCAAAGATCCGGCCGTATGGATCGGTAAATTGACCTACGGCTCGGCCGACAGCGATACGAAAGGTACCTGGGATGCCTGGGTTGAATACATCAACTCCGACAAGGGTGCCCTCCTCGGCGGTGCAACCAACTCCTGGCGCGATGACAGCGTCCTCGACAACGTCAAGTCCTGGGGCGTTGGCATCGACTACACCTTAGCGAAAAACGTCGTCCTCACGGCCGCTCAGACCTTTGGCACCAAAGCGAAACACGGCACGGACGATCCCGATGAATTTACGGATGTAGAAATCAACTTCTTGTTCTAATATTCATCCTCCCCTGCATAGATAAAACACGAAAGAGGACTGTCAATTTTGGCAGTCCTCTTTCGCATAAGGGGAAGCTGCACGACTACGGCCAGGGAGCGGGGGAATCCGGCAAAATAAGGGTATCCTTGTCACGAAATAAGGGTATATTTGAGATTTATCTTAAAATAGCGTTAAAAGGGAGTGGGTATGTGACTTATTTTCACTCCAATATGGACTTTTTTGGCTATTCGTGGGATAATAAATAAGTTAACAGTTTAGGATCGTAAAGGAGAAGATAGCGTGCTTAAAAAAATATGGATGCTTCCGCTTATCATGCTCATCTGTCTGATCCCGATGGTATCAGCTCATGCAGCTTCGAAAACGGAAATTACCAATGTGCGGACGGCAACGCGAAACGATGCCAATACGCCTTTTGTCCGGACCGTTCTCGATGTCAGCGGCAAGGTAAATCCCAAACTTTACATCGATAACTCTGGCGAGTATGTGTTTGTGACCCTGCCCAATACCAGTATCGGTAAAAAAGTAGATAAAACGTATAAACCGAACAGCAATGTCGTGTCCCGCGTGACGTTGTCGTCGCGGTCAGCCGGTACGGATGTTACCATCAAGGTTCCCCAGGCGGTGACCAAGAACGACGTCAAAGTCTTTACGCTTCCGGGAGCGACGGGGACGAAAGGCTCGAGCCGCGTCGTCATCGACATTAACGATAAGTCCGGCAAGGTCAAACAGTGGAGCCAGTGGAGCACGGCTAATGGCAGTAAGACAGCGTCAAAACCGGCTTCAAAGCCAACTTCGACGTGGACTCCGCCGGCTAAAACGACGACTCCGGCGAAAACCACCTCGTCCAGTACAACGGCTACGACCGTTCCTGCCTACGCCAGCAGTCAGTCCTACAGCCTGACCAAGGGTCTTCAGGGCAAGACCATCGCCATCGACCCCGGTCATGGCGGCAGCGACTCCGGTGCTGTCGGTGCTTTTTCGAAAGAAAAAGACATTACCCTGGCTATCGCCAAGAAGGTAGCGTCCCTGTTGAATGCGGCCGGTGCCAACGTCGTCATGACCCGCACGACCGACGTCGATGTCTATGCGCCCTATGACGGTGCCGTAGAAGAACTGCAGGCCCGCAGCAACATTGGCAACGCAGCCAAGGCTGACGTATTCATCAGCATTCACATCGATTCCTTCGATTCACCGTCTGCCGGCGGTGTCACGGCTTACTACAACAGTAAGACCCCTTATGATTACGGCTTGGCCAACTACATCCACCTGCAGAACATGAAGGCGACGAACTTCTCGGACCGCGGTGTCAAGACGGCTAACTTCTACGTCCTCCTGCATACCAATATGCCGGCGACGCTCCTTGAACTGGGCTTCATCTCGAACCCTGGTGAAGAACAGGCTCTCAATACGGAAGCGCAGCAGCAGAACTTTGCTGAAAGCATTGTAAAAGGCTTGGCGGACTACTTTAATCACAACGGAAACTAAGTTCGTTTCCCCTTCGAATATCCCCGTTATCGGCGTTGCCGTGATGGGGATATTTTATGTCCGGAAATCGGCATCGTTTTGGGCGTTTTCAGGGGCTTTATATATTGACAGGCCCGATGATTCATGATATAGTAGATGAGTCGTAGCATAAGTGGCTATGGATAAGCCGCGTGGAGAGGCCTGTAAGTGTCCTTTTCGGAACGCCGTATCCAGCGAGTATATTGATGAGGAGGTGTCACTCATGTACGCTATTATCAAAACAGGCGGAAAACAGTATCGTGTCCAGGAAGGCGACAATATCTTTGTTGAAAAGTTGGACGCTGATGTTGATTCCAATGTCGTATTCGACCAGGTATTGGCAGTCGTCAACGACGGTGATGTTAAAGTAGGTGCTCCCGTTGTCGAAGGCGCTAAAGTAACGGCAAAAGTATTGGCTCAGGGTAAAGAAAAGAAAATCCTTGTTTTCAAATACAAAGCAAAATCTAACTACCGTCGTCGTCAGGGCCATCGTCAGCCGTTCACGAAAGTTTCTATCGAAAAAATCGAAGGCTAATGATTACCATAACGATGCATCGTGATAAGGAACATCGCTATACGGGTTTCACGATAAGCGGCCATGCCGATTATGCTGAAGCCGGGAGCGATATCGTCTGTGCCGCCGTATCGGCACTGTCACAGACAGCTTTGTTGGGTCTCATGGAGTATGCTTCGAAGGACGTACCCTATGAAGTAAACGAAGGATTCTTATCGGTAACGGTTCCTAAGCCCTCTGATGCGTCAGAGATCATCTTAGGTACCATGGCAAGAGGATTGCAGGAAATGGTGCGACAGTATGGAGAATACGTCGTACTCGACTTATAGATGTCAGGAGGTGGACGGAATGTTCAATTTCAACTTACAGCTTTTCGCTCATAAAAAAGGGACAGGCTCCACGCGTAACGGTCGTGACAGCGAATCGAAACGCCTTGGCGTAAAATGCCATGACGGCGTCATCGTTAAAGCCGGCAACATCATCGTTCGCCAGCGTGGTACGCACTTCCATCCGGGCACGAACGTAGGCATCGGCAAAGATGATACGTTATTTGCTACGGCTGCAGGCAAAGTTGCGTTCGAACGCGCTGGTAAATACAACCGCAAAGTCAGCGTATACCCTGTAGAAGCGTAAATACGTGAAGAAAAGAACTGCCGCAGTGAGGCTCAGGCCGAGTTGCGTCGGTTCTTTTTTTGTTTGCAAAAAAGCCCTTTGACGCGGCCTTAAAATCCTGTATAATAGAGATTGTATTTACTTTGATTAAACTCAAGCGGAGGTGTACGCCATGCGCGTTAGTGTCAATGGAGAAAACCGTGAGCTCCACGTCTATGACCGCGAGACGGGAATGGACTATGCCAAGCCCATCGTCTGTTCTCAGGAACAACTGGAAACGGATATGTACGGCGAGTTCGTCCTGACGGAAGAAGAATACGCCCATTGGACGGAATTACTGGCTGTACAGCAGGAATCGGAAGACATGCTCTTTGCCTTAAAAGATGCCATCGTAAAAGAAGAATGGGACAATTATCTGTACGAAGAAACAAAATATATGACGACGACTCTCGAGACGATTCAGATGGAAAATATCTGTGTCAAGGAATTGAAAGAAGCCTTGGAAACGGGAAATCAAGAATGGCTGACAGAAAACCATTTTTTCAAGACTGCAGAAAAAATGAAAAAATAAAGGAAGTCTTATGGTGAAAAAACTATGTTCCTGGATCATTGGTGTCATCCTCACCGTATTGGTCCTCCTCATCGGCGTGTTTTCCTTTTGGTATTTCGGTTCGACTAACTATCATCTGACCGGCGTGCCGGTTTTGAACTATCATCAGGTCAATAATAAGTTCAATACGGTATTGACCATGAAACCTGCCGATTTTGAAGAACAGATAAAGTACCTTCATGATAACGACTACCATGCTATCACGTTGGAACAATTCGATGCCTATATGCGGGGCGAAGGCGATTTGCCCGACCGGCCAATCCTCATTACCTTTGACGACGGCTATGTCGATAATTATGAAGATGCCTATCCCATCTTACAGAATTATCACATGCGGGGGACGATTTTCCTCATTATCAATCTCGTGGGGACACCAGGCTATCTGACCTGGGACCAGGTGCATGAAATGGCTGCCGGCGGGATGGAATTCGGGTCCCATACGATGAGTCATAAGCCCTTGACCAGCTTTGACCGCAATGGGGCGCGGTATGAACTGCAGGCTTCTAAGGCTGCCATTGAAAAAGCTACCGGGAAGCCTTGTGAATTCATTGCTTTTCCGGAAGGGAAGTATAATGATATGGTCATGGAAGAAACGAAGGAAGCCGGCTACCGCTATGCCTTTACGGTCAATACGGGCCGCGATTTCCCTTGGGATGATCCCTATGACCTCGATCGGGTTCCCTTGTTTGAAGGACCTATCAGTTTCAATCATTTCCGCTTCCGCCTGACCTTCAGCGCCTTCAGCGCGCTCTTGTGGAAGAGCCACCAATACTTCAGCCATATCGAAATCACCAAAGACTTGGCTCAGCATATTCCCGAACCGTAGTAGGGAAGCGTCTTTGACAACGAAACCCCTGTTTCAGGATATACCTGAAGCAGGGGCTTTTGGCTGTATGGAACTAGAATCTGCCGGTAAGGACCGCGTCCTGCAGGAGGCTTACGTTGTCCGTATCGTATTCGATCTGTTCCGACCAGCGGCGGAGGGCTTCGGGAAGGTCACCGGTGGCCGTCGCCAGGAGGGCGATGAAGTCCGTATTGCGATTGGCATATAGGGAAAGGGCTTTGATGGGAACGCCTATAAAGGTTTCTAATTGGCGGTAGAAGATGTAATCGTATATCCGCTGGTATAAGGCCTGGTTGCGTGCGATGGAAGCCTGCACGGCCTCTCTTTTCGGCGGCCTCGTCTGTAAGGCCGTAAGGGCCTCCGTCCAAGCCTCGTCGATGGGCTCCGTTTCAGACAGCACGGCTAAGAGACGTTTGGCAGCGTCCTCTGACGTATCGGGTTCATAGGTGAGTGCTTCTTTTGGAAGGTCACAGCCGAGGTCGATTAGCAGTTCGGCTAGGGTTTTCGATGTCGACGGATCTTCGCTGTCGGAGAAGTGAAGGGGACCTTTTTCCCCCAGCAGCAGTTCGCAGGCGGCTTCACAGGCAAGGCCCAGGCCGCCAAGTTCTTGTTCTCGACCGTCTTTATCGGTGATGACTTCAAAGAAGCGGGGATGGAGGCTGCAGATGTCGCAGAGGATATCTTCTCCTCCTTCTAAAATGAGCCGGCAGAGTCCGTCGGGACGAAGGAAGGGACAGGCTTCGTCTTTGGTCAGGACGAAGTGCCAGGCATCAGGCCCTTTTTCGATATGGTTTCGGATGGATTCACCTAAAGGGCCTGGCAGTTCTTGGTAGTAAGCGGCCGTGTCCTTGTCGATGTCGATTTCCCAGCCCTTACAGCACGTGTGCTGGCAATCACCGGCCTTACAGCGGAAATGGGGATAAAAATCAGGTATGATCAAAAGAAGCGTCCTTTCTGGGATACATAGGGAACAAAAAAGGAGCTGCCGCAACAGCTCCTTTTTGAAAGCTAGAATTCATATGTCGTTCCCGGCTCTACGACCTGTACGGGAATATTGTACTTCGTTTCCGTCAGTTTTTTGTATTCCTGCGGGTCGGCTTCGATGATCGGCCAGGTCTTGTAATGGATGGGGATGACGAAATGGGGCTGCACCCATAAGGCTGCCAGAGCCGCATCTTCCATGCCCATGGTGAAGTTGTCGCCAATGGGCAAAATGGCACAATCGATTTGACCGAAGCGGTCGAGAATTTTCATATCTGAGAAGAGGCCTGTATCACCGGCAAAGTAAACGCGCTTGCCGCCGAACTCGACGATGACACCACAGGCCAGTCCGCCTGCAATGCCCGAGCCGTGGAAGGCCGGAGTCAGACGCACCCTGCCAAAGGGGAAAGCGGCACTGCCGCCGACGTGCATGGCGTGGGCCTTACAGCCGGCATTTCCTGCTTTTCCCGCGATTTCTGCCGTGCTGATAATCGTTGCGTCATTGGCTTTGGCAATCGCTTCAGCATCGCCGTAGTGGTCGCCGTGACCGTGGGTGATGATGATGTATTGACAGGCAATATCCGTCGGACAGACGTCTGTCCAGGGGTTGTCTGTAATGAACGGATCAAAGAGAATCGTCGTAACGTCATCAGAAAGGGTGAATGCGGAATGACCATAGTAGTTAAATTTCATGATAGCCTCTGCTCCTAAAGACGAATCAGTCTTTTTCTGTACTGTTCAAGCTCCATTTCTTCCATTCTTCGAGCCAGTCTTTGACGTGTTTCTGCGGGAGCGAGCCACAGAAGGTGTTCTTTAAGGTCTGGCGGAGTTCGGCTTCTTTGGCACCGAGGGGATAGACGTCTTTGTATTCGTCATAGACGTTCCAGAAGTCGCGCATATGCAGGTTTGCATAGGTTTCGCCATAGATTTTGAAACAGGTATCGCATAAGGTGATGAAGACGGCTTCATCGTTGTGCTGATTGGCGTCGTCGAGGAAACAGCAGCGGGTATAGAGATGCATGTTGCTGCCGAAGAGCTGACGCAGGTAATCGTAGACTTCGGAAACCATCTGGGGCTGCAGCTGCAGCAGTCGACAGCCGGGAGCGAAATACATAGGATACTGAGCAATGTTGTCAAAATTGTCCATAAAAAGACACCTCTTTCTAAGAAATTTACAGAAAAACTGCATTTCTATTAAATAATAACTATTATTCATAAGTGTACCATAAAAAAGTCATAAACGCAATGTTCCTCTTGTACTTCCTGTATAAATCCTGTACAATATCCATTGGAGAGTGATATAACATGCATATCGTAATGGTAGAGCCGGAAATTCCCGGCAATACGGGCAACGTTGCCCGCTTGTGTGCGGCCAATCACATGTCACTGCACTTGGTAAAACCCCTGGGTTTTTCCATTGATGATAAGCACTTAAAACGGGCAGGACTCGATTACTGGTCCCTCGTCGATGTCCAGGTCCATGAAAATTTTCAGGAAGTCCTGGATGCATATAAGGAGCATCGCTTTTTTTATTTAACGACGAAATCGGAACAGTGTTACGCCGATATCCAGTTCCAAGAAGACGATTTTCTCGTATTTGGCAAGGAGACGAAGGGCCTTCCGGAAGACTTGTTAAAAGCCAATCCCGAACGCTGTTTCCGCGTCCCCATGATAGAAGATGCGCGGAGTCTCAACCTGTCGAATACGGTTGCCATCGTATCCTATGAAGCCATGCGTCAGCTTGGTTTCCCGGGTCTGGCCAAGGGCGGCATTGGCATCCAGAATCTCAAGTAGCCAAGGCCCTTTAAATTAAGAATAATGAGGTGTAAAACGTGGAAATTTATGATAAGGCCCATGAACTGGCCGGCGTCATTCAGGATTGTGAAGAATACAAGGCCCTCCTGGCCGCCGGTGAGAAGCTCAACAGCGATGAAAAGACCAAAAAATTGGTCCGCGATTTTCTGATGCTCCAGGCTCAATTAGCCTATGCCCAGTCGATGGGTGATAAACCGATTCGCAAGAAAATCGAACTGTTGAACCAAAAAGCAGAACTGGTTAAAAAGAATGAAACGGCGGTAGAATATTTGTCCCATTACAATAAATGGCAGACTATGGCCGGTGAAGTATTTCAGATTATTCAAAATGCAATGGCAGAAGGAATGAGCATCCTTGATTAATAAATATGCACTGACGACTTTTGTCTCAGAATTAAGTAAATCCATTCCCACAGGACGAATTCTGCTGAACGAACCGATGAGCGAACATACGACATTTGCCGTCGGCGGTCCGGCGGATGTATTAGTGCTGCCCGAATCGGTCAAGGAAATGTCCTTGGCTATCCGGGCCGCCCGCCGCTTGGATTTGGTCGTTACCGTCCTCGGCGGCGGATCGAATGTCCTCGTCCGCGACGGCGGTATCCGCGGCGTCGTCATTCAGCTGCAGTCTTTGAAAAAGACCTTGGCCTGCCATGATCGCAAGATTTTGGCCAGTGCCGGCTATATGCTAAAAGACGTCTGCCAGTTCGCCCAGGAAAACGGCCTGACAGGGATGGAATTTGCCTGCGGCATCCCGGGAACCCTCGGCGGGGCCGTCTTTATGAACGCCGGCGCCTATGACGGTGAAATGAGTCATGTCGTGTCCAGGGTCCGCGTCGTAGACCGCAAGGGCAGCGTCCGCACGTATGAAGCGCCGGACTTCGGCTTTTCCTATCGTCAGAGCCGATTCCAGAAGTCCCAGGAATTTGTCGTCGAAGTCGAAATGACGTTGCGCAGCGGTAAGAGCGACGAGATCCAGGCCAAGATGGACGATCTTATGAATCGCCGCCGCAGCAAACAGCCCTTGGAAATGCACAGTGCCGGCAGTACCTTTAAGCGGCCGCCGGGATATTTTGCCGGGACCCTCATCGACCAGACCGGCTTAAAAGGCTTGTCCTGCGGCGATGCCCAGGTATCGGTGAAACACGCCGGCTTCGTCGTCAATACGGGGCACGCGTCGGCACGGGATGTCCTCAACGTCATCCATGAAGTGCAGGCCCGGGTCGAACAGGCTCACGGCGTCCATTTGGAACCGGAAGTCCGCATCATCGGCGAAGACTGAAGCGGTGGTTTTCAGCCGTTTTAGGCCTGAAAAAAGTATATCGAAAGGCAGCTTACCCTCAGTTGTCATGCCAGATTCATCGGCATAACGGTTGGCGGGAGGCTGCCTTTTTGTGCTTTCCGTAGCCTTTGACGGTACCTCGATTTCTATCGTACTATGTTGTATGAGCATGAATAAAATGTTATTATAATATTATAAAGACGGGGTGCGGGGAAATCTATAAAAAAGGCAGGTTAGTACCATGGATAAGATGGCTGTGTGGAAGCAAATGATCGATATCATAAAAACGGATGTAACGCCGGCGACGGGCTGTACTGAGCCCATTGCCCTGGCTTATGCGGCAGCGGTGGCAGCTCGTGAATTGGGAGAGCCCGTGCGCTTTATTGACGGCTTAGTGTCGGCCAATTTGATGAAAAACGGCATGGGCGTCACCGTGCCGGGAACGGGGATGCCCGGCCTTTCCATTGCGGCTGCCGTCGGGGCTCTCGGCGGCGATGCTGATGCCGGACTTCAGGTGCTGCAGCATCTGAATCCGGACGTCGTGGCACTCGGGAAACAATACGTCGCTGACGGTAAGATCACCGTTTCTGTGAAAGACAATACACCTCATGTCCTCTATGCCGAAGCCGTCGTCTACGGCGGAAATCATCGAGTCCAGGTGGTCATCGTCGACGACCATACGAACATCGTGTACATCGAAAAAGACGGTCGGCCGATTCTCGATGAACGCGTCGAAGCCGGCAGCGAAGAAGACCCGAAAATTGCTTTCCTCAATGACCTTACCTTAGCCGATATCGTCGAATTTGCCGAACAGGTACCGTATGAAGATATCGCGTTCTTAATAGAAGCGGAACGCCTCAACGATCATTTGTCGAAAGAAGGCCTGACCGGGAATTACGGCCTCAAAGTAGGCTATAACCTGCAGCAGATGATCGAAAAAGGCCTCTTGGCCGATGACTTGATGCAGTCCATACGCATTCGCTCCGTCGCCGCCTCCGATGCCCGCATGGGCGGGGCCGCCTTTCCGGCTATGACCAATTCCGGATCGGGCAATCAGGGGATTGCGGCGACCGAACCGGTTACTGTCGTGGCAGACTTTTTAAAAGTCGATGAAGAAAGAAGGGTCCGGGCCCTGGCCTTGTCCAGCATGGTCGCTATCTATGCCCACAGTTTCCTGCCTAAGCTCTCGGCTTTCTGTGCCACCGTTACGGCAGCCATGGGAGCGGCGGCCGCTATGGCCTGGCTCCTGGCCGAGGATAATCCCTTAGGCGTCATTGAAAAGGCCATCGCCACCATGTCCGGTTCCGTCGTCGGCATGGTCTGTGATGGGGCGGCCAACAGCTGCGGCATGAAGGTCCTGGCCTCGGTTACCAGTGCCTATGAAGCGGTCCTCCTGGCCTTAAGTGACGTGCGGGTAGCCGGCTCCGACGGCCTCGTCGCCAATTCCGCCGATGAATGCTTGCGAAACGTCGGATTCCTGGCCTCGAAGGGGATGCAGCAGACCGACGACGAAGTCCTTCAAATCATGCTTAACAAGAATCAGGTTTAAGCTATAACTCGATAACTAAACAGCACGAAAGACAAGATAAAGACTGCCTTTCGTGCTGTTTTGCGTTTCTTAATTAAAATTTTGGTAAAGATGTAAAATTAATGCCGGCGCCTTGAAAACATGGACAATTTTTTATATTCGTGCTATACTAACCTAGTTTATCGAAGTATCTATCAGAAGACCACCATCTCTAAGATGATGGATGAATGGTCGCAGTTAGTCTTCTGCGTAACCAAAAACGATAACAAAACCATAGCCTTAGCGCTATCCCGGGCAATACTTGCCTTGGCCGCAGCGTGACACAACGTGGATCATGACGGGTACAAAGAAAAGTAAGCGGAAATTTTTTAACGACCGTGTAGCGGGCTTTTGGACAGCCCCTTAAGAATAAGGGTATCCTGATAGTGAATTCCCTCGGGATAAATCTATCAGGCGTTAGTCCGTGTATCAAACTTCTTAAGAATCTTTCACTTCTATTAAGTGATAGAAGTCCAAAACTATGTTGTTATATGAGAGAGAGGATATTAGATGGAACGCACAGATATTAGAAACATTGCCATTATCGCTCACGTTGACCATGGTAAGACGACCCTCGTCGATGCCATGCTCAAACAGAGCCATGTATTCCGTTCGAATGAAAAGGTAGAAGAACGTGTCATGGACTCGGGGGACATCGAACGTGAACGCGGCATTACAATCTTATCCAAAAATACATCGGTCATGCATGAAGGCGTCAAGATCAACATCGTCGACACGCCGGGGCATGCTGACTTTGGCGGCGAAGTTGAACGCGTACTGAACATGGTTGACGGCGTCCTCCTTTTGGTTGACGCTTTTGAAGGTCCTATGCCGCAGACCAAATACGTTTTGCGCAAGGCCTTGGAACAGCAGCTTAAGCCGATTGTCGTCATCAATAAGATCGACAAACCCGGTGCTCGTGTATCGGAAGTCGAAGACGAAGTCCTGGAACTGTTCATGGAACTCGACGCCAGCGACGAACAGCTCGATTTCCCCGTTGTCTACGCTAATGGCCGTGACGGCATTGCCAAAACGTCCATGGATGAAGAAAGCGACAACCTTGAACCCTTGTTCAAGACGATTATTAAATACTGCCCGGCTCCGAATGGTGACCTCGAAGGCCCGCTCCAGTTCATGGTTACGACCCTCGACTATGACGACTATGTCGGTAAAATCGCTATCGGCCGTATCGTCCGCGGCAAGATGCGTGCCAACCAGAACGTCGTCGTCACCGACGGTGAAAGCCAGCGCAAGGCTAAGATTGGCCGCGTCTACACCTATGAAGGCTTAAAGCGCGTCGAACAGGAAGAAGCCGGTATGGGCGAAATCGCCTGCATCGTCGGCATTCCCGACCTCAAGATCGGTGAAACCGTTACCGACCCGCAGAATCCGGAAGCCTTGCCGCGCATCGACATCGACGAACCGACCTTGTCCATGATTTTCTACGTCAACGACAGTCCTTTCGCCGGTCAGGAAGGGGACTACGTCACCAGCCGTCACCTCCGCGACCGCCTGTTCCGCGAAATCCAGACCAACGTATCGCTCCGCGTCGAAGAAACGGACAGCGCCGATGCTTTCAAAGTATCGGGCCGTGGTGAACTCCACATCGCCGTCCTCATCGAAGAAATGCGCCGTGAAGGCTACGAACTCCAGATCGGTAAACCCAGCGTCATTACCAAAGAAATCAACGGCCAGCGCTGCGAACCGTTGGAAGCACTGACCATCGACGTTCCGCCTGAATTCATGGGCGCTGTCATGGAAAAACTCGGTACCCGTAAAGCCGAAATGGTCAACATGACCGATATTTCCGGTTATACCCGCCTGGAATTCATCATTCCGGCCCGCGGCCTCATCGGTTTCCGCAGTGAATTCCTGACGGCTACCAAGGGCAACGGCATCATGTACCACGTCTTCCAGGGCTATGCTCCTTGGAAGGGCGATATCCCAGGCCGTACGCGCGGCAGCCTGGTAGCCTTTGAATCGGGTACGACGACGGGCTACGGTATCTTCAACCTCCAGGACCGCGGCACGATGTTCATCAAACCGGGCCAGGAAATCTACCTCGGCCAGGTCGTCGGTGAAAGCAACCGCGACGTCGACATCGATGTCAACCCCTGCAAGAAGAAACACTTGACCAACACTCGTTCCTCGGCATCGGACGAAGCACTTCGCTTGACGCCGCCTCAGGATATGGGTCTTGAAAAATCTTTGGAATGGATCAATGACGACGAACTCGTCGAAGTTACGCCGCAGAGCATCCGTATCCGCAAAGCTATCCTCGACAAACACGACCGTAAAAAGGCTATGCGCCGCGGTCAGTAATACAAAGATGAAGAGAAGGTTTGCTGCCTTGGCAGCAGGCCTTCTTTTTTCTTGACTTTGAGTGCGCTTCAAGTCGTATAATAGAAGGGAACCGTTTAAGGTCATTTATGGTAGGAGGTAAGGTTATGGAAAAATCAAAAGTATTTTTTACGGATTTTCGGTGTCATCCGGGGACGAACAATTTACAGAAGCTGCAGAAGCTCTGTAAGAAGGCCGGCATCGGAAATATCAACTTTGAAGGCAAATTCGTTGCCATCAAACTCCATTTCGGGGAACTGGGCTGTCTGGCCTCGCTGCGTCCGCAGTATGTCAAAGCCGTTGCCGACGTCGTTAAAGAATTGGGCGGCCGCCCCTTCTTGACGGACTGCAACACCCTTTATCCGGGCAGCCGTAAACATGCCCTGGAACACATGGACTGTGCCAACCTTAATGGCTACAACACGGTGACGACAGGCTGTCAGATCATCATTGGCGACGGCCTTCGGGGCACGGATGAAGTCGAAATCCCCGTCAAAAACGGCGAATATGTCGAAACGGCTAAAATCGGCCGGGCCATCATGGATGCCGACGTCTTCATCAGCCTGGCTCACTTCAAGGGTCACGAATCGACGGGTTTTGGCGGAGCCATTAAAAACATAGGCATGGGCTGCGGCAGCCGTGCCGGCAAGATGGAACAGCATTCGTCGGGCAAACCTGTCGTCGATGAAAACCTGTGCCGCAACTGTCATCGCTGCGCGAAAGAATGCGGCTCTGACGCCATCATTTATGAAAACAACGTAGCTCACATCGTCCAGGAACTGTGTAAGGGCTGCGGCCGCTGCATCGGTGCCTGTGCGTTTGATGCTATCCAGACCGTCGAATGGGATGCCAATGAAAAGCTCGACCGCAAAATGGCCGAATATGCTCAGGCTGTCTGTCAGGACCGTCCGTGCTTCCATATCAACATGGTCATGGATATTTCACCGAACTGCGACTGTCATGCCGAAAACGACGCGCCTATCCTGCCGAACATCGGCATGTTCGCTTCCTTTGACCCGGTAGCCCTCGATCAGGCCTGTGTCGATGCCTGTCAGAAGGCGACGCCCATGGCCAACAGCCAGTTGTCGGATCATTTGGCACAGCCCGATTGGCACCATCATCACGACCATTTCCTCGACAGCAACCCCAACGTCGACTGGAAGACGACCTTGGAACATGCTGAAAAGATCGGTTTGGGTACGCGGGAATATGAATTAGTCACCATTCACTAAGCCTACATAACCTGTCTCCCAAGGGAATTTGCCCCTATAAGTCGCGCCCGGCTTATAGGGGTTTTTTCGGTCCTCAGATCGCTTTACGGAGCGGGGAGGCGGCACATCTGGTAGGAAAGGGGGCCCTTCCTTTTTTCTTGCCACAGGATACTGATATATGCTATCATGTAATGTAAACCTAAATTACGATTTTATAAAAATGGAGAGACATACATGGATTTTCAGCGCAATCAATTTTATCATATTATATCCTACGGCTGTCAGGCCAATGTGTCTGACAGTGAGCACTATGCAGGACAGCTCGAAGCCTTAGGCTACCACCATACGGAAGACCTCGATATGGCCGACGTCATCTTGGTCAACACCTGTTGCGTCCGGGAAACGGCAGAAGATAAGACCTTGGGGAAAATCGGTGAATTCAAGCATTTAAAGACCAAAAATCCGGACCTCATCATTGCCATCACCGGTTGCATGGCCCAGGAATGGCAGGATAAGCTCTTTAAGCGGGCGCCCCATATCGACTTGGTCATCGGGACCCACAACATCCACAAGCTCATCGAGCTCATTGAAAAGCGAAACAGCAAAAAGGACCATTACATGGAAGCCGATATGAGCCTGCCGGCCTTTCACGACATGCCCGTCAAGCGCTTTCAAAACTTCTTTGCCTGGATCCCCATTATGAACGGCTGCAATAAGTTCTGTACGTACTGCATCGTTCCCTACGTCCGGGGCCGTGAAGTGAGCCGTCCCATCGAAGCCATCGTCGAAGAAATCAAGAAGGTCGCCGCCGAAGGCTACAAGGAAATTACCCTTCTCGGGCAGAACGTCAATTCCTACGGCCTCGACTTAAAGGACGGTACGGACTTTTCGAAACTCGTTCAGGCCGTCGATGACATTGACGGTATCGAACGGGTCCGCTACATGACCAGCCATCCTAAGGACATGACCTTTGCCATGATCGACGCCATTGCCGACAGCAAAAAGATCGTCAATCACATGCATCTTCCCATCCAGTGTGGATCCGATGAGCTCTTAAAGAAGATGAACCGCGGCTATACGACGGAGCATTATTTGGAACTCGTCGACTACGCCAGAAAGCGCATGCCTGATTTGGTCCTGACGACGGATATCATCGTCGGTTTCCCCGGAGAAACGGAAGCCATGTTCCAGGATACGCTGAACCTTTTAAAACGGGTCCAGTACGATATGGCTTATACCTTCATCTACTCGCCGCGGACGGGAACGCCGGCAGCGACGATGGATGGCCAGATTCCTCAGGAAGAAAAGAGCCGCCGCCTGCAGCGCCTGATGGATGTCCAAAACGTATACAGCTTGCAGAAAAATAAAGAAATGGAGAACCAGGTCTACGACGTCATCGTCGAAGGTCCGACGAAAAATGACGCCCATCATTGGTTTGGCCGGACGACGGGCAATAAGATGATTATCTGGGAAAATGACGGAACTGTTGCCATCGGCGATACCGTCCCCGTTGCCGTCGATAAAGGACAGACCTGGGTTCTCAAAGGCCACTTAGTACACTAAGGAAGGTGAGACTTTGGCAGGGAAAAAATTAACGCCCATGATGGAGCAGTACATGGAAGTCAAAGAGCAGTGTCAGGACAAGATCCTCTTTTTCCGCCTCGGCGACTTCTATGAAATGTTTTTTGACGATGCCTTGACGGCGTCGCGGGAACTCGATTTGACATTGACCGGCAGGGCCGGCGGCAACAAGGAAAAAATTCCGATGTGCGGCGTCCCCTTCCATTCGGCCGAGTCCTATATCGAGCGCTTGGTCCATAAAGGGTATAAGGTTGCCATTTGTGAGCAAATAGAAGATCCGAAACTCGCTAAGGGCATCGTCAAGCGGAAGATCATCAAGGTCATTACGCCGGGGACGATTACCCTTGAAAATGCCGTAGCTTCGAAACAGAACAACTATATCGGCTGCCTGACCGCAAGTGACGGCATCATTTCCATTGCCTTGACCGACGTCACGACTGGCGAGTGCCTGTGGGCCGACTGCGCCGCATCTGAGATGGGCGACGTGCTGTTCGATATCCTTGCCGTCTATGAACCGAGCGAACTGATCTATGCCAACATGGGTGAGTATATGGAAAAGGTGCAGCAGTACCTGAAGGGGCACCTTAGCCAGTGCACGGTGACGGCTTTTGTCGTCGATGACAGCGTCGATTATCGAGAACAAGCCAAGCCTTATTTTGCGGCCGAGGCCTTTGCCGCTGCGTCTCGAGCCGGCGCCTGCATCGGCATGCTCCTGGCTTATGTCAGCGACGTCATGCAGTCCGACATTTCACATATCAATTCGTTAGAACACATCGACAATGAACGGCGATTGGTCATCGACGCTGCCAGTCTGCGTCATTTGGAAGTCACCCAGAACGTCCGCGACGGCGGCCGAAGGGGAACCCTCCTCGACGTCCTCGACAAGACCAATACGGCCATGGGCGGACGGCTGCTTCGCAAGTGGCTCGAAGCGCCGCTCATCCGCATCGCCGACATTACAAGGCGCCAAGATGCCGTAGAAGATTTGGTCCTCCACGAAATCATGCGCCAGGACCTCTCTGACGTCCTCGACCGGATTTACGATTTCGAACGCATTTTGACGCGCATCGAAACGGGGACGGCGACGCCGAAGGATATGGTGGCCCTGCGCGAATCCTTAGCCGTCATTCCCCAGCTGAAAGACGTCTTAGCGGGTGCTGAGGCCGATTTACTGCACAGCTTGAACGACCGCCTTGAAACCCATGACGACGTCTACGATCTCTTGTGCCGGGGCATCAAGGACGAACCGGGCCTGGTCATCCGCAACGGCGGCGTTATTCGCGACGGCTTTTCGCCGGACCTCGACGAAATCCGTTCCATTGCCGCCAACAGCCATGCCTTTTTGCAGCAGCTCGAAGAAGCGGAAAAAGAAAAGACCGGTATTAAGCTCAAAATCGGCTATACCAAGGTCTTTGGCTATTACTTTGAAATTTCCCATGCCAACACCAAGCCTATTCCCGACTACTACGTGCGCAAGCAGACCTTGGTCAATGCCGAACGCTACATTACGCCGGAGTTGAAGGAATTTGAAATCAAAGCCCTGACCAGTCAGGAACGGATGTTAGAATTAGAATATAAATTGTTCGGTGACATCCGCCGTCAGATCCAGGAGCACATCCCGGCCATGCAGGAAACGGCCCGGGCCATTGCCCGCGTCGACTGCCTGTACAGTTTGGCCTCTGCCGCCTATGACAACCGCTACGTCCGGCCGGCCCTCAATACCAAGGCCGCCATTCGCATCAAGGACGGCCGCCATCCCATTGTCGAACAGTATCTGAAAGATGAACTCTTCGTCCCCAACGACGTCAACCTCAATCACGATGACCATGAAATCCTGGTTATCACCGGTCCTAACATGGCCGGTAAATCGACGTATATGCGCCAAGTTGCCGTGTTGGTTCTCATGGCTCAGGCCGGCTCCTTCATTCCGGCTAAGGAAGCCTCTATCTGCCCGGTGGACCGCATCTTTACCCGTATCGGCGCCAGCGACGACATTTTGACCGGTCAGAGTACGTTTATGGTGGAAATGAAAGAAGTGTCTTACATCTTAAAACACGCCACGAACCGCAGCCTGCTCATCCTCGATGAAATCGGCCGCGGGACGAGTACCTTTGACGGCATGTCCATCGCTCGGGCCGTTATCGAATACTGCCTGAAAAATGTCCATGGCCTGACCTTGTTTGCCACCCATTATCACGAGCTCATCGCCATGGCCGATGATTCGCCGAAGATAAAAAATTACACCGTCGCCGTCAAGGAACGGGGGAAACACATCAAGTTCCTGCGGCGCATCATCCCCGGCGGGGCAGACCGCAGCTACGGCCTCCATGTCGCACGCCTGGCCGGCCTTCCGGAAAGCCTTTTAAAGAGGGCTGACGTCATCCTCGAAGAACTGGAAACCGAAGGGGGCGGAACGGTGCCGGCCCAAAGACCGGTCGTGCAGGAACCGTCACCCATGGGGGACAGTCTCTTTTCAAGCCCCGTCATCGATAAACTTTTGGGCGTCGATGTCAGCAGCATGACGCCTATTGAAGCGATTTCTTTCTTATATAGTCTGCAAAAAGATGCCAAAGAAGGAAGTGGAGTCCATTGAGTTCAATCATTCATGTCTTAGATGAAGCTACGCGCAATAAAATCGCTGCCGGTGAAGTCGTCGAACGGCCGGCGTCGTGCATCAAAGAACTCGTCGAAAACGCCATCGACGCCGGCGCCAGTGCCATTGAGGTGGAAATTGCCGACGGCGGCCAGTCCTATATGCGGGTCACCGACGACGGCTGTGGCATGAGCGCCGAAGACGCAAAAAAATGCATCATCCGTCACGGGACGAGTAAGATCAGTTCTGTCGAAGATATCTTTTCCATTACGTCCCTGGGCTTTCGCGGAGAAGCCGTGCCCAGCATCGCTGCCGTATCGCATATGCAGATCACGACCCGTCAGGAAGGCGACGACTTTGCGACGCACCTCCTCCTCGACGGCGGCGTCATTACGTCAGAAGACCAGGCCGGCGCTCCGGTCGGGACGACGATGGAAGTCAGCGACCTCTTTTACAACACGCCGGCACGGCGGAAGTTCTTAAAAAGCGAACGGACGGAAAGTTCCAAGATTTCCGAAATGGTGACCAAATTGGCCTTAGCCAATCCGTCCATTGCCTTTACCTTTACCAATAACGGCCGGACGACGATGAAGACCGGCGGTACCGGTGATTTGCAGGAAACGATTGCCAACATCTACGGCGCCCAAGTGGCTCGGGAAGTCTTTGCCGTTACCGGTGAAACTGACGGCATTACCCTTGAAGGCTATGTTGGAAAGCCGTCGGTCTTAAAGAGCAACCGCGGTTGGCAGACCTGCATCGTCAACCAGCGCATCGTCCACAACCCCTTGATGTTCAAGGCCATCGACAATGCCTATCACGCCATGCTGCCCAAATCAGGCTATCCCTTTGCCATGCTCCATCTCCGCGTCGACCCGGCGGCCATTGACGTCAACGTTCATCCGGCCAAGACGGAAATCAAATTTTCCGACGAACAGGCCGTCTACCGGGCCATCTACCGCAGCATCGTAACGGCCCTCGTCGAGCAGGAAAAGCCGGAAGACATGGCCAAGACGATTGAACCGCCGTCAGAAGAAAAGACGGTGGCAGCGCCGGGCGTTCAGGAATTTCACATTGCCGCGCCCCATTCGGCCCCGACCTCAGGAACCTCTTCGCCGGTGTCGGCAGCACCTTTGCCTGAGGCTGCGACACTGTTTACGGTCGACAAGGGCCCTTCCGCAGCCGAAAGGAATTCCCTGCGGGAAGAACCGAGTCCGGCCGTTTCTTTTACCAGCCGTCCTGCATCGGCCTCGCTTCGCCAAGAACGGACGTATGAACCACCGGTTCGTTCGAGCGACAGCAGCCGCCTCTTTTCCGAGGCCCTGGCCCAGCACGGTCAGGGTGGGGGCGCTGTGGATGCACCCGTTGAGATGCCAAATGAAGAAGCACCCAAAATCGTCTTTGAAGGCGATGACGACGTCTTCATTCCCCTCGGCGTCGTCGCTGACTGCTTCATCGTCGCTAAAAAAGGACAGGACTTATATATCGTCGACCAGCATGCGGCCCACGAACGGATTCGCTACGATACCTTCTGCCGCCGCGTCGAACGGATGCCGAGCCAGCAGCTGCTGACGCCGGAATTCATCGAAGTCGACGGCGACGACATGACACTCCTCTTAGAACGGCAGGATATCTTTACCGATTTGGGCTATGCCTACTCTGAAGCCGGTCCCTCGACCCTTCGCATCGAAGAAGTGCCCTGCGACTTACAAAATGGCGATATCGCCGATTCCCTGAAGGATATCTGCCAGCTCCTGCACGATCAGAAAGAGCCCGATAAGGCCATGGTTCGCCACCGCTCACTGGCCTACCTTTCGTGCCACGGCGCCGTCAAGGCCGGAGACCAGCTCAATATCCGCCAGATGAAGCAGCTCTTAGACGACCTGTTCCACACGGAAAAACCTTATGTCTGCCCCCATGGCCGGCCGATTATCATCCGCTTTACGCCGAAAGAATTGGCCCATCTCTTTAAACGGACATGAGTAGAAATATCTATGTCGTGCCTTCTTTGAAGGCCAAAGAAAAACTGCAAAACGAGGGAAGAGCCTGGGCCGAAGGACAGGGCTTTTCCTTTGTGCCGCGGCGCAAGCGGACCATCTCCGATTTGATGGCGGACTATGGAGAGAATTTCCTCGTCTACTCGTCACGGGGACCGCAGATCGACCGCCCGGAAGGAAGCCATTTTTTCAGCCTCAATATGGCTGAACTCCGGACCCAGCACATCCGAAAAGGACAAGCGGATCACTTGTTGACGGCCCTTCAAGGCGGGGTTCCGTCGAAAGAGCCCTTATCGGTCCTCGACTGCACCTGCGGCTTTGGTGCCGACTCCATCGTTGCCTCCTTCGGCCTGCCTGAAGGATCGACGGTTCATGCCTTAGAAGTGTCGCCCCTGTTGGCGGCTGTGACCTCCTGGGGATTTTCCCATTTCGTCCACGACAAAGCCGACGTGACGGCAGCCCTGCGCCGCATTTCTCTTCGCTGCGGCGACTATCGCCAATATCTTAAAGGGGATGACGAGCCTCGTTACGATGTCCTCTACTTTGACCCCATGTTCCAGCGCCCCGTCGAAGGGAGCTGTCAGTTCCAGCCCGTGCGGGCCATCATGGATCACGGCAGCCTCACGCCGGACCTCATTGAACGGGCCCTTTTGAAAGCGCGGCGCCGGGTGGTCATCAAAGAACGGGATTTTCGCCAACTGTGCCGGGATTTTCCGACCGTAAAGTTGTATGGCGGCAAATACAGTCACATTGGCTATGCCGTATTGGAGTGTGAATCATGGAAAAAGTAATTGCCATCATCGGCCCGACGGCGGTAGGGAAGACGGCCCTTAGCTTTTCCCTGGCCGACCACTACGGGACCGACCTCATTTCCGGCGATGCCTATCAGATTTATCGCCATATGGATATCGGTACGGCTAAGCCGACGGCCGACGAACTGGCTCAGTACCGCCATTACCTGATTGACATCGCAGGTCCGGACGAACCTTATTCAGCGGCTAAATTCTGCCGCATGGCAGGCGCGGCCATTACGAAAATAAATGGGGAAGGGAACATCCCCATCCTCGTCGGAGGGACAGGACTCTACGTCCAGTCCCTTCTCGAAGGCTACGATTTTCAGGCCTCGCGGATGACCGCAGCCGATAAACGGCAGGCCGAGGAGAAGCTGAACTCCCTTGACAGAGAGAATCTCAAAGCCTATATTCGAAAGGAAACGGATTGGGAGCCGCCTGATTGGCATGAACTCCTGTCCAATACCCACCGCTTGACGCGGCTGGTCAGCGCCATCGAGCAAGGGGAGGGACGGTCTTTCGTCCGCCAGGGCAAGGCTCATGACCTCGTCTATGACGCCTATGTCATCGGCCTGCGCCTGCCCCGGGAGGTCTTGTACGACCGCATTGAAAAACGGGTCGACATCATGGTAGAAGCGGGCTGGATCGACGAAGTCCGCCACCTTTTAAGCATTGGCATTTCGCCGGATTCTCAGGCCATGAAAGCCATCGGCTATCAGGAACTGTCCCGGTATGTGACCGGCACCATGACCCTTGAGGATGCGGTCTTTCAGATCAAGGCCCGGACGCGGCATTTTGCCAAGCGCCAGCTGACCTGGTTTAAGCGGATGCCTTATATTCACTGGTATGATAAAGATCACTATGAAAACGAACAAGCATTGATAGCTGCCGTCTTAGCAGATATCGATCTTTAGCTTATAGATAGAAAGGAATCAATTACATTGTCTCTGGATTTAGAAGCATTACGAAAAGAAGCACTGGCACTCTGTGCCCCTCAGTTTGAACGCATTGACACCATTTGTTTGAAAAATACGGAAAAGGTATTGAAAGCCTATAAGGAAGCGCAGATTTCTTCCTACCAGTTCGCCGGCACGTCGGGCTACGGCTACAGCGACATGGGCCGGGAAAAACTCGATGAAGTCTTTGCCCGGGTCTTTAAGGCTGAAAAAGCCTTGGTACGGCCCCACTTCGTATCGGGAACCCATGCCTTGGCGACGGTCTTACTGTCGCTCCTGCACACGGGCGACCTCATGATGAGCCTCGTCGGCGCCCCATACGACACGATGCAGGGTGTCATCGGCTATGCCCGCCATACGCCGCACTCTTTGAAAGAAATCGGCGTCGGTTATGAAGAAGTACCCTTGAAGGACAACTCTTACGACCTTTCCGGTATCGAACAGCAGGTAGCGGCCAAGCAGCCGAAACTGGTCCTCATCCAGCGTTCTCGCGGCTACAGCACACGGGCATCGCTTACCATTGAAGACCTTGAAAAGATTATCGCCGTCGTCCGCAAGGTCAGCCCCAAGACGATCTGCTTCGTCGATAATTGCTACGGTGAATTTGCTGCGGAACGGGAACCGATTGAAGCCGGTGCCGATATCATTGCCGGTTCGCTTATCAAGAACCCCGGCGGCGGCATTGCTCCGACGGGAGGCTATATCGCCGGCAAGGCCGAACTGGTCGAAGCCGCAGCCGATTACCTGACGGCGCCGGGCCTTGGCGATGAACTCGGTTCTTATGCCGCCGGTTATCGCCTCTTCTTCCAGGGCTTTTTCATGGCTCCCCACGTTACGGCTCAGGCCATCAAAGGGGCTGTCTTTGCAGCAGCGGTCTTTGAAAAAATGGGTTTCCGCGTGTCGCCGGCCGTTACGACGCCCCGCGTCGATTTGATTCAGACCATCTATTTAGAAAACGAACAGAATATGTGCCTCTTTTGCCAAGGAATCCAGGGCTTTTCGCCCGTCGATGCCCATGTAACGCCCATTCCGGATGACATGCCGGGCTATGCCGATAAAATCATCATGGCAGCCGGTGACTTCGTCCAGGGCTCGTCCATTGAGCTTTCGGCCGACGGCCCCATCCGCGACCCTTACATGATTTACCTCCAAGGGGGCATCGTCTTTGAACACAACGTACTGGCTATCTTGAGCGCTGCCCAGTACATTGCCGAACACCGGGAAGGAGCGGCTCATGATTAAGGAAGTCCTGGTCGTCGAAGGCCGGTCTGACGTCGCCCGCATCCGGGCCAGTCAGATCGATGTCGATATGATTACGACCGACGGGTTCAATTTAAAACCCCATACGCTGGAACAGATTCGCTGCGCCTATGAAAAGCGGGGCATCATCATCCTGACCGACCCCGATCGGGCCGGGGAACAGATCCGAAAGTTTCTGACCGACCGCTTTCCCAACGCCAAGCATGCCTTTATTCCCCGAAAAGACGCCATCGCCAACGACGACCTCGGCGTCGAACAGGCATCGCCTGAAGCTATCCGATTGGCCTTGTCCAAGGTTCGCTGCGCCGCTTATGAGCCGCAGGAGACTTTTTCCATGAGCGACCTTACGGGAGCCGGCCTCAACGGCAGTTCTGATGCCAGCGACCGCAGGGCTGAAGTCGGGGCCATTCTCGGCATCGGTTACGGCAATGCCAAGCAGTTTTTGAAACGATTGAATCATTACGGTGTTACCCGCCAAGAGTGGGATCAGGCTATCCGCCAGATTGATGAGGTGAAATAAATGAAAGAAGTCGACTTATCGAATCCCGACGTCGTCCGCTACGTCGTCAACCGCTTTGGCCTGCGCATGAATAAAAAATTGGGGCAGAACTTCCTCATTCGCCACAGTGTTGTCGACGATATCGCCGATGCGGCTGATCTTGAAGAAGGCGATCCCGTCCTTGAAATCGGTCCAGGTATCGGAACCCTGACCCAGGCTTTGGCCGAAACGGGGGCCGCCGTAACCGCCGTCGAATTGGACGACCATCTGCTGCCGGTCCTCGACAAGACCTTGGAGCACTACGACAACGTCCGCGTCGTCCACGGCGATATCATGCGTACGGATATTGAAAGCCTCATGAATCACAAGCCTTTCAAAGTCTGCGCTAATCTCCCGTATTACATTACGACGCCGATCATCATGAAGCTCTTAGAGCAGAAGCTGCCCATCGAGCGCATCGTCGTTATGGTCCAAAAAGAGGTTGCCGAACGGATGGTAGCTGTGCCGGGCCATAAAATCTACGGGGCCTTGTCGGTGTCGGTTCAATATTATACGGAGCCCAAGATGCTCTTTGAAATCTCACCGAAATGCTTCATGCCGGCGCCGGAAGTGACGTCCGCCGTCGTCGCCATGGACGTCCGTAAGGAACCGCCCGTCGAATTGACCGACGAAAAACGCTTCTTCAGCGTCGTCAAAGCCGCCTTCCAGCAGCGGCGGAAAACCTTGTCCAACGCTTTGAAAAATACGGGCATGGCCAAAGAACAGATCGCCAAGGTCCTGGAAGCGGCTAGTATCGACGGCCAGCGCCGCGGTGAAACCCTGTCGCTCCAAGAATTTGCTGACATTGCCAACTATTGGGTAAAAACGACGAAGGGTGAAAGTTTCTAAGGCAAAATTAAAAAAAGGTCACGCTGCCATAAATTATGGCAGACGGATTCCCCATGAAGGAGCTAAGATAATCTCCTTCATAGGGATCGGACCTCTTCCACCCCAAGGAAGCGTGCTGGTAAAGACTCCTTGCAAGCGCATTTTCTGTCGAAGCGGGGGAATTACCTGAAAATTACTTGACGAATAGTATGTGCCGTGATATACTAATTAAGTCTTTTGTGGAGCGGTATCGAAGTGGTCATAACGGGGCTGACTCGAAATCAGTTAGGCCGAAAGGTCTCGTGGGTTCGAATCCCACCCGCTCCGCCATAACGAAGAACCGCATGGATACGCTTATCCATGCGGTTCTTTTTTATCGTCTCATTGATTGTGATGTGAGGAAATATACCCTTATGCGTTTTTTCCTGCATTTGCCATCGGAGATGCCTTCTTTAGCGAGATATATATTCATCGTCGAGATTTGGTTACGTATCTCGTAATCGCCGTCACTCCATCTGTGACGGCGATTCGATGGTTTCCAGCCGTGAGCCTTTCTGAGGGACTCGCGGCTTTTTTTGATGGCCTTTCGATGGTTGCGAGACCATCCTCCTGTCTTCTTATCAGGCGTCGATACCATTTTCTGACGGTACCATGTGGGTATGCTTGACACGCCAAGCGGTCATTTTATTGTATAGCCAGAATCCGTAGATGCCAAAGGTAATCAAGGTGAAGAACCACCATTTGATGTAGTTGCCGAAAAGCTGGGTTCCCGTCCCGTCGAAGTAGAGGCGATGGCCGTCGATAATCGTATTGCGGCAGAGCCAGCTTTGGAACATTACGTATCCCCAAGGATAGGCGATGCCAAGGGTGACGATCGTCAAGAGGCTCATTATCAGGTAGTAACCGATAAAACCGAATACCGAGCCTTCGAACTGAGATTCTTTTGAACCATTCATAGATAACACCTGCTTTCTTTTTATTTGGCGTCATGAGAGCCATCTGCCCCGGAAGGGGAGGGAAGCTGATTATTCCCTAAACCGGATACATTCACTGTTTCTATTATACCAAATTTTTGACTTTATTATACCGTTTATGCAAAATCTTAGTGCGTAGTCAAGGCGGCAGCCATTTCCAATCACCCCTGTACCATAAGCGAATCACAGCGCTTCGACAAACAATCAATAACAGGTATTATTTGTGTCATATCTACGTAAAAACCTCATGAAAGCCTTCATAGCAGCTACAATTTCGGCTGGACTGACTATATTTTTTATGATATAATAACAAAAAGTAATTTTAGTTATCATTTGAAAACTGGAAATGGAGGATGTTACTATGCAGAAAAAAGGAATTTTAATTGCTATGTTTTGGGTTTTAGCCGCAGTCTTACTTCCTATGTCGTCGACTTCTTTTGCCGCTACGATCGTTCCTGCCGGTCAATCGTCTTATTCCGCCGACGCTTTATATGGAACCTATCCGTTTGTCGGCTCCGATGAAGACAGTAACTACTATCTGGATCCTTCCAGCGCTTATTTTGCCAACCGTGAAAGCAGCGTTCCTGCTTTAGGCGGATTGGTTTATAAAGTTAAAAAAGGCAGCGGCGACGTTGCTGTCAGCCAGCTCGATCCGTACAACGTAACTTTCTCGACCTATACGGGCAACTCTGAACGCTATATCTCCGTCGACCGCGTCATGCATAATGGCGTAAACGTCAGACAGGAAATGACGGAAAACAACCAGGCTTTCTTTGACAGCTTATTCTGGAAAATCGCTGATGTCACAGGCGCAACGGAATACTGGAGAACCCACGTCAATAACTAATCTCTCATAGCAATCTCAAACCCTGCAATGAACGTTGCAGGGTTTTTTGCTGTCTATGGCGAAGTTATTAAAAAAGCTGTTTTTGTTTTGAAACGGGTGATCGAATGAAAGCTATGCGGTATGAAGAAGAAGAGTATTTACAGATTGCCGAAATTCAGCACTTTGCTTTCTGTCCGCGGCAGTGGGCTTTGGCCTATCTTGAAGGGCAGTGGCAGGAAAACGTCTTGACCGTCGACGGCCATGCCCTGCATGATAAGGCCCACGATTCCATGAGTCGGGAAAAGCGGAAGGAGAAGATTATCGTACGGGGCATGCGCGTGTATTCCCCGATTTTAGGCATCTCCGGTGATTGTGATATCGTCGAATTTCATCAAAAGAAGGACGGCGTCTTTATCCCTTCCTTTGAGGGAAATTATGAAGTGATTCCCATCGAATACAAGCGGGGCCGGCCGAAGGAGGGCGAAGAAGACGTGCTGCAATTAGCCTTGCAGGCCCTTTGTTTGGAAGATATGTTTTGTACGACCATTCCCTACGGCTATATTTATTACGGGGAAACGAGGCGTCGTCAGAAAACGGTGTTTTCCGAGCAGCAGCGGGAGACGACTCAGCAGCTTTTAAGCAAGATGCGCCAATATATTAAAAACGGCTATACGCCTAATGTGCGGCGCCGCAAGGGCTGTCGAAAGTGTTCCTTAGCGAATGTTTGCCTGCCGAAATTAAAAGAGGATACTTCTGTTCAAGATTATTTAGAAAAGAGGCTGGTAGAATGAAGCCTTTATTGAATACACTTTTTGTAACGACGGACGGGGTTTACCTCTCTTTAGATGGGGAAAACATCGTCGTATTGAAAGATCAGGCCGCCTTGGCTCGATTCCCCCTCCATAATTTTGAGCAAATCACGACTTTCAGCTATTTGGGCGCCAGCCCGGCCCTCATGAAGAAGTGTGCCGATATGAACATTGCCCTGAATTTTATGTCCCCTCAGGGGCGTTTTCAGGCGCGGGTCATTGGTAAGAGCAACGGCAACGTTCTCCTTCGAAAAGAGCAGTATCGCTGATCTGACAGCGAAGAAAAGTGTCTGCCTTTGGCGCGGGCCTTTATTTTAGGCAAACTCTATAACGGCCGTTGGGTATTGGAGCGGATGATGCGCGATCATGAGATGAGGATTCCCTTGGAGGATTTTCAAAAGACATCGTGCCTTATGAAGGATGCTTGCCAGTCCCTGATGTCGGCTTCTGATTTAGGCGGAATCCGGGGAATTGAAGGCCAGGCCGGAGCGGCTTACTTCTCCGTTTTTGATGCCATGATCCTGAATCAAAAAGACGATTTTTTCTTTACCGAGCGAAACCGGAGGCCGCCCCTCGATCGAATGAACTGCTTACTGTCCTTTTTATACGCTATGCTGGCCAACGATGCCGGTGCGGCCTTAGAAGGCGTGGGCCTCGATTCCTACGTAGGATTTTTGCATCGCGACCGGCCGGGACGCCAGTCCCTGGCCTTGGATCTGATGGAAGAACTGCGGCCAGTCATGGTGGACCGCACGGCCCTGGCCATGGTCAATACCAAGAAAATCAAGGGCAGTGACTTTTATGAGGAAGACGGGGGTGCCGTTTTGTTGACCGATGAAGGGCGCCGTAAAGTCCTGTCGTATTGGCACGATCACAAAGAGGAAACGATTCAGCACCCCTTCTTACAGGAAAAGATGAAATGGGGCCTCGTTCCTCATGCACAGGCGTTATTATTGGCACGATATCTGCGCGGTGATTTAGACGGATATCCGCCGTTTATGTGGAAGTAGGGATGATCATGTATGTCTTAATCACGTACGATATCAGTACCGTCGACAGTGCCGGGAAAAGCCGCCTGCGAAAGGTGGCCAAGGTCTGTCAGAATTATGGGCAGCGCGTCCAAAACTCTGTCTTTGAATGTAAAGTCGATCCGGCTCAGTGCAAAACCTTGGAGTTGAAGTTGATCAAAATCATTGAAGAAGAGACGGACAGCCTGCGGTTCTATTACTTGGGAAAGACGAAAGAATTGAAGGTAAAACACGTTGGGGCTAAGCCTGCTTATGATATCGAAAGTACACTCATTATATAAGGTGCGAAAGAAGAGCAAACGTGACCTTTTGACCTGTTTGTGGCTTTTTCGGGCGTAAGAAAACGAAAGTAGGGTGAGAAGAAAGTATAATTTCGGATATCCGTGGAAGTGCAGTCCAATTTTTCCCGATAATAACGGAGAAAATATTGAATGTTGCTGTCGCACCCATTCGGGTGTGTGGATTGAAACATGGCGATTCTTTCGCATATTTTCGTCTTATAGAGTTGCACCCCTTCGGGTGCGTGGATTGAAACTTGTAATGCGTCAAGATTCGTCAATAACGGCACGTCGCACCCCTTCGGGTGTCTGAATGGAAACATCTCCCTTGTTGGGCAAGGATTGTGAAATATGGTATACTTAACAGGTATTAGTGAGGAGTGATCTTTTGAAAGGTATTGTATTGGCTGGCGGAAGTGGAACCCGGCTGTATCCGCTGACGACGGTGACGTCGAAACAGTTATTGCCGGTCTATGATAAGCCCATGATTTATTATCCCTTGTCGACGTTGATGTTGGCCGGGATTCGGGATATTTTGATTATTTCTACGCCGACGGATTTGCCCAACTTTGAACGCCTTCTCGGCGACGGCTCTCATTATGGTATCCACTTGAGCTACAAGGTACAGCCGTCTCCTGATGGCTTGGCTCAGGCCTTTATTCTTGGTGAAGAATTCATCGACGGCGAACCCTGCGCCATGATTCTCGGCGACAATATTTTCTACGGTGCCGGCCTGACCCGCCACTTGCAGCAGGCGGCTAAGATGCATGAAGGGGCTACCGTTTTTGGCTACTACGTCGACGATCCGGAACGCTTCGGCGTCATTGAATTTGACGGCGAAGGCAAGGCGATTTCTATCGAAGAAAAACCGCAGCAGCCGAAGTCAAACTATGCCGTAACGGGCCTTTATTTCTATGACCACCATGTCTGTGAATACGCCAAGCAGGTCAAACCTTCGGCCCGCGGTGAACTGGAAATTACGGACTTGAACAAGATCTATTTGGAAAAGGGAAAACTCGATGTCGTCACCCTCGGTCGGGGCTATGCCTGGCTCGATACGGGAACCGTCGACAGCCTGAGCGAGGCCTCGTCTTTCGTAAAGGCCGTAGAAAATCGGGCCGGCATTCAAATCGCCGCCTTAGAAGACATTGCCTATGGTCATGGTTGGATTACCAAGGAAGTCCTCGAAGAAAGTGCTGAAAAATATGGCAAGAGTCCTTACGGGCAGTATTTGAAAAAAGTCGCCGAAGGCCGCTTCCTGCGCGACGAATAACTGCATGGCACGAGGACGTGCTGTTTACCGAATACATCGAGAAATGGGAGGAACTTTTTCATGAATATCATCGTCACCGGCGGTGCTGGATTTATTGGCTCTAATTTTGTCTTTCATATGTTAAAAACACATCCTGAAGATCGGATTATTTGCCTCGATAAATTGACTTACGCCGGCAATCTGTCTACGCTGCAGCCGGTCATGGACCAGCCGAATTTTCGCTTCGTCAAAGCCGATATCTGCGACCGCAAGGCCGTCTATCAACTCTTTGAAGAAGAAAAGCCCGGTATGGTCGTCAATTTTGCCGCTGAATCCCATGTCGACCGCTCGATTGAAAATCCTTCGATTTTCTTAGAAACGAATATCATGGGTACGGCAGTCCTCATGGATGCCTGCCGCAAGTACGGCATCAAGCGTTATCACCAGGTTTCGACGGACGAAGTCTACGGCGATTTGCCCTTAGATCGGCCGGACCTGTTCTTTACGGAAACGACGCCGATTCACGCTTCGAGCCCGTACAGCTCGTCGAAGGCGTCGGCTGATTTATTGGTTTTGGCCTATCATCGAACCTACGGACTTCCGGTGACCATCAGCCGCTGCTCCAATAACTACGGACCCTACCATTTCCCAGAAAAATTGATTCCCCTTATGATCATCAACGCTTTGAAGGATAAAGCGCTTCCGGTTTACGGCGACGGCCTCAATGTCCGCGACTGGCTCTATGTCGAAGATCACTGCCGGGCTATCGACCTCATCCTCCAAAAAGGTCGGGTCGGCGAAGTCTACAACGTCGGCGGCCATAATGAAATGAAGAACATCGACATCGTCACTTTGATCTGCCGGGAACTGGGGAAGGACGAAAGCCTCATTCAGCACGTGAGCGACCGCAAAGGGCACGATCGCCGCTACGCTATCGATCCGACGAAGATTCATGACGAACTGGGATGGCTGCCGGAAACGAAATTTGCCGACGGCATCAAAAAGACCATCGCCTGGTACTTAGACCATAAGGATTGGTGGCAGCCCATCGTATCCGGTGAATACCAGAATTATTATCAAGAGATGTACGGTCATCGTGGTTAAGACCGATGAAGGAGATACTATGAAAATTTTTGTAACCGGGGTCAACGGACAACTGGGACATGACGTAATGAATGAATTAGCCCGTCGTGGCCACGTCGGAATCGGCAGTGATTTGGCACCTGCCTACAGCGGTATCGCCGACGGCTCGGCTGTCACCAAGGCGCCCTATCGCCCTTTAGATATTACGGATAAAGATGCTGTCGCCCAGGTCTTACATGAGGTCCGCCCTGACGCCGTGATTCACTGCGCCGCTTGGACGGCTGTCGATATGGCCGAAGATGACGGCTTAGTCGATAAGGTTCGCGCCGTCAATGCCGGCGGGACCCAGCACATTGCCGATGTTTGTAAGGCGTTAGACTGCAAGATGCTCTATCTCAGCACGGACTACGTCTTTAATGGCCAGGGAAGTGAGCCCTGGCAGCCGGACTGCCGCGATTACCAGCCCCTTAATGTCTATGGACAGACTAAACTTGAAGGAGAATTGGCCGTATCCCAGACTCTTGAAAAATACTTCATCGTCCGCATCGCCTGGGTTTTCGGCAAGAACGGCAAGAATTTCGTCAAGACCATGCTAAATGTCGGTAAGACCCACGATACGGTCCGCGTCGTCAACGATCAGATCGGGACGCCGACGTATACCTTTGATTTGGCGCGCCTCCTCGTCGATATGATTGAAACCGACAAATACGGCTACTACCATGCGACCAATGAAGGGGATTACATTTCGTGGTACGACTTTACCTGCGAAATCTATCGCCAAGCCGGCTATACGACTCAGGTTGTTCCCGTTACGACGGCCGAATACGGCTTGTCGAAGGCTAAACGGCCCTTCAATTCGCGCCTGGACAGAAAGAAACTCGTCGAAGCCGGGTTTACGCCCCTTCCCGATTGGAAGGACGCCTTGAAGCGCTATTTACAGTAATGGCCTGATACGGGTTTTACGAGCATACAAAGGAGAGACAGATACATGGGGCAGATTACAGTAGAAAAAAATGTCGGAAATATTGAAGGCCTTTGCATCATTACACCGGCCGTTCACGGAGATGACCGCGGCTTCTTTATGGAAACTTATAATCAGCGGGATATGGAAGAAGCCGGTTTTCATATCAACTTCGTTCAGGACAACCAGTCCATGTCGACCAAAGGCGTCTTGCGGGGCCTTCACTTTCAAAAACAGTTTCCCCAGTGCAAATTAGTTCGCGCCGTCCGGGGCAGCGTTTTTGACGTTGCCGTCGACCTTCGCCGCCAATCGAAGACTTACGGTAAATGGTATGGTGTCGAACTGACGGCAGAGAATAAGAAGCAGTTCCTCATCCCCGAAGGATTTGCTCATGGCTTTTTGGTCCTCAGCGACGTCGCTGAATTTTGCTATAAGGTCAATGATTTCTGGCATCCCAACGATGAAGGCGGGATGGCTTGGAACGATCCTGAAATCGGCATTGCCTGGCCCGGCCTGAAGGGCAGCTATCCCGGAAATTCCGGTGCGGCCGGCTATACCCTGGCTGACGGGACGCCCCTTACGATGAGCGACAAAGACCAGAAATGGTTGGGACTGAAAGACACCTTTTCCTTTTAATCGATTGTAAAGCCCCTTTTTCTTCGAGGCAGCAGCGAGGTGAAGCCTATGCAGAACATCATCGCCGTCATTTGGGACTTCGATAAGACTCTCATCGACGGAAATATGCAGGATCCGATTTTTGAAGAATACCATATCGATAAGACCGAGTTTTGGAAAGAAGTCAATGCCCTGCCGGCAAAATACGCCGAAGAGGGCATCCGGGTCAATGGCGATACGATTTATTTGAATCAGTTCATCAACGAAACGCGCAAAGGAACTTTTAAGGGTCTGAACAACGAAAAGCTCCGCGGTTTTGGCCAAAAACAGAAGTATTATCCCGGCGTTCCCGATATTTTTAAGAACCTCAAAGCTGTCGTGGAAAACAATCCCCGCTATCAGGAATACAATATCAAGGTAGAACACTATATCGTCAGCACGGGGATGTTGGCCATTATCAAAGGGTCGGCCGTCATGCCTTATGTCGAAGCGATTTGGGGCTGTGAATTCATCGAGGACGTCGACGAAAATCAGCAGAAGGTCATCAGTGAAATCGGCTACACCATCGACAATACGACCAAGACTCGGGCCCTGTTTGAAATCAACAAAGGCGTTCCCCAGCGTCCTGATATCGATGTCAACGCCAAGATGTCCGACGCCTATCGCCGCGTGGCTTTCCCCAATATGATTTACATTGCCGACGGACCCAGTGACGTACCGGCCTTTTCGGTCATCAATAAATTCGGCGGTGCGACCTTTGCCATCTATCCCAAGGGAAATGATACGGCCTTCCAACAAGTCAATCAGCTGCGCGAAGACGGCCGCATCGATATGTATGCCGAAGCGGACTATCGCGAAGGGACGACGGCCTATATGTGGCTGACCCATAAAGTCGATGAAATGGCACGACGCATCTACTTTGCTGAAAAAGAAAGCCTCGAAGGCGCCATCTCGTCGGCACCGAAACACTTAGTTTAATAAAAGGATGATAGTAAAAAGCCCTTCACAGGCAGGTGCGAAGCTTGCTCATGAAGGACTTTTTTTGGTTCTGTAAAATTGGGTACGGGATAGTATTTTGACGGCAGAGGCTCATTCGCCTAAGGCGTAGAGGATGTCGGCCGCGACGGCGTTTAGGTTATAGCGGCTGGTGTAGCAGACCATCGTGCCTTGCGAGGCCGCCTGTTGACAGGCTTTTCGGACTAGGGCGTGGCCGGTGTGATTGGTGTTGATGATCAGGATGTCGGCGCCATGTAGTTTTTGGTCGTCGAAATTCTTGTTTTCCAGAATCGTCCAATCGGGAAAGCGAGTCTTGATTTTTTCATGCCACAAATCGTTGCCGCCGGCAACACAGACCGTAAGGGCATCGGCGGCTTTTTCAAGGCGTGCCGTATAGTCATCGGGCAGGGGGAAGGCACCTTGTTCTAAATCCTCTTGGGGACAGCGGGCTTCCCATTCTTGGATGGACTGCTCCAAGGTCTTTACATAGCCGTCGTAATTTTCCTGCAAGGCTTGAAAGGCTGCCTTGGTCTGTATCAATTCGTCGCGCAGGCTGGCGGCTTCATCGTCGGCGACAGGCGGCGTATCGTTATAGACGAGTCGTATCAGTCCCAGCCCCAAGGCGATTTGACCGGCCGTATCGAGCGCCCCGGCCAGTTTCAAGACTTCGGCTGTATCCGAAGGCACGGCTGTATCGGTAACGGCAATGCGGCCGCGGACCTTGTGGCCCTTGATTGCTGTCGGCCGGGTGAATTGCTCCATCGTTATTACGGCAATCCGCTTTGCTTCGCCATTGTCGATGCGGTGCAGGGTATACTCGGCCTTGCGCGGCGTAAAGCTTTCCTGAGTCAGCCGGCACTGACCGGCCATATCGCCTGTCTGGTCGGGAAAGGTTACGACGGGATTATCTTTTACCTTTTGCCATAATCGAGCCGTCGGGATCGCGCGGCCGGCAAGACAGATGGCTTCGCCGTAAGGCAGGAAACGTTCTTCGCCGCGGCAGGACAGTCCCGAAAATGAATTTGTATAGAGAATCTGCGTGATTTTCATGATGAAACTCCTCGTAATGCTGGAATGTTTCTATTATAAGCCATTCCGCTGAGGAATGTAAGGCGTAAAATAAAGCGATAGGACGGTTTTGATAGAAAAACACAGCTCCTTTCCCGAATAGCTGCCATATAAGGGATGGAAGTGGGAATCATTGGCCTCGATACAAAAGAAAGAAGCGAAACAATACCTTTTCGAAGTCACTCCTTAACAGGTGCGTGGATTGAAACTTGTCCCGGTGAGCGATTTTCGTCCCCCGTTGTAGTCGCACCTTAATGGGGAGTGAAGTGTGACTGATACGGTATTTTTCTGTACAAAAAAAGAGGCTGTACGCCATGAGTTGTTTTCACGGGATACAGCCTTTTTTCATGTATCTTCTTAGAGGAAGATATATTTTAATACGAAGATGACGGCTAGGATGTACATGAGCAGGGAAATCTTTTCCCGCTTGTTGGTCAAGACGTTGATGAAGACATACGAGATGATGCCGAAGGAGATACCTTCTGAAATGCTGTAGCAGAAAGGCATGGCAATGATCGTAATGTATGCCGGAATGGATTCGCTGAAGTCGTCAAAGTCGATGCCGACGACGGAGGTCAGCATGAGGAAGCCGACGATGACCAGGGCCGGTGCCGTAGCAAAGGCCGGGATGGCCATGAAGAACGGCGATAAGAAGAGGGACAGGGCGAAGAGGATGGCTACGCAGACCGCCGTAAGACCGGTGCGGCCGCCTTCACTGACGCCGGTAGCACTTTCGACGAAGGTCGTCGTCGTGCTGGTGCCGATGAAGGCACCGACGGTCGTTGCCACAGCGTCGGCTAAGAGGGCGCCTTTGATGCGGGGCAGACGGCCATTTTCGTCGAGCATGTTAGCCTTGGACGATACGCCGATGAGGGTTCCCAAGGTGTCGAAGATATCGACGAAGAGGAAGGCGAACATGACGACTAAGAAGTCCAGGCTGAAGACGCGGCTGAAGTCGAGCTGACCAAAGATCGGGCTCAGGCTGGCCGGGGTAAAGGCAGCGGCACCGCCGGAAAGGTCGGGGATGACGCTGAACATTTTTAATTCCGGATTGGGGACGTAGAGGCCGGTCAGTTCGCAGATGATGGCCAGAATCCATGTGAAGAGGATACCCCAGAGGATGTTGCCGCGGACCTTTTTGACCATTAAGACACCGGTAAACATGATACCGATCATGGCCAAGAGAACCGTGATGCCCACAGTATTGAAGGTGCCCGTAGCAGCGGACTGTTTAAAGGAGAAGAGGGCGATTTTCGTTGCCGGATTGGCGACGATGATCTGGGCATTCAAAAGGCCGATAAGGGCGATGAAGAGGCCGATACCGGCAGATACTGCCTTTTTCAAGGTCATGGGGATGGCGTTGAAAATCGCTTCGCGGACATTGGTCAGGGACAAGACGATGAAGATGATCCCTTCTACGAAGACGGCTGCCAAGGCCATTTCCCAGGTGTAGCCCATCTGCAGTACGACGGTAAAGGCAAAGAAGGCATTGAGCCCCATGCCCGGTGCTAAGGCGAAGGGATAGTTGGCAAAAACGGCCATGCACAAGGTCCCGATGAGGGAGGCCAGGGCCGTTGCCGTCAAGACGGCGCCTTTATCCATGCCGGCGGCGCTCATGATCGTCGGGTTGACGGCCAGAATGTAAGCCATAGTCATAAACGTCGTAATCCCAGCTAGGATTTCGGTGCGGACCGTCGTGCCGTTTTCACGAAGGTGAAAAATACGGTCGAGAAAAGACGGTTGGTTTTCCATAACTTGTTCACACTCCTTTTTTTAATTCTGCCATATAATATAATAAATAATGACAAGCAGATATTATGGAATATTATCATTATAGGGGCTTTAGCCTATTTGGGCAATACTTTTGTCAAAAAAAGCCATTGTATGGTACAATGAGTCAGAACGATAAAATACATGATATTAATGAAATAAGGGGGTACATTATGACAGTGACGCGGAATCAATTAAAGCGGCGTATTGCTGTGGCCCGGGGCCTTGAACCGGGAGACCTTGTCATTAAAGATTGCCATATTGTAGATGTATATACACAGACCACGAGAAAGGGGGATATCGTCGTTTCCGATGGCGTCATTGCCGGCGTCGGCGGTCCTTATGAGGGGAAGACGGTCATCGATGCCAAAGGGGCCTATGCTGCACCAGGCCTCATCGAAAGCCATATCCATATCGAGTCCTGTTACGTCAGTCCCGAAGAGTTCGGCCGGCTGGTCGTACCTTTTGGAACGACGACCATCGTTGCCGACCCGCATGAAATCGTCAACGTCTGCGGCTTGAAAGGCTTGGATTACATGATGAAGGCTGCGGACGAAACGGCCCTCGACATTCATTTTATGGTGCCGTCCTGTGTGCCGGCGACGCCTTTTGACCACAGCGGGGCGACCCTCGAAGCGAAGGATATGGAAGCGCCGTTGGCCGATGACCGCATCCTCGGCGTTGGTGAATTCATGAACTGCCCGGGCATCCTTGAAGGACAGGATGCCGTGCTGGATAAACTGATTACGGCCTATGGCACGGGAAAACCGATTGATGGCCACAGCCCCGGCGTCCATGGCAAGGACCTGCAGGCTTATATATCGGCTCAGATCCTGACCGACCACGAATGCTTCAGTAAAAGCGATGCCGAAGAACGGGTCCAGTCCGGGATGTATGTCCTGCTGCGAAACGGTTCGGCCTGCCACGATTTGCCGAAACTCGTTAAGGCCGTGACACCGGCAAGCCTCAGGCGGTTTCTCCTGTGCTCCGACGATCTTCATCCCAAGACGATTTTTGAAAAAGGCCACCTCAATGAACATCTGCGGCTCTGCGTCGCCGCCGGTCTCTCGCCGGAAGCGGCCATCACCATGGGCACCTTAAACGCGGCTGACTGCTATCACTTCGATGACCGCGGCGCCTTGGCACCGGGGAAACGGGCCGACATCGTCCTCTTTGAAGATCTTAAGGACTTCAAGGTAAAAGCTACCTTTATCGAAGGGCAGAAGGTCGCTGAAAACGGTGAGTACCTCCGACCCTTTACGCGGGCTGATTATAGTTCTGTCGGCAGTTCGGTAACGATTGCCGATTTCTCGGAAGAAAAGCTGGTCATGCATTTACAGAGCGACCATGTACGGACTATCGATATCATGCCCGGCGGCGTCGTGACTGGAAAAGGGGAGGCTCACATTCGCCGCGATGAAAAAGGCGACTTCATCTTCGATGAAAAGGACGATATCATTAAAGTTGCCGTCGTCGAACGCCATCACGGTACGGGCAATGTCGGTCTCGGCCTGCTCCGCGGCTATGGCCTTAAAAAAGGAGCCGTTGCCGTTTCTATCGCCCACGACTCGCATAATATCATCGTCACTGGCGCCAGCAACAAGGACATGGCCGCTGCCGTCGAAGTCTTGGATAAACAGAAGGGCGGCATGGTTGCTATCCTCGACGGCCAGGTATTGGCGGCTATCCCGCTGCCCATTGCCGGATTGATGAGTGATAAACCGGCGGCTGAAGTCGACGCTGCCATGGATGACCTTTACGATAAGGCCCGCCGTATCTTAGGCGTCAGTGCCGACGTCGATGTCATCATGACCTTGTGCTTCATGAGCCTGCCGGTCATTCCGAAACTTAAATTACTCGATACGGGATTATTCGACGTCGAGGCTTTTGATTTTGTCCCGGTTGAACTGTCCTGAAACTAAATGATGTGTCCTGTCTTTGAAAAAACACAGTGGTATATGCTATAATGAAATAAAGTATACCCAATGTGATAGGAAGCCTGACCGCAGGCTTCCTGCAAAGACGGCGCCTTTTTGAAACGGCGCTTTTCATACGGGGCAGGAAACACATTCCATCATAGAAAGAAGGGACCTCGCATAAGGGACAGCTTGTGCGGTATCCCTTTTTTTAGAGTCTTGTTGGAAGAGAAGGAGAAGTGAGAATGGCAAAAGAATTGATTTATTTGGACAATGTATCCAAATCCTATGAGGGGCATCTGGTATTAGACGAGCTGAATCTTACGATTTCAGAAAATTCATTTGTCACCCTTCTAGGACCCAGCGGCTGCGGCAAGACGACGACCTTGCGGCTCCTTGCCGGTTTTGAAACACCTGATAAGGGAAGAATCCTCTTTGATGGGAAGGATATTACCCAGCTGCCGCCCAATCGGCGTCAGGTCAATACGGTGTTCCAGAATTATTCCCTTTTTTCGCATATGGACGTGGCCGAGAATATCGCCTTCGGGCCCAAGATTCACGGCAAGCCCCGCGACTACATCCGCGATAAGATTCGCTATGCCTTGAAACTGGTCAACCTCGACGGCTATGAACACGCCAACATCGTCGACCTCTCCGGCGGTCAGCAGCAGCGCGTGGCCATTGCCCGAGCCATCGTCAATGAACCGCGGGTCCTGCTTCTCGACGAACCGCTCAGCGCCTTGGACCGCAAGCTGCGCCGCAGTATGCAGCTGGAACTCATTAAGATCAAAGAAGAGCTGGGCATTACCTTCGTCTTCGTTACCCACGATCAGGAAGAGGCCCTCAGCATGTCCGACATCGTCGTCGTCATGAACCAAGGCTATATCCAGCAGATCGGCACTCCGGAAAGCATCTATAATGAACCGGAAAACGCTTTCGTGGCCGACTTCATCGGCGACAGCAACATCGTCGATGGCCTCATGGTCCACGACAAATTGGTCCGCATTGCCGACTACGATTTCGAATGCGTCGACGTCGGCTTCGGCACCAATCGTCCCGTCGATGTCCAGATCCGACCGGAAGACATGGAACTGCGGCCGGCCCGTGAAGGCGGCTTTAACGGCGTCGTCACCAAAGTCATCTTTGAGGGCATGAACTACAACATCACCATTCAGGCCCGGAATATTGAATGGCTGGTCAAGTCGACGAAGAACTATGAACCGGGTGACGAAGTCAGCCTGGAAGTCGATCCTTTTAATATCCAAATCATGAATAAACCGGAATCCGAAGACGAAAGGGCGATGGAAAATGATTAATTCGGCAGCGATCCGCAATCTGTTTACGTTGCCCTTTCTCATTTGGGCAATCCTGTTTATCTTCTGTCCCCTGGTGGCCATTGCCTGGTACGGCTTGACCGACAGCAGCGGGACCTTTACCCTGGCTAATATCAGCCTCATTGCTCACTGGGAATATTTGAAATCCCTGGAACTGTCCTTACTCCTGGCCCTGGTCAGTACGGCGGTCTGCCTCCTCGTGGCCTATCCGCTGTGCCTCATCCTGACTGAAGAGAAGCGGAGTAAGAGTACCCTTTTGTTTCTGTTGTTCGTCCTTCCCATGTGGATGAACTCCATGCTGACGACCATGGCCTGGCAGACGATCCTCGAAAAGAACGGCATCCTCAATCAGTTCCTGCGCCTCTTGTCGCTGCCCGACGTCATGCTCATCAATACGCCGTCGGCCATCGTCATCGGCATGATTTATAACTTTCTGCCCTATATGATTCTGCCCCTCTACGTATCCTTAAGTAAAATCAACCGCAACGTCATCGCCGCCGCCCGTGACCTGGGAGCCAGCTCCTGGCAGACCTTCACCAAGGTCATCCTGCCCCTGTCCCTGCCCGGCGCCATCAGCGGCATTACCATGGTCTTTATTCCGTCACTGACGACGTTCTTCATCAGCGGCCTCTTAGGGGGCAACAAGGTCCTCCTCATCGGCAACATCGTCGAACAGGAATTTACCATGGCTTACGACTGGCACTTAGGGAGCGGCTTATCCCTGGTGCTGATGCTGTTCATCATCGTCAATATGGTCATGACGGCTTACTTTGACCGCAGTGAAGGGCAGGTGAAGAAGTGATGGAAAAATGGAAAAAAGGCTACGTTGCCTTAGTCGTTCTCTTTCTCTACGCGCCCATCGGCGTCCTCATTGCCCAGTCCTTCAACGCCAGCCGTTATCGCGGCCACTGGACGGGGTTCACCTTGCAGTGGTACGGCGAACTCTTTGAAAATGAAGGCATCCTCGAAGCCCTGCAGAATACGATTACCATCGGCCTGACGTCGGCAGCCATTGCAACCGTCCTGGGCCTCATTACCTGCATGGCCCTGCGCGGCATGGGACGCAAGCAGCGCTCAGTCCTCCTCGGGGTGGCCAGTTTACCTCTTTTAAATGCCGATATCGTCACCGGGATTTCACTGATGCTGCTCTTTCTCGGCATGGGGCTGCGCCTTGGCTATGGTTCGATTCTCATGGCCCACGTCGTCTTTAACCTGCCTTATGTCATCTTGTGCATCATGCCCCAGTTCTTGTCCCTGGACCGCAGCTGCTACGACGCGGCCCGCGACCTCGGGGCCACGCCTTTCGTTGCCTTTCGCCGCGTCGTCCTGCCGGAACTTCGGCCCAGCCTGTTAGCTGGTTTCATGCTGGCCTTTACCATGTCTGCCGACGATTTCATCATCACCCACTTTACCAAGGGGGCCGGCATCGATACCCTGCCGACGGAAATTTACGCCGAATTAAAATTGGGCATCCATCCGGAAATGTATGCCCTGTCGACACTGGTATTCGTCTTTGTCTTGGTCTTTGCGGTCTTGCTTACGGTAAACCGCAAGCGATTGGCCTTGGGACGAGATTTGTAAAGGGAGGCCTGTCATGAAATATATTCGACTGCTCCTCATGGGACTCTTGTGTATCCTGGCCTTATCGGGCTGCGGGTTCCTGGAAGGGGAGGAAGACGGCGATAACGTCGTCTACGTCTATAACTGGGGGGACTATGTCGACCCCGATACGATTACACAGTTTGAAGAAGAAACGGGTATCCACGTCATCATGGATGAATTCGATACCAACGAAAGCATGTATCCGTTAGTCGCGGCAGGGGCTGAACGCTACGATGTCATCTGCCCGTCGGACTATATGATTCAAAAGATGATCCACAATGGATTGCTGCAGCCCATCGATTACTCCAAGCTGCCCAACGCCCGGCAGTACGTCGGCCAGCAGTTCTGGCAGCAGTCGGAATTCTTCGACCCAGGCAACCGCTATTCCGTGCCTTACTGTTGGGGGACCGTCGGCATCGTCTATAACAAGACCATGGTCGATGACCCCGTCGACAGCTGGTCGATTTTGTGGAATGAAAAGTATAAGAATGAAATCATCATGCAGGATTCGCCGCGCGATTCCTTCATGGTCGCCTTGAAACTCCTCGGTTATTCCCTCAATACGACGGATCCCGCGCAAATTGCCCAGGCCAGAGACCTGCTCATTGCCCAGAAACCCCTGGTTCAGGCCTACGGCATCGACGATGTCAAAGATAAGCTCGTCTCCGGTGAAGCGGCCATGGGTGTCGTCTTTTCCGGCGAAGCCCTTCGGATGATTTTGGCCAACCGCAATTTGGAATACGTCATTCCGAAAGAAGGGACTAACCTTTGGATCGATTCCTGGGTCATTCCTAAGAATGCAGCTCACGTCGAAAACGCTCATAAGTTCATCGACTTCATGAGCCGTCCCGACATTGCTTTGAAGAACTTTGAATATCTGACTTATTCGACGCCGAACATTGCCGTTCCGGAAATGGAAGAAGATGAAGATTATAAGGATAATCCCGTCGTATTCCCGCCGAGAGAAGCCTATGCCGGTCAGGAAACGTACCGCTATTTGGGCGAACGGGAAGATAAGTATTACAACGATCAGTGGATCCAGGTAAAAGTCTGGTAGATAACTAAAAAGGACTGACCCGAAAGGGGCAGTCCTTTTTTGATGCTTGGTTGAGATTAGATTTTTTTGCCTGTCAGCATTTCATAGGCTTCTTCGTATTTTTCAATCGTCTTGTCGATGACGTCCTGGGGCAGGAGGTAGTCGCTGTCCGGGTTGGCTTTGAGCCAGTCGCGGACGAACTGTTTGTCATACGACGGCTGGCTTTGGCCGGCTTTATAGCCTTCGAGAGGCCAGAAGCGGGAGCTGTCCGGCGTAAGCATTTCGTCGCCTAAGACGATGGTGCCGTTTTCGTCGAGGCCGAATTCGAATTTCGTGTCGGCGATGATGATGCCCTTGGAGAGGGCGTATTCAGCACATTTTTTATAGAGGGCAATGGTGTAATCGCGAATCTTTTCGGCGTATTCCATGCCTTTTCCCGGGAAAACTTTGTCGATGTAAGCGGCGCCTACTTCGAGGGAGACGTTTTCATCGTGGTCACCGAGTTCAGCCTTGGTGCTCGGCGTGAAGATCGGTTCCGGGAGTTTTTCTGATTCTGTGAGGCCTGCCGGTAATTTAATGCCGCAAACCGTACCGTTCTGCTGATAGCTTTCCCAGCCGCTGCCGGTGATGTAGCCACGAACGATGCATTCCATGGGGATCATCGTCAGTTTCTGGCATTTCATGCTGTTGCCGACGAACTGTTCCTGCTGGAAGAATTCCGGCATATCAGCATTGTCGACAGAAATCATGTGGTTCGGGATGATGTCGGACGTCATATCGAACCAAAATTTGGACATCTGCGTCAGGATGGCGCCCTTTTTGGTGATCTTGTTTTTCAGGATATGGTCGAAAGCGGAAATGCGGTCCGTTGCAACCATGATGATGCTGTCACCTGCGTCATAGACTTCACGTACTTTACCGGATTTAAAAGGGGTGTATTCTTTCATCTTGTCTGGCCTCCATGATTCAGAACTATTCAATTTATTTTTGAACACTAATATCATAGCATATTTTAAGGAAATAAAAAAGAAGCCCGAAGGCTCCTTTTTTAAGCTCATCCCGTAAGGGAAGCGATTTATTTCAGATAATAGGTGATGTTGACCGTCTGGCTCAGGGTGTTGGTACCCGATTCGATGGGTGCTGCGTCGGCTTCCATCTTGACGGCACGCAGGTTCATACCGCCGTAAGCGCGGCTGTAGGACGGGCTGGTTCCGGAGATGTTGATTTCTTTTACAGCGCCGAGCTGCGTACCGGAAGCGGCAGCTGCTGCCTGAGCGGCACGCTGGCCGTTGTGGACGGCTTCTTTAATGAGATTGTCTTTAATCTGATCGGAATGTTCGTTGGTGAAGCGGATGTTGTCGATCTGGTTGGCACCGAGGTTGCCGGCTTTGCCGATGACCTGGGAGATGAGGCTGAGGTCACTGACTTTGACGGTCAGGCTGTTGGTTACCGTATAGGATACGACTTTAGCGCCTTTTACGTCATAGTTCGGCGACATGTAAAAGCCGGTAGTCTTCAGGTTGTCGGCCGGGATGCCCATAGCCTTGATGGCATTGGTGACGTTGGTCATGACTTGATTATTCTGAGTACGAGCCTGCTGGGCGTCAGCAGCGGTGCTGGACGTACCGATCGTGATATAAGCCGTATCCGGGGCGACTTCCTGCTGGGCGTAACCGGTGACGGTGACGACCGACGGCTGAGGGCCTTCAGCAAGGGCTTGGGGTGCGGTGATAAAGAGAGACGATGCGAGCATAGCGGCCACGACGAGGCCTTTTAAAGATATCTGTTTCATAGTAAATACCTCCTTTATGTAATTGTATCGATTATATCATATTTAATGGGGAATATCCACTCCCAAAAGAAAATCCGGACATTTGTCTACTTCAAATATTACAAAAGTATTGCATTTTTGGGCCGGCCATACTATAATATTTAGAGATACATAATGAAAGCTAGGGGAGCCTTCGGGCTGAGAAAAGTGCTGGATTACACTTGACCCTTTACCTGATGCGGATAATGCCGCCGGAGGGAAGCTTTACGGGATTATAAAGCTCACCTGCGGAGGCCGCATGGTGGGCTTTTTTTATGGCAATCGTATTTTCTATATAGGAGGATTTTATAATGGATTACACAACACAAATGGATGCGGCCCGCAAGGGTATCGTAACGCCGCAGATGAAGGTCGTCGCTGAAAAGGAAAAGATGGCCATGGAAAAATTGATGGCTCTCGTCGCCAGCGGCAAGGTCGCCATTCCGGCCAATAAGATGCACGAAAGCCTGTCGGCAGAAGCCGTCGGCCAGGACTGCCGCACCAAGATCAACGTCAACTTAGGCGTGTCTCCGGAACACAATAACCATGAAGAAGAACTGCAGAAGGTGCAGAATGCCATCGATATGAAGGCTGAAGCCATCATGGACTTGTCCAACTTCGGCAAGACCCGCGACTTCCGCCGTAAATTAGTCAAGATGTCGACGGCCATGATTGGGACCGTCCCCATGTACGATGCCGTTGGCATGCTCGATAAAGATTTGAAAGACATCAGCGTCGATGAATTTTTCTCCGTCGTCGAACAGCACGCCGAAGACGGTGTCGATTTCATGACCATCCACTGCGGCATGAACCGCAAGACGGCACAGCGCATAAAAGACAATCCGCGCCTGACCAACATCGTCTCCCGCGGCGGCTCCCTGCTCTTTGCCTGGATGGAAATGAACGACCAGGAAAATCCTTTCTATGAATACTACGATCGCCTCCTCGATATCTGTGAAAAATACGACGTCACCTTGAGCCTCGGCGACGCCTGCCGTCCGGGCTGTACCCATGATGCCACCGATGCCGCTCAGATTGAAGAACTCATTACCCTCGGCGAATTGACGAAACGGGCTTGGGACCACAACGTTCAGGTCATGATCGAAGGCCCGGGCCACATGGTACTCAATGAAATCGCAGCCAACATGAAGCTTGAAAAACGCCTCTGCCACGGCGCTCCTTTCTATGTCCTCGGGCCCTTAGTCACCGATATCGCTCCGGGCTATGACCACATCACCAGTGCCATTGGCGGTGCCATTGCCGCATCGAGCGGTGCCGACTTCCTGTGCTACGTTACGCCGGCGGAACACCTGCGCCTGCCGACCGTTGAAGACGTAAAAGAAGGCATCATCGCGGCCCGCATCGCAGCCCATGCAGCTGACCTCGTTAAAGGAATCCCCGGCGCTCAGGAATGGGACGATGCCATGAGCAAGGCCCGCGTCGAAGTCGATTTCGACACCATGATCGCCTTGTCCATCGACCCGGAAAAATCCCGCCGTTACTATGAATCGAGCAAGCCCGAATGCGAAGGGACCTGCACCATGTGCGGCAAGATGTGCCCGGCTCGTACGATGAAGCGCATCCTGGCCGGTGAAGACGTATCGATCCGCTAATTTCATAAATTTGCCCATCATAAAGGGACTGTTCGTGACCTGATGTCGCGACAGTCCCTTTTGTCATGCTGTATGTTATTAGCGCCAGACCAGTAACAAGGAGGCACCGAATTCCTTTTTGAATTGTTTGTTCAGTTGTTTCATTTCATAATCGGCAGCACTGTACGTCGAGTCGGGCTTGGTCGACAAGATGACGACGGCGACGTTTTCCGCCATGGTGACGTCGACATCAGTGACGATTTGTTCGTACGTCAGATCTGAAGCTTCGGCCAAAGCCAAGATGGTCGACAGCTTGCGGATCATGACCCAGTCTTCGGCAGAGGCCATGTGGTCGTAGCGGTAAGCCCGGAGGATCTTGCGGCTGATGCCGTGGTGGAAGCCGGCGATGAAGCCGGTCAGAATCTGTTCGATTTGCGTGAGCCCGTAAAGGGGAGCCTGGGAAATCATGAAGGCCGAATGGCGGGCGTGGTCGTAAAAGTTTATGATCTTTCCGACGTCGTGGAGCCGGGCCGCCGTCTGCAGCAGCAGCCGTTCGCGTTCACCGTAGCCGTGGAGGGGTTTTAGTTCGTCGAAGAGCTGGGTGGCAATGCGCGTGACCTGCTCATAGTGGCCCTTATTTAAAATGAAACCGTTAAGGGTGCCGATAAAGTTCTTGACGCTGAAGTCGAGGATGTCGTCGAACCGAGGCGAGGGCAGGTTACAGTACGAGGCATAGTATTCAAAGAATAAGCCTTCGCGCAGACCGCAGCCGCTGACGACCATTTCCGAACTGCCGGTCAGGTCGAAGATGGACTTGATGACGGCGGCGCCGGCAACGATGAGGTCCGAACGGTCGCTCGACAGGCCGGGGATCTTCTTGCGGTTGGCGCTGGAATGGGTCGAGAGGGTTTCGAAGATATTTTCAAAGTGATCGAGGGGCATGATGTAATTATGGAGTTTCGACAACTCGTAATTTGTAGCCCGCTGGTCCATTTTAGCGATGTTACGTGCCGTACCGCCGATTCCGATAATGGGCAGGTTGATATGGGGGAGCCATTCGACTTCGCTCATCTTTTTGCGGATATATTTCAGGCAGGCTGCAATCGCTTCTTCGTCGGGATTGCCCTGGGTATTGAATTTTTCCGTCAAGGTGACGGCGCCGATGGGCAGAGAGATGGAATGGATGTTCTCGCCGTCTTGGACCAAGGTCATTTCGACACTGGCACCGCCTAAGTCAAAGAGAAGGAAGTCCTTCATGGCAATGGTATTGATGACGCCTAAATAACCGAGGTAGGCTTCTCGTTCACCGGTGATGATGTTCATGGTGATGCCCGTTTCGTCATTGACGCGCTTTAGGAATTCTTCACCGTTGCTGGCATTGCGGACGGCGGCCGTAGCGACGGCGCGACATTCTTTGATGCCGAGAACGGTCATGATATGTTTATAGACATGGAGACAAGTCAAGGCCCGCTGAATTCCATCTTCACTGAGTGCGCCGGTTTGGTTCAGGCCGTGCCCTAAGCGGATAGCTTCTTTTTCTTGATACAGCAGGGAATAGGACTGGTTGTCTGTGATTTGCATGACGACGAAGCGGATGGAGTTGGAGCCCAAGTCGATAATGGCTAATTTTTCCATGGTATACCTCATTTCTCTATATGTTTACCGGAATCGGTTATCCGTTCTATTATACTACAAATGAGTAAAAAAACGAAAAAATCTTTTATACGGCCCTTTCCGCCATTTCTTGTCCGTACCATAAGGATATCGGATTTTTTTAGGAAATGGCCACCGTTTATAACGAAGCGTTTGCAACCGGGGCGATGCCGGTGGAAAAATGAGATAAATACAGGATAAACCGGGATTTTAATGCCGGCAGGGAAACCTTGAAAACAGATGTCATGACATGTCCTGTAACAGGGAACAGTGAAATAAAAATGTAAAATTTTAGGACGATTTTTTACAGAAATTATACATAACAGGCCGGACTTTCATGTATAATAGAAGTGGCCTCCGCTGAACAGCGGGGATATTGTTTAGAAAAGTGGGGAGAATAATGGAAAAACAGACCCGGAATGTTTTAGGCATCATCCATCTCGGCACGGTCAATATGACGATGAAAATCATCGCTTATTCATCGCTCGACGACATGGAGATCATCGAAAACGTAGCTCAAGAAGTAAAATATGGCGAAATGGTGTTTCAGAGCCGCCACGTCAGCTTTCAATCACTGAATGAAATTTGCCAGGTCTTACTGGGGTTCCGACAGCTGCTTCGCGACTATGATGTAAAGGACGTCCGCGTCTTATCGACGACAGCTATCAGTGAAGCCGATAATTTGATCAATGTTCTCGATCAGATTCGCATCCGTACGGGGTTCCACGTGGAAGTAACCCACATGACCAAGGAGATTTTCTATAAATTCTTTGGTCTTTATTATAATGTGCTGAAGGGAAAATTCAATTTTGCCGACAAGGCAGTCATGCTGCTCGACATCACGTCCGGCGGCGTCGGCCTGACAGGTTGGAAGAAAGACTGTTTATTGTTCCAGCAGAATATCAATATCGGATCCCTACGCATCTTGGAAAACTTCACGGAGAAGCAGCGCAATGAGCTGACCTTCCCGACGGCAGTCCGCGAATACATTTACGGCACCTTGTACCCCTTATGGAAGGGCGTCCAACAGTATGATATCAAATATATTGTCCTGTCCGGCCGCGGCGGCAGCCTCATCGCGCGGATCATGGGCAAAACCAGTGAGGAGGGCTTGTTCCTCATTACGGCCAAAGAACTGCGCCAGTTTATTTATTCTTTAAAGGGTGTTACGCCCTTTAAGCTCATGAAGCGCTTTGGCCTGTCGCAGAACCTGGCCAACGTCATCATGCCGACGATCCTCTTGTATTACGAACTGCTTCGATTGGTGGACATCGACATGCTGGTCGTCATGCCGACGACCTTTACCGAAGGCTATACGATGTACTATGTAGCCCAAAAGACGAAGCATCCTTATATGGAACAATTACAGGCCCTGCGCCTCGATATGATGCGCCGCATGGCAAATAAATACTTGTACGATTCCATTCATTCGACACGAATCGAAGGCTACTGCAACGTCCTCTTTGAGGCCCTGTACAAGTTCATCGGCCTTCGTTATGAAGCCAAGTATTTATTGCAGATGGCTGCGATTTTCCATGAAACGGGTAAATTTATCAATATCCGCAAACACAACCTCTGTACGTACAATCTCATCGGAGAAACGGACATCTTTGGCCTGGCCGACGACGAAAAACAGATCCTGGCCGCCGTCTTGTACTACGCCTTCGATGGGACCCTGCAGGAGTCGTCTGTCGTCTATCACGAGCTGACGCCTCGTCAGAAAGTCATTACCGCAAAATTAACGGCTATTTTCCGACTGGCCGACTCTTTGGATAAGAGCCATTTAGGTAAAATCAGTGACCTTCGGGCCGAACTGGGCGAAGATGAATTGATCGTCTATTATACGGCCGATTCCGATATTTCCTTGGAACGCTGGACCTATATGAAGATGGCCGTCAACTTCTCCGAAGTCTTTGGCATTTCGACGAAATTAGTGAAAGGATAAGATAATTATGCCAGATTTTACAGATGCTCAATATTATTTAAATCGCGAATGCACGTGGATCAAATTCAACGAACGGGTTTTGCGCGAAGCCATCGTTCCTTCGAACCCTTTGTTGGAACAGCTGCAGTTCATTGCCATTGCGTCTTCGAACTTGGATGAATTCTTCATGATCCGCGTCGCCGGCGTCAAACACCTCGTCGAAAGCGGTGTCAAACATATCGATATTGCCGGCATGACTCCGCCGGAACAGTTCGATGCCATCCAGTCCATGGTCCACGAGCTCGTCGCCGACCAGTACCGCTATTACGATGGTATTCAGCAGAAATTGCAGGATCACGGCATTCATTTTATCGGCGTCGACGACCTCAACGAAGACCAGCACATGTGGCTCGACGAGTTCTTCGGCCGTGAAATCTATCCCGTCGTTACGCCCATGGCTGTCGACTCCAGCCATCCGTTCCCGTTCCTGTCCAGCCTCAACCTGGACCTGGCCGTCCTCCTTCGCCGCAAGCACGGCGACCCGTCGGTCAAGACGGCCATTTTGCCGGTGCCGTCGTCGGTCATCGACCGCATCATCGAAGTCCCGCAGAGCGTATCGCCCGTAGGCGAGCAGGCCGAAGGTCATCAGTTCCTCTTTTTGGAAGATATCATCGCTGCCTATGCGGACCGCTTCTTCCTCGGCTGTGATATCTTAGAAGTAGCGCCGTTCCGAATCACCCGCGACGCCGACCTTGCTATCGACGACGATGTAGAGGACCTTCTGGTCGAAGTCGAAAAGAGCCTGAAGAAACGCCGCAAGGGGGCCGCCGTCCGCTTGGAACTGGCCGCTTCCTCGAGCCGCATGATCCGCGAACTCCTGCGCGATGAGCTGCAGCTTGAAGAACGGGATATCTACTATATCCCCGGACCGCTCGACTGCAAGGTGTTCTTCTCCTTTGTCGGCATCGAAGGCTTCGACGAGCTGCGCTATCCGCCGGTGAAGCCCCAGCCTTCGTCGGAACTGGCGGCTATGGGCAGTACCGATATCTGGTCGGCCATTGCCGAACGGGATATCATGGTGCACCATCCGTATGAAACCTTTGAAACGGTAGAATACTTCATTCACCAGGCCGCCATCGACCCGGACGTCCTGGCCATCAAACAGACCTTATACCGCGTCAGCAGCCAGTCGCCGATCATCGCAGCCCTGGCTCAGGCCGCTGAAAACGGCAAGCAGGTTACGGTCCTGATGGAAGTCAAGGCCCGCTTTGATGAAGAAAACAACATCCTCATGGCCCGCAAGCTGGAAAAAGCCGGCTGCCACGTCATTTATGGCATCATGGGCCTCAAAACGCACTCTAAAATCACCCTCGTCGTCCGCCGGGAAGAAGACGGCATCCGCCGCTACGTCCACTTGGCGACGGGCAACTATAACGGCAAGACGGCCCGCATCTATACCGACGTCGGTATCTTGACGTCCAATACTCTCATCGGTGTCGACGCCTCGGCTTTCTTTAACCTCTTGTCGGGCTACTCCGATCCTCCGGAATGGAATAAACTGGCCGTAGCGCCCCTGAACCTGCGGGAAACGATCTATCAGGAAATCGACCAGGAAATCGCCTGGGCTAAAGCCGGAAAGAAAGCCCTCATCGTGGCTAAGATGAACTCCCTCTTAGACAAAGAAGTCATCGCCAAACTGTATGGAGCCTCGGCAGCTGGCGTCAAGATCCGCCTTATCGTTCGCGGCATCTGCGTCCTTCGTCCGGGCCTTCCTGGTATCAGTGACAACATCGAAGTTCACAGCATCGTCGGCCGCTTCCTGGAACACAGCCGCTTATTCTACTTCTATAACGGCGGCAGTGAAGACGTCTTCATTTCCTCGGCAGACTGGATGCCGCGAAACCTCAATGAACGCGTCGAATTGATGACACCTGTCGAATTTGCGCCTCATAAAGAACAAATCAAGCACATCCTGAAACTGTATTTTGACGACAACGTCAAGGCCTACGCCATGAATCAGGATGGGTCGTACCGTTATCTGGCCGATGAACGGACGGGTAAAGCGGTTAACGCCCAGGATACGTGCCAGCGCGAAGCGGAAAAGCTGCCAGCGCACCGCAAGCGTAAAGTGCGGCAGCTGCGCAATATCGTCCTTCGCCCGCGTCCGACGGATCCGACGGAACAGGGAGACGACTAAATTGACAATGCCTGCGGCCTTTGCTAAAATGGTAGGAAACGTTTTAGGAGGCATGGCATGGACTGGAAAAAATTCAGTATACTGAGCTGGAAGCGAAAAGGGCCGATCACGCAGATGTATGCGACGATGATCGCCCTCTTGATCCTCGTTTCGCTGACCGGTTTCATCGATAAAGGCAAATCCGTAACCCTTGTCGCCGACGGGACGACCCGCCAGGTGTATACCCACGCCGTCAATGCCGAGGCCTTGCTGCGTGAGTATAACATCGACATGGGGGATAATGATGAAGTCACCTTGTCGACGCCGGAACTCGATGACGGCAGTTACGTCAAGGTGCGCCGCGCCATTCCCGTGACCCTCGTCTATCGGGGTCAGTCGCAGACCGTATATACGGCCAAGCGAAACACTCAGGAAGTCGCTGAACAATACGGCTATTCGAAGGAAAAATACCGCCCTTACGGCGATATTCAAAAGCCGCTGCAGGCAGGGCAACAGATCGTTATCGGCAACGTGTCGCGTAAGACGATCACCGAAGACGATGTCGTGCCCTATGCCGTAGAAAGCATCCCTGACGAATCCTTAGGGCAGGGAGAAGAACAAATCGTCCAAGAGGGCCAGAACGGCCGCAAGCGGGTTAAATTGAACATCGTCAGTGTCGACGGCCAGGTCGCCGATAAAGAAACGATTTCGACGGAGCTCATTTCAGAAATGCAGCCCATGGTCCGCAAAGTAGGCACCAAGGCCACGGTTGAAATCAACACCGGCTCCATTTCGCACTACCAAAAAGTCATCGCCATGGAAGCGACGGCGTATTTGCCAACTGATGGAGACGGTCTGGGCATTACCCGTATGGGGACTCGGGCCCGCTATGGCGTCGTCGCTGTCGATCCCAACGTCATTCCCTTAGGTTCGACGGTCTACATCCCCGGCTACGGCGTAGCCCGCGCCGAAGATACGGGCGGAGCCATCCTCGGCAACCGCATTGACCTCTGTATGGAAGATTACGATACGTGCATGGCCTTTGGCCGCCGCATGGTACCGGTCTATATTTTACAATAATATATGCCAGGAAAGAGGCCTGCTGCGGCAGGTCTCTTTTTGTGCTTTGGGCTGGGCGGAGCGCGGTATTTCACCTCTTGCCCTCGCTGTAGAGATGTGATATAATATTCAAGGTTTGAATACCAAGATTCAAAATACACACGCTTGGCGAGTCCAGCACTGTGCCCGTTTTCGTAAGAGACGGGTGAAGATGGGCGATGACCGGGCGGAGGAAAAAACAGGAGGAATCACACATTATGGCAGTAGTATCTATGAAACAATTATTGGAAGCCGGCGTTCATTTTGGTCACCAGACCCGCCGTTGGAACCCGAAGATGGCTCGTTTCATCTTCACCGAACGTAACGGTATCTACATCATCGACTTGCAGAAAACCGTTAAGAAAATGGACGAAGCTTACAATTTTGTCCGCGATTTGGCAGCTGAAGGCGGCAAAATCGTATTCGTAGGCACGAAAAAACAGGCTCAGGAATCGATCAAGAGCGAAGCAGAACGCTGCAACCAGTACTTCGTCAACGAACGTTGGCTCGGCGGTATGCTCACCAACTTCCAGACGATCGAAAAACGCGTAAAACGCTTGAAAACGTTGGAAAAACAGGCTGAAGACGGCACTTTCGAAGTATTGCCGAAGAAAGAAGTTACGCTCCTCAAACATGAAATGGAAAAACTTCAGAAATACCTCGGCGGTATTAAAGATATGAAAAAGCTCCCCGATGCTTTGTTCATCATCGACCCGAAAAAAGAAGAAATCGCTGTTGCTGAAGCTCGTAAACTCAACATCCCTATCATCGCTACGGTTGACACCAACTGCGATCCCGACGTTATCGACTATCCGATTCCGGCCAACGATGACGCTATCCGCGCCGTAAAACTCTTGACTGGCAAAATCGCTGACGCTGTCCTCGAAGGCAACCAGGGCAACCAGACCGAAGCCGGTGCAGCTGAAGAAACGACGGAAGAAGCAGCTGCAGAATAAGATTCACTTATTCTCAGAGAATTGAATGGTTATCTATAAAGGTAAGGAGCCTTCGCTTCTTACCTTTATTCAAACGGTATATTAAACTTATTTTTAGGAGGAATACTCATGGCTATTACAGCAGCAATGGTAAAAGAATTGAGAGAAAAAACAGGGGCAGGCATGATGGACTGCAAAAAAGCACTGACCGAAAGCAACGGCGATATGGAAAAAGCTGTCGACTTGCTTCGTGAACACGGCTTAGCTGCAGCTGCTAAAAAAGCAGACCGCATCGCTGCTGAAGGTTTGGTTTACTCTTACATCCATGGCAACGGCCGCATCGGTGTTCTCGTCGAAGTTAACTGCGAAACGGACTTCGTTGCTCAGACCGACAACTTCAAAGCACTCTGCAAAGATATTGCCATGCAGATCGCTGCTGCAAAACCGGCATACCTCAAACGTGAAGAAGTTCCGGCTGACGTTTTGGAACATGAAAAAGACGTTCTCCGCCAGCAGGCTCTGAACGAAGGCAAACCGGAAAAAATCGTCGAAAAGATGATCGTCGGCCGTATCGAAAAATTCTACAAAGAAAATTGCCTCCTCGATCAGGAATTCATCAAAGATTCTGACAAAACGGTTCAGCAGGTTGTTACCGAAGCCGTCGCTAAGATCGGCGAAAAAATCGATATCCGCCGTTACACCCGTTATGAATTAGGTGAAGGCCTTGAAAAACGGAATGATGATTTCGTTTCTGAAGTAATGGCACAAGCTAAATAAGATTCCATAAGAGAACACCCAACCCGTGTTCTCTTATTTTCTAATTGAACTATTTGCCAACATACAGAGGAGGCCCTTCTTTTATGGAACCGAAAAAATATAATCGTATCGTATTGAAATTGAGCGGCGAAGCATTGGCCGGGAAACAAGGCTACGGCATCGACCCGGAAACGGTAGAAAAGATTGCCAAACAGATCGTCGAAGTCAATAAGCTCAATATCCAAGTCGCCATCGTCGTCGGCGGCGGCAATATCTGGCGCGGCCTGTCCGGCTCTGCCAAGGGCATGGATCGGGTATCGGCGGACTACATGGGCATGCTGGCCACGGTGATGAACTCCCTGGCCCTCCAGGATGCCATGGAAAAGAACGGCGTTGCTACCCGCGTTCAAACGGCGATTAATATGCAGCAGGTTGCAGAACCCTATATCCGCCGCAGAGCGATCCGCCATATGGAAAAAGGCCGGGTCGTCATCTTTGGTGCCGGTACGGGCAATCCTTATTTCTCGACGGATACGACGGCAGCCCTGCGCGCCGCTGAAATCGAAGCCGATGCCATCCTCATGGCTAAAAACGGCGTAGACGGAGTCTATGACAGCGATCCGAAGCTCAATCCCGATGCCAAGATGTATAAGCACCTGACCTATTTGGACGTCATCAACAAGGACCTCAAGGTCATGGATGCTACGGCAACGACGCTGTGCCGCAATAATAATATCCCCATCGTCGTCTTTAATATCGATAAACCCGGGAATATTGTCGCCGCTGCCAGCGGAAAAGATTTAGGTACTTTGGTCGACAAAGAAGACTAAACGCTGTATGATATACTTATAAAAATAAAATAAGGAAGTGATTGATGTGGAAGTAAAAGAACTGCTCGCTCAGCACGAAGCCAAGATGGACAAGACGATTGAAGCGTTGAAACGGGAACTGACCTCCATCCGTACGGGCCGTGCCAGCACGTCCCTTTTAGACCGCGTAATGGTCGATTATTACGGGACGCCGACGCCGGTCAACCAGGTTGCCAACGTATCGGCTCCGGAACCGCGGATGCTGACCATCGTTCCTTGGGAAGTGAAGATGCTCGGTGAAATCGAAAAGGCTATCTTAAAATCCGACTTAGGCCTCAACCCGAATAATGATGGGAAAATGATCCGTTTGGAAATCCCTCAGCTGACGGAAGAACGCCGTAAGGAATTGAGCAAGAAAGTCAGCAAGGTTGCCGAAGATTCGAAAGTTGTCGTCCGCAATATTCGCCGCGACGCCAACGAACTCATCAAGAAGATGGAAAAGAAAAAAGAAATCTCGGAAGATGACAGCAAGGAAGGTCAGGAAAATATCCAGAAACTGACCGATAAAAAAATCAAGGCCATCGACGAAATCAAAGCAAAAAAAGAAAAAGAAGTCATGGCTGTATGATGGATATACGGATTTTTATTGGCATGCCGTTACGGTATGCCAAATCTGTATTACAGGAGAAAAATATTCCTTACGTCGTAGAACGGACGGTGTCGCGGTCCCACTTTTTCCACTGCGACCCGGAGCAGACCTATGTCATCCGCGCCAATGCCGGTGATGACGGTGTCATATCGCTTTTGGTCAATGACAGCCTCGAGATGAGTGAATCCGTGGCCGCCGCACTGTCCAAAGGAGACATGCAAGATGATTAACCTTTTTGGCAATAAAAAAGAACCTGCCCCGACGGCAGGGGAGCAGATCCTCGATAAAAACAACATTCCCCGCCATGTGGCCATCATCATGGACGGCAACGGCCGCTGGGCCAAGCGCAAGGGAATGCCGCGCAGCTATGGCCATCGTGCCGGTGCCGATACGTTGAAACGCATCGTCATCGCTGCCGATGAACTGGGCATTAAAGTCCTGACGGTCTATGCTTTTTCGACGGAAAACTGGAAGCGTCCGGAAGAGGAAGTTTCCTATATCATGAAGCTGATGAAAAATTATCTCAGCCATAATTTACTCCAGCTCAAGGAACATAACGTGCAGCTGCATATCATCGGTGACCGGACGCGCCTTCACCCGGAACTGCAGGAAGCCTTTGCGCAGGCTGAAGCCGACATGGCCTCCAATACGGGCCTGGTCCTGAACGTCGCCGTCAATTACGGCGGCCGCTTGGAAATGGTCCAGGCCGTTCGCCGCCTGGCCGATGATGTCAAAGCCGGCCGCTGTGACGTCGGGGACATTGACGAAGACCGGCTGTCGAGCTATCTCTATACGGCACCGGACAATGACGTCGATCTGCTCATTCGTCCCGGCGACGATAAACGGGTCAGCAATTTTCTCCTGTGGCAGATGGCTTATGCCGAGTTTTGGTTTACGTCCCTTTGCTGGCCTGATTTTACGAAAGAAACGCTTGTCGAAGCTATCTCATCCTTTCAAGGCCGAGAACGTCGCTTTGGCGGTTTAAAATAAGGCAGGAAAGGTAGTTGCATATGTTGGCAAAACGAATCTTAACGGGCATCATCGGTGGTGCCTTTACCATTTTTGTAGTCTATGAAGGCAATTGGCTGTTCTTTCTGATGATGGCCTTACTGGCCGTTGTCGCTTGGTATGAATACGGCAACATGGTCCGCAAGCTGCAGGTCGTTACAGCCGATACGGGCGGAGCCATATGGCTCTTGGCCATGCTGAGCGCTTACTGGTTCGGCAGTACGAAACTGATGTTTCTCTTGGGACTGGTTCTCTTATGCTGGCTCATGCTGCGGACGGTCTTTTTCCACGACAAGGTAAAGCCCGTCGACAGTGCCTATGCCCTGTATGGCCTCTTATACATCGGCAGCGGATTTTTAGCCTTATTGGCCCTGCGAAGCGGGTCTGCCGTCTCCTTTATGAGCGACCACTTCAGCACGGCCATGGTAGAACCAGCTCGGTTCTTCGTTTTTTTGCTGATTTTCTCGACCTGGGCCAGCGACACGGCAGCCTTTGCTGTCGGCAAGATGATGGGCAAGGTTAAATTGTGCCCGTCCATCAGTCCCGGCAAGACCCGGGAAGGTGCTATCGGCGGTTTTGTCGGCACCCTGATTGTGGCTGTCGTATTCTCGCTGATTTTTCAATTTTCCATTCTCCACGCCCTGGCCCTGGGCATTATTATCGGCATCATGGCACCCCTCGGCGATTTGGCAGAATCCATTTTAAAAAGGGTCTCCGGCGTCAAGGATTCGGGCAACATCATTCCCGGTCACGGCGGCGTCTTGGACCGTTTCGACAGTCTCCTCTTTGCGGCGCCCGCCATGTATGTCTATTTGATGCTGGTCATTTAAAAGAAGGGACGATATGAAGAAAATCTTGATTCTCGGCAGTACCGGGTCCATCGGGACCCAGGCTGTCGACGTTATCGAAGCGCATCCGGAGGCCTTTGAGCTGGTCGCCGTGGCGGCTTACGATCATTTTAAGGACGTAGCGGCTCAAATACACCGCCATGACCTCAAGATGGCTTGTATGGTCGATGAAGGCGCTGCCGAAAAGGTGAGAAACGCTGTCGGTTCCTCGTGCCGCGTCTTTTCCGGAAACGGTGGATTGCTGCAGCTTATCGATGAATGCGGGGCGGACATGGTCCTCACGTCTCTTGTCGGGGCAGCCGGTATTGAACCGACCTTGCGGGCCATAGCGCGGGGGATGGATATCGCCCTGGCCAATAAAGAAACCCTCGTTGCCGCCGGGGAACTGGTCATGAAGGAAGCCGCCCGTAAGGGCGTTCGCATCCTGCCCGTCGACAGCGAACACGGCGCCATCTTTCAGTGCCTCGACGGCCGTAAGCCGGAAGAAGTTGAAAAACTGTTGATTACGGCGTCGGGCGGCCCGCATTTTCGCCGGCCCTTGGCGGATTTTCCGTCGATTACGGTCGAGCAGTGCTTAAAGCACCCGACGTGGAATATGGGCGGTAAGATTACCATCGATTCGGCGACGATGTTCAACAAGGGCCTTGAAGTCATCGAGGCTCACTGGCTCTTTGGCATGGACTTTGACAACATTGAAGTCGTCATCCAGCCCCAGAGCATCGTCCACTCCATGATACAGTTCATCGATGGCTCCGTACTGGCTCAGCTGGGCATGCCCGATATGCGCCTGCCGATTCAGTACGCCTTTACCTATCCGGAGAGACTCCCGGTCCGCGGCGCCAAAGCCATCGATTGGAAGACCTTGGGCAGCCTGGAATTTTTCCCGCCTGACGACGCTAAATTCCCGTCCATCGGCCTTGCCTATGAAGCCGGTAAGATCGGCGGGACCATGCCCTGTGTCTTGAACGGGGCCAATGAAGTGGCCGTCTATGCTTTTTTGCGTAAGGAAATTTCTTTTACGCGCATTTTTGAAATTGTCCATACGGTTATGGAGCGGCACGATGTCACAGGCGAGGTCACCCTGGAAACGGTCCGTCAGGCCGATGCCTGGGCTCGCCGCTGTGCAGCTTCTTTATTATAGAAAGGTGAAATCCTGTGGGTATTACTATTTTAGCGACTATTTTTGTATTCAGCCTCATCGTCTTCATCCATGAATTGGGTCATTTTGCGACGGCAAAATGGGCCGGCATGCAAGTCGATGAATTCGCTATCGGCTTTGGACCGAAACTATACAGTACGCGCCGCGGCGATACGGAATACTCCCTGCGGGTGATTCCCCTCGGCGGGTTTAACCGCATTGCCGGCATGTCTGAAGAAGAGCCGCTCAATGAAAAATCCTTTTTGAATAAGTCCGTTCCGGCCCGGCTGGTCGTCATCGCTGCCGGCGGGATCATGAACTTTGTGCTGGCTATCGTCCTCTTTTGGGGCTTGTTCTTTGCCATCGGGACGGTGACCGTATCGCCGGAAGCCGTCGTCGGTTCGACCATTTCCGGATCGCCGGCTGAACACTCCGGCCTTACCGAAGGGGACCGCATCGTTCGCATCGGCAATAAAGACATTTCCCAGTGGAGTGATATTTCTGAAGCCGTGGCTCCTTACAGCCATGCCGTCGTCACCGTTCAAATCGAACGGGACGGTAAGCGTCAGGATGTCGAAATGATCCCGGAAGTCGACAGCGCGTCTCAAAAGGTCATGCTCGGCGTCATGCCTATGACGACGGAAGAACGCCACGGATTCCTGGATTCGGGCATCATGGCCGTCCAGCGGACGGGAGAGATTTGCCGGCTCATGCTGGTCGGGATTTATCAGATGATAACCGGTCAGGAAAAGGCGGAAGTAGCAGGTCCCATCGGCGTTGCCCAGCTTGCCGGCCAGGTAGCCGCTTCGGGCTTTGCGAACCTGCTGATGTTTACGGCCTTCCTCAGCATCAACCTGGGGATTTTAAATCTCCTGCCCGTACCGCTTCTTGACGGTGGCTACATCATCTTGCTGATCTTAGAAGGCATCATGCGTCGCCGCATGCCGGGGAAAGCCCTGTACTACATTCAAGTCGTTGGGATGGTACTCTTAGGATCGCTCTTCCTCTTTGCCATGTTCCAAGATCTTAGCCGGTTTTAGAAAGGGAGGCCTTTCATGAAACGCAGACAATCGATTCCGGTTCAAGCCGGAAAGGTTACCATTGGCGGCAGTGCGCCCATTTCCATCCAGACCATGTCGACGGTAAGTCCGGCCCATACCGCAGAAGCTATTGCCGACGCTAAACGGCTGGCCTCGTACGGCGCTGAAATCCTGCGCTTTGCCGTCCCCGATATGGAAGCGGCCAAAGGACTGTCGGCCGTCGTCTCGGCCGTCGATATTCCCATCGTAGCCGATATCCACTTTGATTATCGCCTGGCCTTGGCTGCCGTCGACAGCGGCGTTCAGGCCCTGCGCATCAATCCGGGGAATATCGGCGCCGATGACAACGTCGTCCGCGTCGTTGAAAAAGTCCGCCCCAAGGGCATTCCCATCCGCATTGGCATCAATACGGGCTCCCTTCCGGCAGATATCCTGAAGGCCCACGGCGGTCACCCGACGGCGGCGGCCATGGTAGAAGGGGCCCTGCGCCATATCCGTATTTTAGAACGCCTCGATTACCGCAACATGGTCATATCCCTCAAGGCTTCTGACGTTCCGCTCATGATCGAGTCGTATCAGGAATTGGCCGATAAAGTGCCCTATGCCCTCCATCTGGGCGTTACCGAAGCCGGTCTCGTCCGGGACGGCAGCATTAAGTCGGCCATCGGTATCGGAACCTTATTATACCAAGGCATCGGCGATACGATCCGCGTATCCCTTACGGATGATCCGGCGGAAGAAATCAAGGTCGGACAGACCATTCTCAGCTCCCTGGGACTGCGCCGCTTCGGACCGACCCTCATTTCCTGTCCGACCTGCGGCCGTACGCAGGTTCAGCTCATCGAACTTGCCAAAGAAGTCGAGGCGGCCATTTCTCATTTGACCGTGCCCATTAAGGTTGCCGTCATGGGCTGTGTCGTCAACGGACCGGGAGAGGCGAAAGAAGCCGATTTCGGCATTGCCGGCGGCAAGGGGAGCGGTATCGTCTTTGCCCATGGCAAGGTCCTTCGTACCGTACCGGAAGCGCAGCTTGTGCCTGCCCTTTTGGAAGAAATAGAAAAATCAATCGCAAAGGAGTCTTAACTCATGTTAGCATCCAAACTGTACAGTCCGACTCTCCGGGAAATCCCCGCCGACGCCGAAATTGCCAGCCATCAGTACATGCTCAAAGCCGGCCTCATCCGTAAAAACGGGGGCGGTTTATACTCATTCCTGCCTCTCGGCCGAAGAGTTACGCTCAAGATCGAAGCCATCATCCGCGAAGAAATGGATGGTATCGGCGCTCAGGAAATCATGATGCCTATCGTCCAGCCGGCTGAAATCTGGCATGAATCAGGACGATGGAATGCCTATGGTCCGGAAATGTTTAAACTGGAAGACCGTCACGGCGGCCAGTTCTGCCTTGGCCCGACCCATGAAGAATTGATTACAACCTTGGTTCGCAACGAACTCCGTTCGTACAAACAGATGCCGGTCACCTTATGGCAGATGCAGAATAAATACCGCGACGAAATCCGCCCGCGCTTCGGTCTCATGCGCAGCCGGGAATTCGTCATGAAGGACGCTTATTCTTTCGACGTCGACGAAGAAGGACTGCATAAGAGCTATCAGGATGAGTACGACGCCTATACCCGTATCTTTACTCGCTGCGGCCTGGAATTCAAACAGGTTGAAGCCGACAGCGGCCAGATCGGCGGCAATCACAGTCATGAATTCATGGCCCTGGCCCAGGCCGGGGAAGCGGAAATCGTATCGTGCTCGCAGTGCGACTATGCGGCCGATATTGAAAAAGCTGTGGCCCCGACCCTTGACATGGCAGCTGAACCGGCTAAAGATGTCGAATTGATCGAAACGCCGAACTGTGCGACTATTGAAGATTTGGCCAAGTTCCTGTCCATTCCTCTCGAAAAGACGATCAAGGCCGTGGCCTTCACAATCGACGGTGAAAAGACCGTCCTCTGCATGGTACGCGGCGACCATCAGGTCAACGACGTGGCCGTCCAGAATTTTGTCGGCGGCAACGTCATCGAACCGGCAACGGAAGAAGAATTGAAGGCTCATGGCCTCCAGCCGGGCTATATGAGTCCTATCGATGCCGACAAACCCGATAATGAAACCTTCTTCATCCTCGTCGATCCGTCGGCTATGGCCGTTCCTAACGGCGTTACCGGGGCCAATAAGTCGGGCTATCACTATCAGAACGTCAACCCGTCCCGTGATTTCAAGGACGTTACCGTTACGGCCATCCGCACCATGGTCGAAGGCGACGCCTGCCCGCACTGCGGCGCACCGGTTCACGTCGTCCGCGGCATCGAAGTCGGCCAGGTCTTTGAACTGGGGACGAAGTATTCCGAAGCCCTTCATGCGACCTTCCTCGACCAGAATGGCAAAGCGAAACCTTACGTCATGGGCTGCTACGGCATCGGCGTTACCCGTACCATTGCCGCAGCCATTGAACAGTTCCACGATGAACACGGCATCATGTGGCCTGTCGCCATTGCGCCTTTTGAAGTCGCCGTCGTCCCGGTCAGCAGCAAAGACCAGGATCAGGTTCGCATTGCCGAAGAACTCTATCGCGGCCTTCAAGCCACGAAGACCGACGTCCTCCTCGACGATAGAAACGAACGGGCTGGTGTCAAATTTAACGACGCTGACCTCATCGGCTACCCCGTACGGGTTACGGTCGGCAAGAAGAGCGCCTCTGACGGAACGGTAGAAATCAAAGTTCGCCGTACCGGCCAGGAAGAAGTCGTTCCCATCGACCAGGCCATCGCCCGCGTTCAAGCCATCTTAGCTGACTTACGCAGCAAAAATATGTAATTTATTAAAATCGGATGTAAAATAAGACGGAGAAAACTTGTATTCCTCTCCGTTTTATTTTATACTTTTAATTAGTACACTAATTAGAAGAGGAGGGTGAGCTTATGGGTTTTGATGTATTCCCTACGCGGAAAGAATTGGAAAAATATGCACAGAATATTCCTGAAATTGAACCGTCGGCGGTCTTAGCCATGCTTCGCATTTCCCAGGCGGCTGAGTATGTCCGGGCTGCCATCAACGACGTGCTGGCCAGTCACTACCATTTGTCGCGGGGCAAACTGCGGGTCATGTTCGTCCTGTATCAAATGCCCGAAGGCATTGCGCCGTCTCAGCTCGCCGACCGGGCCGGTGTCACCCGGGCGACGATTACGACCATGGTCAAACGCATGGTCCGTGACGGACTGACCGAAGTGGCCATCGACCAGACCGATAAAAGAGGCAAAAAAGTTCGCCTGACGGCTCAAGGACGGGAGTTTATGGATGATGTGCTGCCCGATCACTATCTCCGCATTTCAATGCTCATGAGCCGCCTCAGTGAAGCCGAACAGACGCAGCTTATTTTCTTGCTGACCAAGTTGAGCGGCTGATTCCGATAGGGGGGTATTTGAAAGCTGAAAGGGAATCCTTTTCAGCTTTTTTCATGGACTGCGACCGCAGGCAGGATGTACTGCTAGCAGGACAGATGAAGGAGGTCGTGGTATAATGACAGGCGTAAGCTATTTTGACAGAAATGAGGGACACTTCCATGGAAATTAAAATCATCGCCTTAGGGACCGATGACCGTCCCCTCGATGCCTATGGGCAGGACGGGAAAAGCTTTGCCGAAACGTATGCACCCATCGTCGACCTCTTATTGAAAGAGAGCCGCCTTCATGCCGTCGTCCACACTGTGCCCGGCGGACCGGACATGGCAGAAGCCGTGCGCCGCCTCATCGATCAGAAGCGGCAGGAAGAGGGACTGACTAAGGAACAGCTTCCCTTTGATATGACGCCCCTTACGGATGTTACGGCCAGACTTCGCCGCGAAGACGGCTGTCCCTGGGACCGCTCTCAGACGCACCGGACGCTGCGGCGATACCTCATTGAAGAAGTCTACGAAATGCTCGATGCCATTGACAACGAGGACACCGACGGCATCCGTGAAGAGCTGGGGGATATCCTCTATCAGGTGGCTATCCATGCCCGAATTGCCGAAGAAAAAGGCCTTTTCTCGGCGCAGGATGTTGTAAAAGATATCACAAATAAGATGATTCGGCGTCATCCCTATGTTTTTAGCCAAAAAAGCCTTGAAAATATAGGGACGAGTATGTTAAACTGGGATAGATTAAAGCAAGGAGAACAACGCCAGCAGCACGCTCATCTGCTGGACGGAGTCGTTCCCGGCCTGCCGTCACTCCTGACTGCCGACAAGCTTCAGGAGAAAGCGTCTAAGGTCGGATTCGACTGGCCGGATGTAGAAGGCGTCTGGGAGAAGTTCCAGGAAGAATGGAATGAATTCCGTCAGGCCCTTGATGAAGGCGATCCTGTCCACGCTGAAGAGGAAGCTGGGGATGTCTTGTTCGTATTTGCTGATTTATGCCGACGCTATCATATAGAGCCGGAATGTGCGTTACATCGGGCTAATAGTAAATTCCGCCGCCGTTTTGCTCATGTCGAGGATCGGGTCAACCGGTCGGGCCGGCCATGGGAGGCGTTTTCACTGGATGAGTTGGACTCATTCTGGCAGGAAGCCAAGCGAATAGAACGGCAGGAAAAACTCTAGACTGTTAGTGTTAGGAAGATGTGACGATCCAAAGGAGGACCTAGTAACATGAACAAAACAGAATTAATCGCTGCAGTAGCACAGAAATCCGATTTGACGAAAAAAGACGCTGAAAAGGCTGTAAAGGCCGTATTCGAAGCTATTAGCGACAGCCTCACCCAGGGTGATAAAGTCCAGATCATCGGTTTCGGTACGTTTGAAGTCCGTCAGCGTAAAGCTCGCGAAGGCCGCAATCCTCGCAACAACGAACCTATCCAGATCGAAGCTTCCAAGACTCCGGCTTTCAAAGCAGGCAAACAGCTTAAAGATTTGGTTAACAACAAATAAGTACGATCCCGAAGGGCCGCATGAAAAACGGCCCTTTTCTTTTCATGCAAGTTGTCGTACTATATAGTGGAAGGTGCAACGAAGGCTGTTTATAAAAGAAGGGATCCTATATGACAAAGAAAAAAGTCCTGATCCTGTCGGCCTCGATCGGTACAGGCCATACACAGGCAGCACGGGCTATAGAAGAATATGTCAAGACCATTCCTGAAGAATGTGATGTCGAACACGTAGATTTTCTGTCCAATGATATCTTGTCCATCGACAACATCGTCAAAGAGACGTATATTAAGATTCTCGATGTCTTTCCGCTGTTATACGATTTGATGTACTACTCGTCACAAGGGTATAAGAAAGGCCTGGCCGTCAAAACCCTCTTTGCTTGGGGACTGAAACGGCGGCTGCTCAAGGTCTTAGCCGACCGGAAGCCCGATGTCCTGGTCTTTACCCATCCGTTTCCGGCAGGGGCGGCAGCGCTTTTAAAGCGCCAGCATCGCCTGAATATTCCCTTAGTCGGCGTCATTACCGATTTTGCGATCCATCAGCTGTGGGTCTATCCTCAAATCGACGTCTACTGTGTCGCTGCGACGCAGATTAAAGACCTGCTCATCGAACAGGGCGTAGCTGCCGATAAAATCGTCGTTTCAGGCATTCCCGTGCGCAAGGCTTTTGACCAGGAACGCTGGCACTGGGATGAGGAACATCGGAATAATAAAAATATCCTTATCATGGGCGGCGGCCTGGGAATGGGCTCTATCCGGCAATCACTGGCACTCCTGGATCAACTGTCCGTCGTCGACAGCTTTACCGTCGTAACCGGCTACAACGCCGATCTCTACGATGAATTGTCGAAGATGCGCGGGGAACTGGATCATGACGTAGAAATCCTCGGTTATACCAACCAGATTTCAAAACTCATGTGCCGGGCGTCACTGCTGCTCACCAAACCGGGAGCGCTTACTTGTACAGAAGGCGCGGCGGTGCAGGTGCCGATGGTCCTATACAGTCCGATTCCGGGGCAGGAAGAGGCCAATGCCAAGTATATGCAGGCTAAAGGCTGTGCCGCCTGGGTGAAGAAACAGGAAGAACTGGTCTCCATCGTATCGGAATTATTTACGCATCCTGAAAAATTGGAAGCCATGTCAAAAGCCAGCCTCGACTGTCACCGCGACGGCGCACGGATTATCGGCAAAGAAATCATCCGCCTCTTACAGCCGGCAACAGATGCTGCCGTGCCGTCATCTTTGATATACGAACACTAAAGAAAAGGGCCTCCTCGGTTTCGCTCTGCGAAACAAGAGGAGTTTTTTTCTAAAAGGAGTCTTTTTTGTGGAAGTTCAATTTTTTCATGCAAGCCTGTCTGTGGGTGTCCTGATTTTTATTATGGCCGGCGGTTTTTTAGCCGGTTTTGTCGATTCCATTGCCGGTGGCGGGGGACTCGTTTCGCTTCCCGTCCTGATGGCTGCCGGCCTGCCGCCTCATTTGGCTCTGGGGACCAATAAGTTTTCGGCAACCTTTGGCGCCGTCATGAGCGCCTGGCAATTCTTTAAGGCCGGTAAAGTCGATCGGCATTTGATGAAACGGGCCTTACCCTGTACTTTTATAGGGGCTGTGCTCGGCTGCCTGGTCATGCTGCATATGAGTGCGGAATGGCTTCAGCCGTTGATCATTCTGTCGCTGATGGCAGCGGCCGTCGTCGTCTTTACGCGGCGCAATCTCGGCTCGGTCAATACCTATGCTGGCGAGACCGGAAGAAACCTGATTCTCACGGCTCTTTTTGCCGGCGCCATCGGTTTTTATGACGGCTTTGCCGGACCCGGTACGGGGACCTTTCTCATCGTCGCCTTTGCAGCCCTGGGCTTTGATTTTGTCACCGCCGCCGGGAACGCCAAGATGCTCAATCTCATGAGCAATATAACGGCCTTCGTCATCCTGGTCTGGTCGGGGACGATTCTCTATGTCTACGGCGTCGTCATGGCCCTGTGCATCTTTACGGGCGCCTTTTTTGGCTCTCGCCTGGCCATTCGCCGGGGGACCGGTTTTGTTCGAGTCGTCATGCTCGTCGTGACGGCAGCCCTTATTGGAAAGCTGGGCCTTTCCTATTTTGGCATTCTATGAGGAGATCATGATGAATACAGCACTGATTAGCGGCGGTACGTCGGGCATCGGCCTTGCGACGGCGGCCGTCCTCCTGGACCGCGGCTGGCAAGTTGCCGTCAGCGGCAGGGACGAGGCCAAAGGGGAGGCGGCTTTACAGCAGTTGGGACCGGAAAAGGCTGTCTGTTATATAAAAGGGGACGTCAGCCGGGATGAAGACTGCCGGAACATGGTGGATGAGACGGTCCGCCGGTTTGGCAGCCTCGACGGACTGGTGACGTCGGCCGGGATCTACGAGCAGGGACTCCTTGAAAACGTAACGCCTGACGAGGTACAGCAGCTCTTTGCTGTCAATGTCTACGGGACCATTTCTCTTTGTAAATACGCCCTGCCGCACTTACGCCGCCGGCCGGGCAGTATCGTAACCGTCAGCAGTGATGCCGGCCTGCAGGGAAATATTGCCTGTTCCGTCTATGGGGCGACCAAAGGGGCTGTCGTGGCCTTTACCAAGTCCCTGGCCCTGGAAGCGGCACCGCATCAGATCCGGGTCAACTGCGTCTGCCCCGGTGACGTCGAAACGCCGATGCTTGAAAAGCAGCTGCGCGATCATCCTGACATGGAGCGAGAGACTATGAAAGAGCAGTATCCCTTGTACCGCCTGGCCCAGGCCGATGAGGTAGCCAAGGCCATTGCCTTTTTGCTCAGCGAAGATGCGTCCTTTATTACGGCAGCGGCACTTCCTGTTGACGGGGGTTTGACAAGCTGGTAGAAACATGGGAAAATATAAAATATAGTGTTTATTTCGTCAAAGAATGGGGTGTTAAAGTATGGCAAATGAAGAAAATGCAAAAACCGTAGAGCAGTTGCAGGAAGAGCTTGCCGCTTTGAAACAGGAATTGGCTGATTTCAAACAGAGTCATTCTAAACCGATCGAAGATGCTGCTAACAGTGTTGTCAAAGCCATGGAACAGACGACGGAAGACAAAGATGTCCAAGTCGAAATGCTGTGCCGCTGGGCCGCTGCCCGTGCCGGCGCCATCGTCATTGCGCCGCTTATCGGAACGGCAGCCCTCATGGCCAATGAAGTGTACCTCGTCAGCCGCATTGCCAAAGTCTACGACGTTAAATTGAGCGAACGGGCTCTGATCGCCTTCTTAGGGGCTGTCGGCAGCCGCGTAGCCGGCACCTTGCTGACGACGCTTATTCCTTTCAGCATTATCCAGGTCCCCGTCGCCGTCGGGATTACCTACAGCCTCGGCCGGGTCACTCAGCGCTGGCTCAAAGACGGTATGCCTACCGATATGGGTCCGTACATCGAAATGATGGGCGAATGGAAGGACAAAGCTCGGGAACAGGCCGATAAGCTTAAGGAAAATCCGCTGAAGAACGTTCCTCTCGGTGACGAAACAATCGATTTCATGAAGAAATGGGGCGGCGTTGCCAAAGACCGTATCCAGGACGTCAAAGAAAAAGGGGAAGAACTGTATAACTCTGTCGTTCACAAGGATGACCTGGTCGATGAAATCGTCGATGAAAAAGCGGAAGATTTGAAAGATGCCGCTGACGACGCCAAAGATGCTTTCAACGATACTGTCGATAAGGTCGTTGACTCTGACGCCATGGACAAGGCTAAGGACGTTGCCAGAGATGCTAAGGATGCAGCGGAAGACGTTAAAGACGCCGCTAAGGACGCTGTAAAAGACGCTAAGGATGCCGCCAAGGACGTTGCCAAAGATGCTAAAGATACCGCCAAGGATGTATCCGACATGGATGCCGACGATGTCGAAGAAAAGGTTAAAGAAGCTGTAGAAGAAGCTAAAAAATCCTTGGAAGACATGAAATAAGGTGAAAGCCGATGTGGAAAATACTGAGCTTTTTTGCCCAATTTTATACACCGGGCCGATTCATCATGTTCATCCGCACAGCCGGAAGAAAAGTTAAATTTTTACCGAAAATCCTGACAATTTTTTATTGCATGCAAGATAAAGACACGCCGAAGTTTATTAAACTGGCTCTGATGGGGGCTATTGGCTATGTCATCTTGCCCTTTGATCTGGTGCCGGACGTCTTTGCCGGATTTGGCTGGCTGGACGATGCCGCTGTCGTTGCTGCAGCCTTGCACTTGGCCGGGACTTATGTCAAACCGGAACACCGGGAAAAGGTACGCCGCATGTTCCCGTTCCTGAAAAGTTCGTGAGTAACCGGAGCATGATTGATAAAGGGACTGTCGCACGAGGACAGTCCCTTTATCGTTTGCATTTCAGACTTTTCCTTTGACAAACATAGGTCATCATCGTAAAATAATATGAGCGTGTATAAAGTTAGGAGTTAAGAATTTATGATTACTGTTGTTGAAAAAGTGCGGTTCTATGAAACGGACATGATGGGCATTGCTCACCATTCCAACCATATCCGCTGGTTTGAATGCGGCCGCTGTGAATATTTTGCCGCCGCCGGCCTCGACTTATTCGACCTTCTTGATCAAGGGATTACCTATCCCATTAAGAGTGTATCCTGCGAATATATCAGCCCGATCAACTATGCCGATATCATTGACATCGAGACCCGCCTGGTCAAGCTCAGCCGGGCACAGATGGTTTTTTCCTACCGTATCGTCAGTCACGATGATCACCGCCTGTTGGCGACAGGAACGACGCAGAACGTATTTGTCCACAAAGCCAGCGGAAAAGTAGCCCGCCTCGCCGATGAAGATTATAAAAAATTACAGGCCATGTACGCTGCCGAACAGGCAGATACAGACGTCGAAGGAGCCATTCATGGAAGGTAATTCACGGCCTATCGGTGTTTTTGACTCCGGTGTCGGCGGATTGACGGTCGTCGCTAAACTGCGGATGCTCCTGCCTCATGAAGATATCATCTACGTCGGCGATACCAAGCGGAACCCTTACGGGACGCGGACGCCGGCAGAAATCCTTGAGTATACCCGGGATATTCTGCGCTTCATGACCGAGCAAAAGGTCAAAGTCGTCGCCATCGGCTGCAACACCGTTACGGCCGTTGCCTATGATACCGTCGTAAAGGAAGTCGATTACCCGCTGATCGGCATGAGTCGGGGACTCAAGACGGCCCAGCAGATCAGTGCGACCCAAAAGATCGCCGTCTTCGCCACGCCGTTAACCATCTCCAATCACAGCCACCGCAAGGTCGCTGCGGCTATGGACGGCCATATTGAAATCGTTGAACAGTCCTGCCCGGCCCTGGCTAATCTCATCGAACGGGGCGTCCTCGACGGGCCTGAAATCCGCGGCCCTCTGCAGCAGTATACGGAACCGGTCCTTCGTTCCGGTGCCGATACGGCCATTTTTGGCTGCACTCATTTTCCCTTTATCCAGCCCCTCTTTGAAGAGTTTTGCGGCGATTCCATTGCTTTCGTCGATCCAGCCCATGAAATGGCCCTGGAAACGCTGGATGTCTTAAAAAAAGACGGGTTACTGAACCCGAACAAAGAAAACGGCTATTTACGCCTTTGCTTTACGGCCGAAAAGGAGCGCGGTGCCCACCTGGCAGAGCACCTCATTCCGGCCAATGAATTTACAACTGAAGAAATTACCCTCATTTAATCGTATCTATATTTTACATAAAGGAGTCTTGCGCCGTGTTTTTCTATGTCTTATTCAATGTGATCATTGCCGTCATCGGCATTGCTGCTGTCCTCTACCTGCTGTTCCGCTTCTTTGCCTGGCGGCAGGGGGATGCTCGCTTCGTTATCGATGCCCGCCATCGGAAACCCTTTGAAATGAAAGAAATTACTCAGAATCAGGCCGTCTTTGAAACGGAAGTGCCCATTCACAATGCCGGCCGTCAGCTGGGTACGATCATGGACTTTTATCCCCGGACCCTCCTTCCGCGTGAACAGTACGATAAGGTCACTGTCCAGTCCGAACTTGCCAACAAGGCAGCCGAACGCGATGACAACTACTGGGAATCGGTTATTTTTAATCCTCGCGACCGGGGCATGATTCGCGTCACCATTACCCTGGTCAGCAAAGAAGGCAACATCCGCGAAGACTTGAAGACCTTCCCCGACATGCCCATCGATCTTGTCTATCAAGTCGTATCCCGCAGCGAATGGTACATCCATAAGGCCCGTATTACCTTGAAGGCATCGGAAGTACAGCACGCATTGGAATTGAATTAGGAGGTCTTAGACAAATGGCAGAAATTGAAGTACCCGTAGAATTAGTCCCTGTAAAAACAAGAATCCTTACCGATAAAGATGATATCGTCGATGTCATCGAAGAATATGCAAAACACGTCGTCGGTCCCGATGACTTGGTCTGCACGGCCGAAAGTGTCGTCGCCATTACCCAGCACCGCTATACGCGTCCGGAAGAACTGACGCCGTCCTGGCAGGCCCGCCTCATGCGGCGCTTCGTCCCCGGTGAAGGCAGCATGGCCAGCCTCTATGGGATGCAGGCAGCCATGAACCTCGAAGGGGAATGGAAGATGCTGTTCTGGTTCATCGTCGGCTTCTTTGCAAAATTGGCCGGCAAGAACGGCGTTTGGTATGCAAAATGCCGTCAGGCGTCGCTTACGGATGACGTTACGGGCACCATGCCGCCTTTCGATAAATGTATCGTCTACGGTCCGGCTGAACCGGATAAAGTGGCTGAAAAAATCAAACAGCGCATGGGCTGCTACGGTGCCGTCGTCGCTGACGTCAACGACCTCAAGCGCTCGGCTGTCCTCGGCCACAGCAAGGGCATCAATCCGAAGGAAATCGCTCGGATCCTCATCGACAATCCCTTTGGCAATGCGTCCCAAAAGACGCCGATTGTCGTCATTAAAAATTACGCAAAAATGCTTAAAAAATAAGACCGGATAGGGGGATGTGCCGTGGCAGAAAAAATTGTACTGGCAACACATAATGCCGGAAAGATCCGGGAGTTTAAGTGTATTTTGGAGCCCTTAGGCTATGAAGCCGTTTCGGTACACGATGTCCTGCCGTCGATTACGGAACCGGAAGAAACGGGAACGACCTTTGCCGAAAACGCCCTGCTGAAAGCCTCGTATTATATGAAGGTTACGGGCCTTCCTTGTTTGGCCGATGATTCCGGGATCGCTGCCGATGCGCTTGGCGGCCGTCCCGGCGTCTACTCGGCCCGTTATGCCGGTCCCGACTGCGACGATGAGGCCAACAATGAAAAGCTCATTGCCGAACTTTCTGCGTTTCCGCCGGAAAAACGGACGGTCCATTATATTTGTTCGCTGGTCCTCATCTGGCCCGATGGCCGTACCGTACAGGCTGAAGGCAGTTGTGACGGCCTCTTTCAGGATGTCTATGTCGGCCATAACGGCTTTGGCTACGACCCTTTATTCTATGTGCCTGAAAAAGGGAAGACCATGGCCGAATTGTCTATGGACGAAAAGAATGAAATCAGTCATCGCGGGAAAGCCTTGAAGAAACTCGTCGAGGCCCTGTCATGAGTACCGTCCGGGTAGGATTGGTCAGTGACAGCCACGGCCGCTTTGAATGCCTGTCCCGCATGGCGGATAGCGCCCCCGACGTGGCCGCCTGGATTCACGGCGGCGACTACTGCGATGACGGCGAAGATTTGGCCATATACACTGGCGTGCCGGTCTATGCCGTCTTGGGCAATAATGATTATTTGAACCATACCAACGATCCGGAATGCCGCTGCGTTACCGTAGGCGGTATTCGTATCGTCGCCATTCACGGCAGCCAATGGTATGGCGAACGACGACTGCAGAAACTCATCGAATTAGGCCGGGAACAGCAGGCAAATCTCGTCGTCTTCGGCCACACCCACCGGCGCTTTATCAAGCGTGAGGGGGACTTGTGGATCGTCAATCCCGGAAGCATCGGCCTGCCCCGCGACGGGCGAAAAGGGACCTATGCCGTCGTAACCATCGAAGACGGGACCATTACGGACATCGCCTTTCATGAGATTGACCGAAAATAAGCCCTATAGGGAAGGAACTGGATACACCATTCATGAAAACGAAAAAACTCAAGCTCTACGGGTTCAACAACCTGACGAAGACTCTGAGCTTTAACATCTACGACATCTGCTATGCCGTCAGTGACGAATCGCGGCGCCAATATATCGAATACATCGACGAACAGTATAATGCTGAACGACTGACCAATATCCTGCGCAATGTGTCGGATATTATCGGTGCCCATATCTTAAACGTGGCCAGCCAAGATTACGATCCTCAGGGCGCCAGCGTTACCATCCTCATTTCTGAGGAAGAGGTCCACGATGCCGACGTCGTCTGCCATCTCGATAAGAGCCACTTGACGGTCCATACCTATCCCGAAAGCCATCCTCAAAAGGGAATCATGACCTTTCGGGCCGATATCGACGTGTCGACCTGCGGCCGTATTTCGCCGCTCAATGCCCTCAATTACCTCCTGGACAGCTTCGATTCCGACATCGTCACCCTCGACTATCGCGTCCGCGGCTTTACGCGGGATATGAACGGCAAGAAGCTGTTCATCGATCATCGCATCAATTCCATTCAGAATTATATTGCCCCGGCGACGCGGCATCGCTATGATATGATCGATGTCAACGTCTATCAGGAGAATATTTTCCATACTAAGATGGTCCTCCACGACTTTGATTTAAATAACTACCTGTTCAATATTACCAAAGACGATTTGAGTGAACGGGAACAGCAGCAGATCCGCCGCCAGGTACGGCAGGAAATGCTGGAAATCTACAACGGCCGCAATATGCCGTCTATGCGTTAAGGAGGACGAAAGCTTGGATACTAAGAAAACACTCTGTGCCATCGGAAAGGCCATGAAGAAGGGCGGACTGGTGGCTGCCTGTGACGGTAATATCAGCTACCGCCGCGACGACGGCCTTATCGTCATTACCCCGTCGGGCCTGCCCAAGGGGGAACTCCATCCGAAGGACCTTCTCCTCGTCAACTTGGACGGCATCGTTGTCGAAGGGACAGGAAAACCGTCGTCGGAAACGGCCCTCCATCTCACGATTTATCGCAAGCGGCAAGATGTTCATGCCATCATCCATGCTCATCCCGTCACGGCGACGGCCCTGACCGTAGCAGGCATTTCCTTTGCCGCCGACATCGTGACGGAAGGGGCCATGGTCTTAGGCGACGTGCCGACCGTGCCCTATGCGCCTCCTGGATCTTTGGAACTTGCCGAAGGATGTGGTGCGGCTGCTGAAACGGCGTCGGTATTCCTCATGGAACGCCACGGTGCCGTCACCGTAGGCGCCGACCTCACCGAAGCCTTCTACCGTCTCGATACGCTGGAAGCCGTGGCTAAGATGTACCGCGATTCTCTGATCTTTTCTTTGGCGAGCGGTGATAAAGGTCATACGACGACCAAGGCCAAGCCTTTGAGCTGGTATCTGAAACAGAAATAATAAAAGCTCTCGCAGATGCGAGAGCTTTTTTGTCGTACGTTGTGAGGGCGTATAGCTTATTCTTTTTTCGGTTCGACGATGTACGTCGTCTGGTTGGTGAAAATGACGTAGCCCGGGACGGCGTGAGCCGGTTTCTTGACGTGGCGCACGAGGGTGCAGTCGACTTCGACTTTAGAGCTGTCCCGCCCCTTGCTGTAATAGGCGGCGAGTTGAGCTGCCCGTTCGATTTGGGCATCGGTCGGATCGGCGTTGTGCGAGGCTAAGATGACGTGGGATCCGGGCTGGTCCTTGACGTGGAACCACAGGTCATAGGGATGAGCCCGCTTTAGGGTTAAAAAGTCGTTTTGGCGATTGTTGCGGCCGACCCAGATGGTCAGGCCGTCGGCGTCGACGGTCAAGATGTCCTGGGCCGACTCCTTCTTTTGCTTATCCTTGTTGTGGCCGCTGATGAGGTTCATCTGTTTCATTTCGGCTTTGATGTCCGTGATTTCATCCTTCGTCGTCGTATTTTCCAGGGCGTATTCGAGGGAGTAAAGGTAATCTAAATGCTGCTGGTTTTCTTCGTGGAGCTGAGCCGATATCTGTTTGCGGTTGCGCAGCTTCGTATAGCGCTTGTAATAGCGATTGGCATTGTCGGTCATGGAGTAGGCCGGATCGAGGGCGATGGTGACGTCTTCCTGGTTTTCCGATAAGAGGTTCTTGACCGTCACTTGTTTTTCATGGTCGTGCTTTTCGTAAGCATAAATCATGAGCAGGTCGCCGTACAATTTATAAGTGTCGATCTTCTTGGTTTCCTTCATTTCATCGGCAATGCGCTTTATCTTACGCTTTTGTTTTTCAATGAGTTTGGCGACTTTCTTTTGCAGCTGTTCCTGTTCGCCGTTCAGGCTGCGGTGCGTGGTCTGATATTCGCTGAGGTAGGTTTCGATGAGGGGGAAGTGACGCCGCGGATACTCGGCCAGGCTGTTGAGTTCCAGGGGGAAGATGACTTCCTTGCCCTTGACGGTATAGACGTAGGCTCCGGAAATTCCGGCCAGGCGATTGCCAAAGGCTTCGACCGTACGGCACCAGGTGAAACGGTCGGCCGGCGACAGATCCTGTACGAGGGTCCCCGTATCGATGCCCGAATCATGGGACAGTTCATTGAGGACGATGGTGCTCATGCCGTTGAAACGCTTGAGCATCCACCCTTTTAAGGCTTCGTCACCGCCTGTTTCCATCATCTCCGTCAGTTCCTGGGCGGAGAAGGAAAAGGGATCCATGCGCATGAAGTTCGGCGGAAAGTCATAAGGTTCCTTGGGCGCAATGGTGCGAACGGCCTGTTTATTCTTGCCGGTCTTGATGAGGGCTTCGATGATGACGCCGTCTTCGGTGAAGATGACGTTGCTGTATTTCCCCATGAGTTCGACATGGATCTTACGGGTGACGACCTTGCCCGATATGTCGAGGACGTCGACGGCGATTTCGATCAGTCGGTCCAAGTGGAGCTGAGCAATGGAGGCGATGCGTCCGTTTTCATAATATTTCCGCAGGAACATGCAGAGTCCCGTCGGGATATCCGGCGTCGGCGGGACCGTGTCGGCAATATAGAGGCGCGGCGAGTCATCGAGGGTGATGACTAAATGGTGAAGGCCTGTATCATTAAAGATGCGGAAGTACAGGGACCGGGCGTCGAGTTGATAGATTTTAGAAAACTGGCCGCCTTGGAGAATGTCGGCCAGTTCGTTGGTAATGCAGTGTAATGTGATGCCGTCTAAGTTCATAGAAGTACCTCCTTATCTGGTACACTAAAAAATTCAATCCTTTTTATCTTACCATGTTTGATAAGGTCCTGTGAAGGGATAGAAAAAATCCCCTTCAAAAAAGAAGGGGCCGTATCGACGCAGGCTTACGTGTCATACCAAGAAAAAAGGGCCGTAGCGAGTAAGAGACATACCATAAAAGCCGCCGTGATGGGGAAGGCCCAGGACGCCGGGAAGAGAAGGGCGCAGCACAGATAGATGATGAATCCCAGCAGGGGGACGGCGATGAGCAGTGTCAAAAGGGACAGGCTAAGGGCGGAGAGGATTTCGATGAAAAGGGATATAAAGCTTTCTAAGAGGGACGAGCTTTGGTGATGGTGGCTCATGAGCAAGACCTCCTGACGGCGTGACAGACAATCCTTTACTTTTATTGTATCAGAAGGGGCGGGAATGGCAATAGGTCCTTGTGTGTGGCGCTTCAGGACATCGCCGGAAGGACGTTGAAAAGGCGGTCTGACCGAGGCAATCTATGCTGTGGCAGGGCCGATGACAGGACGGCATAGACTGATATCGGCATAAAATATTTGCAATCGAGTCGGCAGATGGGCTATAATGAGGTATTGAATAGGTTATTAAGGGGGTTCGAACATGCGAAGTATGACGGGTTTTGGCAGGGGAACCGGCAATGACGGCAAACTGGCTGTTACCATTGAAATGCGGGCAGTGAACCAACGTTTTTTGGAATTGAATATACGGATGCCTCATGCCTACCTGGCTTTGGAAGATCAATTGCGCAGCGGCATTAAGGGCGTTTTGAAGCGGGGCAAGGTCGACGTCTTTGTTACCGTTCAGGATTTGGCACCGGCAGCGCCGGATATCCAGATCGACGATGCTGCCCTGGGTGCCGTTAAAACGGCCCTTGAAGGGGCTAAGAGCCGCTTTTTTGATGGCAGTCCCGTCGTTTTAGGCGAGGTCATGGCCTTGACCAAGGACTGGTTCGTCCAGACGCCGCCGGCTATCGATACCGATGCCAGCTGGCCGCCTTTTGAAGAAGCCTTGCAGGGTGCCTTAGACAGCATGGTTGCCATGCGCCTTCGCGAAGGCGCCAATATCGGACGGGATCTGCTGTCCCGGGCCGCTGTCTTAAAAGGTCTGGTCGCAGACATTGCCGGCCGCAAGGAGGCTATGACGGCAGCTTATCAAGAACGGCTGGAAAAGAAAATCCGCCAGCTCATCGATAAAGCTCAGGCCTCCGTGCCCGACGAAGACCGACTCTTACAGGAAGTCGCCATGTATTCCGATAAGGTCGACGTTACGGAAGAAGTCGTCCGCTTTGAAAGCCATTTGAATCAGCTCCACGGCATGCTGGAAAGCGACGGCGAAGTCGGTCGAAAACTGGATTTCCTCATTCAAGAAATGAACCGCGAAGCCAATACCATCGGCTCCAAGGCCGGCGATTTATCCGTCACCGAGTCGGTGCTGCAGCTAAAGAATGAAATCGAAAAAATCCGCGAGCAGGTGCAGAATATCGAATGATGAACTTTAATTTGTTAAATATCGGCTTCGGCAATGTCGTCATGGGCGATAAGGTCGTGGCCATGATCAGCCCGGAATCGGCGCCGATCAAACGCCTTATCCAAGATGCCCGGGACGGAAACACCCTCATCGATGCGTCCTTTGGCCGCAAGACGCGGTCCGTCATCGTTATGGATAACGGCTGGATCATCTTGTCGGCCCTTCAGCCGGAAACCATTTCCCACCGTATCGTGTCGGCAGGCAGCGATGCCTTTCCCAGCGATGCAGCGGAAGAAGAAAGGGAGTAATACTATGAATGATTCCGGACTGCTCATCGTCGTATCCGGCCCGTCCGGAGCCGGGAAGGGAACGATTTGTGCGGCCCTGCGCAAACTGTTCCCCAATATCCAATATTCCATTTCCATGACGACTCGTCAGCCCCGACCGGGAGAAGTCGACGGCGTCAATTACTATTTCGCAGACAATGCCCGCTTTGAACAGATGCTTTCAGAAGATGCCTTTTTGGAACACGCCAAGGTCTACGACCATTATTACGGCACGCCCAAGAAATACGTTTATCAGATGCTGGAAGAAGGCCAGCACGTCATGCTGGAAATCGATATCCAAGGGGCGATGCAGGTCAAGGAACGCTACCCCAAGGGCGTCTTCATTTACATCGTGCCGCCGAGCCGCGCCGTTCTGGAACACCGCCTGCGCAGCCGCCAGACCGATACCGAGGAAGTCATTGCCGGCCGCTTGTCCAAAGCCCGGGAAGAACTGGATTGGATCGACCGCTATGACTATGTCATCGTCAATGACGATTTGGACACGGCTATTGACGATGCGGCCTCGATCATAAAAGCCGAACAGTGTAAAGTCATGCGCAATGTCAAGAACATTGCACAGACGAAAGAATTGTATAAATGATTAGGAGAGATGAACTATGTTAATTAAACCGACCCTTGAATCTTTGATGCAGAAAGTAGACAGCAAATATACACTGGTTACCCTGGCTGCCAAACGCGCCCGTGAACTGACCGACCACGATGAAGCCCTGGTCAACGTCGATACGAACAAAGTCGTTTCCATTGCCATGGAAGAAATCGACCAGAATAAGATTACTTATGAAGCCCCTCGCGACGGCATTAAATGACACGGAGGTACTTGCCATGAGTTTGGAAGGGAAAAAGATTGTCCTCGGCATTACGGGCGGCATTGCAGCCTTTAAGGCGGCATCCATTGCCAGTCAGCTTCGTAAGTCAGGGGCTGAAGTCAAATGTATCATGACGGCCCATGCAACCGAGCTGATTACGCCGCTGACGCTGCGGGAAATCTCAGGAAATCCCGTTGCCGTTTCCATGTTTGAAGACGTTCCGGAATTCAACGTCGAACACATCGCCCTGGCTCGTTGGGCTGACGTCCTGGTCATTGCCCCGGCGACGGCCAATATCATCGGTAAGATTGCCAATGGCATTGCCGACGACATGCTGACGACGACGGTCATGGCGACGACGGCCCCGATTTTAATCGCGCCGGCCATGAACAGCAATATGTATATGAATCCCATTACCCAGGATAATATGGCCAAGCTGAAAAAATTCGGCTACCATCTCATCGAACCCGACAGCGGATACCTGGCCTGCGGCATCACCGGCATCGGTCGCCTGCCTGATCCCGGCGACATCGTCGATTACATCGAACTGTTGGCCTGTCAAAATGATTTGCTCAAGGGCAAAAAAGTTATCGTAACGGCCGGCGGTACGCGGGAACCCATCGATCCGGTCCGCTTCATTGGCAATCATTCCAGCGGCCGCATGGGCTTTGCCATTGCCAAAGCTGCCGTTGCCGCCGGAGCCGAAGTCACCCTCGTCGCCGGTACGACGGATAATCTCAAGACGCCCGTAGGTCTTGCCCGCCGCATCGACGTCAACAGCACCAACGACATGAAAGCCGCTGTCGAATCGTATTATGACGACTGCGATTTAGTCATCAAGGCCGCTGCCGTTGCCGATTACCGTGCCGCTCATCCGGCTGCCGACAAGATCAAGAAAAACGACGACGTCCTGAATCTTGAAATGACCAAGAATCCGGACATCCTCTATGGATTGGGCCAGCATAAAACCCATCAGGTCCTGGTCGGTTTTGCCGCTGAGACGACGAATGTCATCGAATACGGTACCAAGAAGCTTCAGAAAAAGAATCTCGATATGCTCGTTGCCAACGACGTCAGTGCTGAAGGCGCCGGCTTCCAGGGGACGACCAATATTGCCACCTTACTGTTTCCCGACGGCTCTTCGGAGAAATTAGAAAAGATGGCCAAAGACGAATTGGCATCCATCATCGTAGCTCGTGCGGCTGCGATTATCGACGCCAAAACTTCCAAATAAAAGGCATACTGAAAGACCATTTCGACAGCTGTGATGCACAGTCTGTCGGAGTGGTCTTTTTTACTACTTCCTCACATTATCCATAGCAGCTATACAAAAAGTGCGTACTTCTCGTTTTGAACATCTTATGCTATACTAAAATAGTCAAGATTTAAAGTGAGATACATGATTACGTTTAGTGAAACATATACGATTGCCTAGAAAGGATGATCCACATGAACATTGCTGCAGCCGATATTTTAAAAGCCTTTAATTTCCGACACGCCACCAAGAGCTACGATGCTTCGAAAAAAGTATCGGACGCCGATTTCCATACGATTTTGGAAGCAGGTCGGTTATCGCCGAGCTCCTTTGGTTTTGAGCCCTGGAAGTTTTTAGTCATTGAACGCCAGGACATTAAGGATAAATTATTCCCCCTGGCCTGGGGCGCTCAGAACAGCTTAAGGGGAGCCAGCCATTTCGTGATTGTATTGGCTCGTAAGAAAGTCGATACCTTGTACAGTTCGCCTTACATTACCCACATCATGAGAGACGTCCAGCATTTGCCGGAAGATGCCGAACAGGGGAGAAAAGCGGCCTTTGAAGCCTTCCAGAAGGATGATTTCAACTTATTGGAAAGCGACCGGGCCATCTTTGACTGGGCCAGCAAACAGACCTATCTGGCTTTGGCCAATATGATGACGACGGCGGCTATGCTCGGCATCGATTCCTGCCCTATTGAAGGCTTTAACCGCAGCAAGGTCGAAGCCATGTTGGCCGAAGAAGGTCTCCTCGATAAGGAACATTTCGGCGTTTCGGTCATGGCCAGCTTCGGCTATCACAATGATGAACCGTACGCTAAAACGCGGCAGGCCATGGAAGACATCGTTACTTGGGTTAAATAAGGAAAGACTTCTTTCAATTGCATAACAAACGGCAAGAACAGTCGGGTGAATCTGCTGTTCTTGCCGTTTTTTTTTATATGTTTTTGGCGTATTCCATGACGGCCTTGGCAAAGCCGTTTAAATTCGTTGTCTTAATGGGGATATAGGGGCAGCCCATGTCCCGGGCCGCGGCCATGGCCCATTTGACCAGGTCAGTCTGGCCTTCGCTCAAGTTGAGGACTAACAGCGAGGAGGCTCGCAGGATTCGGTCGTCACCGGTATAGCCGCTGAGGACGGCGGCCGTCGGGAAGCGGCGCTTTATCCGGCGCTGCCATTCGGGAGTGCCGCCGGCCAAGGCGATTTGGCGGCCGGCCAGGAAGCGGTCGAGGCTGTGGGTGTAGTCGCGCTGGGTCATAAAGGACGGCAGTTCGAGGCCTCGGTCTTCGGATTCTTTCTTGGCCTTTGCCGGTTTGGCAGCGGCAGGCTCAGTCGTTTTTGCGTCTGTTTCCGGTTTGGCGGTTGCTGTTTCAGCCGTTTTAGCCAGTTCTTCGGAAGAGCCCTGATTGGTAGGTATGATCGGCTTGGCGGAATCGGGTCCTTCGACGGTTTTTTCGGGGGCCGTCGATGTTTCCGGAGTCGGTTGCGCTGTCGGCGTTGTTTCTTTGTCCGGCGATGACGTTTTGGCCGTTACCGTCGCTCCCATGGGTGTCGTCGAAGTCGTCGTTTCCACTGCTTTTGAAGGCACTGTCGCTGTGACCGGCGCGTCGGCTTTCACCGGTGTCGATGGGGTGATGGGCGCTGCCGGTTTTACGGTGTTTTCGGCCTTCGGGGCAGCTACCAGCTTTTCTGGTTCCGTCGCGGCGGCCTTTTTGGCTGCATCAGGGTTGGCCTGATATTTACGAAGGGTCTGGCGCAGGGTCAACAGCTCCGATACCTGAATGGCTGCTTTTTCCTTGATCCGTTCCGTATATTCTTCTTGTTGGCGGAGTGTCGCTTCATAGTGCTGGAGGTCCTGTTGACGGCCGCTCCGTTCTTCGTCCAGTTCTTGGCGCAGCCGTTCCAGTTCGGCAAGGACGGTCTTTCGGTTCTGGGCTTCCAGACGCAGGCGCAGGAGTTCTTCCCGGTCGGCTTCCATCTGAGCTTTTTCCTGGCGCAGCTGAAGGAGTTCTTCTCGTTCTTCGCCGGCAATCATGGCCGGTGTCTTACTGCCGGCGTCCTGGCTTTCATCGACCCAGGGGCCGTCATACATGGCCATCAAGTAGATGCCTAAGGCCTGGGCGGCCATGTGTTTGGCCTGTTGGATGTCTTCAAAGACGTCGCTCAACCCGACCAGTTCATCGTCGGTCTTTAGCATTAAGAGGTCGATCATGCCCATGTAGGACTCGTCGTCCGTCGTCTGGGCCGTAGCGTAGCGTTCCAGGCGAATTGTGCCGGCATAGATTTCCGTGGCATTTCGTTTCGATGCATAATAGGTATTGATGAGGAGGCGGTCCGGTGTCCGTTCGTATATCCGGAGAATCATGGCTTCTTCCCGCTCGGTGCCGTTATAGCGGATGAAGGCCAGGCTTTCGCGCTGCAGTAAGGTCGTTACCAATCCTTGGGTACGATACCATTTATCCCAGATTTCTACGCGTTTGGCCAAACGCAGATCTGCCGTTTTGCAATGGGTGGCAAAGTCAAAATAAGGGTCGTTGAAAAATATATCTCTTGGCCGCAATTTGGTCATCATAATCATCCTTTCTTCCTATCTATTCATTATAACGTTTTCTGTAGCGGATGTAAAAAACATTCTGCCGGAAGTGCCGGGAGAGGGAGGGACTGATGAAAATTTGAGGGAGGATAGAACTCATGTTTGCTATACCAAAAAAGAACTTGCAAAATAGAGGGGTTTGAATTATAATGAACCAGTAAATCAAATAAAGAACCATCAAGAGACGACGGAGGGACTGGCCCTATGATGTCGCAGCAACCTTCATCAATGAAAGGTGCTAATTCCAGCAGTCTTATACTGGCAGATGGGGATTGGAAGCCCCTCTCATGACAGTCATGAATGAGGGGAATTTTTTTTTAAGGAGGAAAACTCATGGTGAAAAATCGTGAATTCTTTACATCTGAATCCGTAACCGAAGGGCATCCGGATAAAATGGCTGACCAAATTTCTGACAGCATTTTGGATGCCATTCTTGCAAAAGATAAAAATGCCCGCGTTGCTTGTGAAACCTTAGTGACCACCGGGATGGTCCATGTCGTCGGTGAAATTTCGACGACGTGCTACGTTGATATTCCGCACATCGTTCGTGAAACCATTCGTTCCATCGGTTATACCCGTGCGAAATACGGCTTTGACTGCGATACTTGCGGTGTCTTGGTATCCCTCGACGAACAGTCCCCGGACATTGCCATGGGCGTCGACGATGCCTTGGAAAAGAAGGAAGGCAATACGGACCAGTTCGACACCATCGGTGCCGGCGACCAGGGCATGATGTTCGGCTATGCCACCAACGAAACGGATGACTACATGCCCCTGCCGGTTTCCTTAGCTCACCGCTTGGCACGCCGCTTGGCCAGTGTTCGTAAAGACGGCACCTTGTCCTACCTTCGTCCGGACGGCAAGACCCAGGTTACCGTCGAATATGAAGACGGCAAACCGGTCCGCATCGATACCATCGTCATCTCGGCCCAGCACAGCCCGGAAATCACGCGGGAACAGATCGAAAAAGACCTCCTCGAATTCGTCATCAAACCGGAACTCCCGCAGGGCTTATTCGATGATAAGACGAAACTCTTCATCAACCCGACGGGTCGTTTCGTCATCGGCGGTCCTCAGGGCGACTCCGGTCTTACGGGTCGTAAGATCATCGTCGATACCTATGGCGGCATGGCTCGTCACGGCGGCGGTGCTTTCTCCGGTAAGGATCCCACAAAGGTCGACCGTTCGGCCGCTTATGCAGCTCGTTACGTCGCTAAGAACGTCGTAGCTGCCGGCCTTGCCGATAAGTGCGAAATCCAGTTGGCATACGCTATCGGCGTAGCCCGCCCGGTTTCGATTCACGTAGAAACCTTCGGTACCGGTAAAGTTGACAATGAAAAGATTGTCGAACTCATCGAAAAGAATTTTGACCTTCGTCCGGCTGGCATCATTGCCATGCTCGACTTACAGCGGCCGATTTACAAACAGACTGCTGCTTATGGCCACTTCGGCCGCAACGATCTCAACCTGCCTTGGGAACAGACCGATAAAGCGGAAACGCTCCGCAAAGAAGCCGGTTTATAATTGAGATGCAGAGACTGCCGCAGCTACGGCAGTCTCTTTCTGTTTTTGGGCGTATGCCCTCGGACGGCAGCGACGAACCTTGGCTGCAGCCCTTATGAGGAGGTATGTCCGTGATTGCTGAAATTATCATTAATACGACGGCCAAACGGTTACAGCAGACCTTTTCCTATACGGTTCCGGATCATCTGGCCGTTCGCGTCGGAAGCCGCGTCATCGTTCCCTTCGGCTTTCGCCGGGAAGAGGGCATCGTCGTCGCCCTTCATGAGGAACTGGCGGAACCGGCCGATTTTACCTTAAAGCCCATTGAAGGCGTCCTGTCGTCACAGACGGGATTCCAGGAAGAAATGATCGAGACGGCCCTTTGGATCCGCGACTACTATGTCTGCAATCTGTCCGATGCCTTGCGGCTGTTCATGATCGACAAGCGCGGCCTCGTCCGCCAGGAGGTACTGTCCCTGGGGCCGACGCCGGCGACGACGGCAGAGGGCCGGACGATTCAGCTCTATGTCGCCGATAAGGGCAAGGTGGAAAAAGGGGCTCTTAGCCGTAAATTTGGCCGCGACCTCATTTCTCGTCTCTTGGCCGAGAAAAGCCTTGGCAGTGAGAGCTTTTTAAAGAATAAGATTGCCGATAAAATGGAGGACTGGCTGTCCTTTGAAAAGGATGATCTCGAGGACATTCTTCGTGGCCGGCCTAAACAGCAGGCTTTACTGGCGGAACTGAAGGCAAAGAAGACGGCGCCGGCCGCTTACTTTCAGTCGAAAGGCTATACCCGCGATCTCATGCGTCGCCTCTCAGCGACAGGGCTTGCCCGCTGGGAACAGCATCCGGCTGGGACGACCAACATCCTGCCGACACTGGAATCGGATGAGGCCCTGCCCTTGACGGCAGAACAAAAAGAAGCCCTCGCCGTGATCGAAAGAGACGAAGGCGGCAAAACCTACGTCCTCCACGGCATTACCGGCAGCGGCAAGACGGAAATCTATATGCAGCTTGCCGAGAAAGTGCTGAAGAAGGGACAGCAGGTCATCGTCCTGGTGCCGGAAATCGCCTTGACCGGCCAAATCGTGCGCCGCTTCCTACGCCGTTTCGGTGACGATGTCGTCGTCATGCACAGTCAGTTGTCTCAAGGCGAAAAGCGAAATAATTGGCTGCGCATGCAAAATGGAACGAGTCACATCTGTATCGGGGCCCGATCGGCCGTCTTTTCGGCGGCCCGTTCCATCGGCCTGTTCATCGTCGACGAAGCCCACGACAGCTCGTATAAGCAGGATGAGGCGCCGCGCTATCAGGCCGTGGCTGTGGCCCGGAAGCGAGCGGCCTACTATGGCTGTCCGGTCATCCTCGGCAGTGCGACGCCGGCCTTAGGCGATTATTACAAGGCCCTTCAGGGCGACTATGTCCTGGTGGAACTGAAAGAACGCGTCGGCCATCGGCCCTTGCCCGAAGTCGCCGTCGTCGATATGAGGGAGGAATTGGCCCGCGGCAATTACCGCGTCGTCTCCGATTCTCTGTACGACCTGCTGAATGAAACCCTGGCAGCCCGTCAGCAGGCGATCATCCTCCTCAATCGACGAGGCTATTCGACCTTCATCATGTGCCGTAAATGCGGCTACGTCGTAAAATGCGATACTTGTGACGTGGCCATGGTCTATCACCGTCAGTCGTCGCATCTGAAATGTCACTACTGTGACGCTGAAAAGCCCGTGCCGACGGTCTGCCCGTCCTGCGGCAGTAAATACATCAAGTTCTTTGGCAGCGGGACGGAAAAGGTGGAACAGCAGCTCCACGAACTCTTTCCGACGGCCCGCATCGTCCGCCTCGACCAGGATACGACGAGCCGCAAGCACAGCGGTGACCGCATCATCGAGGCCTTCCGCCGCCATGAATACGATATCTTATTAGGAACGCAGATGGTCGCCAAGGGCCATGACTTTCCCGGCGTCAGTGCCGTTGGAATCCTCTCGGCGGACAGTCTGCTCAACCTGCCGGCTTACTGGGCCGGGGAACGGACCTTTCAGCTTCTCACCCAGGCGGCTGGCCGGGCCGGCCGAGGCGACGTGCCGGGCCGCGTCGTCATGCAGACCTATGCACCGGATCATTACGTCATCCAGTGTGCCGCTCGCCAGGATTATCGGGCCTTTTACGACCAAGAAATTCAATTCCGCCAAGAATTGGCTTATCCGCCCTTTCAGGAAATGACGAAGATCATGGTCAGTGACGTCGACGAACAAGCCGTCTGGCGAAAGGCCAACGACGTCGCAGCGGCTCTTGAGAGCTGGAATAAAGAGAACGGCGCTGCCGTCATCATCATCGGCCCTTATGAAGACGTCATCAAAAAGATCCGCAATAAGTACCGCTTGGTCTTATCGCTGACGGCGGCCGACCTGGGACCGATCAAGAAGGGCATGCGTGACCTTCCGGCCTGTTGGCAGACGGGCGTCGTCATCGACGTCGATCCGTCGATGTAAGGGATTGACCCTGCTGTTTTGCAACTCATGTTTGACATAAAAGCCTGTGTGATGTCACACAGGCTTGCTTTTTTGCAGACTCTTGATGGGGAAGGCCCAGTGAAAAAATCGCTGCCGGGGTCTTGTATGAATCTGATATAATAGAAGGGTAAGGATTCTCTTTCTCACTCCAGGGGAGGGTTAATTTGAATTCTTACAGTAGCCTTTTGGCTCTTTTTCCGCTATAATAAGACGGATAAGCGTTTTAGTATAACAATGAGGTGAAAGATATATGGCATTACTCAAAATCATAAAAGCCGGGGATCCCGTCCTAAAAGCGACGGCCAAACCGGTTGCAAAAGTGAATAAACATATAAAGAAAATTCTCGATGACATGGCCGAAACGATGTATGCTGCCGACGGCGTCGGCCTGGCTGCGCCCCAGGTCAATGAATCGCTGCAGCTCATCGTCCTCGATGACGGCAACGGCCTGATTGAGCTCATCAATCCGGAAATCCTTGAAATGTCGGAAGAAACCAACATCGATACGGAAGGCTGCCTGAGCGTTCCCGGCTATTACGGCAAGGTCCAGCGGGCTTCCAAGATCAAAGTCCGTTCCTTGACGCGCCACGGCAAGACCGTCATTTATGAACCGGAAGGCTTTTTAGCCCGTATCTTCCAGCATGAAATGGACCATCTGTACGGCCATTTATTTATTGAAAAAGCGACGGATTTACAGAAAGTAGGGGAATAATGGAAAGCTTACGCATCGTATTCATGGGAACGCCTGATTTTTCCGTCCCGTCCTTAGTCCAGCTGGCTCAGTCGCCGCATGACGTGGCGGCCGTCTATACCCAGCCGGATAAACAGCGGGGACGCGGGAAGAAGGTGACCTTTTCGCCGGTGAAGGAAAAAGCCGTCGAACTCGGCATTCCCGTGTTCCAGCCCGATTCCATGCGAAGCGATGACGTCATTGAAGAACTGAAAAGCCTTAAGCCGGACGTCATCATCGTCATTGCCTACGGCAAGATTTTGCCCAAAGCCGTTCTCGATATCCCGAAATACGGCTGCCTCAACGTCCACGGTTCACTCCTTCCGAAGTACCGCGGCGCGGCGCCGATTCAATATGCCGTAAAAGACGGCGAAGCCGAAAGCGGCGTTACCATCATGCTCCTCGATGAAGGCATGGATACGGGGAAGATGTTGAAAAAAGCGGCGATCCCTTTAGCCCCCAAGGAAACGACAGGGACCCTGTTCGATAAATTGGCCTCCCTTGGCGCCTCGACCTTGATGACCGTCGTCGATGACCTGGATACGTATGAAAAAAATGCCGTCCCTCAGGACGAAAGTCAGGCGACGTATACGGCGAAGATTACGAAAGAAGAAGCCAATCTCGATTGGACCGCTGATGCCGTCGTCCTCGAACGGTTGATCCGAACCTTAGATCCTCATCCCGGTGCTTACACCGTGTGTCGTGACGGAAAGCGGCTGAAAATTTGGGCAGCCGACGTCGTCGAAGGGACGGATGCCGTGCCGGGAACGGTCATCGATGTCGCCAAGAAGTCCTTTACCGTCCAGACCGGAAACGGCGCTCTTCGCATTACCGAAGTCCAGCCGGAAAGCCGCAAGCGCCTGACGGCGGTCCAGTATCTTCAAGGGGAAACGCTGACCGTCGGCCAATCGTTATAACCGGTATGCCGTGATGCCGCACGCGTCGCCATACGTTGTATTTAGGAGGACTCATGAACGTACGTGAAATTGCCTTTCAAAGCCTGCTGACCATTTGCAGGGATGAAGGGTATAGCAATATCGTCGTCTCTAAGGCGATACAGGCCCATAAATTTTCTGACCGGGACCGGCGATTTTATACGGAACTGGTGTATGGGACCTTGCGCTGTCTCAACTATTTGGACTGGATCATTTCCCAGCTCAGTACGCGCAAATTGAACAAGCTCGACCCGGTCTGCCTGGCCATCGTCCGCCTGGGCCTGTATCAGATTTTTGGCATGGACAAGGTGCCGGAATCGGCGGCCTGTAACGAGTCGGTCAAGATGGCTACTAAGTTTGGCAACAAGGGCATGGCCAAATTCGTCAATGCCATGCTGCGAAACAGTATCCGCAACCGCCATGCCTTCGTCATTCCCGACAAGGAGAAGGATTTGGAGACGTACCTGGCCTTGACTTATCATCAGCAGGACTGGCTCATCCGCCGTTGGCTGAAGGATTATGGGCCGGAAGAAACGGAAAAACTCTGTCAGTATTTCGATACCATTCCGCCGCTGTGCCTCCGGGTCAATACGACGGTTACCAGCCGCGATGAACTGCTTAAAGAACTCGTCGAACAGGGGATACAGGCTCGTCCGACGACGGTTTCGCCGGACGGCATCTATATCGACGGCCACTTGGGCATCCATGAATTGGAATGCCTCAAAGATGGACGGGCCATCATTCAAGACGAACCGTCCCAGCTCGTGGCTCACATCGTCGACCCCCAGCCTCATGAGCTGGTCCTTGACGTCTGCGCAGCACCTGGCGGCAAGACGACCCATTTGGCGGCCCTCGGCGGTCCGTCGTGCATCGTCTATGGCGGCGATATCCATGAGCATAAATTGAAGCTCATTGATTATAATGCCCAAAAATTAGGCCTTAAAAATGTCCGTACCCTCTTCCAGAACGCCTGCACCATCGGACAGAAGTACGGCGGCCGGGCAGACCGCGTCTTAATCGATGCCCCCTGCTCGGGCCTCGGCGTCCTGCGCCACAAAATCGACCTTCGCTGGCGCAAGCAGTTGAGCGACCTCCGTACCCTGCCGGCCCTGCAGCGGCGCATTTTGGAAAGTGCTTCCCAGTGTGTAAAGCCCGGCGGCGTTTTGGTATACAGTACGTGTACTTTGAATGACGATGAAAACAGCCGTATCGTTACGGAATTTTTGAAGAAACATCCGGAATTTCATGTTGAAAACGCAGTCGAGAAGCTGGCTGTTCCGGGGCATGAAGGACCCTTTATCCAGCTCTTGCCTCATCGCGACGGCATGGACGGGTTCTTCATTGCTCGTATGAAGAAGGAGTCTTGATATGATGAATCTATTCTCGATGACAAAAAAAGAGCTGCAGGACTTCCTCGTCGCCCAGGGAATGAAAAAATTCCGGGCCGATCAGATCTTTCATTATATCTATAAGCAGTCTGTTTTTTCCTGGGATGACATGGTGCTCCTGCCGCAGAAGGATCGGGACATTTTAAAAGAAGTCCTGCCCATTTCCATGCCTGAAGTCGTGTCGCGCCTCGATGCGCCGGACGGACGGACTGTCAAACTGCTCCTGCGCCTTGAAGATGGGCAGACCGTTGAAACGGTGCTCATGATGCACGATTATGGCAACTCGATCTGCGTTTCATCGCAAGTCGGCTGCGCCGTCAACTGTGCCTTCTGCGCCTCGGCAAAAAACGGCTTCGTCCGCAATCTGTCGGCCGGCGAGATGGTGACTCAGTTACTGGCCTTCCGTCAGCACGTCACAACGGATCTTCACTCCATCGTCATCATGGGGACAGGGGAACCGCTGCTCAATTACGACAACGTCATCGCCTTCATGAAGCTCATCCACGAAAAGGATACCTTCTACTTAGGCTACCGCAACATGACCTTGTCGACGTCGGGCATCGTGCCTAAGATGTACCAATTGGCTAAAGAGGGGATGCCCATTACCCTGGCCGTATCCCTCCATGCACCCAATGATGCCTTGCGTCGGCGTATCATGCCGATTACCGACAAGTATCCTCTCGATGCCGTCTTAACGGCAGCTCATCATTATTTTGAAGAGACAGGGCGCAAAGTCACCTTTGAATATATTCTCATTAAAAATCTGACCTGTACCCATGCCTGTGCCAAAGAACTGGCCCGCCTCTTCAGCGGCAAAAACATTCTCATCAATGCCATTCCCATCAATGACAACTATGACGTCGGCCTCTACCGGCCTGACGACAAGTCCATTAGTGAATTCGTTACCTATCTCCAGCGCCACGGCGTGCCGGTTACACTGCGCCGTGAAATGGGCAGCAAGATCCAAGCGGCCTGCGGCCAGCTGCGCATAAAACGCGAAAACATTTGACAGGTGACAGGGAATATGATATGAATTAATGTGTACCTATAACGAAACACCGTGAGAGGACGTGAGAATTTGGGCACATACGGTGAATCCAAAATCGGCCTGGTTCGGAAAGTAAATGAAGATTCTTTTTATATCAGCCATGAGCGAAACGTGCTGGCTGTAGCCGACGGTATGGGCGGCTACGTCGGCGGCGAAATCGCCAGCAAGACGGCGGTAGAGGCCATTGCCTACTACTTTAAGAACTTTAACTATGCGGCGCCGGTGCAGCTGGAAAAGGCGATTCAGTATGCCAATTCCAGCATCATCAGCAAGACCTTGATCGATCCCTCCCTGAAGGGGATGGGGACGACCGTTTCCATGGTGACCCTGGCTCGGCATATGGCCTTCTGGGGCCACGTCGGAGACAGCCGCATCTATCTATACCGGGAAGGAGCCTTTTCACAGATTTCTGTCGATCATACGATTGTTCAGGTTTTACTCGATAAAGGTAAGATTACAGAAGAAGAAGCGCTGAATCATCCGCAGCGCCATGTACTGACCAGAGCTGTCGGTGTCGATTCCAATCTCATCGTCGATACCGGAGCCTTTGAAGTACAGCCGAATGACCGGATTCTGATTTGTTCCGACGGCTTGACCTCGTTCATTGGCAGACCGGAACTTTGCGATGCCATCGGCGACTACGGCCGGACAGAACGGGAGATCATCAACGATCTCTTTGACCAGGTCTATGCAAATGGGGCCAAGGACAATGTCACGGCCATTTTGACAACCATATAATCGGGAACGACTATGAAAGTGGTGGAATAGTTAAAAATGATTGGTCATATCTTAGACAATAGATACAAGATATTGGAAAAAGTAGGTACAGGCGGCATGGCCAGCGTATACAAGGCTCAGGATATCCTCCTGGACCGTATCGTCGCGGTCAAGGTACTTCACGCAAAATACGGCGACGACCACGACTTTGTCGTTCGTTTCCGTCAGGAAGCACAAGCGGCTGCCAAATTGTCCCATCCCAATATCGTCAACATATACGACGTCGGCTACGATGAAAATGTCCATTACATCGTCATGGAATTCGTACGCGGCGAGACGTTGAAAGAGTACATCGAAAAACACGGCCATTTGCCGATCAATACGTCGATACAGATTGCCTTCAATATCGGCGAGGCCCTTGAAAATGCACATGCCAACGGCATCGTCCACTGCGATATTAAGCCCCATAACATTCTGGTAACGGAAACGGGGCGTATTAAGGTCGCAGATTTTGGCATTGCCCGGGCTATCAATTCCGTGGAAAACAGCGACCGTACCGTTCTCGGTTCGGTACATTATTTTTCGCCGGAACAGGCCAGCGGCGGCCACATCGACGAACGGACGGATATCTATTCTCTGGGCGTCGTCATGTATGAAATGATGACCGGCATCGTGCCGTTTGAAGGCGATACGGCCATCAGCATCGCCTTGAAGCACGTTCAGGACGACATCCCCCTTCCGACGAAGTACAATCGCCGCATTCCGCGATTGGTCGAACAGGTGATCCTCAAAGCCATGTCCAAGAATCCCGACGACCGCTTCCAGTCCATCGGCGAGATGATGTCCGAACTTCGCCTGTCACAGGGCTTTATCAACACCAACGGTGCCCGGCCGATCATCAGCAAGGGAACCTATAACTTTGGGACTCAAAAAATCCAGCCTATCAAGGAAAAAGAGCTGCCTGAAGAAGCTCCGAAAAAGAAAAAGAATATTTTTACCCGTTTCATGGATTCTATCAGCAATCATTCTCAAAAGACGATCATCATCGGCATGCTCGGTGTCTTTCTCGTCGCCTTCGTATGGGCCTTCTTTTCCTTTGGTAATTTTTGGAGTACCGAAGATATTACCGTCCCCAACGTAACCGGGAAACAGGTGGAAATCGCCCGAAAAATCCTCAAAGATAAGAAGTTAGACGTATCTGTCAAGGAGGTAGAGAGTGAGGAAGTCCCCGTCGGGGAAGTCGTCGCCCAGACGCCGTCAGGCGGGGCTGTCGTCAAGGCCAATCGGACCATTTACCTGACCGTCAGCAAGGGCAATAAGGGCGAGCAGGTCCTCATTCCGGACCTAAGGAGCCTGACCCTCGAAGAGGCCGAAAGCAAATTGAAGGAAATCGGCTTATCTGTCGGCAAGGTAACGTATAAAGAAAGCGCTCAGTATGCCGACGGGACGATTATCAGTCAGAGTCCGTCGTCGCCGAAGAAGGTCGACAAGGGCACGAAAGTCAACCTCGTCGTCTGCCGTAAGAGCGAGGCTGAAAAAGCAGCTGAATCGGCCAACGAAGCGCCGAATACCAGCGGCATGACCCTGGACGAAGCGGAAAAAGCCCTGGAAAGCGCAGGCTATTCCGTCGGTTCCGTCGCCAACCTCGATGCTTCAAAAGACAGCTCGCAGGCCGTCGTTACGGCCCAGGCCGCAGGGGATGGCAAAGTCGTCAACCTGACCGTCGAATATCCCGGCAGCCAGAGTTCGCAGTCGACAGGCTCGGACGGCAGCGCCAACAACCAGGAACCGGCCGGTACACCGCATTACGGGACGGTCAACATCAGCGTTCCTGCCGGCGCTTCGAACCAGCATGTTCAAATCATCGTATCCGATGATAACGGCTCACGCGTCGTCTACGACCGCAATCAGTCCGGCGGCGACAACATTTCAAAGAGCGTCAGCGGGACCGGGAAGACCCGGGTCAAAGTCTATATCAATAATTCGCTAGTACAGGATCAATATATCTAAGGAGGAACATGACAAAAGGACGCGTCATCAAGAACTATAATGGCTATTATTACGTCGATGTCGGAAGAGACAGCCTCATCGAATGCCGGCGCCGGGGTAAACTGCTCAAGGCCAAAATCTTAGTCGGCGATGAACTGGAAATTACGGAACTGGAGAACGACAAGGGCGTCATCGAAGCCCAGCTGCCCCGGCGGAATCAAATCCGTCGGCCGGCGGTGGCCAATCTTGACCAGTTGATGGTCATCATGGCAGCCCAGTCACCGGATCCGAACCGCTTTCTCATCGATAAGATGCTCATGACTTGTGAATACAGCGGCATCCGGCCCATACTCTGCTTCAATAAATGTGATCTCGACCGGGACGTAGCGGAAAGCTATCGGGATTTTTACGAGCGCTGCGGCTATGACGTCTGCCTCGTATCGGCCCGGACTGGAGAGGGCCTGGATGCACTCTATGAACGACTGCCGCAGAAGGTAACGGCCTTTGCCGGCCCGTCCGGCGTCGGTAAATCGAGCCTGTTGTCCCAACTTTTGGGGCGCAAGGACTTATCCATCGGAGCCGTCAGTGAGAAGATCAAACGCGGTCGCCATACGACGCGCCATTCTGAAATCATGCGCCTTGACAGCAACACCTACGTCGTCGATACGCCGGGGTTCAGTGCCCTTGATTTCGAGCATCTTGATGCGCGGGATGTCCTGCCTTTATTCCCCGATATGGAACCCTACAGCGCAGGCTGCAAGTTCTCGTCGTGCCTCCATCTGTCCGAACCGGAATGTGCCGTAAAACAAGCTGTTGCCGACGGTCAGATTCAAAAAGAACGGTATGAAACGTACTGTAAAATTATCACCTCCATTGGAGAAAGGAAACGATAGTCATGGTAACAATTTGTCCATCTATATTATCCGCTGATTTTTCGCGCTTAGCTGAAGAACTTAAAGACGTCGAACAGAAGGGGGCCGGCTGTATCCATATCGATATGATGGACGGCCATTTTGTACCCAACCTCACCTTCGGCGTACCGGTCATCAAGGCCTTGCGTCCGGTTACGGAACTTCCCTTTGATGCTCATTTGATGGTAACCAATCCAGAAGCGTATATCGATGACCTGGCCGATGCCGGTGTCCAGTATGTGACCGTTCATCAAGAAGCCTGCGTCCACTTGGACCGCGTTCTGCAGCAAATCCATGAAGCCGGGATGAAGGCCGGCGTGGCCCTCAATCCGGCGACGCCCGTATCGACCTTGTCCTGTGTTGCCGGACAATTGGACCTCATCCTCATCATGAGTGTCAATCCGGGATTTGGCGGTCAAAAGTTTATTCCTTACAGTGTCGAAAAAATCCGCCAGGCTAAGGAACTCCTTCAGAAGGCAGGAAATACCGAAGCTGTCATTGAAGTCGACGGCGGCATCAACGCTAAGACCGTTCAGTTGGTCAAAGATGCCGGTGCCACCTTCCTCGTTGCCGGCAGTGCTGTATTTGGTGCGGCTGATCGAAAAACAGCCATTGCGTCCTTGCGATAAGGACTTGTATTTCTTCTTTTCATGTGCTAAAATCGTACATGAAAAGAAGAATAGAAATAGTCTTTGAGGCAAGGTGAGAAAGCAGGGCTTTCAATTCCTGACCGGCGGTGACAGTCCGCTAACCCGCAAGGGTTGAACCGATGAAATTTCGGTACCGACAGTACAGTCTGGATGGGAAAAGACAGACGACAGTGTCTTTTTTTGTTGTGCTCAAAGGGCTATGGAGATTTTTCATCCATAGCCTTTTTTCGTTTTCCCGCCTGCAAATCCAAGAAGAAGGGAAGGAATATATTGGAACCGGCAGAGTATATGAGAAAAGCCCTGGAACTGGCGAAATCAGCTCTGGGTTATACATCACCAAATCCGGCTGTCGGCTGCGTTATCGTAAAAGATGGCGAAATCGTCGGCACCGGCTATCACCATAAGGGCGGCACCCCGCATGCCGAAGTATGGGCCCTGAGAGAGGCCGGTGAAAAGGCTAAAGGGGCAACGGTTTACGTGACCCTCGAACCTTGTGCCCATTACGGCCGGACGCCTCCTTGCGCTCGGACGTTGGCCGAAAAAGGCGTCGGTAAGGTCGTCATGGCCATGCTCGACCCCAATCCCCGCGTCTCCGGTAAGGGCGCGGCCATCCTTCGCAAGGCCGGCATCGCAGTGGAAGTCGGTTTGTTGTCGAAGGAAGCGGCTCAGCTCAACGAAGTGTTTATCAAGAACATGATGGTCCAAAAGCCATTCATTGCCGTTAAACTGGCCCAAAGCCTCGACGGCCGCACGGCGTCGCGGACGGGCAATTCCAAATGGATTACCAACGAATGGGCCCGAAATTACGGTCACTACCTGCGCTCCATTTACGACGGCATTTTAGTCGGTATCAATACGGTCTTGGCGGATAACCCGCTCTTGACCTGCCGTATCGAACGAGAAGGGCAGCCGGCACCGCACCAACCGGTGCGCATCGTCCTCGATGCCAAGGGACGGACGCCGCTGAAATCCCTGGTCGTAACCGATAAGACGACGCCGACCATCATCATGACGACGTCAGCCTGCCCCGTTGAAAAGATGAAGGCCTTGAAAAACGCCGGCGTCCGGGTTATCTTGGCGCCCCTTCAGGACAATCAGTCCATTAATCTTCCGGAAGCGCTGAAATTCCTCCATGAAGAAGGACTGACCAGCATCCTCGTCGAAGGGGGCAGTACCGTTCAGGGCAGTTTCTTTGATGCCCGTCTCGTCGACAAGGTCTACGCCTTCATGGGCGACAAGGTCATCGGTGGTGTCGGTGCCCTGCCGTCGGTCGGCGGCTATGGCGTCGATGAGCTCGATGAATGCCTGCCGCTGGTCTACGATTCCGTAGAGCTTCATGAAAATAACGTATTGCTTACGGCATATAATGCCAATAGGGAGGGTGCCTATGTTCACTGGCATCATTGAAGAATTAGGGTCTATTGCCCATATGGACCGCCATCCCGACTCCATTCGGCTGACGATTGCGGCTCATAAAGTATTAGAAGGGACGCAGCTTGGCGACAGCATTGCCGTCAACGGCGTCTGCCTGACCGTGACCGATCTGACGGACTCGACCTTTTCGGCCGACGTCATGCATGAAACGATGCGTCGCTCGTCGTTCAGCACCATCAAGAGCGGTTCTAAGGTCAATTTGGAACGGGCCATGCAGGTCGGCGGACGGCTCGGCGGTCACATCGTCAGCGGCCACATCGATGGCATCGGCCACGTCGCCCGCATTGCCAATGACGGCATTGCCCGGGTCATCACCATTTCCATTCCCAAGGACATGGAAATCTTCATCGTCGAAAAAGGGTCGATCACCATCGACGGCATCAGCTTGACCGTCGTTTCCGTCGGCAACAGTCAGTTCTCCGTTTCCATTATTCCCCATACGATGGCCAATACGACCCTCATGGATAAACATCCCGGCGCCATCGTCAATTTGGAAACAGACGTCATCGGGAAATACGTCCATCGCTTCACAGTCGGTTCGCCGCAGGCCTCATCGGGTCTGACCTTGGACAAACTGCTGGAAAATGGATTTTAACATCAAATATAATTTAGAATAGGAGTGTTGTTATTATGGCACACATTAAAGAAGGTCAATTAATCGGTTCTGGTGCGAAGTTTGGTATTGTCGTCGCTCGTTTCAATGAATTTATTTGCAGCAAATTGCTCGGCGGCGCCTACGATGCTCTCCATCGTCATGGCGTCAACGATGATGATATTACGACGGCTTGGGTTCCGGGCGCTTTTGAAATCCCGCTGATCGCTCAGAAAATGGCAGAATCGGGTAAATACGACGCCGTCATTTGCCTCGGTGCCGTCATCCGCGGTGCGACCAGCCATTACGACCTCGTTTGCGGCGAATCGGCCAAAGGCATTGCCCAGGCATCACTGAAAACGGGCGTACCCATCATGTTCGGCATCATTACGACGGAAAACATCGAACAGGCCATCGAACGGGCCGGTACAAAAGCCGGTAACAAAGGCTTCGACGTCGCTGCCGGTGCCATCGAAATGGTCAACCTCATCAAAAACTTATAATCCTCGGGAGAATACCCGCTTGAAACAGGCTGTCTTACCTATCGGTAGGGCGGCCTGTTTCTGTTTCTAAGCAATTATGCAGCCTGCTTGCGAAGTCGGAGAATCTTTGTTATAGTGAAACGAGAAAAAATGTTTGCCGGGAGATGAGGAGTGCCATGATTGTCGACAGCCGAAATGAACAGCCTGTACAGCGCGTAAAAGACTTGGTGCTGCAGTATTTTGAGGGACGAAATGTGCGCATCTATCTCTTCGGTTCGTGGGCCCGGGGAGAACAGAAGCGGAGTTCTGATATCGATATAGCCATAGAGAGCCGGGACGATATTTCTTATGAACTTACACTGCTGCGGGAAAGACTGGAAGAATCCACGATTTCCCGTCAAGTGGATGTCGTGGATATGCATCATGCCGGGGCCGCCTTGTGCCGGCGCATCCGACGGGAGGGAATCTTATGGAAAGACTTACAGAGCGGTATCGATTAGCCATCAGGGCTTTCGGGAAATTTCATGAATTAGCGATTCGTGATACTTTGAGTGAGATTGAACGGGATGCCCTCATTCAGCGATTTGAATTTTCTTTTGAACTGATTTGGAAATGTGCCAAGGAATATCTGTATGTCCAGGACGGCATCGATGCTGCGTCACCGAAAAAAGTAATCCGGGCCTGTCGGGAAATAGGCCTTTTAGATGAAGCTGAAACGGAACAGGCCTTGAAAATGGTCGATGATCGGAATCTGACGACCCATACGTATGATGAGACTTTCGTCGAAAGTTTGATTAGCCGCTTTCCGGTATATGACAAGGTCATGCATTCCTGGTTAGAGAAGCTGAAATAGCATCTGAAATGGATGGGAAAAATTAATAAAATGGGGTGATGCAGGGGCCACGCTGTTCTTTGTACAGTCGGCTCCTTTCTGTACTTTACAAGCTGGATGTGATACAATGTTACAAGCCTAAGTATACCGAGAGAATGACCCTATTTTGAAGAAAAGAGGACGCAGCTCGTGAGTTCATTAGCCATTTTAATTTTGACGAAGAATGAAGAAGACAATATTGTCGACGTTGTTAAGAATGCAAAAAAATGTACCGATGACGTTATTATCATCGATTCAGGCAGTACCGATAAGACGGTGACACTTGCCGAAGGGCAGGGGGCTACCGTCTGTTTTCGCGCCTGGACCGATGATTTTTCAGCTCAGCGCAACTTTGCCCTTGAGCAGACGACGGCCGACTGGGTGTTGTACCTCGATGCCGATGAACGCTTGAATGATGAGCTTGTCGACGCCGTCAAAGACGTCTTGGCCAATGATCCTTTGACCCATCAATATACGATGGAGCGCAAATCCGTTGCTTTCGGGACGACCTTTAATCACGGTGTATTGAAGCCTGATTACGTAGGCCGCCTCTTTCCACGGACGACGGTTACCTGGGTCAATAAAGTGCATGAACATCCGGAATGTGACTTACCGTCTCAACGGCTGGCCGGTCACTTAGAACACTATACCTATAAAAATTGGCACCACTGGGAAGGAAAGCTCTGCCAATATACGACCATCTGGGCCGAAGATGCGTATAAGCGAGGGAAACGGATTTCCTTGTCGGGCATTTTTTTCCACAGTTTAGGCGGCTTCTTTAAGATGTTCGTATCGCGGGCCGGCTTTTTAGATGGCTGGATGGGAACCTATATGTGCTTCAATCACTTCTTTTACACGATGCTGAAATATCTGAAATTATACGAATTGCAAAGAGCGGAGAAAAAATAATGCGGGTAGCTATTTTAGAAACAGTGAAGACCCAAGGCGGGTTTGAACAGGAATTCGACCGGCTGATCATCGATGAGCTGAAGAAAGAAGGCCATGAGCCGGTCTTATATCTGCCGGAAAACAGCAGCTTGCCCGTTGACTTTGGGATTCCTATTGAATATATGAGCGGCGGTGAAATCGTCGATTATGAAGGCGCAGGAAAACTCAAAAAGATATGGCTGTCGATCCAGCGGGAACGGCGCCGTGTCCGTTGGTTTGATGCGGCTTATGAAAAGGCCTGCCGCCATGAAGTGGACGCCATTGTACTGACGACGGCGACGTATCGGTATTTGCGGTCCCTTCATAAGAGTAAGTTAAAAGATAGTCCCGTGCCGGTCATCTTCATTTTCTTGGGTGTCAATCCCCAAGAAAAGCCGAAATTCCTGAAACAGGCCCGGCGCTGTGAAGCCTATAAAAATATCAAGTTAAAAATTACGAGCCTGCGAAATGATTTTAAGGACGATCACGTCGCTAAGATTGAAATCATCCCGCCGCCGGTTCTCCTTCCTGAAGGGGTTCCGGTGACGGCAGACCTTTCGTATCGAGAACCGGTCCGCATCGGATTTTTCGGTCACTACCGCAAGGGTGAAAAAGACATCGACGGCATTATCCAGGCCTTTTTAGACAGTCATTTGCAGGGGAAGGCGGAACTTGTCGTCCAGGCGGCTCCGACTGGTCCCGATGATGCTGCCGATATGGAGCGGATCATGAACAAATATGGCAGCGAGCCCGCCGTCCGCTTTATAAAAGGAAAGGTATTGGGCAAAGCCTGGTATGACTTGCTGCAAAGCGTGGACGTCTTGTTCCTGCCTTACAGTAATGAACGGTATCTGTATAATTGGAGCGCCGTCTATTTCAATGCCTTGGCCCTATATAAGCCGGTCTTGGCCACGGCCGTCTTGAACCCGGAGATTCTTCGGAGCTATACGGTCGGTCAGGAAGTGGACTTACAAGACCTGGGACACCTTCGTCAGCAGTTGGGACAATTTTTGCAGTCCTACGAACAGATGCTGCCGACGTATGAAGCGGAATTAAAACTTGTCAATCATGATTTCAGTACCACCATGTTTTTAAAGAACATCTTGAAATAAAAAAGTCTACTATGTGGAATACGGAAAAGGATTTTGAAGATGCTAGTACTATTTTTGGTCTATGCGATAAATGGTAGTGTCTGGGTTTTGCAGCACTTATCGTGATCAAGGATACTTCACAGTTATGAAGGAGGAGTAACAGGTGTTTGAACAGTTTTTTTTAGCAGTTCAACAAGATATTAAGCTATGGATTTTTTTTCCGATTTTATGTGCTGTATTTCGGGCTATCTTCATTTATGTCCATAATCCGTATCCGGGCTTTGCTGGCAAGCGAAATGCCTTGTGGGAATGTTTTCGCTTCGGTTTTTGGTGGGGCATGGATTTAAATGCCTATGTCTTCGTCGTTTCGCTGGTGCTCGTTACCCTGCCGGGCCTTTTTATCGGCTTCTGGAGTCAGCACGGCGACCTGATTCGTGTCTTGCTCGGTATGGTTTACAGCGTCGTCCTGTATGTGGCCTTCGTTGGGAAAATGATTTTTTATGCCCAGTTTCACGATATTTTTAATAATATCATTTTCCTCGGTGAAAAAGCGGAGAAAAACAATCTCATCGACATCTTTTTTCACCAGTACAATGGGGCCCGAAAATTGGCCTTGCTCATTCCTTATGTCGCCATCGTCTTTTTTATCCTCCAAAGCATGATGGATACTCCGGTTATTCCCTATCCGCCCATTAGCGGCTGGCATTACTATCTTTTCAATGTGTCCGTCTTCTTATTTTTGGTCGGGGCTTTTTACTTTTTCCGCTACGGCGGTACCTTTTGGCACGATAATAAACCGGAATGGGATACGATTCCGGCGATTGTCAAGAGCGATCCCTTTCTGTCCAAAGCCACCGTTGACGATTTAATTGCCTTAAAGATGCTGGGGCATCGCCGCATAAAAGAACGCTTGCAACGAAGCCCGGCAGAAAACCTGGCGCTCGTAAAGCCCTTTATTGAACAAAAAGGAGGCACCATAGACTCGTTTAACGATGCCTTGAAGGCCATCAGTCACCAGGCTAAGGGGCCGAAAATCAAACGCCCTTCCCATATTTTTTTGGTTGTCGGCGAAAGTTATTCTCAGCCTTATTTTGATCCGGCTTTTGCCGACCTTCATATTGCCGATGAAGGGAAGAAACTGATGAATGACGTCCATACGGCGTCTATTCATACTGCCTTATCCAGTGGTATCATTTCTCGTCCGTCTATCGTGGGCCTCATGCTGGGCATCTTTGATGCCGGGTTCGAATTGAATGAACGGGAATCCTTTTGGCAGGGGACACTGCCGACGTCGCTGCCGATACAGCTGCGTAAATTGGGCTATGAAACGAACTATTGGTACGGCGGCAGCTTATCCCATGGGAATTTCAACCATTTTGCGCCAGCCTGCGGTTTTAATCATTCCTATTCCGGCACCGACATCTGCGGCGCCAAAGCGCCTCGCTCCTGGGTCGGCGTCTATGACCACGTTTTTCTGAACAAGGTGGCCGACATGATTCAAGAGCGCAGCGACGATGTGCCCCAGTTCCACTTTGTCTATACGACTTCAAACCACGGGCCCTATAAGATGCCTTTGAAAGATTTAGGCTTTGATGCCAAAAAAATCATGAATGTCCAGCCCGATGTATTGAAGGAGAAAATCATTCAGAAAGCACTGGGAACCTTCTGGTACGCTGACCGAGCCATCAATGATTTTATTCAAAAGATGAAAGAAGCCTATCCGGACAGCCTGTTCATCGTCACCGGTGACCACGGCTATAAGTGCCCGGAATTACAGCATACATCCTTCATGAGAAGAGAATATACTTTCCGGGAACTTCATTCGCCGGTCCTCATGTTCCATCATCGAGAACTCGATAAAGACTCGTTAGCCGGCAATCGCATCGGAAGCCACATGAATATATTGCCGACCCTTTTTGAACTCATTGCGCCGGCGGGATTCACTTATTATTCACTGTTTGAATCGTTAATCGAATCCGTCACGTCCTGCGTTACGCCCCATCATTGGGTAACGATGGATTCTATCGGTGGCTGCGGCGAAACGTATTATCAGTCATTGACGGCAACATCCGGTGCCGAAGTCTTACACGGTGAGGCCCCATACGAAGATATCTGCGCTGCTGAAAAAAGTTTGACTGCGTACTTACTGCAGCGGCCTGAATTATTACGGCCCGTTGATACCTGGCTTTGATAGGTATAACTCGGCCAGAGTGGAGAATTGGTTATGGCTTATTGGCGAACATTTCAACAAAATTACCTTCCGTATATCCCGATTTTTTTATTGGCCCTCAGCTGTGGTGCCGGGTCGGGGACATTGATGACGACCTCTTTTTTGACTCATTTGATTGTTTGCAAAAAAGAGGGAATCCCTATTATGGGGACACTGTGGAAAAAAACTGTTGTTTGGCAGACTGTGCTTGCCATTGCTATATTTTTTGGTACGGCGGCGATTACTATTCCTTTTAATGGCGGTAATCCTGCGGCTCTTTTTAAGTATATTGAGCGCCTGGTACCCCTTGTGTTAGCCGTTCTGATGGCCCGGCCGGGCAAGGGGACTTTTCCGGCTGTCTGGCTCGGGATTTCCCTGTCTATTATATGGCAGTTGGGATTGGTCGCGGCTCAACCGACTTGGCAAGACAATCGCTTGTTTGGACCTTATACCAGCCCCAATGCCTTAGGAAGCATACTGTTGACGCTACTTCCCGTCGTATTATTTGGCGTCATTCGCTACCGTTCTCTTTGGCCAAAGACGTCTTTCTTCTTGGCTTTAGTTTGTATTACGGCTTTCGTCGTTCTCCTTTGTACGGGATCGCGAAATGCTTATTTTGCCTTTTTTATCGTCTTTTTAGCCCTTCTGGTGTTCTGCTATTTAGGGCGGGAATGGTTAGCCTTAAAAGTAATGGCTTGCCTCCTCGTTCTGTCTTGTTTGGTTCTCGGTGTGGCAGCACCTCAATTCATTTCTGACCGCCTCCATCGTGATATCAGTCAGGATGGTCGCGTCTATTTGACCGAAGTTGCTGTTCAACTTATTGAGGAAAAGCCTTACATCGGTATTGGTCTTGGACGTTGGGGGAAAGTTTATCATGAACGTTTTGAAGCGCAGAATCCCTTCCATGAAAAAAATATCCAGTCACCGCACAACATTTATTTACAAACTTGGAATGAAACGGGGATTGTCGGCCTGAGCGGCTTTTTAATCCTCATTTTATTCCAGCTAAAAGTATTCGTGAGCTCGCTCAGGGCTTACTATCGAAAACAGGGTCCGGGATTCCCCTGGCTGGCTGGCTTTTTCCTGCCGATTTTGGCCATTTATCTCTTCGGCCTGTTTGACTATGATTTCTTTAATCGTCAGACAATGCATCTCTATTGGTTTTTCTGGGGGATGACGATTTATAGTTGGGCCCATTACAAAAAGGAGACGAACCTTTTATGAAGCCTTCGTTGAGCATTATCATGCCGGTTTACAATAATGAATGCTATGTCCGGGCGAGCCTGCAAAGTGTATTGAACCAGACGTATCACGATATGGAAGTTATCGTCGTCGATGATGGTTCAAGTGACCATAGTCTGGCTATCTGTCAGGAGATAGCCGCATTGGATGATCGTGTATCTGTCATCCATAAAGAAAATGGCGGTGTCAGCTCGGCCCGAAATCGAGGCCTTGAAGCAGCACAAGGACGCTACATCGCCTTCATCGACAGTGATGATCTCATCGATGCCAAGATGTATGAAGTCATGATTGCTGTCTTAGAAAGAGAGAAGGCCGACCTTGTTAATTGTGGGGTCATAAAAGAATGTTCATACGAGGATATCCTTTATGAAATAGGGACCGTCGAAGTCAGTGGCTTGCCTTTGAATTACCTGTCGAAAAAGGAATGTTTCATTGACAGCACATGGAACAAAGTCTATCGTCGTGAGCTCATTGGTGATACACGGTTCAATGAAAATATATCTTATTCAGAAGATAAGCTGTTTGTAACGGAAATCATATTGAAGGCGAGGACCATGGCTTTTGTTTCCAATGTCTTTTACCATTATATCCAGCATAAAGACAGCTTATCTTGGAAAGATACGGAAGATGTTTGGCTTGGAAATTTTAAAGTCCATCAGCGAATTTTTGAGCGGATGGAGGAAGACGGCATTATGGGAGCCGTCTTAGACAGTGCTTTTCGAGGATATGCTCGCTCCATTATCGCACTTTTGCGCTATGACATTAAATATCGTCGTGAAGAAGCTTATAATCAGACTTTAAATGAATATAGGACGGTATTAACACGTTTCCTTAAAGATACACCCATGCCATTAGGGAAAAAGCTGGAATACCTTACCTATACGACGTCTTATGGTCTGGCTTCCTTGGTGCACTATTATCCTAAACGATTGTGGTAATAATGGGAAAATAAATCGTATATTTTGCATTTTTATGATGTGCGAGGAGTATTTTCCTATAGGGATTCGTAAAAAATGTTTAGACAGTACGGCGAAGGAATAGTCTGCTTTTTAGAGTATGATGATATGGCCAATTACTATGTTGAGGCCATTTTTTTCTTTTCAAGCTGTATTTAATCAAATGTTTTTCACCGAGTGGATGTTTCTTTTGGCTCGGTCTTGCCATTTTAGTGACGGGAAGACCGGCTATCTGCATTTTCTTTAGCGTACTGTCGACAAGATACTTATATTTGACCCAATTATTGAAGGCCGATACAATGACATGAGAAAATAGGGTTGGTACTGGATAATGGTTTGTAGTTTTTTTTAAAATTTTTATAGTATAATAACGAAGATTAGAAGTATAGAAACTGCTGGGGCTTCTTATAGGGAAATCGTTTTTGACTACTCTTTTACGTCCTGGCCTAACGAGTGAATCTCAAGTATCATGCGAGGAATGTATTTATGAAAAATTTTGAAGAGAACTTTTTTAAAGAAGATAACTTTATTCAATCGATGGTTGATTATAATTACGCCAACTCAACGGCTAAAAATTACCATATTTGTTATAATGTTAATGATGCATTTATATACATCATGGGAGCATCCATTATTTCCGTATTAGAAAATAATAAAGGCATATCATTTTCCTTTCACATTTTTACGGATGGGTGTAGTCAGGAAAATATGGAAAAACTTAAAATGCTGGCAGAACAGTATAAATGCCGGTGTATTGTATATGTACTGAATATGGAGCCTTTTGCGGACTTTCATATTAAGGTGGAGCGTTTTTCCAGGATAACCTATGCACGTCTTTATATGCCTAAAATCTTAAAAAAATATACCGACAGGTATATTTATTTAGATGCTGATACAATGTGCATCTCTTCCTTACAGCCATTATGGAACCTGAATTTATCCAGTCCCATGGGTGCTGTGTCTGAGCGGGACTCTGCTATCGAGTATCGAGCCGGATACTTAAAACTGCAGAATGGGAAGTATTTTAATGATGGCGTTATGTTGGTGAATATCCCTTTATGGGAAGACAAGGGCGTTACGGAACTTTGCTTTTCCTATCAGTGTGAACCACGAAAACGTTTTTTAGGACAGAGTCAGGACGTATTGAATTTAGTCTTTGATGGAAATAATGATTTCTTGCCCAGTAAATATAATGTTTATGACGGCGGTGAGTTTGATAAGGGCGATAGCGTCATCGTTCATTGGACGGGGAGACGTAAGCCGTGGCAAATGGTCTTGTCTGATTTTGATAGAAAATGGAGAGAATATAACAGGTTGTCTCCATGGACTACCCTCACTAATCTGCTGCCCATTAAGAAGGCGTCCAATTATCATGACTTTAAATATTGGGGTATGTATTACAAATGGCATGGTAATTATGCCAAATATATACAGGGAATGTTTTGGTACGCTATTCTCCGAGTTTGTTATAAATGTGGAATAAATAATTAATTGCTTATGAACTGGTGGTTGATGTAAATGAAAATTGCTGTTGCCGGAACGGGATATGTTGGACTTTCAAATGGAGTATTGCTGGCTCAGAATCATGAAGTGGTAGCGCTTGATATTGTGCCGGAAAAAGTGAAAATGCTAAATGATGCAGTTTCACCTATTATCGATGCTGATATTTCGGCTTTTTTGCAGCGTGGGGATTTGCACTTTAAGGCCACTCTCGATGCTAAAGAAGCTTTTACGGGGGCTGATTTTGTCATTATTTCGACGCCGACCAATTACGATCCTAAGCGGAACTTCTTTGATACGTCGTCGGTAGAAACGGTCATCGAAGAGGTCTTGTCTATCAATCCGAAGGCCGTCATGGTCATCAAGTCGACGGTCCCTGTCGGCTATACGAAGCAAATCAAGGCCAAGTATCAGACCGAGAATATTATGTTCTCGCCGGAATTTTTGCGGGAAGGGAAAGCCCTCTACGATAATCTCCACCCGTCGCGCATCGTCGTCGGCGAAGTGTCGGATCGGGCCAAGACCTTTGCCAACCTCTTGGTTGAAGGCGCCGTCAAGGAGGATATCCCCGTCTTATTTACGGGTTCTACGGAAGCCGAAGCCATAAAACTCTTTGCCAATACGTATTTGGCTCTGCGGGTCGCCTATTTTAATGAACTCGACTCCTATGCTGAAATGCGCGGTCTCAGTACCCAGGAAATCATCAAAGGGGTTTGCCTCGATCCGCGAATCGGCGATTTCTATAACAATCCGTCTTTTGGGTATGGTGGCTACTGCCTGCCCAAGGATACGAAACAGCTTCTGGCCAACTATCAGGACGTGCCGCAGAACTTGATTTCTGCTATCGTTGCGGCGAACCGGACGCGGAAAGACCATATCTCTGATATGATCATTGCTCAAAATCCCCGTATCGTCGGCGTTTATCGTCTGACGATGAAGAGTCACTCGGACAACTTCCGGGCCTCAGCCATCCAGGGCGTCATGAAGCGCATCAAGGCCAAGGGGATTGAAGTCGTCGTCTATGAACCGACACTGAAAGAAGAGACCTTTTTCAATTCCCGTGTTATCCGCGACTTAGATGAATTCAAAGGGATGAGTGATATCATCATTTCCAACCGTTGGACCGATAAACTTAGTGATGTTCGAGATAAAGTGTATACAAGAGATCTTTTTGCTCGAGATTAACTGGGGTAGAATATTATGGGATTATTAAAAAAGAGAAAAATTTTATCCGATGTAGCGGTAAATGATTGCAATGACCGGGCTAATATTTTATTATGCAGTGACAAAAATGTTATTCGAGGACTCGGTGTGACCGTCATTTCCGTTTTAGAAAATATGACGATGCCGTGTGCCATTCATATTGCTTTTAATGGTACCCTACCTGAGGATGAAGAAGCCCGATTTACACAAATTGCAAAAAAATATCAAGTTCCTTTCTGTATCTACTGGATCGATGATAGTACTATCCAACATTTGAATAGTAATTCGTATATTACTATAACAGCCTATTACAGATTGTTGATGCCTTATATTATGAACGACATTGGCATAGAAAAATGCCTTTATTTAGATACGGATATTTTATGTGTTCATGATATCGCTGATTGGTATAAGCAGCCCCTTCATAATATGGTTGCAGCAGTCACGAAAGATGCCACTTCTCAGCCAGGATTACGAGAAAATAAAACCTGCCATAAGTTAGGCATGAAAGGCACAGATTATTTTAATTCGGGTATTTTACTCATGAATATACCTGAATATGTGAAATATGATATTGGTAATAAAGCCATTGAACTTTGTTCTGATCAGAAATTTGGAGAAATGGATCAGGACGTGTTGAATATTCTGTTGGAAGGGCATGTCGTCTTTGATGAATCGTATGCTTATAATTGTGGCATGTCCGTTCGTAATTCAGAAGTCCCTGAATGTATTTATATGGTTCATTTTACAGGTGCTAAAAAGCCATGGAAATTATGCGTGTCAGAATTAAAAAATGGGACAATGGCTCTTTTTGACCAACATTCTTGGAAATATTCGTATTATGAGGTATGGAGAAAATATGCCAAGATATCTCCATGGAGAGAGATTCCTTTCGATTTACCTAAGAATTATCGTGAATGGCGATATTTAGCGAATATGTATTTTAAGACGGGCCAGTTCAGATTAGGGATAGAGGCCTATCTTAAGTATCTTGCATGTAAAAGAGACAAATAACTATCCTATAAATTTTATTTTTTATCATCTCGATAAAGGAGTAGATGATGGCAAATTTTAAACCTTTTGATATGAAACAAAAAGTCCTCATTACCGGCGCTGCCGGATTTATCGGCTTCCACCTGGCTAAGCGGCTTTTGACCAAGGGAGCGACGGTCATGGGCTTCGACAATCTCAATGACTATTATGACGTCACCTTGAAAGAATCTCGCCTCGAAATCTTAAATCAGTTCCCAGCCTTTACCTTTATAAAAGGTGATTTAGCGGACGAACAGGCTGTAGAGCAGATTTTTTCGTCGTTCCAGCCGAATATTGTCGTCAATTTGGCGGCTCAAGCCGGTGTCCGTTACAGTATCGACCATCCGCGGACGTACATCGATTCGAATATCATCGGCTTCTTCAATATCCTTGAAGCCTGCCGGCACCATGAAGTCAGCCATCTGTTGTTTGCTTCGAGCTCATCGGTTTACGGCAATCAGGAGAAGACGCCTTTTTCAACGACGGACAACGTCGACCATCCCATCAGCCTCTATGCGGCGACGAAGAAATCGAACGAACTCATGGCCTATACCTACAGCCATCTCTATGGGATTCCGGCGACGGGCCTGCGCTTCTTCACCGTCTATGGGCCTTATGGCCGCCCTGATATGGCCTACTTTAAGTTTGCCAATAAGATCCGAAATGGGGAGGCCATTCAAATTTATAACCACGGCGATATGTACCGCGACTTTACCTACGTCGATGATATCGTAACCGGCATTGAGCATATGCTCTCCAATCCGCCTGTAGAAAATGAACTGGGAGACCGGTATAAGGTCTACAACATCGGCAATCATAAGCCGGAACAGCTCATGCACTTCATCGAAGTCTTGGAACAGGCCTTGGGCAAGACGGCAGAAAAAGAGTACCTGCCCATGCAGTCCGGTGACGTCTACCAGACTTATGCCGACGTCAGTGAATTGCAGCGCGATTTCGATTTTAAACCGGAAACGACGATCGAAGAAGGATTGGGAAAATTTGCCGAATGGTATCGAACGTACTACGATTTGTAATGAGATAGGAGAAAGTTATGTATTATACGATGAGTTATGCCTCGCCTTTAGGAGCCATGACCTTGGCGGCCAATGAAACGGCGCTGGTCGGCCTTTGGTTTGATGGGCAGAAATACGATATGGAAGGGTTGAACGGGGCCGAGGTCACGGAGAAAGAAACACCGGTCCTCAAGAAGGCTGTTCAATGGCTCGATGAGTATTTTGCCGGCCGCATGCCGGCTATCATGAGCCTGCCCCTGGCGCCAGAGGGCAATGAATTCCGCCGCCGCGTGTGGAGTCTCCTCTGCCAGATTCCCTACGGGCAGACGACGACCTATGGCGAGTTGGCCAAAACCATTGAAGCACAGACGGGAAAATCGATGTCGGCTCAAGCCGTTGGCGGTGCTGTCGGCCACAATCCCATTTCCATCATCATTCCCTGTCACCGCGTCTTAGGGGCCAGCGGCAAGGCGACGGGCTATGCCGGCGGTATCGACAGAAAAATAGCCCTCCTTCATTTGGAGGGCTTGGCGGTAAAAGAATAAGCCTCAGGCCTTGGTCAAGGCTTCGATGAATTGGCCGGCAATGCCGGATAAGTAGCGGTGTTTGGCGGTGATGACGGCCAGGCGCGTGTAGAGCCGGGGCTCGTCAATGACCTTCATATGGAGCGTCGTCAGCCGTGATGGCGAGAGGGCCGATGCCGGTACGACGGCATACCCGAGGCTTGCTTCGGCCCAAAGGAGGGTCGTCCGGGCATCGTCGTTGCGGCAGAGGATGGACGGCGTCAGGTTATAGCCTTCGCAGACGTCTAGGAGAAGTTGATTGAAGCGGCGATAGACGATGAGGGGCAGACCTTCTAAATCGGGGATAGTCAAGGTCTCTTTGTCGGGATTCGGATCTTTTCCGGCATAGGCCAGCACCATCGGTTCTTCCGGTAAAAAAGTGCAGTCAAAGGCTTCCTGCTTAAAAGGTGTGCGGACGATACCGATTTCAATCAGCCCTTTTCGGAGCATATCCAGGATATGGAAGGTGTTGCCGTCGTAGATTTCAAAACGGATGCCGCGGTGGCTGTCGTGAAATTGACGAAGGGCCGGCCGCAGGATGACGCTGCCTGAAGAAGAGACGGTCCCGATGGATAAGGTGCCGCGGAGGCCGCTTTTAAAGTCGCCGATTTCACGGCGCGTCGAATCGGCCAAGGTGATGAGCTGCCGGGCCCTTCGATAGAGGATTTCTCCGGCATCGGTCAAGGTGACGCTGCGCGGTTCCCGCTGAAAGAGTTCGACGCCCAGCTCTTCTTCGAGGGCTTTCATCTGTTGGCTTAAGGGCGGCTGAGCCATGTTTAGGCGCCGGGCAGCTGCCGTGATCTGGCCTTCTTCGGCGATGGCCAGAAAGTAGGTAAGTTGACGAAGGTCCATAGTACCTCCTTTTTTGTGGTATATGATTTACATATATTATAGCAATGATACGAATATTTTCAATATAGATATACCTATGGTATACTAGCCATGTAAAAAGCCATTTATTATTAGAAAGGATGAAACTTATGGATCTTGTCACACCGAAACGAGATGCTCATTTTTATTGGACCCTTTTCAAATCGACATTCTTAATCAGCGCCTTTACCGTCGGCGGCGGCTTCGTCATTATTCCGCTGCTGAAAGGCAAGTACGTCGACGAATACCATTGGATCAGCGATAAGGATACCCTCGATATGGTGGCCATTGCCCAGTCCATGCCGGGCGTCGTCGCCGTCAACAGCGCCGTCATCTTAGGCTATCGCATGGCCGGCATCCTGGGGACGATCGTCGCCCTTATTGCCACGGTCTTACCCTGTTTGATTACCTTGACCATTATTTCTTACAGCTATGATTATTTTATTCAAAATGCCTATATCAAGATGGTCCTCCGCGGTATGCAGTGCGGGGCGACGGCGCTCATCGTCAATGTCGGCATCGATTTGTTGGTCAAGCAGGGGAAGAAGAAGCTGATCCTGCCAATGCTCATCATCATCGGTACCTTCATTGCCAACCTGTTCTTCGATACCAATATCATGGTGCTCATCCTCATCGACGGCATCATCGGTTTATTGTTCATGCGCGCTGCGCAGTATAATTAGGGGGTGCCGTCATGATCTATGGATTGCTCTTTTGGGAATTTTTTAAAGTCGGCATCTTCTGTGTCGGCGGCGGCTATGCCTCTATGCCGCTCATTCAGGCCAGCGTCGTCGACACCTTCCATTGGCTGACCATGAGTGAATTCGTCGATATCTTTACGATTTCGCAGATGACGCCGGGGCCGATCGGCATCAATGCAGCGACTTTCGTCGGCACCCGTATCGCAGGTCTTCCCGGGGCCATTGTGGCCACCATGGGCTTTGTCACGCCGTCCTTTTTCTTGGGCATCATCCTGGCCCGTATCTTTTTGAAGTACGGCGACATCGGACCGATTCGCGGCATCTTAAACGGTCTGCGTCCGGCCGTCGTAGCCCTCATCTGCGTCGCCAGCCTGAGCTTTATTCTCCTGGCTTTGTGGAATACGGAAGCACTGCCTTCCGATTGGCTGGGCTTCAGCCGCGGCGGTCTTCTCATCCTCATCGGGGCCATTATCGCCACTCGCAAGAAAATCGGCGTCATCAAGGTTCTCCTCGGTTCCGGTGTCTTAGGCCTGGTACTGGGGATGGCCGGCCTTATCTGATTTCACAATACTCCAGGTTAATACCTTTCAAGAATCGGCTCGGCAGATAGCTCTGACGACCCAATCCTTGGTGCCAGCTTAGATACAGCCTCTTTTTTGCTCGCGTCATGGCGACATAAAAGAGGCGTTTTTCTTCTTCTATATCCCCTTTTTGGCGGGCCCAATAGGTAGGGAAGATATGGTCTTCTAAACTGGCCATAAAGACGTAGTCGAATTCAAGGCCCTTGGCCTGGTGAATGGTAATGATGGGTATTTTCGGGTCTTTGGCCAGCATGCTGTCGAGCTCGCTGTTGGAGAGGGCCGCCATCTTGAGAAATTCGGTCAGGGCGTCGCGAGGATTCTGTCCGGCGTCGTCTGTTTCCTTCGCGATGCGGTAGAGCTTGCGTATATTTTCCAGCCGGTCGATATGGTTGGACTCATCAGAGCTGTCGAGATGTGTTTGATACCAAACTTTAACGCCGCAGTCATTCATGACGGACGTAATGACTTTGATGGGCCGAACCTGGTAGGATAAGCGCCGTAACTCTTCCATTCCCCGGCTGAAGGGCGCAAAGAGCGGGAGATAGATGGCCATCGCGGCTCGGCGGATCGGTTCTATCGGGCGAATCTTCTCGTCGATGGCATACATCAGGAGTCCGGCTGTGGCTAAGATGTCGTCGAAGGCGTCGTGCGTCGGTTTATGGTCGATAGGAAAGTGGTGGCTCAAGGTTTCTAATTTATGATTACGCAAGGTGGGATAAAAGCGGCGGTAGATATCGAGGGTATCGTAATAAGGAAAGTCGGCCCTTTCAGACATGCCCAGTCGCTGCAATTCGCTCTGGAGGATGGACAGGTCATAGGTTACGTTGTGGCCGACGATGACAGCGTCTTTGGCAAAGTCTAAAAATTGCGTTAAGGCTTTTTGGGGAGGCACGCCTTCAGCGGCCAGTTTTTCGTCACTGATGTGGTGGACGTAGTACGACGTGCCGACGGGGCGCAGGGCCTTTACATAGGTATTAAACTTATCTTTTACCTGCCCCTTGGCATCGAGGCGGATGGCGGCGATTTGGATGATTTCATCCTGGGTCGTGTCCGTGCCTGTACTTTCGACGTCGAAGACGACCAGCCGTTCTTGGGATAAGGCTGTCAATAAGAGCCCGTAAGGATCGCCCGTTTGATGGGATAGGGGATCGATAAAATCACTGAGCATGAGGCCCACTTTGCGATAGGAATCGCTTTCAATCGTTTCTACCGTACGCCGGCCGATGCGGGGGACGAAGCGCTGGACGATTCGCTTCAGACTGAGGTTGTCGTGTTTATTCATCAGCAATCGAAGATAAGCCAGGACGTCCTTGCATTCCTGCCGTTTAAACAGGTGAAACTGGTCGATGCAGGTAACCGGCAGCTGCTGGTCTTGCGGGTACTTTTGGTTGTGCGAGGTAATGCCCATCCAGATGAACTTAGCCTGGCGGTTGTCGCGGACGAGGATGCAGGTCTTTAGGCGCTCTTCTGGAGGCAGGGCCTTGATTTCCCGGAAAATCCAGCGGGATTCTTCCATCCAGGTGCCGGCTTTATGAAGGACGATGGGTTCGCCGGGATCTTTTGAGGCCGAGATGCCCCGTTCGGTATAGATGCTCTGGACGGTCACTTTTCCTAAGAGGCGAAATAAGAAGGTCTGACCGGCTTCCAACAGGAGTTGGGTGGACCTGTAATTGGTGGTGAAGGTAATTTCAAGGGGCTGATAGCCGTCTCGAAATTCTTTCCAAATGTATTCGGGATAGGAGCCACGCCATTCGTAAATGGTTTGGAAGTAGTCGCCGCAGAGGAGGATGTTGCGGTCCGGGAAGAGGCGGCTGATGACGGTGTATTCGACTTCACTCGTATCCTGCATTTCGTCGACGGAGATGAAGCGGAACTTTTCCCGCCAGCGGCGGCAGATGGCGTCGTCTTGGAGAAATTCATAGGCCCCGGTAATGAGGTCGGTAAAATCGATGGCATGGTTGTCGGCAAGGGCAATATCGTACTCCCAGACAAGGTCTTCCCCGTACTCGGAGAGCCAACCTTTGAGGTCATCTTGTATATTGGTAAAATCGCGCAGGCCGGGGATGACGCGTTTCTTTTTTTCAAATTCGATGAAGGTCTGGAGTTCCGGTAAGGCCGGACGCGGTGTCATTTTCGTAAGGTCAATGGCAGCCAGAATCTGTTTACAGTCTTCGTCATCATAGATCAGAAAGTCGTTGTAGCGGTCGCTCTGCCGCTTGGTCTCTTCTTTGATGAGACTGTAGCAGAAACTGTGGATAGTCTTTACGGTGACGGCGAAACCTTCTTCCGGGACCGTTTCGATGATGCGATTCTTCAGTTCCTTACAGGCCCGGTTGGTAAAGGTCAGGCACAGGATTTCCGACCCCTTGGCCTTCTTTTGGGCTATGATATGGGCTACCCTGGCTGCCAGGACACGGGTCTTGCCGGTTCCGGCCGGGGCGTTGAGTAAAATCGATTGGGACAGCTCATTGACGACTTGCTGCTGCTGTTCGTTTAAATTCATGTTATTCCTCCGTTCCGTCGCGTCTTTTTTCATTGTAACACAGTCCCTTGACGGGGGATACTGTCTTACCATAGAAAGGCGGATTTTGATTGACAGCCACCTGTCTTTTTGATAGAATCAAAGTGTGTTTGATAAATATTTTAATCAATAAGGAGACGCACTATGACAAAATGTTTATGGACAGGTTTGTATGCCGTTTGTAAACAGTCTCCGTGTATCTAACTGAAAGCCCAAAGGTGATTTGTGTCACTTTTGGGTTTTGTTATTCCTAAGGAGGGGTCTCTGATGAAGGTAGCTTTAATTATGGGGAGCGATTCTGATTTTCCCGTTATGAAAAAAGCAGTAGCTATTTTTAAAGAATTTGGGGTAGACTATGAAGTCTTATTGGCATCAGCCCATCGGACACCGGCTGCCGTTCGTGAATTCGTCACGACGGCTGAAGAACGCGGTATCGGGGCTTTTGTCGTCGGCGCCGGCATGGCAGCTCATCTGCCGGGTGTCGTTGCCAGCTACACGACGCTTCCGGTCATCGGCGTTCCTTTGGAAAGCGGCAGCTTGCAGGGCATGGATGCCCTCTTGGCCATCGTTCAGATGCCGTCGGGGATTCCCGTGGCTACGGTTGCCATTAACGGCGCTAAAAATGCGGCTCTCTTGGCCGTTCAGATCGGCGCTGTCAGCGATGCCGAATTAGCCAAGAAATACAAGGCTTATCGCGAAAACATGGCCAATGAAGTCATGGCTAAAAACAAGAAATTACAAGAAGACGTAAAAGCCCTCTAAGGGTGGTTCGCGTCCTATTTTTCTCAATAACAGGAGGTTTAATTCATGTTTTACGATCCGATTTGGGATAAGCAGCATGAAGAATGTGGCGTCTTAGGGATTTACGATAAACACCTTGATATTCCCCGTTACGTGTATTGGGGGCTCTTTGCCCTGCAGCACCGCGGCCAGGAAAGCGGCGGTATTGCTTTAACTGACGGCCAGGATATCCATACCTACCGCGGCATGGGACTCATCAGCACGGTCTTTGCCAACGGCGTACCGGAAGAAGAAGGGGGCCCCGTCGGTATCGGTCACGTCCGCTATTCGACGACCGGTTCCAACAACCCGCGCAATATCCAGCCTTTGGCTGTCTATACGCCCATGGGACAGTTGGCTTTGGCTCATAACGGCAACTTGACCAATACCCGCACCCTTCGCGAAGAACTCGACCGCAGCGGCGCTGCCTTCCAGACGACCATGGATAGTGAAATCATCGTCAACCTCATCAGCCGCAGCCAGAAAGACACGATCGAAGAACGCATCATGGAAAGCATGAACCGCATCCAAGGGGCATATTCCCTGGTCCTCATGACCAAGGATACCCTCTATGGCGTCCGCGATCCCTACGGCTTCCGTCCGCTGTGCATCGGCCGGACCGAAGAAGGCGGCTGGGTCCTGGCTTCGGAAACGTGTGCCCTCGATGCCATCGGAGCGAAATTCGTCCGCGACGTTCATCCCGGCGAAATGGTCCAGATTAACGAAAACGGAGTCAAATCGACGATCTTCGCCAAGGCACCGCGCAAGCAGATCTGTTCCTTCGAATACATCTACTTTGCTCGTCCCGACAGTGTCATCGACGGCCAGGACGTCTATCAGGCTCGCTTGAACATGGGTCGTGAAATGTGGAATGAAACCCAGTACGATGCCGATATCGTCATTTCCGTTCCCGACAGCGGCAATACGGCTGCCATCGGTTATTCCCAGGCTTCGGGTATTCCCTTTAAACACGGTCTGATCAAGAACCGCTACATGGGCCGTACCTTCATCAAGCCGAATCAGAAACAGCGAGAACTCGCTGTCCGCATGAAACTCAACGTCGTAAAATCCGTCGTACAGGGCAAGCGCATCGTCATGGTCGACGATTCCATCGTCCGCGGCACGACGAGCGGCATCATCTGTAAGCTCCTGCGGGAAGCCGGCGCCAAGGAAGTCTATATGTGCGTTTCGGCACCGCCGATTAAATATCCCTGCTTCTACGGCATCGACACGTCGGTCCGCAAGGAACTCATCGCCTCGACGTTCAGCCAGGAACAGATTCAAAAATACATCGGTGTCGACAAGCTGCACTTCATTTCCATCGACGGCCTCAATCGGGCCATTGAACACATTCCCTTGGAAGATATGTGCTTAGCTTGCTTCAATGATGATTATCCTACGGATACGCCGCAGATGAACGAGGAAGGAGAAAAATATGCTCTCGAACACAAATAAAGGATTGACCTATGCCGATGCCGGTGTCGATATCGACGCAGGCAATAAAGCCGTCGAATTGATGAAAGACTCTGTAAAAGCTACGTACCGTCCGGAAGTCCTCGGGGACCTCGGCGGTTTTGGCGGCCTCTTTTCGCTCATGAACAGCGATATTAAAAAGCCGGTCCTGGTCAGCGGCACCGATGGTGTCGGCACCAAACTGCGTCTGGCTATCTTGATGGACAAACACGATACGGTCGGTCAGGACTGCGTCGCCATGTCGATCAATGACGTCCTCGTTCAGGGTGCAGAACCCTTATTCTTCCTCGACTATATCGCCGTCGGCAAGCTCGACCCGGTTCAGGTCGCCTCCATTGTAAAAGGGGTAGCCAATGCCTGCCAGGAATCGGGCTGCGCCCTCCTCGGTGGTGAAACGGCTGAAATGGCCGGCTTCTATGCCAAAGACGACTATGATCTGGCTGGCTTTGGTGTCGGCATCGTCGACCGCGACAAAATCATCACCGGCGAAACGATCAAGGCCGGCGACGTCCTCATCGGCCTGCCGTCGACAGGCGTCCACTCCAACGGCTTCTCCTTGGTCCGCAAGATCGTCTTTGAACGCCAGCAGATGAAGCTCGACCAGTACGTCGATGAATTGGGCATGACCATCGGTGAATGCCTGCTGACACCGACCCGCCTCTATCCGCGTCCGTGCCTGCCGATCATTAAAAACTTTACCGTAAAAGGCATGGTCCACATTACCGGCGGCGGTTTCTATGAAAATATTCCCCGCGTCCTTCCTAAGGGCGTCGGCGTCGATATCGATGTCACGTCGTGGCCGCAGCTGCCGATTTTCTCGCTCCTGCAAAAATGGGGCGGCGTCGATGCGAAAGAAATGTACCGCACCTTCAACATGGGCATCGGCATGATCATGATCGTCGATGAAAAGGATGCCGACAGCATTCTCAAGAATTTGGCAGACCGCGACGAAAAAGCTTACGTCATCGGCAAAGTCGTAGACTCGGACGTACCCGTTACGTTGCGGGGAGGCGTGTTCCATGACTAAGAAAAAGATGGTCATTTTTGCCTCGGGCCGCGGCTCCAATGCCATTGCCCTCCACGATGCCGTCGAAGCCGGTACCATCAAGGCCGACATCAAGGCCCTGGTCTGCGATATCCCCGGCGCGCCGGTCATGGATCGGGCCCGGGAATGGGGCATACCGGTCATCTTAGCCGACCGCAAGGCCTTTGATTCGAAAGAAGCTTTTGAAGCATATATCCTCGACGCCATTGCCCCTTATGAAGCCGACGTCATCTGCCTGGCCGGCTTCATGCGCCTCTTGAGCGGCGATTTCATCTCCCATTATGAGCACAAGATGCTCAATATCCATCCGGCCCTCTTGCCGTCCTTCCGCGGCCTCCACGCTCAGCGTCAGGCTATTGAAGCCGGCGTCAAGATTGCCGGCTGCACGGTTCACTTCGTCGTGCCCGATATGGATGCCGGGCCGATTATCCTGCAGTCGGCCGTGCCGGTCTATGAAGATGATACGGAAGATACGCTGGCAGCTCGGATCCTGACGAAGGAACATCCGACCTACATCAAGGCAGCGGCACTCTTTTGTGACGACAAACTGACGGTCCGCGGCAATGTCGTCATGGGAACACAGGAATAGGAGGTAGGTTAGCATGAAGGTAAAACGCGCACTCATTAGTGTATCTGATAAAACGGGCGTCGTCGAATTGGGCAAAGCCCTGGCGGCTCTCGGCATTGAAATCATTTCGACGGGCGGCACCATGCGCACCTTAAAGGAAGCGGGCGTACCGGTCATCGCCGTTCAGGACGTAACGGGCTTTCCGGAAATGATGGACGGCCGCGTCAAGACCTTGAACCCCAAGATTCACGGCGCCATTTTGGCGGTCCGCGACAATCCGGAACACGTGAAAGCCATGAAGGATCACGATATTACGCCCATTGACTTGGTCGTCGTCAACCTCTATCCCTTCCAGCAGACCATTGCCAAACCGAATGTCACCCTGGCTGAAGCCATTGAAAACATCGACATCGGCGGTCCCTGCATGGTCCGCGCTTCGGCCAAGAACAATAAGTACGTCGCCATCGTTACCAATCCCGATAAGTACAGCGAAATCATTTCCATCCTCCAAAAAGACGGCGCTTTTTCCGATGAATACCGCTTGGAATTAGCTCAGGAAGCCTTTCATCATACGGCCGTCTACGATACGGCCATTGCGGCATATCTGGCTGAACAGGTTGAGAAGGGGGCTGCAAAGTGATGAAGGTAGCAGTCATCGGCGGCGGCGGCCGCGAACATACCCTGGCCTGGAAATTAGCGCAGAGCCCGAGTGTCGATGCCCTGTACGCCATTCCCGGCAGTGCAGCCATGGCTGACGTTGCCAAGTGCGTCGATATTTCCTTATCGGACCTCGAAGGCATCGCCGATTATGCCGTTTCGGAAGGCATCGACATGCTCGTCGTCGGTCCGGAAGTTCCCTTGACGGAAGGCTTAGCCGACGTGGCTCAGGCCAAGGGCTTAGCTGTTTTCGGCCCCAACAAAGCGGCGGCTCAAATGGAAGGCTCCAAGGTCTTTGCCAAGAATATCATGAAGAAATACCAGATTCCGACGGCAGCCTATGCCTCCTTTACCGACGGAGACGCGGCGAAAGCCTACATCCGCGAACAAGGCGCTCCTATCGTCGTTAAAGCCGACGGCCTGGCTGCCGGCAAAGGCGTCGTCGTAGCTCAGACCGAAGAAGAAGCCATCGACGCCGTCAATGCCATGATGGAAGACCATATTTTCGGCGCTTCCGGCGGCCGCATCGTCATTGAAGAATGCATGGTCGGAGAAGAAGCAAGCCTTCTGGCCTTCGTCGATGGCAAGACCATCGTGCCCATGATTTCGGCTCAGGACCATAAGCGCATCTTCGATAACGATGAAGGTCCCAATACGGGCGGTATGGGTGCCTATGCCCCGGCTCCGGTCTTTACGCCGGCCATCCAAAAAGTCGTCGAAGACACGATTTTACGACCCGTCGTAGACGGCCTCAAAGCCGAAGGCATTACCTATCAGGGCTGCCTCTATGCCGGCCTCATGATTACTGAAGACGGCCCGAAAGTCGTCGAATTCAACTGCCGTTTCGGCGACCCGGAAACGCAGGCCGTCCTGCCCCTTCTTGACGGCGATTTGGCGCAGATCATGTACGCCTGCACCAAGGGGACCTTGTCCCCGGATATGGTTCACTGGAAGGATGCCTCTGCCTGCTGCGTCATCATGGCCTCGGCCGGCTACCCGGCTTCGTCTCATAAGGGAGACGTCATCAGCGGCCTCGACGGCATCGACAGCGATGATACGATGGTATTCCATTCGGGAACGGCCAAACAGGATGGGGCCTATGTGACCCATGGCGGCCGTGTTCTCGGCGTAACGGCTGTGGCACCGGATCTTAAAAGTGCCATTGAAAAGGCTTATGACAAGGTGGATCAGATCCACTTTGACGGCCAGCAAGTCCGCCGTGACATCGGTGCCAAAGGATTGAAACACTTGCCGTAATTGCTTACGGTTTATGAAGCCCCTTTTCGTCAAAGGGGCTTTCTTTCTATCAGGCAAAACCTGCATTGCGGAGACAGGAGGGAGATAGGTGGTACAATTTATCACGCCGTATGAGGCGGCTCGACTGGTTGGCGATGAGATGACCCTGGCTGTCAGCGGTCAAGCCGGATTTGGTACGCCGGACGGTTTGTTCAAGGCCCTGCACGATCGATATGCTGAGGAAGGCCGTCCGCGTAGCCTGACATTAGTGAAAATAGCCGGCACCAGTGACGGCGGGGGACGGGGCGGCGACCGACTGGCGGCAGATGGTCTCTTACAGACGATCATTACCAGCCATTTCGGTGCCGAAAAGAAACTAGCTGATAAGGTGGCCGACAATGACTGCCTGGCCTATACCGTACCGGCCGGAACCTTATTGGCCTTGTATCGGGCCATGGCTTCCGGGAGAAAGGGTGTCTGGACTGACATTGGCCTGCACACCTTGGCGGATCCGCGCCTCGACGGCAGCAAGGCAAATGACAAGACCATAGCTGAAGGCAAGGACATCGTCCGCCGCGTTTCCATCGACGGCGACGATTATCTTTACTATCCGACTTTTCCTATCGATGTTTGTTTTATCCGAGGCTCGTTAGCCGATGAAGACGGCAATATTTCCCTCGAGCGGGAAGCCATGATCGGTGAACAGTTCGAAGTCGCCGCAGCCACGCACCAGTCAAAAGGCCTGGTCGTCGTTCAAGTCGAAGACGTCGTGCCCCGGGGACGCCTCGATTCGCGGTTGGTGAAGATTCCCCATTTTCTCGTCGACTACATCGTCGTGCCTCGCCCGAAATATCACGTCCAAAGTTTTGCCGCAAGGGGCTACCGCCCGGAACTGAGCGGGGAGAAAAAGATCGTCCTCCGTTCGCTGCCGCCTCATCCTTTGGATAACCGCAAGATCTGCGCCCGCAGGGCTGCTCTTGAACTAAAGGATGACGACGTCATGAATCTCGGTATCGGCATTCCCGAAATCATCGGCTCTGTGGCTGCTGAAGAAGGTTTTGGCACCCGCCTTACCCTGGCTGCTGATTCGGGCATCATCGGCGGCATCCCCTTATCAGGCCTCGATATGGGGGCGGCCATCAATGCCGAAGCGGAATTGAAGCTGGCCGATATGATCGACATCTGCCACGGCGGCGCCCTCGACATCTGTGCCTTAGGCTTGGCCGAAATCGATGCCAAGGGGAATGTCAATGTATCGAAATTCAACGGCCGCGTTACCGGGCCCGGCGGCTTCATGGACCTGACCCAGGCGACGAAGAAGCTGATCTTCATGGGGACCTTTACGGCCGGTCACCTGCGGGAACACTGTGAGAACGGAAAATTAATCATCGACCACGAAGGGCGTTATAAAAAATTCAAGAAGACTGTCGAACAGATTACTTTTTCCGGAACCTATGCGGCGGCCCGGCATCAGGACGTCTTGGTCATTACCGAGCGGGCCGTGTTCCGCTTGACGCCAAATGGCCTGATGCTGACCGAAGTGGCACCGGGCATCGATATAGAGCGGGATATCCTAGCCCAAATGGAATTCAGACCCCTCATGGCAGCCGATATAAAAACGATGGATCCTCGTATTTTCTATCCGGAAGCTATGGGAATGTAAAGGAGAGAGACTATGGAATATCGTATTGAAAAAGACTCAATGGGAGAGATTAAAGTCCCGGCAGATAAACTCTGGGGCGCTCAGACCCAGCGCAGCTTTGAAAATTTTAAGATCGGTACGGAAAAGATTCCCGCCGAAATGGTCACCGTCTTTGCCTATCTGAAAAAAGCGGCAGCCTTGACCAATAAAGAACTGGGCGTCGTCGATGCCGATAAGGCCGATGCCATCGCCGCGGCCTGTGACGATATTTTGGCAGGGAAACTGGACGGCAATTTCCCACTGGCCGTTTGGATGACCGGCAGCGGGACTCAGTTCAATATGAACGTCAATGAAGTCGTAGCCCACCGGGCGGCAGCTATTCTCAAAGAAAAAGGGAAAGAGCAGCGCATCCATCCCAATGACGACGTCAACCATTCCCAAAGTTCGAACGATACCTTCCCGACAGGCCTTCACATGGCCGGTGTCCTGCTCATTGAACAGCAGCTGTTCCCGGCCATGGATGCCATCTATAAGGCGCTCCATGACAAACAGGAAGCCTTTAAGGATATCGTAAAAATCGGCCGCACCCACTTGCAGGATGCGACGCCTTTGACCCTGGGACAGGAATTCAGCGGCTGGGCCCGCATGATCGAACGCAATAAAGAAATGCTCCGCTGCGGCGTCGATTTTCTTCGCGATCTGGCCATGGGTGGGACGGCCGTCGGTACGGGTATCAACTGTCCGAAAGGCTATGACCGCCGCTTTGCCGAAATCGTCAGCGACCTGACGGGGACGACCTTCCATACGGCGCCGAACAAGTTCCAGTCCCTGACCAGTAAGGATGAATTAGTCGTCGTTCACGGCATGCTGAAGAGCCTAGCCTGTGACCTCATGAAAATGGCCAACGACATCCGCTGGCTGTCGTCAGGACCGCGCTGCGGCATCGGTGAAATCCGCATTCCCGAAAATGAACCGGGCAGTTCCATCATGCCCAGTAAAGTCAACCCGACGCAGTGCGAAGCCGTAACCATGGTCGCCGTCCAGGTCATGGGCAACGATGCGACATTGGGCTTTGCTGCCAGCCAGGGCAACTTTGAACTGAACGTCTTCATGCCGGTCATCGCTTACAACCTCATCCAATCGATCCGCCTCTTATCGGACAGCATGGAATCCCTGCGCAAGCACTGCATCGTCGGAATCGAACCGAATGAAGAACGAATCGAGACCAACCTCTATAACTCCTTGATCCTGGTCACGGGACTCGTTCCCTTAGTCGGCTACGATAAGGCCTGCACCATTGCCAAGACGGCGGCCAAAGAAGGGCTGACACTGAAAGAATCAGCCATTCAATCCGGCTGGGTTACGGCGGAACAATTCGATAAGGCCATGGACCCGGCAAAACTGGCGGGTATCCGTTGACATCTTTTTTCCATTTTTTTATGGATTAAGAAATAATTTGTACTAAATTTCTCCAAAACCTTTTGCACTTTTTGAGATGTAGTGATAGAATAGATGTACCAATATCTCATCATTATATTTTGAATAGGAGTGGATAGCATGGGTTTTATTAAAGAGTTTAAAGAATTCGCCATGCGGGGGAATGTCCTTGATATGGCAGTCGGTGTCGTTGTCGGCGGTGCGTTTGGCAAAATCGTCACGTCTCTTGTCAACAATATCATCATGCCGCCAATCGGTGTACTCCTCGGCGGAATCGATTTTTCAGACTTCTTCATTCCTTTGAGCCTGAACGGCCAAAAGGTAGAAACCTTGGCCGACGCCAAGGCAGCCGGTATTCCGGTCATTGCTTACGGCTCTTTCCTCAATACGATTCTTGAATTTTTAATTATCGCCTTCGCTATTTTTATCGTCATCAAGCAGCTCAACCGCCTGATGCCGAAACCGGCACCGGTTCCGGAGTCGCGCCTTTGCCCGTTCTGCCGTCAACCGGTGGCTGACGATGCTACGCGCTGCCCGCACTGCACCAGCGAATTGCCGGCTGCCAATAACTGATGTACCCCGATATCTTGTTTTAAAGATCACGATAACAGCCTGCTGTCTGAGACGGCAGGCTGTTTTTATGGTTCATTGATGATGGATAGCGGCTTCCTTTTCAGTTGATTTTTTTGCTTAAGATTTGCTACAATAGAAAAACGAAAGGAAAGGGGGACCCTTCTTGCAGTTTTATACGTATGCCTATCTCGAAAGCCAGGCCCATGTGAACTATTTATTTCAATACGGTCTGATTTTCTTTATTTTGGTGGCCTTGATCGTCATTACGGCCAAATATATGAGCAACCGTTTGAAATCGAAGTATCGTGATTTGAGCATTATTCTGCTGTTGATCGGCTTATTCTTGATCGGGTCTAATTGGGACAGTTACAGCCGGCAGCGGGAAACTACGGAAAATACGTCGCGGATGACCCAGTTTCTCGATACTTTCAGCGATAATATGACCCTTTCGAAGTCGGATATTGCCGTCAATTCCCTGCGCCTCCAGGATGGGATGCTGGTTAAGATTCGCGATGATTACTACCGTATCGATTTCAACAGCAGTTATACGGCGTACCGCATCAATCGTGTATACTTGATTCAAAAAGACGTCAAACTCGTCGACGTGTCACATTAGGAGGGGCCATGTTTCCGTATTCCATGATTTTCGCTAAACTGGGCCTGGGACTGTTGGCCCTCATTTTACAGATTAATCTCTTAGGCAAACGCAATCTGGCGCCGACGTCGGCCCTGGACCAGATACAGAACTACGTCCTCGGTGGTATTATCGGCGGCGTCATTTATAACGATACGATCAGCATCTTTCAGTTTCTCATGATCATGGTCGTCTGGACGATTTTGGTCATGACCTTGAAGTACTTGAAATCCGTCAGCCGTCACATTCGCATCCTCGTCGACGGCAAGCCGGTCATCCTCATCGAGCAGGGGGAACTTCAGACCGAAACCTGCCTGCGTTCGGGCATCCAGGCCTTTGAACTGCAGATGAAGCTGCGGGCCATGGGCGTCCAGCGCATTCAGGACGTCAAGCGGGCCGTCCTCGAGCAAAACGGGCAGTTGACGGTCGTCCAAATGGGGGAAGACAATATCCGCTTTCCCATCATTGCCGACGGTCAGATCAACACCGATGTCCTGCTGCTGATCGAAAAAGACTCGGACTGGCTCATGCATGAATTGACTCGTCAGGGCTATGAGCCGCGGGATATCTTTTTAGCTGAATACCTCGACGGCGAGGTCATCCTCTATCCCTATCCACCCAATTCCCATGATTGATAGAAAGCACGATGGCGCTTATGTTCACCGTCGTGCTTATTTTTTTGCCGATAGAGGGTAATTGATAGACGAAGTGTCTTGACTTTTTTGAATCATGGATTATAATAATAAAGTAGTTTGAATTGAAACTATATAGTTTGAATTAAAACCAATGGAGGAGTGGACCACGTGGACTTAGAAGCCTTGCATATTTTATTATTGATCGGATTTCATCGCTCGAGCCGGGAAATTGCCCGATATATAAAAAAAGAGGGTCTCATGCCCGGTCAGCCGAAGATTTTAGAATACTTATGGTTCCACGACGGAGCTAGCCAGAAAGACATCGGTCAAAAATGTATCATCGATAAATCGACGGTGACCAGCCTCCTCAAGCGAATGGAAAAACTGGAACTCATTCGAAAAGAAACTCGTCCCGATGACCAGCGCGGCGTGTCTATTTTCTTGACCAAAAAAGGCTGGGAAAAAGCCAAACGCATCCGTGAAGTCATTTACGGACTAGATGACTTCATGTGGCAGGGCATTGAACCGGAAGAAAAACAGCAGTTTATAGAAACGTTCCAGAAAATCATTAAAAATCAGAAGAAGTGGGGGGATTGATGTTGCGTCACATGCATTATAAAGGGATTCGGATTCCTGTGTTTATCCTAAGTATTTTAATCAATGCCTTGGGCATCGACCTGATTATCGTTGCCGGATTCGGGTCATCTCCTATATCGAGTGTACCTATCGTTATCAGCCTGTATTCGAATTGGACCTTCGGTGAGATAACTTTTTTAGCAAATATCTTGTTTATTGCCGCTCAAATCGCTTTGCTGCGGCGGCAATTCCGTCCCATAGAAGGCCTTCAGTTGGGGATTAGCATTATTTTCAGTGCCTCCCTCGATCTGTATATGCCATTTTTATCGGGGCTGCAGGGACATTCCTGGCCGGTGGCTTTTCTCATCCTTCTCATGGGCTGTGCCGTCCTGGCCTTCGGCATCTGCCTGGAAGTGGCCTCGCAGGTCCTCATGGTTCCCGGTGACGGCATTGTAAAAGCCATTGCTCAAACGGCGAAGATTCGCATGGGTACGGCTAAAGTGGCCTTCGATTCGACCTTGGTTGTCATGGCCTTGTGCGTATCCCTTTTCTATGGCGGTGACCAGACTTTTGCCGCTATCGGTGTTGGCACCATCGTATCGGCCATAGCTGTTGGCAGACTGGTCAACTTCTTTAACCGCCATTTCTTCTTTATTGAACGCCTGGCGCGGCTCTCCTTGGCAGATAAAAATGGGGGACCGATGATTTTGGCGAAAGAATCTTCGTGATGGACAGCCGTCAACGGAGGAGACTTCCTTTCGATAAAAAGAGGCCCGGCAGCGCAGTAGCGTTGCGAACCTCGTTCTATGATGTATTTTTAGGAATTTTCGGTTAAAGGGTCCGCCTGTTGGGGGACGCTTTCGCGGACGATCAGTTCTGTCCCCGTGGCCACATTTCGCGGGGTTGCCTTGGGATTGCGGATGCGCCAACGGAGGGTTTCGACGGCTGATTTCCCTAAGTTTTCACAGGGAACTTCGACGGAACTTAAAGGCGGCTGGGCATATTCAGCTAAGGGGATATTGTCAAAGCCGATGACGGCAATGTCTTCGGGAATGCGCAGGCCACGCTGCTGCAGGGCCCGGATGGCGCCGAGGGCGATGAGGTCGTTATCAGCGATGAAAGCTTCAGGAAGGGTGCAGCCTCGTTCTAAGAGGGCATTCATATCCTGCTGAGCGGCTTCGATGGATGGGGACAACTCGTAGACCTTAGTGTCATCTATTTTTTTGTGGAGCTGATTCATGGCGTACGTATAGCCCAGGTAGCGCATTTCAAAATTCGTGATCGGGACCGAGCTTCGCAGGTAGCCGATATCGCTCAGCCCTTGATCGTGAAGGTAGTGAACGGCCTGCCATACGCCGTCTAAATTATGGATGGATACCATATCGAGGGGCGAGGCCGTCAGCTCGTTGTCGAGGACGACGATGGGAAGGGGGGCGCTTGCAACGAGGGGCAGATCGTCATGTTCCATTTCCGTGCCTAGCATCAAGATTCCCGACGCTTGGGCAGCAGCGGCTTCGGCAATGCACGATGCCAGTTGATCCTGGCCGTCGCAGTAGGTGATGGTCAAGGTGTAGTGATGCGCCCGGGCCGCTTTTTCGACGGCTACGACGAGGCGGGTGAAAAATTGGGTACTGGTGATGATACTGCCCGATTTACGGTAGATTAAAAAATTGATGACCCCTTGTGGAGCTACGGCCTTTTTGCTCGTCGTGCCGCGGTATCCAAGGCGGTTGGCCAGATTCAATACGGCGAGCCGCGTTTCTTCATTGACGCCGGGGCGTCCGTTTAAAGCAAGAGAGACCGTGGCCGGAGAAACTCCCAGTTGTTCTGCAATGTCTTTGATGGTCACTGTTGCCATTTCATACCTCCTGCTTTTATAAAAATTTATGCATATCTGTTGAAATTATAAATCGATTCAATTAAAAGTGTAGCACGTCATAAAATGATAGTAAAGTCAGAAATCGGATCTAAGGCATAAAAAGAGCCTTCCTTCAGTATGGGACCTCAGCAGTCTGCCTATGGCAGCTGTTCATGAGGAACCCGGTGGAGGAGAGGCTCTTTTTTCGTTATGCCTGAAGGAGTTCGACGTAGCGGATAATCAAGTCAGCTGCCTTGTCGAGGGGGATTTTTGAAGCGTTGATGGATAAAGAATATTTTTCAGGCTGTCCCCAACGTTCTCCCGTATAGTATTCGTAATAATCGGCCCGTTTCTGGTCTTCAGTCTTGATTTCCTGAAGGGTCTTGCCGTCATATTCTGTCCGGCCGCGTTCGGTACGGAAATCGTCGTCGGCGCAGATAAAGAAGGAATAGTGTTTGGAAAAGTCGCGCAGGACGAAGTCGCCGCAGCGGCCGAGGATGATGCAGGAACCCGATTTTGCCAGTTGGCGGATGATTTTCGATTCAGCGACGAACATGCTCGTGTCTGACGGGCCTTCAGCAGCCCCAAAAGAATAGAAGGGGATGAACCCGAGGGGGGCCGGCTCGCTCGTTTCCAGGGCCTTTAATTGTTCTTCCGTCCAGTTGCTGATCCCGAGTTCTTTGGCAGCCGAATCGATGATTTGACGGTCGTACAAGTGAAAGCCTGTTTTTTTAGCGAGGAGCTGGGCGACTTCACGGCCGCCGCTGCCGTATTGACGACTGATGCTGATGATCGTTCTTTTATCCATGAGTAATTATCCTTCCTTTCGTGGTGTGATGGATATTAGTGAGCCTGTTCGGCCTGGGCATACAAGCCGGCCAATTCCAAATGGATCTTGCGGACTGCGGCTTCGTCGAGGTCGTATTGGTTGAGGAAGTAGTAGCTGATGACATGGCAAGCGATGGGAAGCGCAGCGGTAATGGCTAAGATGCCGCTGGCAACGGCCGGCGTAATGGCGGCGCCCGGCTGATAGCTGACGAAGGTCAAAATCAGACCGATGCCGGCGCCGACGAGACTCATGGCAAATTTCTGAGAGAAGAGGGCGACGGCGCCGAGGACACCGGCCATCTTCTTATTGAACTTAAGCTGGCACAAATCGGCGCAGTCTGCCGGAAGGGCCCAGTAGACGACGATGCCGAGTTCGCCGAAGAAGGTCGATAAGATGAGGAACAGGGACGACAAGAGATAGTGTTCTGGCGGAATGATGAGAATCGGAGCGGCCGTTACAGCAGCGCCTAAGGTAGCGACGCGGAGCATGGCCAACTTGTTGAAGACTTTTTTGCGGATGAGCCACATGGATACGATGGGAGCGACGATGCCGGCAATGGAGAAAGCCGATAAGAGGCCCGTCAGGTAGGCGTCGTTCTGGGCCAAATAGTACTTGGCGTAATAGATGGCGGAGCTGCCTTTAAAGGTGAAGGCGGCCTGCGTCAAGGCAAAGAAGATGTAGAAACTGCGAAGCGTTCGGGTCTTAGCAATGATTTTAATTTTAGAAAAGAGGGTGTCATTTTCGTCTTTGACGATCAGCGGATGGCTGCGTTCTTTAGTGCCGAAGAAGCAGGCCAAGGTACAGCAGGCGGCGAGGATACCGATGATGATCATGGCGTGGCTGTAAGCCTGGGCTTCATGGGCTTTGTCGTAGGTGGCAACGAACATTGGGACGACGGCCGAGCAGAGCAGGAAGGCCGACTTGGCCAAGGGGAAACGGTAGGAATTGATGGCCAGGCGTTCTGCCGGATTATCGGTCAGGACCGAGAGCAGGCCGACGTAAGGAACGACGGTGCTGGCATACATCAGGATCAAGAAAATATAGGTTACAAAGGCGTAAATCAATTTCCCTGTGTAGGATAAGTCGGGAGCAAGAAAGACTAAAAAGCAAGATAAGCCGTAGGGGATGGCTAAGTACAGCAAGAAGGGACGGTAATGACCGTGTTTCGTTTCGTGACGGTCGGCAAAGTTGCCGATGATCGGATCCGAAAAGGCATCGACCAGCCGGGCGATGAGGAATAAGGCCCCCATGGCACTGGCTGTAAGGCCGACGACGTCGGTGTAGAAGTAGGGAAGAAACATCATGGTCATACCGAAGAAGATGTTGGCCGAAGAATCTCCAAGGCCGTAACAGATTTTTTCGCGGATACTGATGTGATCAGCTGCAGGTTGCATATATATCGCACTCCTTTTTAAATAATTAAAACCGTTAGTTAAACTATATGCTAAATATTACCATTAAATTTAATTAAAATCAAGAGTGATATACCATGAAATCATTTAAATTTCGATGTATTGTTGGCATAAATGGCGCTATATAATGAATTTTATTATATATTAACGCGTAAATACCTAAAAATAACCGGGAAAATTTTTATTTAAACTATTGAAATTTTTAATTAAATAATTTATAATGGGTTCAAGAAGTTTAAGAACACAAATACGTATGCCTAAGCTTAAAGGAGGCTTTATCATGACTACTATTAAAATCGGTTTTGCGCCGACACGACGCAGCATTTTTAGCGCCCCCGATGCCGTCAAGTATCGAGGATTGACGAAACAGAAGTTGGAAGAGTTAGGTATCTCCTTCGTCGATATCGACGATATCAATGAAGAAGGCCTGCTCTATGATGAAAAGGACCGGTTGAAGATTGTCGAAAAGTTTAAAGCAGAAAAGATCGACGGCCTGTTCCTGCCGCACTGTAATTTCGGGACCGAGTATGAATGTGCCCGCTTGGCCAAAGACTTGAACGTTCCCGTCCTCTTGTGGGGCCCCCTCGATGAACGGCCGGATGAAAAGGGCATTCGCCTGCGCGATACCCAGTGTGGCCTCTTTGCTACCGGTAAAGTACTTCGTAGGTTTAGAGTCCCTTTTACGTACATGACCAACTGTCGTCTCGACGATCCCGTCTTTGAACGGGGCCTTAAAGATTTCCTAGCTGTCTGTAACGTCGTCAAGACCTTCCGCAATATCCGCATCCTGCAGATCGGTCCCCGTCCTTATGATTTCTGGTCGACCATGTGCAATGAAGGGGAACTCTTAGAAAAGTTCAACATTCAACTGGCACCGATCCCGATGCCGGAACTGACGGAAGCCGTCGCCAAGGCCAAAGCCGAAAAGACGGAAGTCGACAAGGCCGTTGCTTACATCCGCTCCCACATGGATGTCCGCATTAAAGACGACGAAGTCGAAAACGTAGCCGGCCTGTACGTCGCCATGAAAGGACTGATGGAAAAATACGGCTGTAACGCCGGTGCCATCCAGTGCTGGAATGCTCTCCAGGGTGAACTCGGTGTCATGCCTTGTGCCGCTAACGCCATGCTCAATGAAATCGGGATTCCCATGGTCTGTGAAACGGATATCCACGGTGCTATTACGGCTCTCCTAGTAGAAGCGGCAGCCCTCGACGGCACGCGTTCCTTCTTTGCCGATTGGACCATCCGTCATCCGGATATTGAAAATGGGGAACTCCTGCAGCACTGCGGTCCCTGGCCGATTTCGGTTGCCAAGGAAACGCCGAAACTGACCTACCCCTTAGCCTTTGACTATCCGGGTAGCCTGACGGCCGAAGCCAAACACGGCGATATCAGCCTGGTGCGCTTCGACGGCGACAACGGCGAATATTCCCTGCTTCTCGGCAACGCCAAGGGCGTCGATGGACCGGCCGGCATGGGCACCTACCTCTGGGTCGAAGTAGACAACATCAAACGGTTGGAAGCTAAAATCGTAGAAGGCCCTTATATTCACCACTGTGTCGGCATCCATAAGGATGTAGTCCCTGTATTATATGAAGCTTGTAAGTATATCGGCGTCGCTCCGGATCTCTATGATCCCATTGAAGAAGACGTTAAGGCATATTTGAGAGGAGAATAAAAATGGATCTTCGTGCAAAAGCTATTGATATCCGAAAAGATATCGTCAATCTGATTTACCACGCCGGAACAGGCCACATCGGCGGCGACCTCAGCGTTACCGACATTTTGGTCGACTTATATTATAAACAGATGAATGTCGGACCCGACAAGGTACAGGATCCGGAACGCGACCGCTTCGTTCTCAGTAAAGGCCATTGTGTAGAAGCACTTTACACCATCCTGGCCGACAAAGGATTCTTCCCGAAAGAAGAACTTCAGACCTATTCCCAGTACTTATCGAAATTTATCGGCCATCCCAATAACAAGATTGCCGGCGTCGAAGTCAACAGCGGTTCCCTGGGTCACGGCCTGGCGGTTGGCGTCGGCATGGCCTTGGCCGCAAAAATGGATCAGCGCGCTTATCGGACCTACGTCGTCTTAGGTGACGGTGAATGTGATGAAGGTTCTGTTTGGGAAGGGGCTATGGCAGGTCCGCAGTATGGCCTTGATAACCTCACGGTCTTTGTCGACCGCAATCGCCTTCAGATTTCCGGTACGACGGAAGAAGTCATGGGCCAGGACAGCGCCGAAGAACGATGGGCTTCCTTTGGCTGGAACGTCTTGTCCATCCCGGGCAACGACATGGATGCCATCGACGCTGCCGTCGACCTGGCTAAACGTACGAAAGGGAAACCGACGGTCATCATCGCTAACACGACCAAGGGCTGCGGCGTATCCTTCATGGAAAATCAAGCCGGCTGGCATCACAAAGTCCCCACAGCCGATCAGGTTGCAACAGCTATGAAAGAACTCGACGAAAGGAAGGCAGCATTATGAGCAAAGCCATTAAGAAAGTAATCGCAGAATTCCTCAGTGAGGAAGCCAAGGTAAATAAAGATATCGTTGTCCTTTGCAGTGACTCCCGCGGTTCCGGTGCTCTCGGCCCTTATGCCGAAGAACACAGTGACCAATTCGTAGAAGTCGGCATTGCTGAACAGAACTTGGTCGGCATCAGTGCTGGTCTGGCTGCTGCCGGTAAACGTCCCTTTGCCGTATCGCCGGCAAGTTTCCTCTCGACGCGCAGCATGGAACAGGCTAAAGTCGACGTCGCGTATTCCCATACCAATGTCAAACTGGTCGGTATCAGCGGCGGCGTCAGCTACGGGGCTCTCGGCATGACCCATCATTCGGCAACGGATATTGCTACCATGGGATCCATCCCCGGCCTTCGCGTCTACTTCCCGAGCGACCAGTATTTGGCGACGGCCTTGATGAAAGAATTCGTCACCGACAGTGAACCAGCGTATATCCGCATCGGCCGCAATGCCGTCGAAGACGTCTATGAAGACGGAAAACTCGACTTTACCATGGATAAGGCCGTTACCGTCCAAGACGGGACGGAACTTACCATCATCGCCTGCGGTGAATTGGTCTATGAAGCGAAAAAGGCAGCCGAAACCCTGGCTGCACAGGGAAAATCCGTCCGCGTCCTCGACATGTACTGCTTGAAACCCCTTGATACGGAAGCCATTCTCAAGGCAGCTAAAGAAACGAAGGCTATCTTGACGGTCGAAGAACATTCCCCCTACGGCGGCCTCGGTGCCATGGTCGCCCAGCTTACGGCTGCTGAACATCCGACGAAGGTCGTCAACTTGACCCTGCCCGATGCACCGGTCGTTACCGGTAATTCGGCAGATATTTTCCACCACTACGGACTCGACGCCGAAGGCATCGTCAAAGCCGCCAAGGAACTGCTTTAATATGAAATCGTATATCCTCGGCATTGATCAGAGCACGCAGGGCACCAAAGTACTGCTCTTTGACGATGCCGGGACCATCTGCCATAAGGCAACTAAGTCGCACCGACAGTATATTGACGAAAAAGGCTGGGTCGAACACGATCCGGATGAAATCTGGTGTAATTTGAAGGATTTAATCCGGGACATGCTGGAAGCGGCCGACATAGACGGCCGGGATATCAAGGCCGTCGGCATCAGTAATCAGCGTGAAACGGCCATGGCCTGGAATCGTCAGACCGGACGGCCCGTCCATCGGGCCATCGTCTGGCAGTGTGCCCGGGGCGCGGCAATTTGTGAAGAACTTCGTCGTAAGGGGTTTGATTCTTTAATTAAAAATACGACGGGATTGCCTTTATCGCCTTATTTTTCAGCGGCCAAACTAGCCTGGATCCTGCGCCATGTTGAAGGTACCAAGGCCCTCATGGCTGAAGGCAATCTCTGTATGGGGACCATGGACAGCTGGCTCGTCTACTGCATGACCAAAGGTCAGGTTTTCCGTACCGATTTTTCCAATGCCTCGCGGACTCAGCTCTTTGACATTGGGCGTTTGACCTGGTCTCAGGATGTCTGCCGTGCCTTTGGCATTGAACCGTCGGCCTTACCAGAAGTGACCGATTCAAACGGTCTGTATGGAAAGACGGATTTTGACGGTATCCTGCCGGAAGCCATTCCCATCCACGCCGTTTTCGGGGATTCCCATGCGGCCTTATTCGGCCAAGCCTGCCATCGACCGGGAATGGCTAAAGCTACCTACGGTACCGGTTCTTCGGTCATGATGAATATCGGCGATAAGCCCGTTTATAGTCAGCACGGTTTGGTGACCTCCCTAGCTTGGAGTCTCTCCGGCAAGGCGACCTATGTCCTTGAAGGCAATATCAACTACACGGGAGCGGCCATTACCTGGCTCAAAGACGATTTACAGCTTATCCAATCGCCGGAAGAAACGATGAATTTAGCTAAGGCGGCCAATCCGAAAGACCGCAGCTATTTTGTGCCGGCCTTTACGGGTCTCGGCGCTCCGTACTGGGAAAGTCAGGCGACGGGCCTTTATACCGGTGTCACCCGCGTGACCGGTAAAAAAGAAATGGTCCGCGCCGTCCTCGATGCCATTGCCTATCAGATCAATGACGTCACGACCTTGATGCAGCAAGAATCAGGCTATAGACTGCCGTCCCTTCGCGTCGACGGCGGTCCTACGAAAAATGCCTACCTCATGCAGTTTCAAACGGATCTTCTCGATTGTCCCGTCGATGTACCGGAAGCGGCTGAACTCTCGGCCATTGGAGTAGCCTATGCCGCTGGCCTTGCCGTCGGACTCTACGATCAGGATGCCTTGTTTAAAGACATGAAGGGCCTTTCTTATGAACCCTCTATGGCAGGGGCACGACGTCGTGAATTGATACAGGGGTGGCAGCAAGCCATCTCGCAAACCTTAGCAGTGACTCACCAAGGAGCCTGACTGCCTACGTTTCGAAAGGACGTGTTGTTATGAAGAAAAAAGGGATTATCCACGGCCAGCTGGCCGGCGCCTTAGCCGCCCTGGGCCATAAAGATCGGTTTCTCCTCTGTGATGCCGGAATGCCGATTCCCAGTGGCGTTCCCATTATCGATTTGGCTGTCGTAGGCGGCGTACCGACCTTTCGCCAAGTCTTCGACGCGATCATGGATGAAATCGTCGTCGAACAGTATACGCTGGCTGAAGAAATCAAAAAGACCAATCCGGAAATCTTGGGCCACCTGCGGGATACCTTGAAGGGGGCTGAAGAAGATTTCATTCCTCATGTAGATTTGAAAAAAGAATCAGCTCATGTTAAATTTGCCGTACGGACCGGTGAATTTTCCTACTATCCCAATGTCATTTTGCAGGCCGGCGTCTGCTTTTGATTAGAAGATAAAGATACTCCGAAACCGATAAGTTGAAAGAAGCCTCCTAGAGTGAAACGACCTCCTAACGTTAGACTTAAACATCTAACGCTGTGAGGTCGTTTTTTTTACTATAGGATGGGATAATATCGTCGTCTAACCTGTATTAACAGGGAGTTGCCCAGTGGTTCCGCCATTATGGTTGGTCAATCGATGCTGAATTTGCTCATGCTTGAAAGGTACCAGGTGTTTAAAAGGAGGGAAGGGTGGTAAAATGGATATAAGGATACACTGGATTTTTTTATAGGCAAAGGAGTTATTGTAGTTATGGATTTACAAGAACGGAAAAAAATCTGGCGTCGCTTTATCGAAGAGGGCGTCTTGAGCAAGGGATTACCGCCACTCATTGCCCATTCGTGGAAAGAGTGCCGCCAGAAAGGAATCGACCCATGGCACCGGAAAAATCTCCCCGTTGATTTAGCGCATCTAAATAGAATCCGCCAAAAAAACAGATTATTGCTGCAAGTGGCGGAACCGATCATGCAAAGTGTTCATGAAATTGTCCGGGAATCGCACTCGCTCTTAGCCTTAATGGATAGTACTGGCTGCGTGCTGCGTACGATTGGGGACGACACGATTTTACAGCATTCAGAAAATATTTTTTTCCATCCCGGTTCTGTTTGGCGAAATGACTGTGTTGGTACGAATGGACCGGGGCTTGCCCTGGAATATGATAGGCCCATACAGCTTGTCGGTGCCGAGCATTATTGCGCTGACCAGCATAACTGGAGCTGTTCAGCTGCGCCTATCCATGGCAATGGCGGACAAGTGATCGGCGTGCTGGACCTTTCCGGCAGTGCCGATGCAGCTCATCCTCATACCTTAGCCTTGGTGGTAGCCTGCGCCTTTAGTATCGAACAGACACTGCGTTCTTATCACCAGAGCCATTTCATGAAGGCGGCTGCCGACGGTTTGCAAGAATCGATTCTCCTTTTAAACGATAAATTAACCCTGCGCTGGGCCAATGCGACGGCCTATCGTGAATTGGGCTTATCGCATGGCGAGTTGTCGGCCCTCGATTTCCGCCGTGTCCTGCCGCAAATCGACTGGTCGGCCATGAATTCCCAGGCAAAGAGTGATAGTCCGGTCTATATGGATGATCTTTGTGTCGTTTTACCGAAGAAAACATACCATTTCAGTGCCGCACTATCGCCAACTTGTGATGCTACGGGGCAAACCTATACGCTGGTTTTGCGGCGGCAGGAACACTTATTTCGCTCCGTTAACCGCGTGGCCGGCAATCAGGCGACGTATACCTTTCAAACGATTTATACGGACGATTCCTCCATGCAGGAAGTCATTGCCGAAGCCCGTCAGTATGCTCACTATGACAGCAGCCTCCTCATTGAAGGGGAAAGCGGAACTGGTAAAGAACTCTTTGCTCAGGCCATCCATGCCGCAAGTCCTCGCTGCAAAGGACCTTTTGTTGCCGTAAATTGTGCATCGTTACCTCGCGATTTGATTGAAAGTGAATTATTCGGCTATGAAAAAGGTTCCTTTACGGGAGCACTTCGCGAAGGGAATCCCGGCAAATTCGAACTAGCCGACCACGGAACGCTCTTTCTCGACGAAATTGGGGAAATGCCCCTGGAATTCCAAGCCAAGCTGCTGCGGGCTGTCGAAACCCTTTGTATTCGCCGTATTGGCGGTAAAGAAGAAAAGAAACTCGATGTCCGCGTCATTTCGGCGACCAATCGCTGTTTGGAATCGGAAGTCGCGAAAGGAACGTTTCGCAGCGACTTATACTATCGATTGAATATTCTTAAACTATCCATCCCACCCCTCCGCAGCCGACCGAAAGATATCCGTTACTGTGCTAACCTGTTTCTGAAGCGTTTTAACAGTCGCTATCACGATCGAACCCGCCAACTATCGCCGGCGGCCTTGAAATCCCTGCAGGAATATGCTTGGCCCGGCAACGTAAGAGAGCTGCAAAATTGCATTGAACGAGCTTTTTATACCAGCTCATCGGCCGTTATCATGCCTCATGACTTATCGCTTCGGGACAGGCAGCAACCCGTTACGTCTCCCGTATTGAAGCATCATTCCAGGGATGACGCAGAAAAAACGGCACTTCTGCAGTGCCTGGAAAAATCCTTTGGGAAGGTATCGGTCGCGGCTGCTTCCTATGGCGTAAGCCGCGCGACTTTTTACCGCCTGTGTCAGCACTATGGGATTCGGCCTAAAGAAATCCGGCGCCGCCACCCTTAGCCTGCCCTTGAACTGTCTCATAAATCTCAAAATTCTCAAAAAGTCTCAAACGTCTCAAGATATTTGAGACTTTTTTTGCTTTTTCTGTTTTCATTTTTCCTGAAAAAAACGAGACAAAAAAATATATACGGCGTAACAGTGCCAATAGAAGGCCTTCATCCTTTTTTCTTTCTCTTATTTGGCATGATAATTTCATATAAATAAATGAAAATAATTTATACTCGTTGTAGGAGGAATGCTCTATGGCAAATAAGATCACTTTAAATGAAACTTCGTACTTTGGTAAAGGCGCTATCAATGAAATCGTCACGGAAGTGAAAGCCCGTGGCTGTCAGCATGTCGTCGTCATTACCGACAAGGATTTAATGAAATTTAAAGTAGCTACAAAGATTACCGATCTTTTCGATACGGCAGGCATCGCGTATACGGTTTATGATCAGATTAAGCCCAATCCGACGATTAAAAATGTTCAGGACGGCGTAGCCTTTTGTAAGGATGCCAAGGCAGATATCATCGTGGCTGTCGGCGGCGGCGCTGCGATGGATACGGCCAAAGCCATTGCCATCATTTTGACGAACCCGGAATTTGCCGATGTCCGCAGCCTGGAAGGGGCTTCGCCTACGAAGAACAAGTGCCTGCCGATTATCGCGGTGTCCACGACGAGTGGGACTGCTGCTGAAGTTACGATTAACTATGTCATTACCGATCCTGAAAAGCATCGTAAATTTGTCTGCTGCGATCCTCATGATATTCCTATCGTGGCGGTCATTGATCCGGATATGGTTGCATCTATGCCTAAAAAACTCTGTGCTGCGACCGGTATGGATGCGTTAGTTCATGCGATTGAAGGCTATATTACCAAGAACGCTTGGGAAATGACGGATATGATGCATCTGAAAGCCATTGAAATTATTAGCAAATGGCTGCGTAAGTCGGTTGAAGGGGACATGGAAGCCCGAGAAAAAATGGCGCTTGGCCAATACATTGCCGGCATGGGCTTTTCGAACGTCGGCTTGGGGATCGACCATTCCATGGCTCATCCGTTAAGCGCTTTTTATGATATTCCCCATGGTGTTGCTTGTGCCATCCTCTTGGCACCCGTTCTGACCTTCAATGCGTCGGCAACGGGGGAACGGTATCGTGAAGTCGCTCGGGCTATGGGCGTGGCTGATGTTGATACCATGAGTCAGGACGAATACCGCCAAGCTGCCATTGATGCCTGCCAGAAATTAGCTGACGATGTCGGTATTCCTCGAAAACTCTCTGAACTCGGCGTTCAGGAAAAAGACATTGATTTCCTGGCTGATTCGGCCATGGCCGATGCCTGCACTCCCGGAAATCCGAGAGACGTTGAAAAATCCCAAATTGTAGCTCTCTATAAATCAATCCTCTGATAGAGATACTGCTCTACACCTATAAAGACATTATAGGGCTCCCTTTTAGCGGACAGGCTGCATGCGTATTGCCTGTCTGCCTAAAAGGGAGTTTTCTTTTGGCCTGAAAGGTCCGTTTTCTGCGGCTATTTTTTCGGATAGAGGCGATAGACCGTTTCCAGGTATTTTTGGCTGGCCGGCGAAAAGGCGGGGTAGCGTTTCCAGACCAGGTAGTGGCTGGTGTTAATGGGCGGATCGAGGGGACGGAAGGCGACGGCCGGATCGATGGTCGGCGACAGGAGATCGCGGATCGTGAGGACCAGGCCCGGCGTGTAGAGGGTGAAAGGGACCGGCGTGCCGTTCAGAACGTTGTAGGTGGCGATGATGTCCAATTGGTCCGCATAGGATTGGGCCCAATCGAAGAGCATTTGCCGGATCCCTTCTCGTTGGGCGATGACCAGGGGGCGGCTGCAGAGGTCTTTTGGCGTGATGGCCGTCTTTTGGATCAAGGGATCGTCGTTTTTCATGAGCAGGCCCCAATACGAGGCGTCGGGCAGGGGATGGGCGTCGTAAGTGGCCCTGTTCGGTCGGTCGAGGAGGACGATGAAATCCAAACTGCCGTGATCGAGTCGTTCGGTGATGTCGGGAGCGTCACCGACGTGGAAGGAAAAGCGGATTTTCGAATACTGCTGATGAAGGGCCGACGCGGCTTCGAGGACGCATTGGCGCGGCGTGCCGCCGATGGCGACGGTGCCGCTGATATCCTGGTCTGTCGAGGCGATTTCCTGTTCCGTTTTTTCGAGGAGGGCAACGATTTCTTCAGCTCGTTTTCGCAGGAGTATCCCATCGGCCGTAAGGGTGATGCGTCGTTTGCCCCGAATCAACAATTGTTTTCCCAGTTCCGCTTCCAGTTCCATCAGCTGTTTCGAAAGAGAAGGCTGGGCAATGTGCAGGGTTTCGGCGGCGCGAGTGATATTCTGTTCCCTGGCCGTAGCCAGAAAGTAGCGTAAGACGCGGATATCCATGAATGAAGTCTCCTTTCTGTTTAAGGCTCATTGTAGCATGATGAATCATTCTTGTAAACTATGGTAATGATAGATTATAGGTCTTTGCTATGTATCCTTAGCGGCACTATAATGAGTGTCGTTAGGAGGAGACCCACCATGGAAGAAACAAATACGACGCATGGCGTCCATCAAAAAAATGTTTAAAATAGATATGCTGCACGGTTCGCTTTGGGATAAGATCCCTCTGTTTGCCCTGCCGGTAGCAGCAACTGTTATTTTGGAACAACTGTTCCTGGCTTCTGATTTGGCCATCGTCGGTCATTTCAGCGGGGCCGACAATACCATTGCTGTCGCCGGCATCGGAGCTAATATTCCGATTATCGGATTGATACTCAACCTTTTTATCGGAATGGCCCTCGGCGTCAACGTCGTCATTGCTAATGCCATCGGTCGTAAGGACCGACTGACGGTAACTCATACGGTACATACAGCCGTCGTTATGGCCCTGATCGTCGGCGTCGCCGTAGCCCTCTTGGGAGAGGGCATAGCTGCACCGCTTCTCGATTCTCTCAACGTACCGGATGACGTCTTGCCGTCAGCAGTACTCTTTTTACGAATTTATCTCTTAGGACTGCCGGTCATCATGCTTTATGACTTTGAATCGGCCATCTTCCGCAGCGTCGGCGATACGCGCATGCCCTTAAAGGTACTCATTGTGTCGGAACTAGTGAATGTCATTCTCTGCCTGTTCTTCGTCGCTGTCCTCGACCTGCACGTTGCCGGGGCTGCCCTGGCTACGGTGCTGGCTAACGCCGTCAGTGCCGTCATCCTGTTTCGCCTGTTGATGCGGCCTCAACGCTATATTCAGCTTCAGGTTAAAGCCATCGGCATTCACTGGGACTGCGTCCGCTCCGTTGTCGCCATCGGCCTTCCGGCCGGTGTGCAAAGCGGCGTCTTTACCTTGGCCAACATCGTTATCCAGGCAGCCATCAACAGCTTGGGGACGAATGCCATTGCCGCTTCGGCTGCTGCCTTTAACCTCGAAATGATAACCTACGACGTCCTCAATTCCTTTAGCCAGGCCTGCACGACCTTTGTCGGCCAAAATTACGGCGCCGGCCAGCTCGATCGCTGCCGCCGCATTTTCAAGATTGCTCTCGTCGAAGACATCATCGCCTCCGTTGCCGCCGTTTTCCTGGTTTTCTCTTTCGGCCCCTTCCTGTTATCCCTCTTTTCTCCGGATCCGGCCGTCATTGAACTCGGCATGCTTCGTTTGAAGATGATCTTCTTTGCCTATGTGTTCACCGTTTTGTATGAAAATATGTCCGGCTATATGCGCGGCTTCGGCATTTCTTTACTGCTGGCAGCCGTTACGACCGTCAGTATCTGCGGCAGCCGTCTCTTTTGGATTTTTGCCGTCTTTCCCCAGTACCACGACTTTTACTGGATCATGATGGCCTATCCGGTCAGCCTGGCCGTCACCGCGGTTTGCATCTTTGTACTGCTCTTGTGGTATCGACCGGCCCACCGCTTTGGTGGAACCTCGCAAAAACTGGCCTATCAAAATTAACATCACGCCAAGTTACGGAGTCACAACGAAGCCCCTATAGGATTGACATGGAAACTTCTAGCAGGAATATATAATTTTATGTCGAAACTGTAATATATAACTGTTATTGTGTTTTTTTATAGGAGGTTGCGTTGTGAATCTTTTTAAGAAAGCCCTCGTCATTGGGGGATTAGGCATGAGTCTCGCCTTCAGTTTGGGTGGTATCGTACCGACGACCGCTGTTTTTGCCATTGATGCCGATGAAGCGCAGGATATCGTATCCGATATGTACCCCGGTGTCATGATTTATGGCCTCGAAGTGGTAGAAGACGGCTACCAGGTACTCTTTCATTCCCAGCGGATTGGACCGAGCAGCGTCACCATCAATGAAGATGGCGAAGTCGTCGATGAAGATGTCCATTACCGTTAAGGGGGAAGTTCAATGAAAACGAAATTATCTATGTTACTGGGCCTGATCTTTTGTTTTGCCATGACTCTGTCGGCCTTTGCTTATTCGCCAATCTCATATATTGGGAACGGTCACATTGCTATTGGCGGTGTCAGCTTGACTTCGACAGAAGCTTACGTCCAGTCTATTTACGGTGAGCCCGATAAGGTTTCTTATGAGTACGATCCGGTTACGGTTGATACGGTTCATATTGCCAATTATGGGAATAGTTTTTTTATTACCTATAATCGTAAGGGCGGTGTCCTGGAAGTTCGGACGACAGCCAATAATGGTTTAAAGACGCCGGCCGGCTTTTCCGTTGGTCAGGATATCTCCATGGTCGCCGATTACTTTAGCCCCTCTGAACTGCGTAAAGGAGACCATGCCTACTTTTGTAATGGAAGCTGGGAACAAAACATGAGGTTCAAATATAATAGCAAAAAGAAGATTTCTGAAATTTCCATTAATTGGACACCTTGAGGTAATTATAAAAAACTTGCACAAAATACTGTGCAAGTTTTTTTGTTGATCATTCAGCTAAATTACGATTCTCGGTAAAAGGTCTTTAAAAATCAGTTCCCAGGTAAATATCGGTAATGATGCCCTTTTTATTTATGGTAAAAACAATGGCACGTTGACCGGGAAGGTCGTAAAGGTATTTAACCTTCCCTTTTTCGACGTATCGTTGACCGGGCCCATACATTTTCTCAACAGTGCTGTAAGGAACGCCGACGGTAATGCCCGAAGGGGTAGAGAGATTATTTGCTTTTACCGTATATCCGACGACAGGGAATTCATCTTCCGGTATGGCATTCTTCGTCCAGGTTCTGCCCGTGACTTGATACGAGGGGCTGTAGTAATAGGCGACGCCGCGGACTCCATCGGTATTGAACCATCGTTTAGACTTGGGTTCTCCATAAATACTTTTGACATATCCTAAGGTGCAGTTAGGGCCGACGCCTCCGATATACGCTTCGGACAGGGGATAGGAGTGGGCAAAGCAAGGTAAGGCAAAAAATAAAGACAGAACGAGGGTTAGCATCAGTTTTCGGGGCATCGTGAACATCTCCTAGATTTTGACTAAAAATAATAATAAAATTGTAACATTATCTTTATTGTAGCATAGACAGGGGTTAATTGTGAATGTAAAATCGAAAGAAGAAGACCTGCTTGTGCTTAACATAAAACACATAAGTAAAACTTATGGAATGGACGCGTAAGACGAATTGTTATTGCGCGTCTTTTCTTGTATGATAGGGATGTAAGTTGCAAGACACCCTGTAGGACAGAAAATTTAATATCAATCGTGAGGATTTTAGTAGATAAGGAGTGACGTATATGAAGCGCAGTTGGTTGATTACCGGTGTATCCAGCGGATTTGGACTCGAAATGACGAAGCAGTTGTTAGCCAAGGGGGATACAGTTATCGGCACAGTTCGCAAACCGGAAGCCGTCGCCGATTTAGTCAAGGCCTATCCCGATACCTTTGACTGTCGACTCCTCGATGTACGAGATACGGATGCGGTACGCCGCGTCGTCGATGAAGCCTTTGCCAAACACGGCCGCATCGACGTCATCGTTTCCAATGCCGGTTACGGCTTGTTCGGTGCCGCCGAGGAACTGAGTGACGAACAGGTGGACAGCATTCTGGCAACCAACTTGCGGGGCTCTATTTCTTTGATTCGCGCATCCCTGTCATACCTTCGTAAACAACAGGGCGGCCATATCATTCAGATTTCTTCCTATGGAGGTCAAGTGGCCTATGCCGCTAATTCCATGTATCATGCCACTAAATTCGGGATTGAAGGCTTTTGTGAATCCGTAGCCCAGGAAGTGGCTGAATTCAACGTCCATGTCACCATTGTAGAACCTGGCGGAGCCCGTACGGAATTCCGCTACGGCAGTGCGCAGGTCGCAGATTTAATGCCTGAATACGATCACGTACACGGGTTCCTCAATATGCTCGACCCGAAAAAGGGGCTGGCCGTCGGCGATCCGGCCAAGATGGCTGCCCGCATTATTGAAAGCGTCGATAAGAAAGACACGCCGCTTCATATGGTGCTGGGGTCACAGGCACTGCAGGCGACGATTGAGCGCCTCGAAGAACGGTTGGCGGCCTATAAGAGACAGACCGAAACAGCTGCTTCAACCGATATCGTAGAATAATAGAGAGTTACCTTATAGCTTTTGTAAATAGACAAGGAGAAACGAGATGATGAAAAAAAGTATCTTAGTTATCGTTTTAATCGCCTTAGGGGCGACGGGATTTTTCTTAGCCAAGGAACCGACACCACAGCCTTCCGCCGTAAAAACCGAAGCTACGGCCGCTGCCAGCCAGAATGCGAATGCGACGGCAGCTAAAGACGGCCAGTCTCGCCAAGTAGACATGACCAACGCCATGAGCAAACCGTCTGAGTATACTGCCGAAGAAATGGCCGTATATGACACGTACCGCAAGTTTTATACCTATAAAATCAATCAGAATATTCAGGGCTTGAATACCATCCTCGATCCCGACTTCCACTTAGTCCATATGACCGGCTATAATCAGTCCAAGGACGAATGGCTGAGCCAGGTCACCGACGGTCAGATGCGTTACTTTGGCGATACGGAAGAACGGGTCATCGTGAAGGTCGATGGTGATAAGGCAACCCTGCAGTCGCGCAATAAAGTCGACGCCCGCATTTACGGCAATCGCCGCGTTTGGAACTTAGAACTCAACTTTGACATGGAAAAACGAAATGGCCAGTGGATCATTTTAGAAGCTGTGGCCCACAGCTATTGATTGAAAAAAGACAGGTCCATTTCCGATTTTATAGAAAAAGCCAGTGCCTTCGGGGCTGGTTTTTTGCTGTTTGCATCGAATCCTCTTTTGGCGAGGGACGTACTCTACGCTGCGTAGGTAGTATTCTTTCTGGATTTAGCTTAAGATAGTCGTAGCAACAGAAAGGAGTACTATGACTATGAACTATATATCAGGCACGATGGTAAAGGAACTGCGTGAAAAAAGAAAACTGACGCAAAAAGACTTGGCGGAGAAATTACGAATCAGTGACAAGACGATTTCGAAATGGGAGACCGGCAAGGGCTTGCCGGATATTACCCTGGTCACACCCTTAGCCGAGGCTCTCGGCATTTCCGTGGCAGAACTCTTTGCCGGCGAATATGCCATTAATGACAACCGCGCGGGAAATGTGAAGAAGCTTAAATTTTACGTCTGTCCCATTTGCGGCAATATCATCACCACCTTTGGTGAAGGCGATTATAACTGCTGCGGTGTCAAACTGCCGGTACTTACCGTGGAAGAGGCCTCTTTCGAACATCAAATTAACTATGACATGATCGAGCATGAATTTTTCGTTCACATCGATCATCCCATGACTAAGGAACACTATATTTCCTTTATAGCTTATGTGACGGCCGATCGCTATACCCTGGTCAAACTGTATCCCGAACAGGAGGCCCAGTGCCGCTTCCTGAGCCGGGGCCATGGCTTTATCTATGCCTACTGCAATCGCGACGGCCTGTTTAGGATAACCGTCTGAGTAAATCGATTTTATAATCCCTGACCTCCTGAGGGCAGACCTAAAAAGTCAACCTTGGAAGGTCTTTTTTTAGGGGAATTTGTATATATATTTACGACTCTGTGTTATTTGTGTTATGATAAAAGAAGCAAAAAGTTATGACACGTATTTATTTTTATCATGGAGGTAAAGATGAGCAAACTGGATTTATTTAGAGATCATCTGAATGAAAGAGAATATCGTTACCGTGAGGCTGCCGATGATGCGGGAAAAACGCGGGCCTTTATTGCGCAACACGAGATTAAAGGCGATAAGTTAGTTACCGTGATTTTTGAATTTTCCCAGGACGAGGCTTTTGTAGACCTTAGCATTTTTGATATTGCCAAGATAGAAGATGCTTCAAAGCGAGAAAAATTATTGGAATTGATTAATGAACGTAATATGTCATATCGCTTTGGCAAGTTTTTCGTCAGCGATGATGGCAATATTGTCATGCGATGGTCCCTGTTTATAAAAGATCACTTCGATCCCGCTTTTCTGCTGGATATGGCTTTTATGCTCGTCGGCAATGTAGAAGAAGAATACCCTAAATTTATGAAACTTCAATGGGACTAACGATAAAATGCACTTCTTAATAGAAGTGCATTTTTGACTATGTTTCCACCGACGCGGCTTGTGTAAGGTTCCTGTCTAATAAAATCGGTTTTACCGTCCTTGCCCATCGAGAATGAAGATTCTTGGTGGGCTTATTTTTATTTGTTATAATGGTAGGAGATATTGACGGCATACTTGCTCCGTTTAAGGGGCTGCGCCTGTAAAAACGCTGTTATTCTTACTAGGAAGGGAGAAACTCCATTGGTAAAGCATGACTTTGACATAGGGGAAAAGAAACTTACGTTATATGCAGCCGCCGAGGCCAATCGGCCGTTGGTGGTGATCCATACCTTTGATGGGGACGGGGGAAATATATGGGCGAAAATCCAAGCCTTGGGACAGGATTTCCAGGGGAAGGCGGCAGCGAATGACTTTAATTTACTCGTCGTCTGTATCCCCGATTGGGATCATGCCATGACGCCGTGGAGTGCTTCGCCTCTTTCCAAAAAAGACGCTCCTTTTACGGGAGGTGCCGATCAGCACCTTGAATGGTTACGAGAAGACGTTCTGCCAAAGGCACAGGATTTAATCGAAGGCACACCGATACACACGGGTATTGCCGGCTATTCACTAGCTGGCTTATTGGCCCTGTATGCCCTCTATCAGTGCGATGTATTCGACCGGGCAGCCTGCATGTCAGCCTCGTTCTGGTTTCCGGGATTTGTAGACTTTGTACGTCATCATGACCTGGGCACTGTGCCGAATCGACTTTATTTTTCCCTGGGCGATAAAGAAGCCAAGACTCGGCATCCCTTGCTTAAGACTGTAGAGACCTGCACCGAAGCGATGGTAGAACATTTTAAAGGCCTTGGCGTCGACGTAATCTTTGAAATGAATCCGGGGAATCATTTTACCGATGTGGAGCAGCGGATTGCCAAGGGAATTATGGCGATTATATAGTTCCCTTGCTTTCCTTGTAGTGGCGGCACCGCCGCTTTTTGCAGGGAGTGTTGTTCTTGGGGTAAGAGGGATATGAAATATCTGTTTATGGGTTTTTGTGAGATCCGCGTCAAGCGTCATCAAAGGGGATATCGGAAGTGGGCAAGGTTGTATCCGAGCAACCTCGACAGAGGTTAAAGAGGGCGGTACCCGAATTTGATGGGTCGTGACGTAGCGAAAAGGAGCGATGAGACGATGGGTTATTGCGAGTGGGCAAGTACAGATCCGCTGAATACACAGTATCATGACAGTGAATGGGGGTTCCGGTTCACGATGATCGGAATATGTTCGAGCATCTGACGCTGGAAAATCTCCAGTGCGGCCTCAGTTGGCTGCTCGTGATGCGCAAGCGGGACATTTTTCGGCAGTGTTTTGATAACTTCGATTACGACAAGGTTGCTGCCTATGATGATGACGATGTGGAGCGCATCTTGAATACGGACGGCATGATTCGATTTCCACGAAAGACAAGGGCCGTTATCAGTAATGCTCAGTGCTGTGCCAGAAAATACGGGACGAGTTCGGAAGCCTGTGTGACTATTTCTGGAGCTTTACCGGCGGCAAAACGATTCTCTACCAAGGCCATGCCAAGGGGCAGATTCCCGTAAGCAACGGCCTGTCGGCTAAGGATCAGTAAGGATCAGTAAGGATCAGTAAGGATCTGAAGAAACGAGGCTTTAAGTATGTCGGCCCGGTCACCATCTACTCACACCTTCAGGCCTGCGGCATCATCAATGACCACGATGCCGAATGCCCGCGCCGCCAGAAAGTCATAGATGAATATCCGACAGTGACGAAACGAAAAAATGAAGAAGTCTATTGATAGAAAGAAAACACCGTGAGTTCTCAGAACTCACGGTGTTTTTCGTACCTGCTGTCACTGCTTGGAAGGCGAACTACTTCCAGGCGACAGCCTCATTGCGTCTTATGGTGTTGTTTTATGCAGCCTTCTAATTGTTTTGTCGAACGAAGGTGGTCGTATCGAATATACCCTGCAATTCAAATCGATCGGCTGTCTTGAAGGTTAATAAGTCGGAACTGGCACCGGTGACGCCCGAGATTTCTATGTGTAGTGTCCCCGTTCCGTTGCGGGAAATATAGACTTCACTGGTGGTATAAGTATGTGTGCTGTCTTGCCCCTGCGGTCGAAGAATTTTCATCGTTCCGTCTTTATTGATGACCCAGGTGTAGCCGGTGGGAGATCCCTGTTGTTTCCAAGAACCGATGAGAACCGCACTCGGCTCAGCTTTGAATTCAGTGCCCGAGCTGTCGAGATAGCTAAGATTGCTGATATTTCCCGTATACGTATACTTCATACCGTAGTATTTGAGTGTACCATAGATTGTTCTGTACGTTGGGGCTCCGGTTTTGTTAAGATAGGATAGTTCCGTTTTGCGGCGCTGTTCATCGTATTTTGTCTCGATGGCGGCGACATCTGATGTTTCATCCTTGCTGAATGGATAGGCCGTGGGCTCGCCGTTTCGATAGAAGATGTCCTTACTGATATTGCCCTTATCGTCATATTCAATCTTTACTTCGTCAGGTCCCTTGGCGCCGTAGATCTCAGGGGAAACGCTTTGTCCGTCCGTACCGATAAATTTCAGGTTGTTGACCCGATCCTTGTCGTCATAACCGATTTCAATGGCGGCTACACCTTTGAGATCTAATTCAGACGCGGAAGGCTGACCGTCGATGCCGAAGAAACTGATTTTGACAGGCCCGCTGTGCTTGTCATCATAGGTATACTTCGTTTCGGCGCTGCTGAAGAATATTCCTTGACGGATGAGGGACAGATGATTTTGGAGAATATCACCCTGATCCAGTTGAATATAGACCTTTTTTAAGGCACTGCCGTCGAGTTCACCCGTTTTATTGAGCAGTTTTTTGTCGATGACGCGCCCGTCTTTGTTGAATTCATAGGCGATGCGGGAATATTTCATTCCATTATCGATGGGCGTCCCGTTATGATCTCTGATTTCAAAGCCGATAAAGACGTCGGGCTTTTCTTTGTCATAGAGGAAGCCCAGTTTATTAGCGCCCCACAGGCCGGTGGTTTTGCTGCCGTTTTTATCCAGGTAGCTGAGCTCTGCGATCTGGCCCTGTTTCGTATATGAAATCGCAGCCTGGGCTAAGTCACCGTAGGCCTTGTTGTTTCCGTCGCTGTCATAGTAATAAATTCTTTCGACTTTTCCCTTGTTTTCTCCATCCTGGGCAATCTTATAGCGGACAGCTGCTTCACCGTTGGCACCTAAGCCTTTATCGCCAGTCGTCTTTTCATAAGACTGTTTAATGTATCCGTCCTGACTATAGTCGACGGTAACCTTACTCATGGTGGCAAAGGTTTCGTTCCCCTCGGCGCTTTTCCAAGGAACATCGATGGGGATGCCTCCGGACATCGAGGTAATCTTGATTACCTTGTCTTTGGTGGCTTCTTCTTTGCCGAGTTCAACATAATAATAGATGCCGCCGTCTGTGGCTTTGTCATCGTCCACCTTGTCCTTGATGACGAATTCGCCGTTGGCCTTGATGGCAGCATTTTTGTAATAACCTGTTGTCAAGGTGTCACTGCTGCCGATACCGCAGCCAACCAGCATCAAAGAAACCAGGCAGACCACTAGGACCCCTTTCCAGTACTTTACATATTTGTTCATTTCCTATATCATCCTTTCTTACTGTATATATGTATAGCATGAAATATATTACAGTATAATAATATCATTTGAGATATAATATGGTCAATAAACGCATAATCTTTGTAAAATGGCGAATATTCAATAAAAAGATAACGAAATGATGGTAATAACGTTACATAAAGGCGTTTTTGGGGGATTTCAACGAAAGAATAGATGATAATCAGAGAATTCGGGAGGGGGATTTACCGAAAATTGGATTGCGATTCGCTTTTTATTGTAAATAATATCGTGATATAATTAAAATAAATATGAAACTTTGATACATACGCGGCAGTAACTTGAATATATAGTATATTGATTTAAGATGAGACCCTAGATCGAGTTCGAGACAACGAGGCTTTACAAGTCGGGTGAGGCTCTTGTGAATACAGATTAGAAAGGAAGTATGTGATAATGGGATTATTTGATGCCATGAAGGGCGGCTCTTCGGATAAGAACGAGATGCGGCCCAGTCCGGTGCGGGAGTTTTTGGGGCAGGAATTGTATGCAGTCGATTGCCGCGGGGCCAATCTTTACGTCCATGAAAAGGCCGTCGTCATCGATAAGACTGGCGGCGGATTATGGAATCTCGGGGATAATAACTTCAAGGTCATTCCCTTCAAGTCAATCGTAGCCGTCCAGGCCAAGTTGAAATCGACGCTGCTGAGCGGATATATCGAATTTGAAACCGCCAACAGCCCTTTGAGCACTGGCAGTGATAAGGCCGAACGGGGCAGTGAAAACAGCGTCATCTTGAGTGGGACGGAAGAACGATATCAGCAGGCCAAAGAGGCGCTGCAATATATCTTCGATCATATTTGCAAATAAAAATGGAATTTATCATACTGGTTGGGACCATGGTGAAAAGGCGATTCACTATGGCCCTAACCTTTTATATACGACAAGTTTTATATTGACACGGTGTCATTTATGATCTATAATGTAAAAAAGAACGGACGGGAAGCTTGAATTATCATCGAATCGTTCTTATAAACACCTAATTTTGAAGGGGGGCTATCCCATGCCGAGGGTGTCAGCGCATTATTTGCAGGAACGGCGAGAAGAAATCATCGCGGCCTGCGCTCGTCTTTATGAAACGATGAGTTTCAAGGACATCACCATCAAGGAGATAGGGAAGGCGACGTCCTTTACCCGGACGTCCATCTATAACTATTTCAGAACAAAAGAAGAAATCTTCCTGGCGTTGATGCAGCGGGAATATGAAGCCTGGACGGCAGATTTGAATGCCTTGGCAGATAGTACACCGTCTCTCACGCGGGATGGATTGGCTCAGGCCATGGCCCGCTCTTTGGAAAAGCGGAAGCGCCTGTTGAAGCTCCTCTCCATGAACCATTTCGATATGGAGGAAAACAGCCGTTATGAGAATCTGACGGCCTTCAAGTTCGCCTATGGGAATTCCATCAAGGCTGTCGACCGTTGCCTTATCACGTTCTGCCCGGAGATGACCGAGGCCGAGCGAAGCGAATTCTTGTATGCCTTCTTTCCTTTCCTCTTTGGGATTTATCCCTACGTCGTGGTCACGGACGAACAGCGGCGGGCCATGGAGGAAGGGCAGGTCGGCTTTCGGGAACATACTGTTTATGATATTACCTACCATTGCCTGCGAAAGCTCTTGGGGAGTGACGGCGCAGGGGAACGATAGAATCGCTATCAGACGTGAAGGAGGAATCTATTTATGGAATATACAAAGCTTGGAAATTCTGATCTTGAAGTATCGAGAATCTGCCTGGGCTGCATGGGCTTTGGCAATGCGGCAACGGGTCAGCACAGTTGGACTGTCGATGAAGATACGAGTCGGGGCATTATCAAACACGCTTTAGAGTTGGGCATCAATTTTTTTGACACGGCCATTGCTTATCAAAACGGGACCAGTGAGGAATATCTCGGCAGAGCCCTGCGTGACTTTGCCAAGCGGGAAGACGTCGTCGTGGCGACGAAGTTTCTGCCGCGCAGTACGAGGGAAATCGAAGACGGCGTAACGGGGCAGCAGCATATCGAACAGATGCTGGACTTGAGCCTTTCCCATCTGGGCATGGATTACGTTGACCTCTATATTTACCATATGTGGGATTATCAGACGCCGATTTACGATATCCTTGACGGGATGAACCGCATGGTCAAGGCCGGGAAGGTACGTCAAATCGGCATTGCCAATTGCTACGCTTGGCAGCTGGCCAAGGCCAATGCGCTGGCCGAAAAGGAAGGGTTTGCCCCCTTCGTTTCTGTACAGAATCACTACAACTTGATCTTCCGTGAAGAAGAACGGGAAATGGCCGGGCTCTGCGCCGAAGACGGCATCGCCATGACACCGTACAGTGCCCTTGCCAGCGGACGGCTTTCTCGTCGGCCCGGCGAAAAGACGAAGCGCTCTGAAGAGGACAGCTACGCTAAAGGAAAGTACGATCAGATGGCCTCGGCCGATGAAGGCATTATCGAACGCGTCGCTGAATTGGCAGAAAACCGTGGAGTGACGATGACCGATATTTCTCTGGCATGGCTGCTGTCGAAGGTGACGGCCCCCGTTGCCGGAGCGACCAAACTTCACCATGTAGAAGGTGCGGCACGGGCCGTAGACTTGAAGCTGTCTGCCCAAGAGATGGCTTACTTGGAAGAACTGTATGTAGCCCATCCCTTGGTCGGGGTCATGGCTCAGAACACGAAAGGGGCTGAAAAAGACGCCCAGGTTTGGATGAAAAACGCGCCTAAGGAGGCATAATTTCGATATATGGAAGAGAGGGCACGACGGAGCTTTTCGCTCAGGTCGTGCTCTCTTTTTTACTCGGATTCTTCTGTGAACGGGCTGTCCATCAGTGATGCAGTGTTTGAAGTTTGGCGGGAAGGCCTCGTTGTTGTAGATTTCTAAGGCTTTATGGTCAGTAGAAAAACGGATGGACCCAATGATGCGGCAAGGTGGCGGTTTTTTCAAGGCGGTGATTTCGATGTTCATATTTTGATAACCTCTTTGTGATAGAAAGTAAATATATGATATAATAAAATAAAACTAAACTATAACAATAGAAGCCGAGGCGAAGATCGTCGGTTGAAGGGAGCAAGGTCATGACGGGGAAGTGCAGTGTTTGCGGAAAGAAAAAGAAGGTCGTTCGATTTGACGGGAAGGTATGGTGCAAGCGGTGCGTTTGGCACGAACTGAAAGAACGCAGTGCGGTGGAAGTGAAAGCGAATGCCACTAAGGAACTGAAAGAGCGTGACGCCATGGAAAACAGGACGGCCGCTGAAGAACTGCAGGACATGAAGGATGCCGTAAAGAGCCTGGCTACCAAGCAGAATCTGATTAAAGTGGGCACCTGTGCCGTCGGTGTATTTGTAATCGGAATGATTGCTGTCCATTTTGGCGCTGACCAGATGGTCTATCACTGGCTTAATCCTTGGGCGCCGTTCTAAAGAGAAAACCGGTCATCGTGAGATGATCGGTTTTTTTATAGCATAAAAAAAGTCCCACCATGGTCCGCAGTACGTTTCCGCCTGATGCGTGGTGGGCTCTATCGACTATAGTATAGCAAATTTTTAAGGAAATATAAAATGTAAATATAATGACCTCCTGCTGTCATATCAACCTTTTTGGTCTGACTGCGGGAGGTCATTTCATTTAGTCTTTATTTAATTATCTTAGGCATTCGTTAAGCGTGCTTCTTGATGCGGCAGGCGACGCAGTAGATGACAGCGCACATGCCAAGGTAGGCCACGATACCGAGATAGGTGGCACCCGGGGTTGTGACCCAGTCTTTTAAGAACCAGTCGACGCCGCCGATATGGAGGACGGCGCTGATGAGGCTGCCGATGGCACCGCCGGCAACGAAGCCCGAGGCAATGGTGCTGCCTTCACTGAGGCGAAGTTCGTTTAAGGCTTCGTCTTTGCTGCTGTGAGAGACGAAGTACGATACTAAACCGCCGATGAGGACCGGCGTGTTGATTTCCATGGGGAGATAGGCGCCGAGGGCGAAGGCCAGGGGCGGGACTTTCATCATCCACAGGATGAAGGCAAAGAAGGCACCGGCCATGTACAGCGGCCAGGGAGCGGCACCGCCGTCCATCATCGGTTTGACGATGGCTGCCATGGCGTTGGCCTGAGGAGCTGCCAAGGCGCCGGGGCCGGTGTAGCCGTAGGCGTGGTTCAAGAGGAAGATGACGCCGACGGAGACGAAGCTGGTGACGATGATCGAGACAATCTGCCACTGCTGCATTTTCTTCGGCGTAGCGCCTGTGAGGTAGGCGACTTTGAGTTCCGACATGAAGTTGCCGGCAACGGCCAAGGTCGCACAGAGGAAGGCGGCCATGATGAGGATGGCGATGATGCCAGAACTGCCGCTCATGCCGGCGTTGCCCATGAGGACGGCCGATACGATGATCATGAAGATGGTCATGCCTGAAACGGGTTCATTCCCCGTAAAGGCAATGGAGCTGATGCCGACGACGGACAGCATGAAGGAGAAGATGATGATAATGACGCCGGCCAGGAGTGTCTGGGTAATGCTCTGCGAGCAGGTGACGTGGAAAAAGAGGATGAATAAGAGATCCATGGCCAAGGTGCCGGTGACGATTTGGCTCATGGGCATATCCTGCTGGGTCCGGAGAAGGTCCGTTGCCGACGTGCCGCTTGATGAGAACATATCCAGGGCGGCTCTTTTCATGACCCGTCCAACGACGCCTGACATGGAGACCAGACCGATGATGCCGGCCATGGCCAGCATGCCGATGCCGATGTGGCGGACGTACTGGGAGAAGACGTCGTCGATGGAAGCATTGGCTAAGAGGACCGACTGGCCGCCGATGGTCATGATGTGGTCACCGCCGAGATAGTAGACGACGGGGATACAGACGAACCAGGAGAAGAAGGAACCGGCAGCAATGATGGCCGCGTAGCGAAGGCCTGTGAAGTAGCCGATGCCGAGGAGGGCAGCGTCATTGTCGAGGCTGAAGGCTAACTTGTATTTGTCAGCTGCCGCCTGGCCCCAGGAGAAGGTCATCGTCGACAGGACTTCCTGCCACCAGCCGAGGGAGTTTAGGACGAAGTCGTAGGCCATGGCCAAGAGACCGCTGAAGACCATGACTTTGGCCTTAGACCCTTCGTTGCAGCTCAGGACTTCAGCCGCTGCCCGACCCGACGGGAAGGGATATGCCGCATCCATTTCTTCGCAGAAGTAGCGGCGGAAGGTCGTAGCCAAGAGGACGCCGAGGACACCGCCGAGGATGATGGGGATGACCATTTCGGCAAAGGATAGCTGACTGTCGAGCTGCAGGATGAAGAGGGCCGGCAGGATGAACATGACGCCGCCGATGATGTTGGTCCCGGCGCTGGCGATGGCCTGGATGTGGACCGTTTCAGGGAAGGCGTTTTTGCGCTTGAAGAGGACGGCCATGCCCATGGCGAGGACTGAGACCGGCGCAAAGGCGTCGACGGTCTGGCCGATTTTCAGACACAGGTAGCCGACGGCCAAGGCGAACAAGGCGGCAAAAAACAGCCCCCAGCCGATGACGTAGGCATTGATTTCAACATAGCTTTTGTCCGGTGCCATGGGCGGGGCGTAGCGCTGTTGTTCGGAGTTTGGTTCTGACATAATAAAAACCTCCTAAAAGTATAAAGTTCCATTGGCGAATCAAACGATTAACCCATAATAGACAGTTTAATTTTAGAAGAACCGCGTTCGTCTGTCAACGATGGCTTTACGAGATTTTTACGGAAAAAATTATATAATTAAAAACAATTCTTAATTGATAAATTTTTAAATATAGAGTATAATAGTGGACATAAGAGAGTCGCAATATGCGAATGCACTATTCTTACAGTCCTTATAAAGGAGGTTCTTCTATGAATATTGTAGTTTTAGTAAAGCAAGTTCCCGCAGTTTCCGAAATCGAAATTGCACAAGATAATAACCTGGTTCGTGTCGGTGCTCCGTCGATGTTAAACCCTGTTGACAAACACGCTATCGAAGCAGCTGTCGCTGTCAAAGACGCAGTAGGCGGCACGATTACCCTTATCACCATGGGCACGGCTCAGGCCGCGGAAGTCATGCGTGACGGCATCGCAGTCGGTGCTGATAAAGGCGTTCTCGTTTCTGATGAACGCATGGCAGGGTCCGATACGTTAGCAACGGGCCTGATTTTATCGAAGGCTATTGAAAAAATCGGCGACGTCGACTTGGTATTTACGGGCAAGCGCTCTACCGATGGCGATACGGGCCAGATTCCTCCGGCTGTCGCTCAGTATTTGAATATCGCTCTCGTTTCCTACGCCGATTCGGTCAGCGTCGAAGGCTCGACGATTACGGCAACTCGTGCCAACCACGGCGGTGTTGAAACGATTCAGGCTCAGGTACCGGCCGTCGTTTCGGTTACGGACAAGAGCAATACGCCGCGTTCCCCGAAAATCCGCGGCAAGATGGCTGCCAAAAAGGCTGTCTTCGACGTATGGCGTATCGAAGATTTGGGCCTCGATGCAGCAAGTGTTGGCAAATCCGGTTCGGCAACAAAAGTTACGGAAATGTTCGCACCGGAACCGAACCCCGTCGGCATTATGATCGAAGGTGACACCCCGGCGGACCTCGCGGCTAATCTCGTTAAAGATCTGACTGCCAAGAACTTACTGTAAGGAGGGCTCTGAACTATGGAATTGAAAAACAACATCAGCGTATATATTGAAGTTGCCGGCAGTGCCTTGAGCACGCTGAGCATTGAATTGTTGGGCAAGGCTCGTCAGCTGGCTGACAAAAAAGGCGAACAAGTCGTCGCCTATGCTGTCGGCGCTGACATGAGCAAAGCGGCTGAAGAAGCGATTTCCTACGGTGCAGACGCTGTCGTTACCGTAGAAGATCCGGTACTCGAAGGCTACGACTCGGCTTTGTATACGAAAGCGATTGCCGCTTTGGTCGAAAAATACGCACCGAGCGTCATCCTCATCGGTGGTTCTCCGAACGGCCGTGACCTCGGCGGCCGCCTGTCGGCTAAATTGAAAGTCGGCCTCGTTGCCGATTGCATCGACGTCCTCCACGAAGGCGATGACGATACGCTTACTTGGATTCGTCCGGCCTTCACGGGCAAGCTCCTGGTTAAAATCCAGACGACGACCCGCCCGCAGCTCGGTACGGTCAGCGACAAGATTTTCCACGGGGCACCGGCTGATGCGTCTCGTAAGGGCGAAGTCATCCAGGAAAAGGTCGATTTCAGCGGCGATGCTCCGACGGTCAAAGTAACCAACTTTGAAGCTGTCGAAAACGCTGCCGAAAGCCTGTCCATTGAATCGGCTGACATCGTCGTCGGCGCCGGCCGCGGCGTTCAGAACGAAGAAGGCATGAAAGCTGTCGAAGAATTTGCACAGCGTATCGGAGCCGCCTTCGGCGTTTCCAAACCCCTCGTCGACAACGAATGGGCTCCCCATGATTTGCAGATCGGGATTACGGGCAAGAAGATTGCGCCGAAAATCTACATCGCCATGGGTATTTCCGGTGCCATCCAGCATAAATTGGGCGTTCAGGATGCCGAATTGATCATTGCCGTCAATAAAGATCCCGATGCACCGATTTTCGAATTCGCACACTACGGCATCGTCGGCGATCTCTTTGAAGTCATGCCGGAACTGGAAAAACAAATCGCCAAAATTAAAGGATAATAAGGCCTTGGCTATGAGCCTTACGTTCAGGTCATAGCGAGCCCTATGGAAGGAGCTTTTCTACGATGGCTTATCGTGGAAAAGCTCCTTTTTGCTGTTTTCTTTTTTTGGCGGTTCTCATAATTCTTAAAATAGAAGAAACATATGCTATAATAGGCATGATAACACGATATGATAACACGATATGATAAAAGGGTAGGAGGTGTTTTCATGGATTCTTTTGCAGCCCGCGAGGCTTGTCGGGAAGGCCGATACAACGACGTCATCGCCATGTACGACAAGGCGGCGCCTGACGGTTCCTGGACGAATTGGGACTATTATTACTATGCCTATGCCCTGCGCAAGGTCAAAAATTACGCCAAGGGGCGGGAAATTGCCCGGGCCGGCATCATCGCCTTTCCGGAATTTACCAACCTTCACGGCATCTACTGCTGGTGCCTTTATTACTTATACATCCAGAAATTCGACGAACGGCTCCATACCTTTGAAGACTTTCGCCGTGCCGTCGACGCCATTTTAAAGTACAGTCAGCAAGGCCAGTACACGCCGTATACCTTAGCCGTGTGGCGGATGGTCGACGTCTTAAAGACCAAGCCGCCGTCGCTGGCCGGCCTTATGGGAGACTATCTGCGCCGCCTCGATCCGGATCTCTTGTCCGATGAAGAGAAAAAGGTTAACCTTCGCGGTCGGGATCAGGTCATCGCTTCCGACCGGGAACACTGGTATGCCCTCATGAGCCGGGTCCTCATCAAGGAAGAAAAGTACGATGAGTGCATCAAACTTTGCCGGATGGCCTTGGGAATCTTTCCTGAACTGCATCACGACAACGATATTTGGTTTTCTTACCGCATCGGACTCTGTGAGCTCCGCCAGGGACAGATTGAAGATGCGCGGCAGCGGTTTGAAGAGTTGTTGAAGTACAAACAGCACTGGATCGTCTATCGCGGCCTCTTCTTTGCTGCCCAGGCCAAGGGCGACAGTGGCGCCATGCGGCGCTACGGGGCATCGGCCATGGCGGCTCCCGGCGAGCTTAAGGCCAAGGTCAATTTTATCGTTCAGTTGGCAGAAGCTTTGAACAATATGGGAAATTTTGAAGCGGCCTATGAGCATTATCTCTTGGCGAAAATGATCCGGACCGAGCAAAACTGGAAGATTTCTCCTCAGCTCATCGCAAAAGTCGACAGTTATGATTTTTCGCCTCCGGATCGAGGGGAACTGTTCCGCCGCCTCCAGTCCTTCTGGATGGCTGAGAAGCATGCCGGGGAAGAGCAGCATACGGGGACCATTGATAAAATCCTCCTCGGCGGAAAAGCCGGTTTCATCCGGGAATACGGCGGTCATCAGTATTATTTCCGTACGGCATCCCTGTATCGGGTCCGCGCCGAAGAAGGGGAGAAGGTTACCTTTTATGTCGAAGACTTTTTCGATATCAACAAGAAAAAACCGGCCCGTCGCGCCGTGGACATCGAGCCTGTTTTGCTATATCATAAGAAATGAAATTACCAGAGAAAGCGAGTGGCCCTTATGATTTTATCAGGCAAGGAAATTGTCAAACATTTAGGTAAAGAAATTATCATTGAACCCTTTCATCCCGAACGGGTCAATCCCAATAGTTATAATCTGTCTCTTCACAACGAACTGATGATATACGACCATGCCGAATTGGATATGGCCAAGCCCAACCCGGCGTCGACGATCGAAATCCCGGAATCGGGCTATGTCCTCCAGCCCAATACACTCTACTTGGGACGGACCAATGAATACACCCGGACCGACGGCTACATCCCCATGCTCGAAGGTCGGTCGTCTGTCGGCCGTCTCGGTGTCTTCATTCACGTCACGGCCGGTTTTGGTGACGTCGGCTTTGCCGGCTACTGGACCCTTGAAATCTTTTGTGTCCAGCCGATACGGATTTATCCCAATGTCGAAATCTGCCAGATCTACTATCATGACATCGATGGGGAATACGATAAGTATACCCACGGAAAGTATCAGAACAATACGGGCATCCAGCCGAGCATGCTTTGGAAAGACTTTGAAAAGCTGAAATAGGGAGGTATGACCATGAAAGAAATCGATATTCAGGAACTCCTGGCGCCGGATACGTTTCGCCTGGGAAGTGCCGAAGACCGAAAGGGCGGGACGGGCTGCACAGTCCTCGTCTTTCCGAAGAGTGCCCCCTGTGCCGTCGACGTCCGCGGCGGCGGACCGGCCAGCCGTGAATCGGAGCTGCTGAATCCTATGGCCGCTGCATCGGGGATCCATGCCATCCTCTTAAGCGGCGGCAGCGCCTTCGGCCTCAATGCGGCGACGGGGGTCATGACCTATTTGGAAGAACAAGGCATCGGCTTTGAAACGCGGATTGCCAAAGTTCCTTTAGTCGTCGCTTCGTGTATCTTTGACCTCGGCTGCGGTGACGACGTCCGTCCCGATGCGGCTATGGGCTATGCCGCTTGCGATGCCGCCTTTAATGGTGAATTCCGCGAAGGCTGCTACGGAGCCGGGACAGGGGCGACCGTCGGAAAACTCTGCGGTCCTGACTATATGATGAAATCCGGTGTCGGCGCCTATGCTGTTGCTGTCGGTGATCTTGTGGTCGGTGCCGTCGTCGTCGTCAATGCCGTCGGCGACGTTCTCAGCGAGTCTGGGGACATCATCTCCGGCATGAGAAGCCGTGATGGCAAGGGCTTTGCCGATACGCGTAGGGTCATGCTGGAAGAAGCAGGCCTGACGCCGACCCTGTTCTCTCAGCGAGCCGTCGGAACGACGACCAATACGACCATCGGCGCCATCGTGACCAATGGCCGTTTTGACAAGGCGCAGTTGAAAAAAATAGCTGCCCTCGGCAGCAACGGCATGGTCCGCACCATTCGTCCGGTTAATACGACGGCTGACGGCGACTCCCTTTATGCCGCCAGCATCGGAACGGTTTCAGCCGAAATCAGCCTGACCGGGACCTTGGCAGCTTACGTCGTCGAACAGGCCGTTCGCCGCGCCGTGTTGAAGGCTGAACCGATGTACGGCATCCCGGCCGCTCTTCCTTAATCGGTTGAAGCTGGACGGTAAGCGATTTCTTCCGGACATCCCATTTTTATCATTAATTTTGTTATCTTAAAAGGCAGTGCAGCAGGGCTGTACATTTTTATCAGGTGGTGTTTTGCTATGTATGATTATGTTATCGTCGGCAGCGGTCTCTTTGGCGTCGTCTTTGCCCATGAAATGAAAAAGGCCGGGCGCAAGTGCCTGGTCCTCGAACGGCGGCCGCACGTCGGCGGCAACGTTTACTGCGAAGAAAAGGAGGGCATCCGCATCCATCGCTACGGTGCCCATATCTTCCATACGTCGAATAAAAAAGTTTGGAACTACGTCAATCAGTTCGTCGAGTTTAATCATTACGTCAATTCGCCGGTCGCCAATTATAAAGGTGAGCTCTACAACCTGCCTTTTAATATGAATACCTTTACCAAGATGTGGGGCATCGTGACGCCGGCAGAAGCGGCAGCTAAGATCGAAGAACAGCGCCAAAGCGCCCAGATTACGGAGCCCAAGAATTTAGAGGAACAAGCCATTTCCCTCATCGGTACCGATATTTATACCAAGCTCATCAAAGGCTATACGGAAAAGCAGTGGGGACGGAGTTGTACCGACCTTCCGGCCTTTATCATTAAGCGACTGCCCGTCCGCTATACCTTTGACAACAACTATTTTGACGACCCTTATCAGGGCATCCCCATCGGCGGCTACAACGGCCTTATCGACGGCCTTCTTGACGGAATCGAAGTGCGGACCGACATCGATTATAATAAGGACCGGTCGTCCTATCTCGATATTGCCCGCAAGGTCGTTTATACGGGTCCTATCGATGAATATTTCGGCTATCGCCTGGGGCATTTGGAATACCGGGGCCTGCGCTTTGAAACGGAGCGCTTAGAAGAAGTCAATCACCAGGGCGTGGCCGTCATGAATTATACCGACCGGGAGACGCCGTATACGCGGGTCATTGAGCACAAGCACTTTGAATTCGGAACCCAGCCGGTGACCTATATCACCCGGGAATATCCGTCGGAATGGCACAGCGGCGAAGAAGCGTATTATCCGGTAAACGATGACAAGAACCAGGCTCTCTATAAACAGTACGCACTCTTGGCCGGCCATGAAAGAAACGTCATCTTTGGCGGCCGGCTGGCTGAATATAAATATTATGATATGGACGACGTCATTGAAAGCGCCTTGACCGTCGCCGAAAAGGAGATTTGAACAGATGCAGAAAAAAGTTCGCAAAGCCGTCATTCCGGCGGCCGGCTACGGCACGCGGTTCTTACCGGTGACCAAGGCTATCCCTAAGGAAATGATTCCCATCGTTGATAAACCGGTCATCCAGTATATCGTCGAAGAAGCCCTGCAGAGCGGCATCGAAGAAATTTTGATCATCACCGGTCACGGAAAACGGGCCATTGAAGATCACTTCGATACCAATATCGACCTTGAACTGCAGCTGCGCCAGCAGGGAAAGACCCGGCTCTTGCGGATGGTACAGGATATTTCCGGCATCAACGTCCACTATATCCGGCAAAAGCATATGCGCGGCCTCGGCGACGCCATCCGCTGTGCCGAATCCTTTATCGACAATGAACCCTTTGCCGTCCTCTTGGGCGACGATATCGTCTACGAACCGGAGCGGCCGGCCCTGCGTCAGATGATCGAGGCCTTTAGTGAGGTCGGATCGACCCTCCTGGGCTGCCAGGAAGTACCCCTTGACCAGGTTTCACGCTACGGCATCGTCCACGGCATGCCGACGAAATATGAAGGCATCGTGCGGCTCATCGACATGATTGAAAAACCGTCCGTCGACGAAGCACCGAGCCGCTTGGCCGCCCTCGGCCGCTATATCCTGACGCCGGATATCTTTGAAATCCTGCGCCGCGTCCAACCCGGAAAAGGCGGCGAAATTCAGCTCACCGATGCCCTGCGCCTCATGGCCGACCGCGAAGGGGTCTATGCCTATACCTTTACGGGCACCAGTTATGACGCCGGCAATAAGCTGGGATTTTTGAAGGCCACCGTCGAATACGCCCTGCGCCGCGACGACCTGGGCCATGATTTCAAAGCTTATCTTCAGGATCTTTTGAAGGGCTGAAGGTGCCTTTCTTCCGCCGCTCTTTAAAGAAACTTTTTAAGAGTCCCGCACATTCTTCAGCGCGGACGCCGGCCGTAATGACGGCGGCATGATTGAGACTGTCGCTGTCGATGAGGTGAAAGAGGGAGCGGGCAGCACCGGCCTTGGGGTCGTCGCAGCCGTAGACGACCCGGTCCAGGCGGCTGTTGACGATGGCGCCGGCACACATCGGGCACGGTTCGACCGTGACGTATAGCGTACAGCCTGTCAGGCGCCAGCGATTGAGTGCGCGGCAGGCTTTTTCAATGGCCAAGAGCTCGGCATGGGCCGTGGCACAGGGCAGGGACTCCCGCAGGTTATAAGCCCTGGCGATGACTTTTTTCTGATAGACGATGACGGCGCCGATGGGGATTTCTCCGACGGCATAGGCCGTTTTAGCTTCGGCCAGGGCTTTGCCCATATAAAATTCATCTTTAGTCATGATGATCTCCTTAGTATTAACATGGTTTATCTAAATGCGGGCAGGATACTCCGACCTCTTAGGTCGGGGCGGAATGCCCGCTCACCTCACTTTCTTAAAATACTAGAGT